>VYMF01000010.1_pt1 | contig 188483 bp, 167 predicted proteins | sample 5115271 | NCBI WGS metagenome assembly VYMF01 (sample SAMN12291778, study PRJNA351875) | freshwater metagenome | isolation source: freshwater lake | place: USA: Michigan, Wintergreen Lake | collected 2013-08-08
ATGTTGTAAATGATCTATAATCGCAATCAGTGCGGTTCCCTTCCGGGCTTCTTCCAATCGCCGTTTCACCATCTTTGGGAATGTACCCTATACGTCAAACCATTTTTATAAAAAAGTTTAAGGAATTCGGAAGGTAATTTTGGTTCCCAAACCAATTTCGCTTTCTGCCCAAATCTCGCCACCATGCATACCTATAAATTCTTTGCAAAGAATCAGTCCAAGCCCAGTTCCTTTTTCACCCTCTAAACCAATGCTCGTTAGTTGAGCATCAATCCGAAACAATTTTTCCAAATTATCGCGCCGGATTCCAACCCCAGTATCTATACACTCCAAAAATGTACCTTCGTCATTTTTATAGATAAGAACTTCAATTGTTCCACCAACACTTGTAAATTTGACGGCGTTTGAGACAAGATTTCGAACCACAGTATGGATCATGGCTTCATCTGCATTGACAATACTGGGATTAGCCGCTGTAAGTTTGAATTGTATTTGTTTATTGCGAAGTTTCTCCTGGTGGTCTAAATACACACGGGAAACTAACTTATATAAATCAAAAGATTCTTTCGAAAATGGCATGGATTGAGATTGAGTCCTCGCCCAATCCAACAGATAATCGAGAAGTTGGTAGAGTCTTTCCGAGGATTCATGGATTCGATTCAATATCTCCTGAATTTCGAAATCTGTATACTTTCCAAAATCTTCTATAACCATGCGAATGAGTTGGTTGTAACTACCCAAAGGACTTTTTAAATCATGGGCAATGATTGAAAAAAACTTATCTTTTGTTTTGTTTGATTCATTTAACTTTCTCTCGGAAAGATTTAATGCCTCAATGGCAGTGTTTTTTTCAAAGATCTGTTTTCTAAGTAACTTAGTACTTTCAAAGACTTTTTTCTCTAATTCAAACTGATAGTTTTCCAATCTAAAGTAGAGAATCGTTAAAAACTCAGACAAAAAAGAAAATGGTATTAAAAAAGAGACTAAAAAAAGATAAGACTCTGAATCATTTTCATAGACAAATGGGCCAAGTTTATGATTTGTTAAAAATATACTAACAACGTAAAGTTGCAAAATTCCAAAACTGATCCCCTTCAATCGATTGAAGTAACCCAACATTGTTAAAACCAAAAAGGAAAAAAAATAAAAAAAAGGGAAATACGGTACAATGAATATTAAAAATAAAAATTGAATACTGATAAGAATTAAAAAACCAAATTTACTTCCACTAAATCCCGGACGCATCCAATGATAGTATAAGGGGACGGTAATGAAGATTCCCATCGCATCGCCTAAAAATAAGACCCCAAGGGTCTTAAGAGTTTCGAGGAGAGATATTCCTTCAAAATACGAGAAGGTATAAAGATTCAATCCGAGACCCAAGGCCGATCCCAAACAGGGTAAGAAGGATATTAGGATGATAAAATAAATCAAATCGGACACGGAAGTTAAATTGGAGCGGATAAATTTCTTCCAAAATCGATAGGCAATTAATGGCTGGATTGTATCAATGATCGCAGAATTCGTGATTGCCCAAAGAATATGGATCTCTTCTATATTCTTTGCATTTTGGTGAAGCCCATCCCAGTTGGAAAGAAAACTTGCTAAAAAAACGAAAGGCAAAGATTTGTATCCAAAAGATAAAACTGCTATGATTGCTATTCCCGCTGGGAACCAAAGTACTGTTAAATTGGCAGGATGAAGAGCTAAGTAACTCATTCCTAACTTTGCGGTAAAAAGATAGATAAAAAAAAGAAGTATTGCTTTTAAATATAACATCAAACCATCAACTAGCCAAGAACCAAAGAACGGTAGGCCGACTCAATATCTTCCGATTTCATAAAATATGTCCCGATGAGAAATGAATCCACCACTCCTTTGTATTGGACTAAGTTGGTTTCTTTTGACACTCCTGATTCGCCGACGATGACCTTTGACTTGGGAATCAACTTAGATAAATCAAATATCAAGTCATTATGAATTTCAAAAGTATCTAAGTCGCGTGTATTGATGCCGATGACCTCAAAATCCAATTCAATCGAAGTCAACACCTCTTCTTGTGTATGCGTTTCTACAAGGACTCCTAATCCTAATTTTTTTGCATATGTATACAATTCTTTCAATCGATTGGGAGAAAGAATACGGACTATAAGTAAAATTGCAGAAGCGCCATACGCATAAGCCTCATCGATTTGCAACTCATCAATGATAAAGTCTTTACGAATAACAGGAATTTGAACTGACTGAGCTACCGATTGGAGGTGTTGTAAAGAACCAAAAAAAAATTCTCTATCTGTAAGTATGGAAATGGCGCCCGCACCCATTCTTTCATAGATTTTTGAGATAGCCAAAGGATCGTACTTATCTCGGAGGATACCCGCACTAGGACTCCCTTTTTTACATTCGGCAATCACAGCCAAAGAGTCTTTTTTTTTGAGATTGGTGGCAAACGGGAAAACTCCGTGCTTTCGCACCGGAAAATCTGAAGTACGAATGTCTGCTACTTCAGACTTTTTTTGGGAGACGATTTTTTGAAGAACGGGATTCGTAAAAAACCCCAAAGACTAAAAAGCCTTTAAGGCTTGGTCTTCCGAATCGTGGATATCGAAGAGTGAGGTAAGTTCAATGACATCAAAGATCCGTTTGACAGCTGGTTTGATATTGGAGATTTTTAATGCACCGTCTTTTGAATTGAGTTTGCGAAGAGTGGAAATGCAGGCTCTAAATCCAGAAGAGGACATATACTCAACGTCTTTCATATTTAGGAGAACCTTTCTATGACCGGCATTTTCGATTAAGTCCATAAGGCCCTCCTCGACTTCATTTGCCACAGAAACGTCCAATCGACCTTCTAGATATACGACGAGTTTTCCGTCTTTCACTTCGTGTTTCAGCACCGATTCACCAACCTGATATGATTTTACAAATTCGCCGTATTTTAGAGGACTGTCAATCAATGTTTTCTCATCCCATTCCCACACCCGAAGAGCTCCTATCCCACTCCCGTTTTTTGATTCTCGGAGGTGGGACTTCTGGAGTCTCGGCAAGTAAGCTCCTCCTCAGTCTTGGACGCGAGACCATCCTCGTGGACAAAAACCCACCTCAAGGTAACGAAAAGGATTATTCAAAAGTTTTTGCAGAATCCGATGGAGAGAAAGCAGTTTCTCTTTCTGATTTTCTGATCAAAAGCCCAGGGATCTCCCCGAACCACCCCATTTTGAACTTAGCACAACAAAAGGGGATCCCGGTTCTCTCCGAAATTGCTTTGGGGCGAGTTTTCTATAAAGGACTACTCGTTGGTATCACGGGAACCGACGGCAAATCAACAACAACAGCTTTAACATATCATATATTAAAATCAGAATATTCTAATTCTAGAATAGGTGGAAACATTGGAGTCCCATTTACAAGTTTCTGTAGAGAAAATCTAAACCTCGTTGTATTAGAACTCTCGAGCTATCAACTTGAGGATTCGCCAGATTTGAGTGTAGATGTTTCTGCCATTCTAAATCTGGCACCGGATCATCTGGAAAGGCATGTGAGTATGGAAAATTATGCGCGAGCAAAATGGAAGATTATAAGCTCTAACCCAAAAGCCCACGTCTTTTTAAATCGAAAAGTTTTGGATTACATTTCAGCAGAGACTTTTTCAGACACGGTATGCCACAAACATTTTGTTGGCGAGGCAGGAGGTGTTTTGATTGAAGAAGAAGGACTAAAAATTTCTAGTCCAAAATACCAATACAATCTAACAAAATTTCCTTTAAAAGGAAAACACAATCACATGAATCTTTGTTTTGCCATAGGAATCGCAGAAACATTGGGAATGGCACCCTCTAGTATTGAAGCTGCTTACGAAAGTTTTGAAGGTCTGAAGTTCCGTTTTGAAAAAATGAAATTTCCAAATGTAGAAAAGGATTTTGAGAATTTCACTTTCATCAATGATTCAAAATCGACCAATTTACATTCTTTACTATCTGGTCTGTCTGGTTTTAAAAAAGGTGACTCAGTCTATCTCATATTAGGTGGGATACCCAAAGAGGAACCTCTTGATCCACTTCTTAACAAGCTGAAAGAACTGCAAATTTGCGTATGGGTTTATGGGACTGCAGTCTCAAAATGGAAAGAGCAGCTTTCAAAATTAGATCTGCCCATTTTTTTCCTTGAAAATTTGGGACAAACGATATCACACCTCAAAACATATTTAATAGAAGAAGGAGGAAGAATGTTTCATGTTTCTGGTTCTAAAAGTGACGGAACCATCCTCTTTTCCCCGGCTTGTGCAAGTTTTGACCAATATAAGAATTTTGAAGAAAGAGGCCGAGATTTTGAAAAAAAGATCTCGGACTCTTTTAGTGAATTGAACTAACCGCGGATATGGTATCCACCATCCACATGGCGGATTTCTCCGGTAACTCGGTTTGTTGGTCTAAACAAATAAGCCACTTCTTCAGCGAGATCTTGCGGTGATGCATTCCCTAGTGGAGATAGTTCGTTACAAAGCGCAACAGCTTCCGTAAGACCCTCAATAGCTCCGCCCGCCTTACTTCCAGTAAACGGTGAGAATCGGATTATATTTACTTGGAATCCATCCGATTTTCCAAGTTCCAATGCCATTTCCTTAGCAATTCGTTCCAATGCAGACTTAGACACTCCCACATTTTTATAAGGGTGCGATACCAATCTCTCCGCTCCCAAATAACTCAGAGCCAAAAGTGACGCTTTTTTTGCGAAAACTTTTGCGTTGTATAAACTTTGTGTTAGTGCCAAGAATGAAAACGCGGATACGTTCATGGCATCCATAAACTCATCTCGGTTCACTTCCATGATAGGTTTGACTTTCCCTTTTCGAATGGTTTTATCCATTGCGATTGAATGTAAAAAACCATTCAACTGAATCCCTTTCTCTTGAAGATTCTTTGAAAACTCATCTATACTGTCTTGCAAACTAACATCTAAAGGTAAAGTTAAGATATCTTTGCCCAACTCTTCCCAGACTGCTGTTTGAAAATCGGAATAGGTTCGCTGCAAATATGCAGTAGAATTTTCAGATAGGTTTTTGTGGTGGGGTGTAAGACCTAGTCCGGAACAAATAAGTATTGCTCCTTGTTTTTGACATTCTTTAGCAATCGCTAAGGCAAGTGATGATTTATCGGTAATCCCAGTAATGAGTATCGTTTGACCTGAAAGTGTCGGCACAGTATTTTCCTCTCTAATATAGACAGAAAAAATTTAGCTAATAAAAATACCCGAATATTTTTTCATGTCTCAAGCCGTTTGTGAAGAATTTTTTCGTACGCCTTACTCTCGATAAAAATATCCAGAAGGTCCCCGTCGATGTGCTGGTCTCGAACTTCCATTTTGAGTATGTCGAACGCGCGTTCTAAAGGTACGGCTTTTTTGTAGGGACGGTCCTGGTCTGTTAGAGCATCGAAAATATCTGCAATTGCCATCATCTTCGCTTGGACAGGAATCTCAACGGCAGTGAGTCCTCTAGGATATCCTCCCCCATTCAGTTTTTCATGGTGGCCATGTGCGATAGCGGGAACCATTTTGAGTTCCTTTGTCCATGGAATTTTACTTAAAAATTGGAACGTATGTTCCACGTGAGACTCTATTTCGCGTCGTTCTTCAAAATCAAGAGAACCTTTCCGTATGGACAGAAAATTAAACTCTTTTGGTGCAAGTAAGGTAATCTGATTTCCATCTGTCGTTTGGTAACTGAGTTTGGAAATCTCTTCTAAAAAATTGGAATGGCCCTTTTCCAAAATAGAAGGTTCGTTTGACTCCACAATGATACGAACCATTTCTTCTAGTTTGTCTTTCTCAAGTTGGTATTCTAAATCGATGGATTTTTCAAAATTCGAATAACCACTCTTCCCATGTTTTTGGAGGTAATCGATCTTTTTATGGTTTAATTTTGCTTCTACGTCCTTTAAGATAAACTGAAACCGCCATCGGATGAGATCCAACTCGTAATCCTCCAGTTTTTTTGCCTTAACTAAAACCTTTTCACGAACGCCAACTTTACCAAAGTCATGGAGTAGAGAAGCATACCGTATTTCTTTGATTTGCGATGTATTAAAGTGAACATCTTTAAATCTGCCGACAGCAATCGCATTAACGGATTCAGCTAACCCAACCGTATATTGTGCAACTCGAAACGAATGACCTGAAGTAGTCGGATCTCGAGATTCAATGGCGGAAACTGAGGCAGTTACAAATCCCTCAAACAATGTCTCAATATCATGGATTAGATTATTATTTTGAATGGCAACGGCAGCTTGACCAGCCACAGCCATTACTAACTCTTCAGAATATTTATCATATTCTAATACAGCTGTAGATTTCATGTCCTCAAGAGTTAGTTTTGTTTGGAAATTGCGTTTGCGGTTGATAAGTTGAATGACACCAACAACTTCGTCATGGTGGTCCTTCATAGGAACCACTAACATAGACTTGGAGTAATAATTGCTCATCTTATCAAATTCGCTGTTGAATTTATATTCTTCGTTACCCGATAGTTGGTAGACGTTCGGAATATTTAACTGTTTTCCAGTATAAGCGACGTAACCTGCTATACTCTTTTTATTGATTGGAAGGATAAATTCATCTGAATCCAAATCCAATGCAGAAATTTTGAATCGTAGATTTCTCGGATTTCCTTTTTCATCTTTTTCAACCAAATAAAGGGAGCCTGAATCTGAATTGGAAATCTCTCGTGCGGACGTTAAAATATCTCGGAGCAACTTGGTGAAGTCTTTTTCATTTGCAAGACTAATTCCAATACGTGTTAATTTCGATATTTCGTTTGTTGATACATTGATGCGCTTTTGCAATTCGAATTTATCAACAACCATTTGTAAGCTGGTAAAGGCATTGACTAACGATTTGACTAAAAAAATCGTTGGTGCATCGTCTGGTACATTCGTAAAAAAGAGTTCCTCTTCTATAAAGAGACTCATATAACCAGTGTAGTCGATGGGAGCCCTAACTATAAAACTACACATCAAAGTTGGATTGAGTTTTAAAGTATCGTGAATCGATTGGTGTTTGGCTTCCAACTCATGTCTTGAGATATAGAAAATAAGTTTTGCAATCTGACCTTGTGATTCTTCCAATACCTTGGGGAACTCTTCAAACTTGACGATCTGAGCTTTTATTTTTTTGGAATAGTCTGCAATTTTTCCTTCGAAAAAAGGATCATCGGAAACGATGTATTTAAAATCGATAGCCTTGGTCACAGAAGTAGTATCGTCAGAAAAGTGGCTCTGTCTATTGTTTTTTCCGACTGACTCGACCGCGGAACAATAAAAGAGCCCCACAAACAATCGAAGTCAAAACAAAAACATACAAAACTAAAACCAAATCAACTGCTAACAAAACAAAGGGGGAATGGGGCCATAAATTTCTCGGGACAAGCAAACTGGGTAAAAATGCTCCCAACACGCCCGGAAAAAAGAAAGAAACGAATCCTTCCCGACCTTGTTTGGACCATGTTTTTTTCTGTAAAAATCCAAGTAACAGTGAACCAAATCCTCCCAGAAGAATTGCGAGTGGCAATTGCACAAGCAAGTCACTGCCCAAAGATGGGGAAAAAGCCACGAACCCAATAAAGGCTCCGATCTCAAACTCCGACTCTGTTTTTTCCTTGATGAGAACAGAAGTAACATAGAATCCAAAAGCACTGCCAACGGAGATTACAAAAGCCTCAAAGAGCGATGAAAAAAAGTTCCAATCTAGAGGAATAGAACCCAAAGGAAACATTGCAAGCGGGGTCAGAAGGAGAAGGAAACGAAGAGAGCCCGGGACAAAATTCTCAAACTCCGATCTTTCTAACCAGAACATTTCAAAAAACCAAGTTGCAGTTCCAAGTGAAATCCAAATCGGTAAAAGACCTAAATTGTCCAAATACGGAAAGGGAAACTGCGGTTTTCCAGCATTTGTTTCCAGTAAAAAAGGAAAGAAAAGAAAACTAAAAAAACCAAAGATTATAAGTAACACCCCAGTTTCCAAACCAGAAAGGGTCGGTTTCAAAACCATAAAACCCAAAAAAAACACCAAATTGAGTTTTGCAATGGTTGAGAAATTCGGGAGAAAAAAAGCATAAGAAACTTCAAGTCTCGGGAGTAAAATTGCTAGAAAGAGAGTAACAACCATTAGACCAATCCAAACAGATTGTAATTTGATTCGAACGGGTTCCGACTCTTTGAAAAAAATCCTAAAGATTAGAAGGAAACTAAATGCGAAAAATAAAAATTCTGTTTCTAAAAAGTTCATTTATTCTTCCTCTGGCAAACTATAGGTGAGAATTGTGTAAGGTGGTTCGCCGTTTCTATCCAAACTTTGGAAGTTGTGGTGGAAACCGCGGATAGACTGGTTTCCTATTAGTGTAAATTTTTCGCTACCTTTGGGTTTTAAAAGAATGCTACGATTAAAAAAATACAGAACCGCATTTTCTTTGAGAATCTTTGCCATGGACTCAAAATGAGGTTCTATTTTTGTAAAAGGTTCATAGATATCGATGGAATTTGCTGCCCTTAAAATGATTGTTTTTCCTTTGAGTTTTGGTATCGGTCGATTCCTGAGAATCCAGTTCTTCTCATTTTGATAGTCCGATTCAAAATCTCCAACTCCATCTGCAGAAAAAATTCTGATATTTTTAAAGGAATAAAGAAAGTCCTTTTTCTCAGGTTTAACTTTCAACAGAAATAAATTAACTTCGGTAGGGAGCTCCCATAATACCACCTCCATTTCAGGAAAATGTTTGGCAACTGCCAATGAGGTTACACCAGGATATTCAGGATGGTTTAAAGCAGGACCAATATCAAAAAAGACAATTTGGTTTCCTTTACTAAAGTTTGAATAGTCACCAAACAAACGTTTCTTAAGTCGATTAATATTCTTACTCTTAAACTGATTTTCTTCGATGAGATCGGAAAGGAATAGGTTTGTATCCTCAAGTCGATTTTCGTAAGTTCTTGCTCTTATTTCTTCGTCCTGTCCATAAAAAATATATCGGCCAGTATACGATTTGATTGTTTTTTCTTCTAATTCCAAGAACTTTCCTTGTTCTGGAAACTTTAAATCATCTTGATAAAATTGAGTTCCAACAATTGGTTCAGATTCTAAATTTTGAATCTGACTAAAACTTGTTATACGAGTATATTGTTTGTAATAATTTTCAGACGCATCTAAGTTGTTTCTATTTTTTTCTATTAGAGCCAAATTAAATAGTGCATATCGATAGTAAGGTTTGTCTTCGATATTGTAGACAGATTTGGCTTGCACGATGGATTCCCAGGATGATTTGGCAACATTCCAGTTTCCAAGCTTCAACTCAATTGCCGCAATTAGATTTAAAGTGTATAATGAAATATCATGGTTCGTAAGTTCCATTTTTGATAAAATCTTTGTTTGTTTTGCGATCCTAACTTTTGCTTTTGTAAAGGAAGCCAACCGATAATCCAAAAGGGACAGATTGTAATGAAATAGAATTTGACTTTCTTTTGTCAGAGAATCAGACTTTAAGTCAGATAAACTATAGTTTGCAAGTTCTAATTGGGAAAGGTCGGCTAAAACCAAACCATATAAATAACGGTTGTTTACCGCAGTTTCGTCAGAAGAAAGCCCCAGTGTATCATACATTTCCTTTGCGGATGTTAAGAAAAAAATCGCCTCTTCTTTTTTATTATTTCTGACAAGAATATTACCAATTAAATTTAGAATTTTACAATATTCAGGATGATAGACTTTGCCAAAGGCTTCCCTTTCCTTTTTTGAAGCCAATGCAAACTCCAAAGCTTTGGTTAGCTCGCCACGTTCAAAATAAAAATCTGCTATATGAAAAGCAAGTTTGGACTTTTGAATGGATGGAAACATTTGATTCCCGCCCAAGTTCTTCCAAAGCTCTCGATTCAAATCTTCTGATTTTTTTAGCAGAATGGACTTCATATAGAGAGTTTTTACAATGGAGGATTTCTTATCGGATAGATTGTCTTTTGTCTCCAAGTAATAAGAGCCATTTGCAATTTTGATTTGGTAAATTAGTTCTTGCCACTCAGATTCGGAAAGGATCTCCGTGGGAGTCGTTGCCCAATTCGGAACATCCTTTTGTATACGTTCCAAACGAAAGGTCTCGTTCAAAAGGGACGTTAGACCCATGTATGCTTTCGGGAGAAGTTCCCCTATTTCCTCAAACGAAACTTGAACAGGTTTTCCTTTGAATTTCTTTTTAGAGTCCAGCCATTCCAATTTCGGTGTAAAGGCGATAGAGGAATCTAAGATTTCCAATTCTCCGGAGAGGATGAATTCCGTACGTTGTCGATTGGGATTTGTCAAACCATCCCAAACTCCTAAGTATACTAAATTTCCAGATTCAGATAACAATTGGTCTAAACCCGCCTCCAATACCAAAGGGAATCCAGGTTCCGTTTTAAGATTTTTTACAGTGATGGACTGAAGACTGAGAAAAGGAACTGTTCTAGGGGACGTGTATTCAATCGGACGAGATTCCTTTTCTACTGTTTCTTTGATTGAATAGTATAGCGGTGGATAGGCGATAAACGCCAGTATCAAAGCAGTTAAAAGTGTATTTTTTTGAAAGGAAGACAAGGATCTGCTAAATTCTAAAAATAAAGGATACGCCCAATATTCTTAGAATTTTGCAGAACTCAAGGAAAAAATGACTTAGGGACTAGATTAACGTTTTAGTCCCAAAACCTCTTGGATCATTTGGTCAGAAGTGACAATAGTCCGAGAGTTTGCCTGGAATCCTCTCTGAGTTACGATCATATCTGTAAACTGGTCAGATAGGTCTACGTTTGACATTTCAAGAAGACCTGCGTTGATCTTTCCTCTCCCTTGAGATCCAGCTTCCCCAATGTTTGCTTCCCCTGAATTTAGAGAGTAACTATACATAGTGTCCCCTTCTTTGTTGAGACCTGCCGGGTTTGTAAAATTTGCCATCGCAATTCTTGCGAGGGGCTGTCTTACACCATTGGAAAATACACCCGTTACAGTACCCGTATTGTCAATCGAAAAGGATTCCATATATCCCATCGGGTATCCATCTTGTTTTACTGCTTTCGTTGTAAAGTCAGAGGAGAACTGTGTGATTCCACCAACGAGACCCGCTTCCCCTAGATTGAGACTGAATTTTTGAGCTGTTGGATTTCCAGGCAATCGAAAGGAAATATCAGCCATAAGTTTTCCAGTTGTTTGAGAGTCTACACCATCTGAGACGCTTATGATTTTTCCATCGGGTGTAAATGAAACTTCAAGTTCTGTATTCCCTGGAACTGAAGTATTTTCACCACCCGTTCCTTTTACGTCTACGGAAACTTGAGATGCGTCATTTAAATTGAAACGCATCTTCCAAACATTGTCTCTCATTTTATAAAACTCAACACCTAACTGACGTGTGTTTCCTTGTTCATCGTAGACATTGATGGATGTTACGTGGCCCCTTCGCTGCCTAGGATCTGGGTCATTGATATATCTTTGGATATCTTCTTCTGTTGCGTCTGGTGGAACCGCAGGAACACTTGCATTGAGATTGGATTGAAAGTCTACATTTTGTGTTGCTCGAGCCGGTTCCTTAGAGTAAAGGGGGATTACGATATCTTCGATGGAACCTGCGGAATTGATGTACTTGTTTCCGTTATCGTCCAATCTTGAATTCCAACCTTGGACTTTGAGACCATTTGCAGGGTTCACATAGTAACCATTTTTATCCACGTTGAAAGCTCCCGCTCTTGTGTAGAATTGTTTGTCTCCATCTTTTACGATAAAGAATCCTTCACCTGAGATTGCAATATCAGTATTTTTTCCCGTGGTTTGTAAAGCACCTTGAGTCATAATTTTATCGATAGCTGCAATGAGAGAGCCGAGGCCTACTTGTTTTGGGTTTGTTCCACCAATGTTTTCCTTTGGTTCAGATGCACCTTGTAACTCTTGTGAGATCATATCTTGAAAGGTTACTCGTTCTGTTTTAAATCCATGAGTGTTAACGTTGGAAATGTTATTTCCAATTACATCCATTCTTACTTGGTGGTTTTTGAGTCCGGATACTCCGGAGTAAAGTGATCTCATCATAAGGTTTGTTCCTCTCTTTTTTTATCGGCCTTTTAAAATTAATCCTGATATGCTTCTTGTTTTTTTAACGTATTATTTGGTACGTTAGTTGGTCTAGGGAGTTCTGGCTCTGAATTTCTAAGTAACTCTGGATCAGAGATCAAATTCAATTTAGAAACATCCAACATCCTTCCATTTACCCGAACATAAGTTTTTCCTTCATTGTCAAATAGGATTGCCCCAGCAAGACCCGTAACATCTTCGCCAGTAACTAGGTCGGGACCCGAAACGATCTTACCAACGACCGAATAACTTTGTTTAGATTCCATCCTTGCAATTCCTGATGAGATGTTCTTCATTTGTTCAAGGGAAGAAAATTGCGCCATTTGTGCGATAAAATCTTTATCCTGGACAGGATTGGTAGGATCTTGGTGAGAAAGCTGCGTGAGAAGGAGCTTCAGAAAATCATCTTTCCCTAACTCCTTTTGTTTTTCCCGTATCTCGATTCCTTTTAATCCGCTTGTTTCCTCTTTTTCCAATTGGTTGAGGTGTTTTCGAATATTAAAAGTTTTGTCAGACTCAAAATATTTAGTGCGGGTTGAGTTTTGTGTAGATAGATCTTGGATTCCGTCTGGCATAAATTTTCCTTAAACAAAAAATTCCATTGATTTGGTTTGGTTCTCTAGCGAATCCACGTGAGATATAGATTCCTCTGTTGACTTTGTTGAATCCGTATAACGATATTTAGCCTGTTCGATCATCAATCGTTGCAGCTCTTGGTCTTGTCCACGAGAGAATGCCTGACTTCCATCATCCCAAAGATCAATGATAAGGCTTCCGAGTTCTAAACCAGATTCTTTCAGATTTTCCTTGATTGTTTGGATTTCATTTTGTAAGGATTTCACCATCTCTTCCGAATCAACAAGGATCCTTCCTTCCACTTTGTCACCCTCAACAGAAACTTTCAAAGTCAGACGACCATATTCCTTGGGATTCATGACGATTTCAGCACTAGATTTACCATTCTGAACGATATCGAATTTGGCTTGTTTGATGAGCTCATCGATATTCTGTTTTACATTAGCGTCTTTTGCGGGTTTGTTTTTTTCTAAAGATACAATGTTTTCTTTTAGTTGCAAGCGTATCTCAGATCCGAACGATACAGGCTCACCAAAGGATCTTTTTTCGTTCGATTGGTTTGTATTTCCTTCAAGAAGGTTGGATTGCACCATTTGAACTCGTTCTTGGTTCGATGTGGTCTCGACCTTTACTCGTTCTATGTTTTGATTTTTTTGAACTTCCGATTTTTGAAACTCTCTATCTTTGATTCCGAGTGTCCGAACAATTCGATCTGAATTTTTTTCGAAGACTTGGGGAGTGTTGTCTTTTTCCTTTATCTTATCTTCCCCGGTGGTTTCTGTCATTTTTTTAGCTTTGGATTTATCTTTTTCCTTAACCACAAAATCAGAGTTAGATTCTCTCTTTTCAACAGCCATCTCTTTTCCTTTTACAGATATGGCTTCATTTGTAATAGAACCTTGGTTGGTTTCTTTAACTTGAACTTCTTTTCCAGAAGCTTGATGTTTCTGAGTTGATGTTCTCGCAACGGATTCTTCTTTTTTGTTGGGGAAGATCACAAGGTTGGATTGTTTTTTGTCTTCTCCAATTTGAACTTTTTGTTCGGGTAACAGGGTCCCTTCTGCCTTTTTGAAAAAAGATTCTGCCAATTTTTTTGTATCTTCTAAAAAACTAGAGGAAGTTTCTTCCTTTCGTTTGTAGAGTTGCAATTGTTCTGTGGTCTTAGGATGTAGAGATTTACCAGCATTTTCTTGGTTAGGATTTTTCATTTCATTTGCTGGTTTTACTTCCGAGAACTTTGGCAAAAAATCCATAATTCTGATGCTATATTCCAAAGCTTCTCGATCCAAATCCTCTTCTGCTACCTCCTCCTCTTCCGTATCAGGATTTATCGAAGTTGTTGTTTTTTCAGAGGATTCTGTATGCTTTTGCGAATCTTCAATAGGGTTACGATCTGCTTGCAAACTTGAATGAGGTTGCGATTCTTCACTTTGTTTTATAGACCAATCCGAAGTCTTGGATTCCATTTTTTCAGAATGGAGCATTTCCAAGAATGTGGGTGCAGATTGTACGGAAGAGACAGATTCCGTTTCCATTTTTGGTGCTTTAAAATCCATTGTTGGAAATGGTATAACGTTCTTGGTGTCCATTTTGAGATTCATTTATTGTCCCTATCCTTCTTTAGGATCGAGAGAATCAAAAATTCCTTGAGACAATTATCTTCTTCCTTAGGTGAGCTATGTCTCTTTCCCTTTTGTTGGCTCTAAAGTTAGGTAGTCAGGGATCGTTTTAACAGAAAATCTACCAGCTTCCGCTATCTAGAATCCATTGACAAATCCCAGAATGGTCGAAATACTGGCAAAAGATTCAATAAATTGGACAAAAATTCTGATTTATTGGTATAAATTGGAGGAAATATGAATAGAATTAAGGGTATATTAGATTTTTTGAAACAGTCTTTGGCTTTTGGCGGAAGCCTATTTTTCGCTATTTTTCTGGGAACTCCCATCCATTCTAATGATTTCCTCCACGTATCCTTTGATCCAACAAGAGAATTGTATGAAGAGGTGAATGTAGAATTTTTAAAGAAATACGAATCGTCTGGTGGAACAAAGTTCCAAATCCAACAATCCCATGGTGGTTCGGGCAAACAATCACGAGCGGTCATCGATGGCCTGGATGCAGATGTAGTATCTCTGGCATTGTCCTATGATATTGATGCCATATCGAAAATGGCAGGACTAATTCCAACAAATTGGGCCGCAGAATATCCTAATTCGTCAACTCCAAGTTATTCGACGATAGTTTTTTTGGTGCGAAAGTCCAATCCGAAACAAATCAAAAATTGGGATGATATTATAAAACCTGGTGTTGAAATCATTACCCCCAATCCAAAAACATCTGGAGGGGCTCGTTGGAATTACCTTGCAGCTTACGGTTATGCCCTCAGAAAGCACAAATCTGAAAAGAAAGCAATTGAGTTTATCAAAGGTCTTTATAAAAACACCTCCGTTCTGGACACAGGGGCAAGAGCTGCGACAACCACTTTTGTTCAAAGAGGAATTGGCGATGTTTTAATTACTTGGGAAAATGAAGCAAAACTCACATTAGCCGAAGAAAAAAGATCCGGAAAGAGCAATTTTGAAGTTATTTACCCAGAGGAAAGTATTAAAGCAGAAACTCCGATTGCTATCGTAAAAAAAATAGCTGAAAAAAAGGGAAACTTGGACAGAGCAAAATCCTATCTTAACTTTTTGTTTTCAAAAGAAGGCCAAGTTCTCTATGCAAAGCACCACTTTCGCCCATATGATGAAAAGGTATTTCAAACTGTTTCTGCAAATTTTCCAAAGATTAAAACATTCAATTTAAAAGATATTGGAGAAACTTGGGAATCGGCTCAGAAAAAACATTTTGCAGATAAAGGAGTCTTTGATTCCATCTACCAAAAATAGAAATTTTATGTTTTACTTAAAAACCAAACCTTATCAAAAAAGGCACTTAGGATTAACATTAGGAACCACGGTATTTTATTCCTCCGTGGTTGTTGTACTTCCTTTGTTCGCTTTGATTGGAAGTTCGTTTGGTTTGGGATTTTCAGGAATTCTTGAAATTTTTTCTGAAGAAAGAATCCAAACAGCACTGGTTTTAAGTTTCGGATTGGGTATTGTATCCGCACTTTTTAATCTCTTCATTGGATTCTTGTTTGCTTGGGTTCTTGTTCGATATGATTTTCCTGGAAAAAAGCTCATCGATACTTTGGTAGATTTGCCCTTCACCTTACCGACTGCAGTTGCGGGAATTGCCCTTACAACGATCTATTCCAAAAATGGCATCCTCGGTGCACCATTTTCTACTATTGGAATTGATATCGCTTATACACCAATTGGAATTACGATTGCTCTCATCTTCGTGGGATTTCCATTTGTCGTAAGATGCGTACAACCTGTACTCGAAGAATTTCCCAAAGAATGGGAAGAAAGTGCAAAGTGCCTTGGGGCAAGTCCCTTTCAAACTTTTCGAAAGGTAATTTTACCAGAGCTCTATCCAGCAATTTTAACAGGTACCGGTATGGCATTTGCAAGGAGCATTGGTGAGTATGGATCGGTTGTTTTCATTTCTGGAAATATTCCAGGAAAAACGGAGATTTTGCCGCTTCTGATTGTATCGAAGCTAGAGCAGTACGACTACGCTGGAGCAACGGGAATTGCCATTGTTATGTTATCGGTTTCGTTTGGCATCATGTTTTTCTTGAACATGATTCAAACAAAAATGAGTAAAAAATTTGTATGAAAAAACCTAAATCAGCCACTTCCGTTTTTCTTATTTTACTCACGTATTTATTTTTTGCAGTATTGCTTATACTTCCTATCTATACAGTTTTCGCAGAGGCATTTTCAGAAGGAATGGACAAGTATTGGTCCTCCATAACCAACGAACAAACGCTATTTGCAATTCAACTAACACTTAAAGTTACAACTGTGTCCGTTCTTCTGAATACTATTTTTGGAATTCTATCTGCTTTTGCGCTCACAAGGTTCCAATTCCCTGGGAAGAATATTTTACTTACCATTATTGATATACCTTTCTCAGTCTCACCAGTTGTCGCTGGACTCGTTTTTTTGCTGCTATTTGGACGGCAAGGATACTTTGGTGACTGGCTCGCAGCAAATGGAATCCAAGTAGTTTTTAATACGACAGGACTCATACTAGCAACGGTCTTTATCACGTTTCCATTTGTAACTAGAGAACTCATTCCGATCTTTCTTTCAACAGGTAAAGAAGAGGAAGAAGCTGGAATTCTACTTGGTGCAAACTTTCTACAAGTTTTTTTTAAGATCATCATTCCCAATATCAAATGGGGACTTATGTATGGTATTATTCTTTGTAACGCCAGAGCGATGGGTGAGTTCGGTGCCGTCTCTGTACTGAGCGGACATATCCGCGGAAAAACCACGACCCTACCCCTACATATTGAAATGCTATATAATGAGTTCGATACGGTTGGAGCCTTTTCCTGTGCAAGTATCCTAGTCTTTTTATCATTAATAACTCTCGTATTTAAGATCCTTTTAGAAAAGAGAAAATCCGATGCCAATTGAGATCAGAAACGTCACCAAAGAATTTAACGAATTCAAAGCTCTGTCCGACATCAATTTAACGATACCTGATGGACAATTGGTAGCTCTCCTTGGACCCTCTGGTTCTGGTAAAACTACCTTACTTCGAATGATTGCGGGACTCGAGACTCCAAGTTCTGGTGAAGTAACTTTTGTAAATGAAGATCAATCTAAAGAAAAAATCAAAGAAGGCCAGGTAGGATTTGTATTCCAACACTATGCATTATTTCGGCATATGAATATATTCGAAAATATTGCGTTTGGTTTGAATGTTCGTTCCAAAAAGACCAGACCCTCAAAGGATGAAATTTCAGAACGAGTTTTCAAATTATTGAAGCTCGTTCAATTGGAATCCTACCACAAACGATATCCTCACGAATTGTCAGGTGGACAGAGGCAAAGAGTAGCACTTGCTCGTGCCCTAGCGATCGAACCTAAATTTCTTTTGTTAGACGAACCTTTTGGAGCTTTGGATGCAAAGGTTCGTAAGGAACTTAGGACTTGGCTTCGACGCCTTCACGATGAGATTCATATAACAAGTGTGTTTGTTACTCATGACCAAGAAGAAGCTTTGGAAGTAAGCGATTCCATTGTTATTTTAAGAAACGGACAGATTGAACAGGTAGGAAGTCCAGACGAAGTTTACAACAAACCAAAAACTCCTTTTGTTTTTCATTTTTTAGGCGATGTGAATTTGTTCCATGGAAGGATTGAAGGTGGGAAAACAAAAATTGGCGAACTATCCCTCGAAAGCCCAGAACACCAAAACATCCAAAACTCAGACGCGGTTGCGTATGTTCGCCCTTATGATGTGGAAATTACTCGGGAGAGGGATCTGGGAATTGCAGCAGACATCCAATACATCCATTCTACAGGTCGAAATGTTCGGGTAGAACTCAAACGGCTAGATACAGGCACCCTCATCGAATCCGTCCTGGACCAAGAGACCTACCGTCTCCTCAACCTATTGCCAGGAGAGATGGTATTTTTAAGGATCAAAAAGGCAAAGGTTTACGTGGAAGACTTCTCGATCTAAGAAATTTGATCAATATACTTTACAAAATATCCAATATACGAAACATTGGATGGGGTTGGGGGTAATGTATGTCAAAAACGACCGAAGCCTACGCTGATTTAGATCTATCCGCCGGATTGAAGAAACTGGTGGCAGAATACGAGGGCCCCCATGTTTTTACGACAAGTTTCGGTCTAGAAGACCAGGCCATTACCCACGCCATCCTATCCGAATCCTTACCCATTCGGATTGTGACACTCGACACAGGACGTCTTTTTTCGGAAACCTACGAAGTTTGGCAAAAAACGAACCTTCGGTATGGAGTTCATATCGAATCTTTTTTTCCCGATGCAAACTTGATTTCCGAATACATTCGAAAACACGGACCAAACTCTATTTACGATTCCCTTGATCTCAGAAAGGAGTGCTGTAACATCCGCAAGGTGCTACCTCTTGATCTGGCATTGAAAGGCGTTAAAATTTGGATCACTGGTCTTCGTAAAGAACAGTCGAGTTTCAGAAATGACCTTTCTTTGTTTGAAGAAGACAAAACCAAGGGAATCTTGAAATACCAACCTCTTTTGAATTGGACTTGGGAAGACACTTGGGCCTATATCCGAGAAAATAATATTCCCTACAACAGCTTACATGATAAAGGTTTTCCAAGCATTGGATGTGCACCGTGCACACGCGCCATAGAAGAAGGGGAAGATTTCCGAGCCGGACGATGGTGGTGGGAGCAAACGAGCCAAAAAGAATGTGGCCTCCACTGGGTGGATGGAAAACTCATGCCAAAAAAAGGAAACTAAGATGAACACTCGTCTTTCGCATCTTGAACAACTTGAAGCCGAATCCATTTATATACTTCGCGAAGTAGCTGCACAATTTGAACGGCCTGCTCTCCTTTTTTCAGGAGGGAAAGACTCAATATGCCTTGTGCACCTTGCTTTAAAAGCATTTCGTCCAGGTAAATTTCCTTTTCCTTTAGTTCATATTGATACTGGTCATAATTTTGAAGAGGCCCTACAGTTCCGCGATGAACTAGTAGAAAGAATTGGTGAAAAGCTCATCGTTCGATATGTTCAAGACTCCATCGACCAAGGGAAGGCCGTTGAAGAAAAAGGAAAGTTCCCAAGCAGGAATGGAATACAAACGGTAACCCTTCTAGATACAATCGCCGAATTTAAGTTTGATGCTTGTATAGGTGGCGCAAGAAGGGATGAAGAAAAAGCGAGAGCCAAAGAACGTGTATTTTCCGTCCGAGATGAATTTGGTTCTTGGGATCCAAAACTCCAAAGACCCGAGTTATGGAATATCTATAATGGAAAGATCCATGTTGGTGAAAACGTACGTGTTTTCCCAATTAGCAACTGGACCGAGTTAGACGTTTGGGAATATATCAAAAAAGAAAACATTGCACTTCCTTCTCTCTATTTTTCACACAAAAGAGAAATCGTTTGGAGAGAAAAGCTAGTATTCCCAGTTTCTAAGTTTATCAGTTTAGACCAGACGGACAAAGTTGAAACGAAAACCGTTCGTTTTAGAACAGTGGGAGATATGACATGCACGGCTGCTGTTGAATCGGAAGCAAACTCAATAGATGACATTATTTTCGAAATCCAAACCTCACGAACTACAGAAAGAGGATCAAGGCTCGATGATAAAAGATCGGAGGCTGCGATGGAAGAACGAAAGAGAGGCGGTTATTTTTAATGGATATTCTGAGATTTATTACTGCGGGTAGTGTGGATGATGGGAAATCCACTCTAATTGGAAGACTTCTTTATGATAGCAAATCTGTTTTTATCGACCAATTAGAGGCAATTGAAAGAGCGGGTCAGGTGAATGGAGAGATCAACTTAGCACTACTAACCGATGGATTGAAAGCTGAAAGAGAACAAGGGATTACAATCGATGTAGCCTATAAATACTTTTCAACTCCGAAACGAAAGTTTATCATTGCCGATGCACCAGGTCATGTTCAATATACGAGAAATATGGTTACAGGGGCGTCTAACTCAGATCTTGCGATACTATTGATCGATGCCAGGAAAGGAGTGATTGAACAAACATACAGACATTCGTATATAGTTTCCCTTCTCCGTTTGCCTTATGTTGTTGTCTGTATTAACAAAATGGACTTGGTAAACTATTCAGAAGAAGTTTTTCTTAAAATTAAAGAACAATACCTTCAGTTTTCAAAGGACCTAAATTTAAAATCCATTCACTTTCTGCCAATCTCCGCCCTAAAGGGTGATAATGTGGTGGAACTCTCCAAAGAGATGCCTTGGTGGAAAGGAAACACCTTACTTGGATTTTTAGAAGATATCGAGATCCATACAGAAGAGGATAACCCTACTCCCCGATTCCCTGTACAATATGTGATCCGCCCACAAACGACAGAATATCACGATTACCGTGGTTATGCGGGCCAAATCCGAAGTGGTCATTTCTCTGTTGGTGATCCAGTTACAATTCTTCCTAGTGGTCTCCGTTCTAAAATTAAAGAAATTGATACCTTTGATGGAAAAGTAAACGAAGCATTTTCGCCAATGTCTGTCACAATCCAATTAGTGGATGACGTTGATGTTAGCCGAGGAGATATGATTGTTCGTTCGGATGCCGAACCTACTTTAAGCCAGGATCTCGAAGGAACGATCTGTTGGATGGACACAAAAGCGATGGTTCCTGGTAACAAATATATGTTTCGGCAATCCACAAACGCAGTAAAGGCATCCATACGCTCACTAAACTACCGAGTGGACACACAAACTCACGAAAAAATGGACGCAGATCGATTGAATCTAAATGAAATTGGTCAAGTAACCATTCGAACGGCAAAACCCGTTGCATACGATCCTTATGAAAAGATTCGTGGCACCGGTAGTTTTATCTTAATCGATGAAGGAACCAACCAAACCGTAGCAGCTGGCATGTTGGAATAAAGACTTGTATCCTTTTGGAATACTGCCGGTATTCTTTGGTTTTGAACCATCGGTCTGTTTTGTACGTAGTCTATCTCAATTCAAAATCCCAATTCTATTAGTAAAATCCCCAAACGATTCGCTATCTTTTCGTTCCTTTTTGAATCTATCAAATAGCGTGTCCAATTCATTTAGGATCTTGGACTCATCCAAATCCTCTTTGTACTTTTTGTTCAATCGGTAGCCTTCAAAATCAGCACCCAAATGTAGATTGTAGCGACCGTAAGCAGTTCCAACAAGTCCAATCTCAGATATATAAGGTCTTGCACATCCATTTGGACAACCGGTCATACGAATGGTAATAGGCTCAGAATCCAATCCATGTTTACCAAGGAGATTTTCAATTTTATCGATTAAACTTGGTAGATATCGTTGTCCTTCAGCTAATGCCAACGAACAAGTATTTAGCGCAACACAAGCCATTGAGTTCTTTCGGATTGGAGATGTCTCATTTGTTTTTCTATGAACACCAAACTTAACAAGGATCGACTCAATGAGGTCTTTATCCTTCGGAAAGATATCCGAAAGGATTAAGTTTTGGTTACATGTAAATCGAAATGTAGCTCGTCTTGTTTTTGAAACTTCCAAAAGAGCAGTTTTGAGATTGTAACCATTTTCATCACAAACTCTTCCATTTTCAACGAAGACAGTATAATGCCAGTTACCTGCAGTATCTTGTTTCCAACCAAAATCATCTGTACGAGTCGAGAACTTATACTCTTTTTCTGGTTCAAAACTAATCCCTGACCGTTTTTCTACTTCATGTTTGTAAAATTCGACTCCCAAACGATCAACTGTATATTTTAATCTGGAAAGTTTACGATCTTCTCGATTTCCAAAATCCCTTTGCACCGTTACAATTTCATATACAACTTTCAAAATATCTTTTTTGGGAACAAAACCAATCACAGTTCCTCGGCGTGGGTATGTGTCGGGATTTCCGTGTGTTGTCCCAAGGCCCCCACCAATTGCTACATTGAAGCCAATCAAGGTATTGTTATCTATAATGGCAATGAGACCAATATCATTTGTGAATATATCAACATCATTGTAAGGAGGAATTGCTATCCCTATCTTAAACTTTCTAGGAAGATAAACTTGCTTGTAGAGTGGATCTTCCGGTTCCTCTTTTTCTGCAATTTGAGTCTCATCCAACCAAATTTCATAATATGCTCTAGTCTTTGGCAAAAGGCTGCGACTGATTTCCCCAGCATAACCAAACACTTCTTTATGGAGGGGACTTGCCGCAGGATTGGAAGTACAGGTAACGTTTCGATTTACATCACCACATGCTGCAATCGAGTCTAAAAATACGGAGTCGAAGGCTTTGATTGTGGGTTTAACTTTGGATTTTAAAATTCCGTGTAGCTGAACTGTTTGTCTGGTTGTAATTTTAATTGTGCCAGTCGAATTTTCACCAGCAACATTGTGTAAGGCTTCCCAATGAACGGGACCTATCATACCACCAGGAATACGGAGACGGATCATAAAAGAATAAAGTCGCTCTAATTTTTTTGCGGCTCTTTCATCCCGCCGATCCCTATCATCTTGTTGGTACATACCATGGAATTTTAGGAGCAATTGATCATCAGGTCGCAAAGAACCAGTGTGTTCGTCTTTTAAACTTTCTTGCAGAGTGCCCCGAAGGCCACGACTAACACGCTTTACTTTTTCTGCATGGGATTCTTTTTTTTCCGTATTTGACATTAGTATACATCCTTTATGTAACGGCCAGATTCTTCTAAAGATTTTAAATATTCCTCCGCAGGAAGGTCAGTTTCAAAATTTCTTTCTGAAAGAATCTCAATAAGTTTTACATCCACATCTTTACTCATAGGATCCTTTGAACCACACACATAAAGTATAGCTCCATTTTGAATCCAATTGAGTAACTCTTGTTTATTTTCCCACATTCGATCTTGAACATAGACCTTCTGTTTCGTATCTCGAGAAAATGCTGTATTCAATCGAGTGAGTAAACCTGTATCCATCATCCCTTGGAATTCTATTTGGTAGTAAAAATCCGAGACAAAATTTCTTTCCCCAAAAAAGAGCCAATTCTTTCCGCTTGCTCCCGATTGTTCTCTTTCAAAAAGAAAGGAACGAAATGGGGCAATGCCTGTTCCAGGTCCAATCATAATGATATCCTTTTCAGGTGCGGGTAGTTTAAAACTGGTATTTTTTTGGATAAAAAACGAAACCTTGTCTCCCTCTTTTAGATCCGCCAAATATCCCGAACAAAAACCTGACTTTGGTCCAGTAAAGGTTTCGATTTCAACCTCGGCTACTGTTAGGTGGATCTCATCTTCGCCATGAAAGGAAGGAGATGACGCAATTGAATAGTATCTTGGAACAATCGGCTCAAGGATTGAAACTAATTCTTGAATGTTTAGACCAGAATCCTTCGGGTATAGTGTCAGGATGGCATCTAAATCTTGTTTTCCATTTGGAATATCTTTGTTAACAAGTTCTGCATACTTTTTGATTACACGATCTGGCAAAAATCGAATGGATAACTTTTTTTGGAAAAGATCATACGCCATCCATGTTTCATCTTTGAAAGTAACACGAGTTTCTCTTGGCACTTTAAGCAAATCCAAAATATGAGAAACTTCTTCCTCACGATTAAAGGCAATAAAGCCAGCGCTATCTCCTGCCTCATAATCAACGGGAGAATTGGATTTTATCTCGATATGTCTGGTACTTTTCGTGGCACCAATATCATTTAACACAAAATTGGTTTGTACGACTCCCTCATACGTAACTTTTCCGCTGGATGCTTTTTTTTCCTTAACAACACCCACATTGGATTGTGTTTGTGTTGTAGCAGTTTTTGTTTTTTGGTTAAGAACAGAGATCAATTCTCCCATCCAAGGTTTGGCAACGAGATCGTAGTCCACATCACATTTGCCAAGAGTGAGAATTCTTGATCCACCTAACTTTTCTAACATTGCATCAACATCCACACCAGTTTGACAGAATAAAGGGTAACTTGTATCACCAAGTCCAAGTACCGCAAACTTAAGATTTGTTAGTTTGTCCTTACAGTCAGTAAGAATTTGTATAAATGGTTTTGCCGCCTGAGGTGGTTCGCCGTCTCCATGGGTAGAAATCACAACAAATAGATATTGTTCGTCTTTTAAATCCTTTGCCTTGTAGGTATCCGTACTTTTGAGCTTTGCATTGTGACCGAGTTCTTTTAATTTTTTAACAAGTTCTGTGCCCAGTTTTTTTGAATTTCCCGTTTCCGTTCCATACACAACGGAACAGTGAATGGGCTCCGCCTTCAGGTCTCCGAGACCTCTTTCTCCGGAAAGACTGACTGGGGTTTCTATCGAAATGTCAACACTACCACCTGCGAGTGATGCTTGGGTGAGCGCAGAAAGATAGCCAGACATCCAGACCCATTCATCTTTAGTTGAATCCTTTAAGAGCTGAAGAAATTTGGAGCGTTTGTCATCAGATAGCATAAAAACCTTTTCGAAGGGGGATTGCTTTTCGAACAGTCGACTCCAGTAAAGCGTCCGAAAAGTCTATTAAATTGAATGTTTTTCCAAAAGTTTTCCTCCGTAAACCATAAAACTGCACAAAATGTGAAAAGTTTTTTGCAATCACTTGACGTCTCTCAAGAGATTTGAAGGATATAACAGAGATGTCCTCCAATAAGACGGAATTTGGTCCAGTGAGTTTTGTGAGTGGAGGTCCAGGTCCCATTGACCTCCTCACTCTCAGAGGAAAAAAGGCAATTGAGTCGGCGGAGGTCATTCTGTACGATGCTCTACTCGATTCCGAATTTTTGGATCTATTTCCCAAAGGATCGGTAGCCATTTTTGTTGGGAAACGAGCCGACGAACACTCTCGAACCCAGGCAGAAATCAATGAACTTATCTTAAAATGGGCAAAGAAAGGAAAGAGGGTTGTTCGACTCAAAGGAGGTGATGCATCGATCTTCGGTAGACTCGCCGAAGAAATGGAAGCCCTCGAAAAAGAGGGAATCCCTTTCGAAGTGATCCCTGGAGTGAGTTCCGTAAACGCAGGTGCAGCATCTCTGAAAACCTCTTTGACGATCCGAGGAAAAGTTAGGCAAATCATTATCCTCGATGGACATACGATTCTGGAAGATGATCGTGCCTGGCAAGGAATGGAAAATTTCCAAGGGACGATTGCCATCCTAATGGGCACCAAACAGGTGAAAGCTCTCTCTGAAAAACTGATCTCAAAAGGATTAGGTCCATCCACTCCTATTTTTTTATGTGAAAATGTTGGGAGTAAGGAAATGGTCTATACCGAAAGTAATTTGGGAAAAGCAAGATCGGACGGAATCACAAAAAAAACAAAAGGACCTGGAATACTTTTTATCGGTGAAGCTTTGGATAACAATTTGATATCCAAACGACTTTCGAAAGAATAATATCCACTCAATATGAAATCTATAAAAAAGTATCCTGCTTTTATTGATCTATCTGGACGAAACGTACTTATCGCTGGTGGTGGAAATGCTTGTTTTGAAAAACTTTTAGGTTTGGAAAATACATCTGCGAAGATTCATATCATTTCAACTTTTTTTAAACCTCAAGTGTTGGAATATTTAGAAAAACATCCAGAGATTCAATGTGAAGAACGTCCCTTGGAAGAAACAGACCTAGTCGGCAGAGATCTTATTTTTTTAGCAACCAGCGATTCAGAAACAAATGCAAAATTCAGAGCCGTTGCCAAAAGCCTAAAAACATGGGTCAATTCAGTTGATGATCCAAACCATTGTGATTTTTTTTCCGCATCGGTAATTGACTTAGGTCCAGTTCAATTCTCTATTTCGACAGATGGAAGATTTGCTGGCGTGTCCAGTACACTTCGGAAGTTACTCGAAGAAGTCATTCCCGAATCCGACTCCGATCTTTTCGAAACACTCTTCCAAATGAGAAAGGAATTAAAAACAATACTTCCCGATATTGAGGAGAGGAGACTTGCTTTGAAAAAAATAATTAAAGACCTGGAAAGTACCTACTTTCGAAAACAAAAATAAATCTTTTTCACAGAAATTATTTTTTATCGATACGAATGGTAGTTAGCTTGTGCTCATCTGCCCACATAGATTGTAGAGGAAGGTTTACGATCAATTTAGTATCGGAATCAAGTCTCACCGTCCACTCCCCAGGTTTCCTTGGTTCTGTAAACTTTACGCTTCGTATTGCGTCTGAAAATTCAACTTCGAATTGGATGAATTCGACCAGAGTGTTAAATCTAAGTAGATCATCATGATTTTTACCTTCTTCAAGAAGCTCTCTTATTTCTGATCGATTGATCTCTAATGCAGAAAGCAAAGGTGAGTTGACACTTGTGTCAATGACAAGATAGCTACTTAGGACTCCCTCTTCTTCCCATTTCAAAAATCGAAAGCCTGGTGGTAAAATCGTATAGAGATTTGTAAATCGGTAACTTCTTTCTTTAAATTTTAATTCCACTTCCCCGATGGGCTTTAATCCTGTTCCAAAGTTTTTTAATTGGGAACTCCTTTCGATTTTTTTTTGGTATAAAAAAAGTTCACCGGATCCATCGGAATTCACTCGTATCTTTATATTCGCACCAGCACAGTGGCAAATGAATCCGATAGAAAATACGATCATTAATTTTGAAACCATTTCTCTATAGAACGAAATTCTAAACTTAAAACGAGCTAAAAAATGATCTATCCCAAACATTTTCCAGGAAAAGTCAGAGATTTTTCGAAAGAACGTGAATTCCACAAACGATTTTCTGAAGATTTTCCGAATGATTCCTATGTTTATTACTCATTAACATTGATTACACCCGATGTGCCGATGCGTGAGATCGACTTTGTCATTGTCTGTCCCATGGGTATTCTCACCATCGAATTAAAAAACGGTAGATGGAGGGTCAAAAAAAATATATGGGAATTTTATAATGTTCGTGCGAGGAATTGGGAACGGGTAGAGGGCAAATCCTATGACAGCCCTGTTTCGCAAGCACTTAGCCAAAAAGATCTCTTGTATGAATTCTTGAACAACCACAACCAACTCGATGAACTTGTTCCAAAGGAATACTTCCACAGTTCGGTTTTTTTCTTAAAAAATCTGAGGTTGGAGTTTCCCATTCCAAATGTCCCAAACCTACATCTGTTTGGTAAAAAAGAACTAGAAGATTCAGATAATCTTTATGAACTGGCGAAGCAAATATTCTATAAGTCCAGTTTGCCTCCCTTACCGAACCAAAGCTTAGAAAAAATTCACAGTATAATCAAAAAGAATTTAAATTTTTTTCATACCTTTCGAACAACTCCCAAACAAGATGAAGAAGATCTTCTGACACTATCCAAAGCTCAATTTCAGCTGGTAGAAGGCATTTACCAAAAACCTAGGAATCTAGTATTCGGAAGTTCTGGCTCTGGAAAATCAATCCTCTCAGGAGAACTGGCAATCCAGTATGCAAAACAAGGAAAAAAGGTGATCTTATGGCAAGGACAAAGCTCTCTTTATTGTATCTGGAAAGAAGAACTTAAGTTTTTAAAAGAAAGAGACAATATACTTTTGATTCAGGATCTTAGTGAGATCAAATCCGATGACTACGAAATTCTTATTGCCGATGGGATTGAATCTTACCTAAACTGCGATATAAAAAAGTATATTTTTCCTTATCTTGCTCCCCATTTTTGGGAAACAAAAAATTGGGTTTTATTTATTCATAGAAGATTCAAATATTCAAATAAAAGCTTTTTGAAATTTCTCGATGAGACTACATTTCATATATGGGATATAAGACGAAATATACGCAATTCCCCTGAAATCGTAAATTTCACAAATCTCATGTTAGGTGATTTTTCCGAATATTCGACTCTCAGCGATGAGAATGATGTACAACTTATAAAAATGGAAGAAGATCCAACCGAACAAATTCGATGGTGTATCGCTTATACAAAAAAGATTCTTTCAATAGAATTTGATGAAGTAGTAATTGTAACTCCCGATTTAGATAACAAAGATTTTTTAAAAATAAAACCGTATTTGGACGAGCATCAATGCAAAATTTTTAAATCGGATGATTTTCGTGGTTTGGAAGAATCGGCAGGTATTCTATTTGGATTTAGCGGTTGGGCAACAAACGAAGGGCGAGAGAGAATTGCGGATACTATCCTCCAATTCCGAGATTTAGTTTGCCTATTTTATACCCCAGAAGAAGAGGAAGTAATCCGAAATCTTTTGAAACAAAAATAAGAAGAAAAATGACTCTGGCCCGTAAGCCGGATTCTGTTCTATGCGACCATTTATCTATGCTCTCTACCCACAACCTGGCGGGACAGGCTCATAACGGTTGTTTACTTGAGATTGCACATTGGAGGGTTTGCCTTACCTGAATTTTTACAAACACAAGAGGTGGGCTCTTACTCCACCATTTCACCCTTACCTCCCACCACTTTTTTTCGTAAAAAAAAGTCGTGGAGGGCGGTATACTTTCTGTTGCACTTTCCGTCCCTTCTAGAGATCTCTCCCCAAAAAAGCCCGAGCGTTACTCGGTCCAATTGTCCCCGAGTGTCCGGACTTTCCTCCCTAAGGTTCTCCAAAAGAGGAGCTCCCAAAAGCGATCGCTCGGCCAGAGTCAATAAAATTCTCCCCTCTCCTCGCAGAAAGTCCAGCTGAAAATCCCGTTATGGTACAATTTATGCACATAATGTATCAAAGGTATTTCTTTAGGGGTTTTGTATGAAAATTTGGCAGATTGTAGCTTTTCTGATCATGGCAACTGGTGTTTCGGCAGAAGCCCATTTGGATAGCACATCCAAAGAAATTTTAGAGCGGGTAAGACTGTCTAGAATCCCTCAAGTAATCACTGCTTTGGAAGAGCGAGCTGCCAAGTCTATGCAGTCTGACTTAATGTTAAATGCACGGGAAGACCTTAAGAAAGCCATCCAACTCAAACAGGCGATCGGAATGAAAGAATCCGAAGGGAACGCGAAACTGTTGGAGCGGATTGCATCACTAGAAGCCAAACTCGGAAATGGTTGTGAGGCAAAACAACTTTCGAAACTTGCCAGACAAATCTACCTGCGTATCGGCATGAACCTCGGAGCCGTGAGTTTTGATCAAAAACCTGCAGTAACCTGCTCCGAAGTTTCCTGGCTAAAGGACTAGTATCTCTGCTACTTGACTTTCTTAAAGGAAAGAGAGGCTGAATTCACACAATAACGTAGCCCCGTAGGTCTTGGCCCATCTGGGAAAACATGGCCTAAGTGAGCCCCACACCGACTGCAAAGTATCTCCGTTCTTCTCATTCCATGCGATACGTCTTCTTCTGTTGCAATTGATTCTTTTTTGACTGGCTCGTAGTAGCTAGGCCAGCCACTTCCCGAATCATACTTAGCTTGTGAGGAAAAAAGCTCAGCGCCACAACATACACAGAGATAGGTTCCCTCTTCTTTGTGTTGGTAGTATTCGCCCGTAAATGGTCTCTCCGTTCCTTTTTGTCTAGTGACCGCGTATTGTAAGGGAGTTAGTTTATCCTGCCAATTTTCATCTTTCCAATCCATTCTATATCCCCCAGTTTTTTTCCGAAATGACAGTGTTGTGACATTCTCCAATCTGTATCTGATAGTATATTGCCTATGTGGTCGAATTTAATTCTTCTTCATTCAGATTTTGAGAAAAGACTTCCTTTAGACAGGGACAACCTTGTTGGATGGCAGACCTGTCAGAGAAATATCTATCTTTCCGATTCTCGCATCTTTTCTGAGAGTGGTCTGGATCTTTCTGCCTCGGGCTACGAATTGTATTTAGGCTATCAGGCATATAAATTCCTTTTAGAAGTGGTATCAGGTTTGAAGTCCAAACTTTTTGGAGAATCCGAAATCCAAGCCCAATTCAGGGATAGATTCAGAAAAGAAAATCTGGGAAAAACTTCATTTTCTGAGTCACTGACCCTTCTCCGCGACCAAATTTTAGAGCATTCCAAACTCATCCGATCTCAGTTTTTAGTTGGAATTGGTCGCCAAACCTATGGAAGTATCGCAGAACTAGAACTCAAAGCGGAAAAAGAAGTATTACTCCTAGGAACGGGCAAACTAGCAGAGTCAATTCTCCCATACTTGGTATCAAAAGATCGTAACATTCGTTTGATAGGCAGAAATATGAATCGAATGAAAGATTTGAAAGAAAAATTCCAAGTAAAGATTTCGCATTGGGAAGATTACTCTCCCATAGGAGAATCCGTTGTGATTGCAAGTAGCTTCCTTCCGTTTCCATGGGAAATGAAATTAGAGTATGCAAACAAAATTATTGATTTCCGCGAACGTAGCTTTTTAAAAAAACCTAGTTCATCCTATATTTCTTTTCAAGACATTTTAGGCAAAATTCAAGAGACAGATGAAAATATACTACAGCTTAAATTACAAATAAATCATTTTATTGACCACCTAACTCAGGAGAGAGAGGATGAACAAATCCATTTCCTGAATGGTTGGGAAGAAGTATCTTGTCTCAAATAGTCAGGCTCGGGGGGAGATCCTCACTACTTTCCAAAATCCAGGTTTTAAATGTCAAACGAGCTCTATCCGAGCGGTTTTTTAGTTTAGATATCCAATGTTACTTTCGTGAGTCGAGCGGAGACAAAGATTTAGAAACTCCTCTTTGGCAAATGTCCGAATCTGGTGTGTTCACAAAAGACCTTCAGGCAGATTTATTGGAAAATAAAATTGATGTGGTAATTCATTCTTACAAAGATTTAGATCTTAGAGATAGACCCTATACAAAACTGATACCAATTCTCGCGCGAGAAGATTCACGGGATGTTCTATTATTAAAAAAGTCTAAATGGTTAAATCCACCCGAAGAGTTAACTATTTTAACATCAAGTCCAAGAAGAGAGTATCATATCCGTCCCTTCATTCAGAAATACTTTCCCAATCCGATAAACAACTGCAAGGTTGAAATACTTTCAGTTCGCGGAAACGTGCAAACTAGATTAAAAAAATATATAAAATCTGACGTGAGCGGAATCATAATAGCTAAGGCGGCTTTGGATCGTATCTTAGGCTATACAGGCGAAACCAATGATATTCCCGAAATCCGCGAAGTATCCCAATTTATCAGAGAGGTGCTGAACGTTTCGATCTTTATGATACTTCCTCAGTCGATTTTTCCGAGTGCGCCTGCACAAGGTGCACTTTGCGCCGAAGTTCGAAAGGATGACATAAATACAATCAGTATTATTGAAAAATTAAGAAATACGGAAACAGAAGAAACGACAAACGAAGAAAGGCAAATTCTTTCAAAATATGGTGGTGGGTGTCATCAGAAAATTGGTGTAACTGTTCTCAAAAGAGCATTCGGCAAGGTGGTATTTGTAAGTGGTCTTTCCATAGAAGGTAAAGAAATTTATGAAACAGAAGTTTATCCAAAACCAAATATAAAATTTTTGCCTTCGGAAGTTTGGCCACCTGACGGAAAGATGGCGGCAAGACAAAGAGAACGTTTAACATATGGTCTACCACCTAAGGTTGATATTTTAGTTTCAAAAGCCTATGCTTTCCCCTTAGATCTTTCCGTAAGCCCTACTTCGCAAACACTTTGGTCTGCAGGTTTGACTACTTGGGAAGAGCTTGCCAATCGAGGATTTTGGGTAAATGGTACTTGTGACGGACTAGGTGAAACAGAACCTATCTCTATTCGACAACTGCTAGGAAGAAATGAAAACTTTGTCAAACTAACCCATACTGAAGCGGATACTTCCCAATCGAGTTTTCCTGCAATACCAACCTACTATGTTTCGGCTCCAGAGATACCCTATCCGTTCGATACATCAAAAATCAAAGCTGCATTTTGGAGAAGCGGCTCCGAATTTGATATTGTTACAAATAGGTTTCCCGAACTTTTAGATGTCGTCCATTTTGTTGGCCCAGGATCAACATACAAGAAAATAAAACGGATATTAGGTGGCAAAGCGGAAGATAAATTATTTGTCTCGTTATCATTTGAACAATGGAAAAAAAATCATTTAATTCAAAATGGATAGATATTTAAGAATCAAACAAAATCAATTTCTTCGGAATTTAGCAGATTCTGGATCGTTGAATTATAAAAAAATGATCCAACCCCTTTTTTGTGTAGAGTCCATCCAAGAAAAAGAATCTGTAAAAGGTCTACCAGGTGTCTTCAGAGATACGAATACAAGTATATTCGATCAAATTGAATCTGATCTGAAAAATGGAATCCATCAGTTTTTACTCTTTTTAGTTCCAGAAAAAAAATCTGATACTTCCCTCGAAATCGATTTTTACCAATCCACTATACAAAAGATTAAAAATAAATTTCCTGAGATTTTTTTATGGGTAGATACCTGTTTATGTTCTGCGACTACCACAGGACACTGCTGTCATTTTGATGATAAAGGTAAAATTGACTTAGTTAGAAGTTTGGAAAAACTTTCGGAGTTGGCATTGGTATATGCTGAAGCCGGTGCGGATGGAATTGCTCCAAGTGATATGATGGACGGGCGTGTACTATCGCATAGACGTAAGTTAGATGACAATGGGTTTCTATCCATTCCTATCATGAGTTATTCGACAAAGTTTAAAAGTAATTTTTATGGACCCTTCCGTGGAGCTGCAGAATCCGCACCTAGTTTTGGTGATAGATCCAGTTACCAATTGGATGTTCGAGATTTTGAATCAGCCATTGGAACGAGCATTCGGGATGCCAACGAAGGTGCCGACTTTCTTATGGTCAAGCCGGGGCTTACCTCCATTGATTTGGTTTCGCCAATCAAAGAAAAAACGGGAATGGCTATTGGAGCATACCAAGTGAGTGGAGAGTATGCATCTCTCCACTACCTATCTAAGGAAGGATTTTTAAACTTTGAAGATGGACTTGTTGAAACCTGGAATGTGTTTCGTCGTGTTGGCACATCTTTTCTAATCACTTACGGTGCAAGACATGCTAAGCGGATATTTGAATGAATTCAAATGAACTTTTTGAACGATCCAGAAAGGTTGTCCCGGGTGGAGTTCACTCACCCGTTAGATCTTTTTCTTCCGTTGGAGGAACACCAATTTTCTTTCAATCGGCTAAAGGCGCTATCCTTACAGATGTTAGCGGTAGAGAGTATATAGACTATTGTTTAAGTTTTGGTCCATTATTATTCGGTCATAGGCATCCAGAAATCCAAGAAGTTGTAGAAGATACAATCCATAAGGCTTGGTCGTTTGGAGCCTGTGAACCATATTCTTTGGAGCTTGCTGAATTTATCGTAGGGAAGATACCCTGGGTTGAAAAAATACGTTTTGTAAATTCTGGAACCGAAGCAGTGATGAGTGCATTACGAGTTGCTCGTGCATTTACAGGTCGATCCAAAATTTTAAAGTTTGATGGTTGTTACCACGGTCATCTGGATTCTTTACTTGTAAAGGCTGGTTCCGGTCTTGCTGGTGAAAGTTCAAGTGACAGCGAAGGAATTGGTCCTGAAATTATTCAAAACACCTTAGTACTTCCGTTAGATGACGAAAAAAACCTAGAGAACCTATTCGACGTTATGGGAAATGAAATAGCATGCGTCGCTATTGAACCCCTACCAGCCAATTATGGTCTATTACCACAAAGAATCGAATTTTTAAAACGAATCCAATCACTTTCTAAAAAACATGGAGCCTTACTTCTATTTGATGAAGTAATATCTGGTTTTCGTGTTGGTTTTGCTGGCATGGCCGGAATCACAGGTATCGCACCAGATTTAGTCTGTTATGGGAAGATCATAGGCGGCGGATTTCCTGTTGGTGCTTACGCGGGAAGAAAGGATTTGATGGATTTGGTCGCTCCAAGTGGGCCCGTATACCAAGCGGGAACCTTATCAGCAAACCCGTTAGGAATGCGAGCAGGGCTCGCTACTTTAAAAAAAGCTTGGGCAGAAGATCCATACCCAAACCTATCCAAAACGACGGATATGTTTACAAAGAGTATGGTAGAATTATTAAATCAAAAGTCCGACAAGGAATGGGAGGCAGTAACTTACGGAAGTTTGTTTTGGCTGAAAGAAAAAACTCCGATCATTCGCGCTATTTCCGAAATTCCATCCAGCCACAAATCCAGATTTGCAAAACTATTTCATGCGGTTTTGAACCAAGGAATTTACCTTGCGCCAAGTGGCTATGAGGTTGGTTTTTTATCTACAGTCCATGATTTTAATATAACAGAACAAACGTTAGACTTAACGAAAAAGGCAATACAAGGATTATAAATGCTCCAAACTTTTCGAAACCCACAGTTTGAAAATGCGATAAAACGAGTACCTCAAAAAGTTCCACCAATCTGGTTTATGAGGCAAGCCGGAAGGTATCATTCACATTACAGAAAACTAAAAGAAACATACACATTTATGCAGCTATGTAAGGAACCTGAATTAGCCGCCGAAGTAGCATTAGGTCCTATTAAAGAATTTGGGTTTGATGTAAGTATATTATTTTCAGACTTACTATTTCCGTTGGAAGCACTTGGTATGGGTTTAGATTACAACCCAGGTCCCAAACTTTCATTTAGTATACAATCTAAAGATACCTTAAAAAATTTACGTCCAATAGACGAAGCCATCACTTTCCTGAATTTTCAAAAAGATGCCTTAATTCGAACTAGAGAAGTCCTGCCAAAAAATGTTTCTTTAATTGGTTTTGTGGGGGGACCATTTACTTTAATGACCTATGCATGTATCGGAAAACATGATGGGAATTCTCAGTTTATAAAAAACAATCCAGATTTTGTAACTTCTTTTTATAAAATTCTTGTTCCATTACTTACAAGGAACATTGAACTTCAATTAAATGGAGGTGCAGAAATAGTAATGATATTTGATACATCCGCTGGTTGTTTGGATCCGAATTTATTTAATGAATATGTGGTTACACCGATCGAAGTTCTCGCCAACTGTTTTCCAAAAAAGTTAGGATACTATACAAAAAATTCAACCTGGGATCAAATGCAAAAGATTGCAAAGATTGAATCCCTTGCGGGGTTTGGGTTGGACCATCGGTTTACTTTGTCTTCAATTCTCAAAGACAATCAATTTCCAGGATTTATCCAAGGTAATTTTGATCAAGAATTATTGTTTGCTGAAGAATCTATACTTCGAAAGAAAATTAAGAAGTATGTAGAGCCCGTCTTAGAACTAAATCCAGAAGAACGCCTTGGATGGGTTTCTGGGCTTGGCCATGGGGTATTACAATTTACTCCAGAAAAATCAGTCCATATACTTATTGAAGAGATCCGAAATGGGTTTTCAAAATGAAAGAATTATTAGAAAAATATGATATACCCGCACCTAGGTACACAAGTTATCCCACAGTACCTTACTGGACGGACAATCCGACCACCGAAGACTGGTTAAACTCCTTAAAAAATTCAGTTTCTAAACCCTCTCATCGACTATCTATATACTTACACATACCGTTTTGCGAAACCCTTTGTACTTTTTGCGGATGTAATACATCTATAACAAAAAATCATTCAGTGGAATCACCATATGTCAAAGCAATCAAAGATGAGTTGGAGATCTATCTTTCTAAAATTCCAGAACTTAGAAAAAAGGAGATCTCCGAACTGCATTTAGGTGGCGGTTCACCGACTTATCTTTCAGAAGAGAATCTCAAGATATTAATTGAACCTTTTTTATCAAAATTTGAAAAATCGGAACAGTCACACTATGCAATTGAGGTAGATCCCAGAAGAACTCGAACAAGCCAACTTAAAGTTTTGTATGAAATGGGATTCCGAAGAGTGAGTTTAGGTGTTCAAGACTTTGATCCAGAAGTGCAAAGGATTGTAAATCGAATCCAACCATTTTCCTTAACGGAAAAGATCACAAAGGATTCAAGGGATCTAGGCTATCAATCCGTTAACTTTGATTTGATCTATGGATTGCCAAAACAAACGGTTATTTCCATGGAAAGGACGATGATTGAAACTCTTAAACTCAAACCTGATCGCATTGCATTTTATTCCTATGCTCATGTCCCCTGGATAAAAGCTTCACAACGACTTTTTACAGAAGCAGATCTTCCTGATGCAAAAACCAAACGGGAGCTATATGAATTGGGACGAAGTATGTTACTCAGTGAAGGGTATAAAGAAATCGGTATGGATCATTTTGCCTTGCCCCAGGATCGACTTTGGATTTCCAAAACGGAAGGAAACCTTCATCGAAATTTTATGGGATATGCAGACAAAAAAACGGATATACTTCTCGGTTTGGGATCATCAGCAATTTCAGAAACTCCCGATTGTTACTTTCAAAACCTAAAACTAGAATTAAAATACCGTCAGGCAATTTCAAAAGCAGAGATTCCGATACTTCGAGGACATAAACTTTCCGATTCAGATCGAGAACGGAAATTTTTGATTTTAGATTTGATGACAAAATGGAAAGTCAAACTTCCAGAAAAACTCATTTCGCCTATCAAACAGTATCTAAACGAAATGGAAACCGATGAGCTCATTATTTGGGATTACGATACTTTATCCATTACTGATAAGGGGAAGCCATTTCTACGTTTGGTTGCGATGGCATTTGATGAAAAAATACAAGAAAATGAGCCGAAATTTCCGGTTTTTTCGAAAGCAATATGAGAATTCATATAATCGGCGGAGGGATTACAGGACTTTTTTTAGCTTACAGAGAACTTAAAAAAGGAAACCAAGTTACTTTGTATGAAGAATCTACTCGTTTAGGAGGTATCATTAGCACAAAACAAGTTCCAGAGGGAATCGTTGAAACTGCAGCCAATGGATTTTTATGTACGGATGCACTCAAAGCTCTATGTTCTGACATCGGAATTCAATTGATTCCAGCAAACTCTCATTCCAGAAGAAGGTATTTCTGGCGAGATAAAAAAGTAAAAAGAGTCCCACTAACTTTTTTTGAAATATTAAGACTTTTCTATGGTATCTTTTTCAAAAAATTAAAAATTAAATCCAAAGGAAACTTTTGGGAATGGAGTAAAGATCAATTTGGTTTTTTTGCTTCAAAGTTCATCATAGAACCTGCAATAGGTGGAATCTATGGATCAAGACTATTTCAATTAGATCCAAAGGTTGTTTTTCCATATTGGGACTTCAATGGAAATACTACGGTATTTCAAAATCTAAAACTAAAAAAATCCAAATCTTTAGGAACACATTCTTTTTGTTTAGGAATGGGTTCTTTTATTGATTCCATGGGTGAATACTTACAAAATCATATCGAAATCCAATACGAAACAAAAGTTAAATCTATGGAAGAATTGCATTCGATAACATTGGATGGAGATATCTATTTGGCGATACCAGTGCAAAAAGTAATTAATTTTTTAGATAGGGATATGACAAAGAATTTTAACATCGATATGATTTCCTTAACATCGATTACTCGTTTCTCGAAAGAGAGAATAACCAAAAAACCATGTTTTGGGATCTTATTTCCTGAGGGTGAAGGAATCAATGCTTTGGGAGTTTTATCCAATTCAGATATATTCCCCAATCGAGTTGATAAATCCATAAATATAAACAACGAAACAAGCTCAGAAACCTGGATCTACCAAAATTACAAGAATCCAGTTGGTTCCGAAGAATCGTGGAAAGAGATTATTGAACGCGATAGGAAAATTGTGAACCCAAAATCTACAGATCCTCTTGCGATCTATATAACTACATGGAATGCGGCGTTCCCAGTTTATAATAGTGAGTTGGAATCACTAAATCAATTCTTAGATGGTTTAGAACAAAAATCAAATTCAACCCACCAAAAAATAAGGTTTTTTGGAAACTATAGACGAAACCTAGGAATTCGCTCTATTTTTGAATCTACATTGATCTAAACTTTGTCCACCTAACTCTAAACATACGCAGGATGTCGCTTTTTTATCTGCCTCTAAAACGATTCCTGCTAAATACTCTATAAATTTTGGATAAACTCCAAAAGCAGGAATACGATAAAAGGAGTTTGCTCCATTCCCAATCGCAATTTCTCTAAACTCTTCACCTATCTCTTCTAAAGTTTCCAAATGATCACTAACAAAACTTATTGGAATCACAGCAATGTCTTTCTTTTGTTTTGCAAGGTTCTCAATGACTTGAATGGTATTAGGTTCTGTCCATTTTGCAGGACCTACCTTACTTTGGAAGGAAATATAAAAACTACCCTTAAAACCTTTTGATTTTAACTGAGCAATAATTCCCTTAACATTACTGGCAACTTCTTCTAAATATTTATCTCCTTTTTTTACGAGTCTCATCGGTATTCCGTGAGCAGAGAATACAAGATTCATTTCTCTCCAGTCTTTTCCTTTGGGATAAATATCGTAATGAAGAAATTGTTTTTCATTCAATTTTCCAAGAAAGTATTCTATTAGAAAATCAGCATATAATTTCCAATACTTGGGATCGTTTCCAAAATTTGGAACAATTCCTCCTGAACCTATTGGACACTCACCAAATTTATTATAAAGAATATTGTATGTGGATAAGACAGTAGATCTTGAAAATTGTGGATAGAGCGGAAGATAAATCTCGTTCGGTGAAGGTTTGCTAAATTTAGAATCGCGTATATTTGGATATCCACATGCCATCGCGATTTGTACCTTCCATTTAAATTCAGAATTTAAATTGAGGGTAGATTGAAGGACTATCGCTTGCCTTTCCGTCTCTGATACCAAAGGGGAAGCTCCTCCGAAACCCATACTTTCGTATTTCTTTGCAACTTTCGGCGCTCTTTTTTTAGCAATAAATTTCGCCAGTTTTTGCCTCAAAAATTCTGGCAACGGGAGATCAAAAACAAAAGGATCCAAAAACAAATCACTTAAGAATACCTCAATTTCGGAGACAGATCTCGGACCACCTAAGTTGACCAAGGTGAGAATTTTATTTTTTTTGATTTTCATAGGTAATATAGTCACAATGGGGATAGTTAGAGCAAAAAAACAAGGTTTTACCAGCCTTCGTAAACTTTGACCTTAAAACACCTTCCTTACATTTTGGACAAAGATTTTCCTCTTTTCTAATCTTGAAGTTTGCCGAAGTTCTGCTACTTTCGGATTCATTTTTTAATTTGGAAAGATTTACTTGCTGAATCAACTTAGAATCAGACTCAACTTGAACATTTGCTCTTTTTTGTTTTAAAACTGAATCTAAAAAATTATAAAATTCGGTTACAACTGCAAGTTTTTGGACATTGCCTGTTGAAATGAAATCGAGTTTCTCTTCTAAACCTTTTGTGAACTCATCCTGAATCAAAGAGTTAAAGTTTAAATCCAAAAATTCATCTACCTTCTTTCCAAGATTTGTGGAAGCAATTTTCTTTTTGATCTCGACGATATATTTTCTTTTTTTGAGAGTTTCGATTGTAGCTGAATATGTCGAAGGTCGTCCGATTCCCTTTTCTTCCATTTGTTTGATGAGTTTTGCTTCCGTATATCTTTCCGGACAAGTGGTCTCTTTTTCTTCTTTGACAATAGACTCAAGTTCAAATTCATCACCTATCGCATAATTAGGTCTAGGGTTCTTTGTTAATTTCTTCGGATTTGGAAAATTTTTATAACCGAAATTTAATACTTCTTCGTGTTTCCAAAAAAATTTCTCTCCATTTTTTGAGAAGGTGAACACAGTCTCTTTTATTTCTTCTGGTTTCAAAAGACTAGATAAAAACCTATCCCAAATAAGTTTGTACAACTTGAATTCATCCAATGATAATTTGTTTTGTATTTTTTCTGGAGAAAGAAATACATCCACTGGAAGTATAGCCTCATGGGCATCTTGGATCTTATTTTTTACCTTTTGAACCCGAAATTGTTCCGAAATTAAATTTGAATGGTTTTGCTTCAAAAATTCAATCGCCCTATTTCTTCTGCTGGCTGAGACTCGAGTGGAATCCGTTCTCATATAAGTTATTAACCCTTTCGATTCACCGAAAATTGGTTTGCCTTCGAATAGACTTTGAGCCACTCTCATTGTTTTTTTGCTATCAAATCCCAAAACCTTACTTGCCGTTTCTTGTAGACTAGCAGTTGTAAATGGAAGACTGGGATTTTTTAGTATTATTTTTTCTTTTATTGATACCAAAGGAATTCTGATTTTTGAATCAACATTCGCATAACCTAGAGAGTTTAGAATCTTTTCTATTCCTTCAAAATCCAACCTAGGTTTTTGATGTAAGATTTCAATATGTTCTCCCAAAACCTTGCCTTTGAGTTTCAGTTGGTAGTATGTCTCAGCTACAAAATTTAAGATTTCCTTTTCTCTAAGTTGAATCCAGTGGAGGACTGTGGACTGAACTCTTCCAGCAGAAAGAGAAGCGAGTTTCAAATTTTTCCATAAAACGGGTGATAGTTTATAACCAAAAATTCTATCAACCAATCTCCTGGCTACTTGAGAGTCTACTTCATTTTGTGAAACATTTGATTTTAATTTTATTTGTGTCTCTAGTTCCTGTTTAGAAATTTCTTTCAATCGAAGTCGATAAATATCTTTTTTGAATGGAACAAATTCATCAAACAGATGTTTGGCTATAATTTCACCTTCACGATCCGGATCGGAGGCAATATAAACACAGGAGGATAATCTGACTTCTTTTTTTATAACATCAACTAATTTCTTTTTCCCAGCCAACCACTGATAAGTAGGTTCAAAATTGTTGTGTATATCAATACCAAATTCTTTGGGGGGGAGGTCTTTAATATGACCTTTTGTAGCGAGCACCACCCATCCTACACCAAGGTAGGATGAAAGTGTTTTTGCTTTAGTTGGAGATTCTACGATTAAAAGATTTTGAGATACTTTTTTCTTAGACAAACAAGCCTTCTACGGAAAGATATCTTTCTCCCGTATCATAGCAGAATGTTAGAACTTTGCTTCCACTTGGAATTTCTTTTAATTTTTTGGAAACGGCTGCAAGACTGGCGCCACTCGAAGTCCCAATGAAAATCCCTTCTTTTTTGGCAGCGAGAACAGCCATAGTGAAGGCCTCGTCTTTACCGACAGTTATGATTCCATCCAAAAGTTCGGTTTTGCAATTTTTAGGTATAAAACCTGCCCCAATTCCTTGCAACGGGTGAGGACCTGGTTTTCCACCACTTAGCACAGGTGAACCTTCCGGTTCTACTGCGAATACTTTCAATTTAGGAAATCTTTTTTTGAGATTTTCAGCACACCCAGTTATATGACCACCTGTACCGACTCCCGTAATGATATAGTCAAGTCCGTCTGGGAAATCCTTTGCAATTTCCTCAGCCGTTTTTTCCCGATGAACCTGGATATTAGCTTCGTTTTCAAACTGTTGGGGCATCCAAGCCTTAGGGTTACTTGCTAAAATCTCTTGCGCTTTGGCAATAGCACCAGGCATTCCCTTTTCCCGAGGAGTTAGTTCAAACTTAGCACCATAAGCCGCCATAACTCGGCGTCTTTCCACAGACATATGCTCTGGCATAACGAGAGTTATAGAATATCCTTTTACAGCGGCAACCATTGCTAGGCCGATTCCCGTATTTCCCGAAGTAGGCTCTACAATAAATGAATCCTTTGTAAGTTTCCCGGATTTTTCTGCATCCTCGATCATCGCGAGAGCAATTCGATCTTTGATAGATCCACCAGGATTTTGGCGCTCCAATTTCATCCAAACTTCGTGATCCGTGCCGAAGAGCCTGGACAATTTAACGTGGGGAGTGTTCCCAATCGCATCTAAAATACTATTTAATTTCATAAATACTCCATGGATGTTTCCAGTCTGTTATAAAAACCTAATTTGTCGACGAAGAAAAATCAAAGGATGTATTACCCCGGAGGCTGAAAGGCTGTGATCCGTGAGTAATCCTCCTGCATCTGTAACAAAACATCGGGCACATTTTCCACATCTATCGCCTTTTTCAAGTAAGGTGCAGCGATTCCAAGTCGAAGTCTTGATAACGCCATTGAAGACTTTTTTCTAATTTCAGGATCTTTGGATTGGAGGAATTCTAGAACCTGACGAAAATTGGCATTGGGAAGTCGTTCTAATCCTAAAATCGCAGATAGAATCATAACTTTTGCATAAGGGTCTGACTCTTTGCCCAGTTGATTGGTCAAAATAGAAATTGATTCTTTTTTTTCAGTAGAATACAGGCCATCAGCAGCGGAACTTCGGATGTAAAAGTTTGGAAATTCTAATGCAGACTTTAAGATAGCATAAGAATCTTCTCTAAAGGGAAGTCCACCTAAGGCTCTCAGCATTTCCCCACAAGCAAGAACAATGTTGTGATCCCCTTCTCCATAAAAATAAGGACTTTTTGTATTTTTTGAATCAGAGACAGGGTCTGTTAATTTACGTTTAGCGATTGTGCGTTCTGTAATATTTTTACAATCTCTTTTATACACTTCTATCATAGGAGCGATGACAATCGATTCTCCTTTCTTACCTAGAGCCTGAGCTGCATAAAATTTAATTGCAGGTGAATTGAGTGGAGAATCTGGAAAGTTTGGATCTCCTTCCAGCGCAGAAAGTATATCTCTAACACCTCGGCTACTTTGAACAAAAGCTAGGCGGTCAATGGCATCCCGAACAATTTTTGGATCGGAATCCAAAAGTCTATTTTTTTGCTCTAAAAAAAACTCATTGGATTCGGAAATTAGATTACACGTAAAGATAGTCAATAGCGCGAAAATACGGATATGATAGGAAAACACAACCAATCACCTCAACAATAGCGGGATACAACTCAAACGAGTTTACGTATCTTTCAATTTTTCGGCAACTTCTTTCAGCTTTTCAGATAGATCTCCAAGAGTTGCTTGGTCTTTTTCAAGAACAGTTTGACTGAACTCTCTAAGATCTCTTTGGATTTGTTCTTTCTTTTCACTCGCTCGAGATGCCATCTTTCCAAGCAAGTCTTCGCGGTAGTTGCTAAAGTCAGCTTCTTTCAGTTCCCCAAGTTCGACCATGGAGTTGACAATTTTTTCCAAACGTTCCGAGGTGAGGTAGTTGGCACCAATTCCACCAAGTACCAATCGTTCAAAAAGACCAGAGACATCTCGCCCAGCTTCTCGAATAAGAGACGTCAGCATAAAATTAGAAAAGTCCTCATTCCTCTGACCTAGGCTTACCTTGAGAAACGTTTGCCCTAAAATTTTTGGAGTGATGTCCTCTCCACTCATATTGTCCTGAACTTTGATTTCCTCTCCGTTTATAATCATTTTTGCCACATCCTCTAAGGTGATTGTGGAACTTGTTTCTGGATCGTAAAGCCTTCGGTTGGCATATCTCTTGAGGAGTTTCATGGAAAATCCATTTTAAAATGACTTTCCCTCTAGACTGGTCAACTAAAATACATTTTATGTCCCCACTCTTTGGCGCTGTTTTATGTAAAACGACAGACCCAGAAAAAAAACTGATCCAATCATGGATCGAGGTCCATGGGATATCTTGTTTTGACGTAAATCCAAAAAATTGGAAAGATTATCCAAACGGTATCAAATTGCTAAAACAACCAAGTCCAGAACTGGCCAAAGAGCTTTTACAGTGGAGCATTGAACCAATATTAATCGGAGACTTTACAAGTTCGGAATTAGATTTATATAAAAAAACAGGAGTTAGCTTTTACTTCGAAAAACCTCTTTTAAAGATTTCGGAATTGCCAATTTTTCCAACAACCGACCAAAAACTTAAATTTATCATCTATACAAAAGATCCATTATTTGATCATCAAATTCAATCAATCCTTAAATCGATAGGCCATGAGATCTTTATAGAAGGAATATTTGAAGAATTAGTGCATAAAATGAAATTCTTAAACCATTACATATTAATTTTAGATTGGGACAAGATACCGACTCCATTATTTAAAATCGCAGAAACTTTTGAGGAATTAAAAAAGAATCGATCCTTTCTACTAATAGGTCTGAAGGATTTTTTAAAGGATAACTTATACCAAGACTTAAAGTCAGGTATATCGGGGATTTCCAATCTTTTGATACCTAAAGAAGAATTGATACCAACCTTACTCTCAAGTTTTCCTATCCAATGGGAAAAAAATGGAACGGAATATCAAAAAGAAATCAAAAGATTTAGGTTTGAATTCCAAGAAAAAAAGATTCCCATTCAGATCTCACTTGAAGAAACATTTTTAGAAAGCAAAAAAGAATCAAATGAGGCCACAAAACAAATCTTAAATTTATTTAATTGGTTGCGAAAAGAAAATTAACTAAAAACAGAAAGATCATCTTCGTTTAGTTCACTTGCTCCTCGGTTCGGGAAAGCTTGTTCAAAAAATAATGCTGCCAAAACATCGAAATCATCATCGATGGGCCGGTTTTCCATTTCCCAAAGTTCATTTCGTCTTTTGATGAGAAGAGAAACTGTTGCATCTTCTAAAGAAAACTCAATTCTTTTAGAGTTTAATACCCTAATAAAATAATTCAGATTGTAAAGTACATAGTCCTTAAAATAAGTTAGGCTTGCCATGGTTGGTTCATATTTTAAAAGTGCTTCAGTTAAATAACAGGCAGTTTTTAGATCTTCTGTACTTTCCGATTCCTTGTAAGATTTAAAAATTGTATGAATACTTTCATGCATGGAAATTGTAGAGTGGTAAGAAGAACGGATTAGATCAGAAATTTCCGCATCACCATTTTCCATCATCTGAAAGATGTCAATAATGGTTCCGGATTCTTTTGCTTGTTTTTGTGGAAGGTAACAAATATCCTCACCTAATTCCGGATCTACGAGATAGATAAATAGATATTTGGTCTCAAATGCAAATCTGGATTCCTTTGGAATATAATATTCTATCCAGATTGGCTCTTTGTAGTAATCGATAGATTCTTTAAAACTGATCTCAGGCGTTACTTTTAGTGACTTGAGTTTTTTAACATCATCAGTGATGACCTTTTTCCCTTCGACACGAGTGCGGCTTCGTTTGATTTGCCGAAGCTCTGATTTGTTTAAAAGGGGCTTCGGTTTGAAGGGCTGTTCCATGGTATAAGGATCGTCAGATCAAAATAACTTCATAAAGAAACTTCTGAGAAAAAATCCAATTGGACTAATGATTCCCGTATCTGAAAATAGAATCTTTCCGCTCCCAGAGACAAATACTGTGGTTGGATATGCTCCCACTTCCCATTCCTTGAGTAGATTGTAGTCTGCAATATACAGGTCTGGCTCAGACTCCCATTTGGACCGACCAGCTTCCTCTCCATCTTCTGCTTCGCGAATGGAGAAAAATAAAATCTCACTGGGGATAAGGCGTACATTTGCATCGAGGATCGGTTTGTAAACTTTACAAACCGAGCACCAGTTTGCCCAAAAATAAAGGATTTTGGGTTTTCCTTCCCAAGATTCAACAATCTCTGGATTGGGTTCTAATGACTCCACTCCCAGATGGGGAACTGTGTGTTTACCCCGAAAGTGTGCAAAACCAAGGGTGCTGATAAAAAATAGGACAAAGGCCATACAAACCTTCCATCCATAAGGCAACTTTTTCCAAAATTTCATCTTACATTCCTTTAATGTAAGACGGGCGAAAGCTCCGCGAAGTTCCCAAACATCAAAAATAAAACCACAACCAGCCAAATCAGTCCAGAAAGTAACACACTTCGATCCGTGAGAATGGCTTTTGTCGGATCATGACCCATATTTTTTATATAAATGATGTAGAGTGACCGGAAGATTGCATACACAACGATCGGAACAGTATAGATCATATTAGGTGTGCCAAGATTTTTTGCAGTCTCTTGGCTGACAGTATACATCACATAACTTATCAATGTTAAGGAAGCCACAATGGCCATCATTAAGTCCAAAAACTCTAAAGAGTATTCGTCTAAAATCTTTCGATGTTTTTTGGCTTCTGATTGTAATATATTAATTTCACCGCGCCTTTTGGAAAAACCCCAAAACAAAGCCAACATAAACGTGCAAAGTAACAACCATTGTGAGAATTGTACTCCGATAACAATCGCTCCAGCAATCGCTCGAATCACAAAACCGATGGAAATACTCATCACATCTAAAATAACTATATGTTTAAGAACTTTGCTATAGAGTATATTGAAGATTAAATAAAAAATAGTTAGATAAAAGAAAGCAGGTGAAAGGATATAAGCAAAAACCAAGGATATTGGCAAAATAACTCCCGTTATAGATAGAGCAATCCCTGAATCTAATTCTCCCGATGCCAAAGGTCTAAATTTTTTTTCAGGATGTTTTGCATCTTCATTTCGATCCAAAAAATCATTAAAAACATACTGACAACTTGCTACCAAGGAAAAGAGAAAAAAAGCAACAGAAACCTTCGTAAAGGAAGGGATCTCAAAAACCTTTTTTGAAAAAATTAGACCCGCAAACAGGATCGAGTTCTTGATCCACTGGGGGAGACGCATCAATTTTATATAAAGTAAAATCATTTTGCTTTGGCTAAGTAGGTTTCGAGGTATCGGATTTTAAATTTTAAAGACTTAGGAGATAATACATTTGTATTGCTCAGGGTGAATTGTGGTCGACTGCCCGTGGTATCCATTTCTAGAATATCTCCCGGCTTCAAATTTGCTACCGTTTTGACATCTTGGAAAGACAAAAAATCTTCATATCCATTGGGAAGTAAATTCTCACCGATATCAAATTTTCGTTCTAATAGTATCTTTCCTTTTGCATTAAATACTTGGAAGTCTTTAATGGCAAACCGAATCCCTCTTTGGCGCAGTGGCTCAATACGCAGGGCTCCAAAACTCTCTACGAGTGTTGGAACTTCGAGAGAAATCTCCACCCAAGCCCCCTTTTTATCTAACAAAAGTTCGGTTGATATGGACTTTTCATCGAACATCCTTTGGTTCGCTTTGTTTTCCAAAAAATAAATTTTTAGGCTTTGGTTTTTGAATTTAGGATATTTATAAGCGTAGGTAAAATAAGAAATAAAAGCGATTGTAATAATTGATGCAAGTGCGGTAAATCTAAGTGCGAATATTTTTTTGTATCTATCGTATTCAGTAAAGAGAACTTCCTTTTTTACTTTAAAGAATTGTTTTTCAAAATGAGATAAAACGAAGTACAATTTTTCTAAACTCTCTTCCAACTTCTCAGCATTACCTTTAAGAATTTCTTCCAATTCAGTGAATACAGAAAATGCTCTTTTTTGTCTTTCGCTCAGTTGGAGACTACTAAGAAACTCATTTGGATTGGGAAGGTTGTTAAGTGGTTCGTTTCCTTGGATGGTTCGAGACAAATTGACCAAATCCAAGAAAAAGATTGGTAATATTATCTTTGCATCCTCAATTTTATCATTGGTTAATAATATCTCGAGAGTCTCCAACCGAGATTCACACAAATCGAGTTGAGCCTTTGTGGATTTTTTAAGGTCCTCTTTTTTTGTCTCATCGGCGGACAGAGTTGGTTTTTTCCAAAAACCAACAAATAAAGATGCTATATTCATACTTTCTAAACTACCTTTTGGGAACTACCATCAACCAACTTGGATTTTAACTCCATCATCAACCCCTCCGATTTTGGGAACACCAGAGTGGCCTGTAACAGCAATGAGGATGGTAAAAATTCCTACACGTCCTGTAAACATAATGACAGCATAGACGAGTTTTTCTATATCACCAAGTTGAGGGGTTAAGTTCAAGGAAAAACCTACCGTAGAAAAACTGGAAATCATTTCAAAAAAGATGACATGTAGAGAATGCTGGTTTTGGTCCAGTATACCGAGAAAAATAAAGGCAACGGCTAGAGCGACAGTGGCAAGAAAGTAAACACGGATTGCAACTGCTACAGAATTTTTAGAGACGATGTCTCCAAACAACATAACCGGTTTGGATGGTTGGATTACATTTTTTAAATAAGCAAGTAACAAAACAAAGGTGGTAATTTTAATTCCGCCAGCTGTTCCTTGGGGTCCACCGCCTATAAACATAAGAACTGTTACGATAATGATTGATGCATCATTTAGGTGGCCCAAATCCATCGTTGCAAAGCCTGCCGTGCGGGAACAAACCGAAATAAAAATAGAATTCATCAAACGGTCGAGAAAACCCATACCGTACAATGTGTGCGGATTGCCTCGTTCCAAAAAGTAGACACCGAGGGCACCAAACAAAAGAAGGACAAAACTTCCGTACACGAGCAACTTGGATTGGATTCGAGTTGTCTCACCGCGAAGGTGTTTGTTGTATTCCTCAATTCTGAGTTCCAAAACGGCAGAAATTTCCGTTGGCCATAAAAGAAAATTTGGCACTTCTCCTTGGGAAAGGGCCCGCTTGAGCAAAATAGTCTCAGTGAGAATCTCTATCCGGCTCACCAAACGAAAAAGAACTGTAAGTAAAAATTTTTCTAGAAGTATGATGACGGGGAATCCGATTCCCCCAAGGATCACTAGTCCCGAAACAATGGTTAAAGAAAATGGATCCAACCTAAGAGCGCTTAGATCATTCGTAATCGAAAAACCAGCATTATTAAAAGCTGATACAGCAGTGAATAGAGAAAAAAACCAGCGTTCTTGCTGCATCTCAGCCCCTTCAGGCATATGTAGATACAGTCCAATGGCACCTAACACCTCCAAGGTAAAAGAAATGTTTACGATGGAAAGCAACATACGGTTTACATCACTTGTCTCGAGTAAGTCCGTTTCAGTTTGTGTGTCAATCGCGGCGCCCACAAAGGCATTGAAACGTGCATTCCTAGAAATTCCTTTGACGATCAAATATCCGACAATCACAGTAAAACTGATGATTCCAAGCCCACCCAATTGGATGAGAAAAAGAATCACCCAATGAGACGAAACGTTGAGATCGGAAAGATTAACGGGAGATAGCCCTGTCACACAAATTGCAGACGCGGAAAGGTAGAAGCTGTCCACATAAGAAAGATCCCCTTTTTCGGAGATGTAGAGAGCCAATGACCCGAGGAAAATCGCAACGAAGAATCCAAGGGATACAACTCGGGCGAAGGAAATGGTTCGGAAAAATCGCAGAAACCGCGTGTAGGGCATTCGGTAGTATTCTCTCTTAAACCTAGGATTTAACTCAATCTAAAAACCCCAAGTACTTTACAAACCGAGGTCATTTCAGAATTTGGTAGAATCTAAAACCATTTTCACTAAATTTTCGAGGAAAAGATGACCTCTGCGACAGCAACCAAACGAGACCCTAAATTAGAAAAGATCCGAAACATCGGGATCTCTGCCCATATCGACTCAGGAAAAACAACGCTCACTGAACGTATTCTATTCTATACCAATAAAATCCATGCCATCCACGAAGTTCGAGGAAAAGACGGCGTTGGTGCCAAGATGGACAGTATGGAACTCGAAAGAGAACGCGGGATTACCATCCAATCCGCGGCGACTTACTGCACATGGAAAGATATCACAATCAATATCATTGATACTCCGGGCCACGTAGACTTTACAATCGAAGTGGAAAGATCTCTTAGAGTTCTTGATTCGGCGATTATGGTTCTCTGTGGAGTTGCGGGCGTTCAGTCCCAGTCCATCACAGTTGACCGTCAGATGAAACGTTACAACGTTCCTCGTGTTGCCTTTATCAACAAACTTGATAGAACTGGTGCAAACCCTTGGCGAGTGATCGATCAACTCCGAGAGAAACTCCATCTAAACGCGCATGCAGTTCAGCTTCCAATTGGTCTAGAAAACGACTTAGCGGGAATCGTGGACCTCGTGGAAATGAAAGCTTACTACTTTGAAGGACCAAACGGCCAAGATATTAAAATCACGGATATTCCTGAAGAATTGAAGGCACAAGCAGAGGAAAAAAGAGAAGCCCTTCTTGATGCTGCTTCCCTTTTCAGTGATGAACTCACCGAAGAGATGTTAGAAGGAACAGTAAAGGAAGCTACTGTAATTGAAGCAATCCGACGTGGAGTTCTCCAACTCAAACTTGTTCCTGTATTTATGGGTTCTGCCTTTAAAAACAAAGGAGTTCAAAAGTTACTCGATGGTGTTTCCAACTACCTAGCTTCGCCTTATGACGTAGTCAACAAAGGGAAAGAAGTTGGAAAAGAAGAAAACGAACTCATCATGGAATCCGATCCTGAGAAGCCACTTGTTTGTTTGGCTTTCAAATTGGAAGATGGAAGATACGGTCAGTTAACTTACGTTCGTGTATACCAAGGACGTCTAGAAAAAGGTATGACGATTTTCAATTCCTCAAATAACAAACGCCACAACATTGGACGTCTTGTTCGTATGCACTCGAATGAAATGGAAGATATCACAAAAGCGGAAGCTGGTGATATTGTAGCACTTTTTGGAATCGATTGTGCATCTGGGGATACCTTCACGGATGGAAAGGCAAAAGTGACTATGGAGTCTATGTTTGTTCCATCTCCGGTAATTTCACTTACTATTGAATGTAAAGAATCCAAACAGCTTCCAAACCTCGCGAAGGCTCTCAACCGATTTACAAAGGAAGATCCTACCTTCCAAACCGAAATCGATAAAGAGTCGGGTCAAACGATCATCAAAGGGATGGGGGAACTCCACCTCGAAGTGTACATTGAAAGGATGAAACGTGAGTATGGAGTTGATCTTGTGACGGGAGCTCCTCAGGTTGCATATCGTGAAACAATCACTAAATCCGCTGAATTTGATTATACCCATAAAAAACAAACCGGTGGTCAAGGTCAATTCTCACGGGTTGCTGGAATCATTGAACCAATTCCATTGGAAGATGGTAAAGATTACGAATTCGTTGATAAAATTGTGGGTGGATCGATTCCTCGTGAATACATCGGGTCCTGCGATAAGGGATTCCGCTCTTGTTTGGAAAGAGGTTCCCTCATTGGCTTCCCTATCATCGGTGTTCGTTGTACAATCAATGATGGTGCCTATCATGATGTGGACTCGTCCGATATGGCGTTCCAGATTGGAGCTCGTTATGGGTTCCGTCAGGGTTTTGGAAAGGCTGCACCAATCATCCTAGAACCGATCATGAAAGTAGATGTGGAAGGACCTACTGAGTTCCAAGGAGCGATCCTTGCGTCTATCAACCAAAGACGAGGTATGATCTTGAATACCACAGAAGAAGGTGGATACGCAAAAATCGAAGCAGAGGTTCCTCTTGCGGATATGTTTGGATATTCTACAGTGCTTCGGTCTTCTACACAAGGAAAGGCAGAGTTTGCTATGGAATTTTCCAAGTATGCACCTGTTCCAAGAAACGTGGCTGAAGAATTGATGAAAAAATACAAAGTCAATACAAAAGACGAAGAGTAGAATTTCAAAAATATTCCGAGTCGAATCAATCGACAAAAAGGCGAGAGAGAATCTCGCCTTTTTTTTTGCCTGAACCAGTTACACCCAGTCGATACTTGTAAAGGAAACAGGAATGAAAATCTCACTTGGTTGTATTGGATTTTTTCTAATTTTTTTTACCCTTCCACTAGTTTCCAAACAAACTGCCACGATTCAAATCCCCAATACCTACAGAGTCGAATCGAAAGATACCTGGTTCGGAATTGCAAAAAAATTCCAAACTACACCAGAGGAGCTTGCGAAATCGAATGGAAGAGAGACCAAAGAAAATCTGTTTGTCGGAGAACGACTTCGAATTCCTGCATCAAAACAATCCGTCCCAAATACGATCCAACCTAAGGAAAATCCTGACTACCCACTCCAAGAAAAAGAGAGAATTCAAAAACCTTTTTCAGAAATTACCTATAATCCTTACAAAGGAACCTTATTTCAAAGGGGTAAACATTCTCTTGTGAGGGCAACTTTACCAGGAAAAGTTGTGTTAATAGATTTTATGGATGGATATCAGAATTATGTTATATTAGAACATAACAATGGATACTTTTCAGTCTACGGAAACTTAGAAAAAGTTCAAGTTACCGAAGGTCAAATGTTACAGAAAAGAGAGAGGATTGGAACATTAGGAAAAGAAAGGGGACTTTATTTCCAAATCAACCGGAATAAAACTGCCCTAAATCCCGAACGTTTTTTGGAGATCGGAACCTAATGGAAAATAGTTTTGTCATAAAGAACGGGTATCTATATCAGAATGGAAAGTTGCTTCCCTCAGAAATCCGAATTACGGGAGAAAAAATTCAAACCGTTGAGACACATATTTCTACAACAAAAGAGGAATTCATATTAGATATTTCCGAGAAAAAAATCTATCCTGGTTTCATCAATTCCCATGACCACCTTCTTGCGAGTTTTCTTCCAAAGATTGGTGGAAATACCAAACACCAATCCTGGTTGTCTTACGACAATCTTTACAAATCCTCTGGGGTATTTGCAGAAAGACAACAAGTCGATCCAGAAATTCTATACTACCTGGGAGCTTATAAAAATTTATTTAGTGGAGTGACTTCGGTTTTTGATCATATTCCACATACTGTTCAAAATCCTTTCCGAGGAATTCTTCCTGTAAAGTTAATAGCCGACTACACTCTAGCTCATTCAGTGGGAACCTATAGCCTTGGCTGGGGAGAAGGCCCTGCCCTGGAATATCGAATGGCAGAGCATGCAAACCTGCCTTTTGTAACTCATTTGGGTGAAGGATTGGACGAAGATTCAAAACAATCCCTCAGGCTCTTAGAAAAGATGTCGGCTCTCGGCGAACATTCCGTACTAGTACACTGCCTTCCTTTTGGCCCCAAAGAAGTTCAAAAAATTGCAGAAAAGAATGCTTCTGTAGTCTGGTGCCCGACATCCAATCTTCACATATTTGGAAAAACAACCAATATCAAACTCTTCTTAGATATGGGCGTTAACGTATGTTTGGGGACAGATTTTTCACCAAGCGGAGCCAACAATTTACTTGAAGAATTAAAAACTGCAAAAGCAGTTTATTTCGAAAGTTATGGAGAAACCTTAAGCGAAGATACTTTACTTAGGATGATTACAGAAAATCCCAAAAAAGCATTCCGTTTGGGAAATCCATCCAGCATCTTGCAGGGTCAAATTGCCGATCTAATTGTCGTAAACGATACATCTTCCAAAAATGAGATCCAAATCTCGAACTTAGAGCCGAAGGATATTGACTTAATCGTTGTCGACGGATACCCAATCTATGGTTCAGTAGCCTATCAAAATCTTTTTTCTCACTACCAAATCCAGACGGAATCGATTTTCTGGGGTAAGGAAGAAAAGCTTGTGGCTGGTTCTCCAAAACGTCTATTAAATCAGGTTTCTTCGAGTTTGGGTTACAAAAAGGAATTGGCTTTTTTACCCAATTTTTCAAAATGAAGCCCAAGTGAGGCAGAGTGTCAGGTCCCATCGTTCGTAACTACAAAGGAGGTTCCATTGTCTATTTTGAAAAAGATAAGGCGGAGGATATCTTTGTTTTACAAAAAGGAAGAGTCGTACTCACCTTTACAAATGTCAATGGTGTAGAGCTGAAGGAAGATGTAAAGCTTGGTGAATTCTTCGGAGTAAAGAGTGCCATCGGTAGATACCCAAGAGAAGAAACTGCTCAGGTTATCGGTTCCGCTACTGTCCTTGTTTTTAAGGTTCCCGAATTTGAACGGTTTGTCTCAGATAAAACACATCTTATCATAAAGATGCTAAAAGTTTTTTCTAGCCAACTCAGGCAGGTTCATAGGCAAGTTCGCGAAATCCTTGGACAAGGCGAGGCAAAAAATCCTGCCTTTGAGCTAATGAATGTCGCTGAAGTTTTTTATAAAAATGGCAATTACGAACACGCAGCTTACGGCTTTGAAAAATATTTGGAGCACTACCCAGACGGTCAGTATGTGGAACGAGCAAAACAACTCGTCGAACTTGCGAGAAAAAAAACACCATTCCCTCTCACCATACAAGAATTAGTTTACAAACCCGAACCTGGCGCCAACGCAGGCAAACTCCAAGAGATGTTAAAAACCATGGCAGTTACAAAAGACAGCCATGGAAGCTCGGTAGATCCAAACTCAATCCTATCTCTCTTTGATAAGGCATCCACCTTTATGAATGCGGGTAAATTTCCTGAAGCGATTGAAACATTTCGAATGGTTTCCGAAAGAACAGATTCGGTTACCCAAGAAGAAGAGCAATTTGTGGAGAATTCTTTGTTTTACATGGGAAAATCTTCTCTAAAACAAGGTGACCTATCCGGTGCGATCGCTCATTTTTCGAATTTCATTAAAAAATACCCCAAAGGTCTCCTTCTGAAGGAAAATCTTTTCCATTTGGCACTTGCAACGGAAAGTTCTGGTGACAAAGAAAAGGCGAAACAACTCTATCAGAAAGTTACCCAGATGGCTCCTCTGGATGATAGTATCTCAGAAGAAGCAAAACAAAAACTCAAAGGGGGAATTAAATGAACGAACAGATGTTAGAAGCAATGTTTGGCAAATTCGGCAAAATTTTTCAACCCAATGAAGTTTTGTTTTGTGAGTATGAACCTGGGAATGATTTTTATCTTATCAAAGAAGGAAAAGTGAAAATCACTAAAACGATTGGAACTTCCATCAAAACTTTAGATGTTTTGGAATCTGGCGATATTCTCGGCGAAATGGCTATTTTAGAGGAACAGCCGAGGTCTGCTACGGCAATTGCATTAACAGAGGTGAAGGCACTCAATTTCAATCGAGCCAATTTTGAAATGCTGATGACCAAAAACCCAGCACTTGCAATGAAACTTCTGCATATATTTTCCTTTCGTATTTATGATCAAAAACGTAGACTCATGATCCTCCTTATGGAGGATATTGTGGGAAAAGTTTGCGACGTTTTTGTTATGTTATACGAAAAACAATACAATAATGATGTTTATAATGAAATCATTTTAACAGCAACGGTAGACGATATTGCCAATTGGTGTGCTCAACCCGTTGGTGAGGTTCAAAAAGTCATCATGCAATACGTAAAAACTGGAAAACTAGATCTATATCCAGATAAAATTGTTATTCACAATATCAGCGATTTCCAAAGAATCGTAAATCAGAAACGTAAACCTACGTAAGCTCCCATAGCTCAGGTGGATAGAGCACTAGTTTCCTAAACTGGGGACACAGGTTCGAATCCTGTTGGGGGCAATCTCTATGTCAGAAAATACACTCCTCTATTATTTGAAAAAATCGGAAGAATTTTTGCAAAAGAAAGGTATCTCCTCTCCGAGGGTGGATGCCGAGTGGATCCTTGCCGATCTATTGGGACTTTCTAGAATCCAACTATATGCCAAATTTGATATGCCTCTTAGTCAAAAGGAAATCTTAGATTACCGCGAAAAGATAGTAGAACGAGGAAAAAATAAACCCGTAGCCTATATCACTGGAAAAAAAGGATTCCATAAATTTGATTTTTTCGTAAACGAACATACGTTAATTCCCAGGCCAGAAACGGAAGATTTGGTAGAGTATATATATAAAAATTGGAATGGAATTTCAATAGATTTCTTAGATCAGACAAGTGTCCATGTTTGGGATCTTTGTTGTGGGTCTGGAAACATTGGCATTAGTCTCACAAAACTCGTTCCAAATATTCAAATGATTCTTTCTGACCTGTCGCCGGATGCACTTGAAGTTACTAAAAAAAATATCCAAAACCACAACGTAGAAGATCGTACGCAATGCTATGTATCCAATTTAGGAGATGGGATTCCCGGGGAACTGAAGTTTGATCTCGTGGTAACCAATCCACCTTATATTCCAGTTTCCGAAAAGGAAGATCTTATGCCGGATGTTCTCAATTATGAGCCACACCTTGCACTCTTTATCGAAAATTTTTTAGAGTTTCATAAAGAAATCCTTTCTGTCATTTTGAATCGTTTGAAACCAGGAGGAAGCTTTTTTATGGAAACACATCCTGACTATATTCACGATTTGGAAAAATTAGCAAAAGACTTTGGGTTTGTATCCACAGAAATTCTAAAAGACTCATCCGATAAAAATCGATTTTTATCTGCGAAAAAGGACAACTGAACTTTGGTTTTTTAATAGTAACAAATACAAATCTCGAATATCTGATTCCGATAGCTCCTTTTTAAAACCTCATCTGCCTTTTCGATCAAAGGATGCCCTTTTTTATACAGATCTAGGTCTTTTTTGGTAATACAGAGAGCTCTACTTCTTTTATCTTTCGATTTTGTTTCGCGACGTATCCAACCCTTTTCCTCAAATCCATCCACCAAACGAGAGACAGTTGTTTTTTCTCTTACAATCCTATCAGCAAATAAATGTTGAGATATCCCTTCATCATGAACAACTACAGATATGTGAAAAAATTTCCAATGTTAGATAGAAAAAAATGATCGGGAAAATTTCGAACAAAAAGCTGAGATTGGAAAAATCGTAAGTTTAGATATTTGATACAAAAGAAGCTTTAGGTAAAAAAAAATCCCGAAGGACTCGGGATTTTTTAACTTGAAGAATATTTAAAATAAAAAGTCAGTTAGTTGATTACCCTAACATCCCTTTCACTTCATCTCTCTCTTCTTGTAATTCTTTATGAGTGATATCGAATTTTTCTTTTCCGAAGGCATTAATTTCAAGACCTGTAACGATCTCTACTTTCTTTCCATCCGATTTTAAAGGATATCCGAAGATTAGTCCTTTGTCCACTCCGTACTCTCCATTGGAAGCACATGCCGCACTGAACCAATCACCGGCCTTTGTAGGAGTTACAATGTTATGCACTGTATCAACTACTGCATTGGCCGCTGATGCAGCAGATGAGGCACCCCTTGCTGCAATGATAGCCGCACCACGTTTTTGTACGGTGGATATAAAATCACCTTTCAACCAAGCTTCGTCTTTAATGAGATCTGTTGCAGGTTTTCCTTTTATCTTTGCATTAAAGAAATCTGGATATTGAGTTGCAGAGTGATTGCCCCAGATCGCAACGTTGGATACGTCTTTCACTAAGACACCTGCTTTTTGAGCTAGTTGAGTTTTTGCACGGTTTTCGTCGAGACCAGTCATCGCAAACCATCTGTCGGAAGGAATGCCTTTGGCGTTATTCATAGCAATCAAGGCATTTGTATTACAAGGATTTCCAACAACTAAAACCCGAACGTCGCTCGCAGCATTTTGTTCAATTGCTTTACCCTGAGTGGTAAAGATACCTCCGTTGATTTTAAGTAGATCTCCCCTTTCCATTCCTGCTTTTCTTGGAACAGAACCAACAAGAAGTGCCCAATTAATATCTTTAAATGCCTCATCCAAATTGGATGTTACCGTAACTTTTTCCAAAAGTGGAAATGCACAATCATCCAACTCCATAATCACTCCTTTAGCAGCTGGGAGTGCTTGTTCAAGCTCTAATAACTGAAGTTCTACGGCAGTGTCAGGTCCAAACATCTGTCCCGAAGCAATTCTAAAAAGAAGAGCATAACCGATTTGTCCGGCAGCTCCTGTAACGGCTACTTTTACTGTTTTACTCATAATCTATCCTTTTATAGTTTTAAATTTATAATTTTAAAAAATCAATTGTTTAGTTCTTTTTCAATGATCTCTTCAAAGCTTTCAAACGGAAGAGCACCGGAAACAAAAATCCCATTGATAAAAAATGCAGGCGTTCCACTAACACCAACTTTTTGGCCATCTTGTATATCACTGTCAATCTCCGCCTTCAACTCAGAAGAATTTTTCATACAAGCTTGGTATTTGGATTTGTCTAAGCCAGCTTTTGTTACCAAATAATCAACGTTTGCTTGCGCTAAATTACCTGAATTTTCAAAAAGAACATTAAAAACATCCCAGTATTTACCTTCACTAATTGCACAGTTTGCGGCCATATGAGCATACATAGCATCAGGGTGAAACGGCAATGGGAAGTCACGAAATACCCATTTGATTTTGTCTTTGTATTTATCACGAAGCCTTCGGTTCACATCCTGACTTCTTTTACAGTATGGACATTCAAAATCTGAGAATTCAATAATAGTAATCTTTGCATTATCAGGTCCAAGACTTGGGTTATTTTTACTTGCGATCTGAACACGGACAACTTCTGGTTCTCGGATTAAAAACTCTACTGGGTATTTTGAAACGATTTCACGGTAAGCATTTTTTCCAAATTCTTGTTCTTGTTGACTTTTCAAAAGACCCACAATTCGATCTTTTGTTTCGGCAAAGGACTTTCCACCTAACTGTGATTTGTATTGGTTATAAATTTGCAAAACTTCTTCTTCTGAAGGTTCTTTAGCTACAAAACCTTGGGTTAATACTTCCGCTGGTTTAATATTTTTTTCTTTCGCAACTATTTCAAAGAGTTTGTCTTGAGCAAATTCGCTAAGAGCATTTTTAACCAAGTTTTTGTATTCCGATTGGAATTTCGAAAACGCAATCGGATTGGATTTTTTTACATCGCTGAGATCGTATTTTTTTCCGTCAATTTTTACAGCATCTTGGTTAAAGTACTCTCGGATAAACGCCGGAGCACTTACGGCAACCAAAATCAGTAGAATTACATTTAAACCTAAAACCACCCTAGAAAGTGGATTTTCGAACCAATTTTTTGAATTTATTTCCATCTCTGCCAGGTTCCCGCCCTCAAATCGCTAGATCAAACCATAAAATAACGATTTTCTGGGCGATTTTTCAGTTTTATGCAGATTTTTGTGAAAAAATCTAAAGCAAACTTGAACCTTGTCGATCATATAGAGTGAGGGAAAAGGATTTCTCTCTTTCATCCTAGACAAGGAGGTTTGGGACTATGAATATATCAATCATTTCGGGAACTGACAAGTTTGTTCCGCCATCCCTACAAAGCCAAACGGGGAAACATAGCGACGAAGAAGGCCAATTGCCTGAGTCCTCTACAAAAAAATCAAAGGATCTTTCAAAGTCCGAAAAAACTCAAAAAGATCCAAAGCCTGAAGACCTCGTGATGAAGCACTCCCCTGTTTCTTTGGAACAGAAAATGGAACAAATCATTTCTCCTGAAGAAGTAAAGGATCTGTTAAGTTTAGTTACTCGCAGTCCAGTTCCAAAAAAGGAAGAACACAAGGTAGACTTTAAAAGGTAATCGCTTTTTGGATTTTTTAGCGATTGCCATTCTCGACAGCTTTATACTAATATTAGGTGGGACACTTACAATAGCCACTGCAGGGTTTCTATTTGTCATATACCACCAATTTATACTCCCCTTTTTTATCCTTAAAGAGTCCGATCGATTTATACCTGTGCAAACAGGTGACCATTACGACCTAGTCGTAGATGAAATGAGTCGATTTGCAAATTTTTCAATAGGATCTCGAACAGGCCAGCTGGCTACTCGCTGTAATGCGATTTCAGAAAATCATTTGGTTTTTCAAATCAAAAAAAGTAAGGATTCAGAAGATTACACAATCACTGTCTTGAAAAATGGTCCTAGTTTCTACAAACCACCTAGAATGGATCAGTATGAAAAAATGGAGAGTAAAGAGAGTTTTGAATCGTATGAAATCATAGGTCACCCTGCTGAATTTAGAATCTCTGACAAAATCGTAAAAGACCGAATGGTAAATTTTATTGAAATTTCTCTTACAGCAGCCTTTTATTTTACAAAACTTGGAAAAGAGAGAATGAAATTTACCTTTAAAGTTGGAAAAATCCAACCAGGTATCAACCGTAAGGTGAGATTCAGAGGAGATACTTATGGATTTGGTAAAGAAGAAGGAGGAGAAGAAAGCTGATCTTTAAAATGTTTTGATTTGAACACCTAAATGATCAGTGTGAACCTGCTTGAGATCATACTCAATATTCGCTTCATCCATTTTTTGAGCAACCAAGTCTGTAATTTTTGGCGCAAGAATTTTAATCTGTTTACGTTCGACAAAAATAAGAACACTTGGGCCCGATCCGGAAAGACAGGTTCCGAGTCTCATGGTTTTAAGTTCACCAAGCAACGAAGCAACTGGAGAATCGTTCGGTATTCGATATGGAGTATGCATTCGATCTTCTAATGCGACTACTAGATCGCTAAACCTTCGTTTGTCTAAAAAATGCATCCAGGCGCCAATTCTTGAGAGATTAAAAATCAGATCGTTCGTGGGGTATGTCTTAGGTAGCGTTTTCCTGGATTCTTCTGTTGAGACATGAAACTTGGGTGTAAGAACGAAAACGGAAACACTGTTTGGAAATTTCTTTCGAAAGTAACGAATATCTTCTCCAAAAACAGAATAAGCGAAAACAAATCCACCTAGATAGGCTGGAAGAGTGTTGTCCGGATGACCTTCAAATTCTGCCAAATACTGCAAAAATTTCTTATGAGATGGAATATCCGATTTAGGTGAAAGTCGTTTGTGAACTTCATGAGCCAAACTAAGTCCTGCAACAATGGCAGAAGCGCTTGAACCAAGACCACCTTTTAATGGCAAGCCAAGATTCATTTTACAACTGTAATATGGTGGTGATTCTATCTTTGTTAAATCTTGGAAGTATTTTTTGTAGGAGGTTAAAACCAAATCGTCTGATTCAGAAAAAGGTAAGGGTTCTCCATTTTTTCGGAAAGACTGGAACTCTTTTTTCCCTGCGAAAACAAACTCAAACTCGTTGTGGAGGTCTAGAGACATCCCCATGAGGTCAAAGCCAGGTCCTAGATTTGCACTTGTTGCTGGTACTTTGATTCGATATTTGGGAAGCGAGACCATGAATTTGGTCTAGCCTCGCTTGGTAACCTGTAAAATCAACCTCTCTTTCTTTCTAGGTAGCGTTCTGCGGCAAGTTGACCACCCAGAACAACCGCAGGTATTCCTTGGCCCGGATAAACCGTATCTCCCGTGAGATAGATTCCATCCAATCTATTTGGAATATAGCGAAAAGGATTTAAGTAATAAAAACTGGGAATCCCACCCACTCTCCCTGATTTTCTACCCGTCCATGTTTTCCATGTTATGGGAGTAGCTCCGTGTTTGAATAGAATCAAACTTCTTTCAAACCAGTTTAGATTTTTACTGAGTGCTTGCAGAATTCTTTCTTCTATTTCCCCCTTTTTCTTTTGGTAATTTTCGTCACGTATCCAAACATCTGGGTCCTCGATATGAGTAGAAATAGAGAGAACTAAAGAACCATGGGAGGAACGGATCTTATCTTGAGGATGCGAAAGGGAAACGAAAACACTCGATCCACCTCCGTAGGGAAGAGGTTCCTCCAAATGAATTTGGTAGTGGAGGACAGAAGGGTATGTAGCATCCTTCCATCGGATAGCAACTCCCATAGTAAAAGCTCCCCAAATTTTTTTTTCAAAACGGTTCGCAACCGAACGTGCTTTGTTTGACTTCAAGATATTCGCAAGATTCCAAATGGGTAGATTGGAGATAATTTCTTTCGCATAAAAAACATTGTTTTCCCTATGTCTGGTTCGGATTTCCCAAATCTTTTCCTGGCCTTCTCTTTCAACTTTTTGAATCTCTAAAACTTCTTGTTTGTAAAGGATCTGATTCTTAGAGGAGATGGTTTGGATTCTCTCAATTATGGTATTTGAGAGAGATATCATTCCACCTAACACATAGTAGTTTTTAAGGTTTGGATAGGTAAGTCCTGCAGCTGCCATCGGTGTTGGTGTATCCGCAGTCATACTTTGGCAGGTAATCAGTAATTGTTCATCCAAAAATTTAGTGAATCTTTTATCACCAAACAATCCAAAGATAAACAAAAAGTAACGAATTGGAATAAACGAAAGAACTAAAGGAATCAAATCCTTGAATGAAAATACAAAAAGAGTCTTTCCTATATCTTTCATTTCGGAAAACGGAAACTTGCGATACCGGGATGAGAGATCCCATACATTTTTGGAGAGAAAAAATAAGAACCGCCAAAACAGTGTTTGCCGCTTCGGCTTTCCAAAAACTCTTTTGACTTCCGAAATCCATTCGGATGGATCTTCATATCGAACCAAATCCTGCCCATCCAAACGAACCACCATTGGTATCGGTAGTTGGAGGACGGGAAAATTGACTCCAAATTTTTTGCACAGGTAGTCCATCGGATAGTTTGGTTCCAACCCGACTAGTGTTGTTGCACCGGATTCAAATACATATCCAGATTTGTGAAAACTGGAGGCACAGCCTCCGGGAGATATACCTTTTTCCAGAATTAAAACGGAATCACCTGCATGAGCCACAGAAAGAGCCGAAGAAAGCCCGCCCAATCCACTTCCAAGTACTGCCACATCCCATACTTCTTCCATATCCAAATAGACTGGCACGAAACCTGCAATGGTATGATTCAGGAACAGAATTCAGGATTCGGGTCTTTTTTCATACTGGTTCTGTTCTAAAAAGATACAAAATGCCATTTTAGGAAACAACATGGATCCGAGTTTAAAAAAAATAGACAAAGCCCTTTTGCTTTGGCGTTCCATTGCACGACAACCTGAGGCAATTACTGGTGTCTTTCGTTTGAACCAAGAAATCTCCCTGCGACTCTTTCGCGGAAATCCAGATCGGTATCTCGAAAGCGAACGATTTGATTTTCTTATGGCAATGAAAGCGGTACTAAAACCTGTTTGCGATCTTGACAATGAAAAATTGGAATACCTCGCATTCCGAATTTTCGAAGCCTTTGAACGTGAAAAAAAATATGTGACCGTACCCGATGGGCGTTTCTCTATCGATGTTCTTTTTCAATTTGTAGAATTTCTTTCCGTAGAAGGTTCCAAAGAAAACCTCCATCAATTTTTACAAAGAGAAACTAGCCTCTCTAAAGACGAGGTTGAAACCTTACTATCCTGCATTAAAGTTTTCAACAAACTCAGTATCTACTTTCGCAAAAGTCCAAATCTTAAAAAGACCATTGAAAATGGAGAAGAAATCCTTTTAACTCTCGCGGCTAATTTTGTTACGATTCCCTGGTTGGCTCTCGAGTCCATGTTTTATCTGTTAGTTGCGGAGAATGCTCTTGCAACCAAATACTCTTGTGACAGTCTGTTAAAAGGTTGGATGAAGGAATATGGATTTGATGAAAACCAATACGTTGTGGTCGCAAACTTCTTCCCACCAGGCACAACAATTCCTGAATTCCATGGTAAGTATACAAACGCAATTCGCCACCTCAATGCCTCGAAAAAAGACGACCATGGAATGGACTTACTCTTACTTCGTTCGATCGGAAATTATTTCAGTTCCCTTCTTGTAAAAGTGGCCCACCAGATGGAAGGTTTACAAACAGCCACGTAAACTAGAACATATCGACTACATTTCAATTTCTAAAATCTAAAAGAGGCCCTAATCTTAAGAATTGTCATCTGGATGTTTTTAAGACCAAAGCTTTTTTAAGTCACTAGCAATATTTTTCTGCATAGCTTCGTTGGTTCCGCCGCCTATCGAAAGGAGGATGGCATCTCTATGCAGTCTCTCTACTGGATACTCACGGCAGTACCCATAACCACCTAACACCTGGATAGCGTTTCGAGATACCCTCTCACCCATTTGCGTAGCAACAAGTTTTGCAGAAGCTGCACCTAGGGAATTCCTTTCCTCAGGAGAGATTTGGCTTGCTACTTGGTATACTAAAGCTCGTGCTGCTTGGTAGTCAGCGTATGACTCTGCAACTAACCTTTGAATCTGACCGAATTCCAAAAGTTTTTTACCAAAGGCTTCCCTATGACGAATTGTATAATCGCACATGATATCAATACACCGCCGTGCAATCCCTAAGGATTGCGCGGCCAAGGTAACTCGTTCGATTTCCAAATTGCGCATCATATGTGTGATGGCTCCATTCTCTTCACCCAAAAGATTTTCCTCTGGGACTTCCATATCCTCAAAAACAAGTTGGGTTGTAGGAGAGGATCTCATACCCATTTTTTCTTCTTTTTTACCTACCGAAAAACCTTTGTAAGATGATTCAATGACAAAAGAAGTCATCCTTTTTGGCTGTTTGTCTAACTTTGTATATAATACAAATACTTGGCCAATCGAACCATTGGTGATATATTGTTTTACTCCATTGATGATGTAACGATCCCCTTTCTTCACGGCATTCGTGGACATACCGAGTACGTCAGTCCCTGCACCCGGTTCCGTCATTCCCATCCCACCGATCCATTCACCAGTTATTACCTTTTCTAAGTATTTTTTTCTTTGGATCGAATCAGAACTGTAGTAAAAATTATTAACAAAAAGAACTTCATGGGCGAGATACGAAAGAGTAAATCCTGGATCGAACCTGGACATCTCTTCATGTATAATGACCGATGCCAAAGGGTCTAAACCCTGTCCTCCATCGGTCTCAGGAACCGTGATTCCAAAAAGGCCCAATTCCGAACCCAAACGTTTGAAGAGTTCAAAATTAAAGCTCTCCCCTTCATCATGGTATTTTGCTTGTTCATCCATCTCACGTTCCGCGAAACTCGCAACGGACTCTCTCAGTGCCAGGTGGTTTTCTGTCGGATTGAATAGGTCAATATACTTTTTGGAAGCTGCAGTCGGATTCATATTCCTGAATTTTGTTCAAATTTCGAACTTTGTAAATGAAAAAACCCGTAACTCTTAAGATTTCTTAAAGAGCTAGATACAAACTCGATGCTAATTGTACAGCGCAGACGGGGGCCCAAATGCGTTCTTTTTTGCTAGGAGTGATTGTGTTTAAAATTGTTCCTAAGATAAAGAAAACAACAACAAACCAAATTGCCTTCGAGGCAAAACCCTGGAACTCGGGGTAGATTTCTCCCGCATGAACTCCAACAATCAGATTCAAAAAACAGAGTAAAAGAATATTCACGATTGCCACAATACGCATGCTAAGTGGCTGCCTCCCTGGAAACTTGCCACCCATGGACAAAGCCCCCCAAGGCATACCGATCGCCAATCCCATCTGAAATAAAACAACTATCAGATTCAAAGATGAAAAAATGAATAACGCTACAAAATCTGTCATAACTCTCATTCAATACTTACAAATTCGACGTTCCCTTTCAAATCTTTTCCTATTGAAATAAATAGGTCTCCAACTGTATTTTGACACAGATATTACAATTGAATCTTAGCCTTGGTCGAGTTGCCTGAAGTAACATGAATTAAATCCTTTCCCGATTCAGTGAACCGTTCAATCCCCTAGGGATTCCCGCAAAGTAGATGGGTCAAAAAATTAGTAAAACTCCTAAGTAAACAGAACTTAGGTGAGAAGATAAACAAATTTCGATTAAATACTTTACACTGATCCCAAATGAGACAATAGTTGAGCCAGATATACGTGTTTTCCCTAGGGAATGCAGGATTTTAGCGATGAGTACAAACGAAAATATAAACGTTTCCAAAGACAAATTAGCCAAATTTGAGCTTACAGAGGAGTCGCTGAATAGCTTTCGCAAAAATCAAAATATTCCAATTAACTTATATAACAAAGACGGCCAAATTTTAATTCATAAGAAAAAAAATCCTACCGAGGCGGATTTTGGCAAACTCCTAAAATTTGAGATGCAGGGTGTTTATTTTCTTATATCCGAGTTAAACAAAGGTAAGTCCGTAGCCAAGAAAGCAGAAGAAGAGATATCTGGAAAAAATACAAAACTTTTCGACATCGAAAGAACAACTAAATTTGCGCAACAATCGGCAGCCCTCATTGAAGATCTCCGCCAAACAAGCTTTAAATCGGATCAAGCTGTTTTCGTTCAAAATTCTGTAAATGAGATTCTCACTGATTTTTCGAGTAATCCCGACTTTGAATCCGGGATATTTAATATCCTAGAAATTTTGAGTGTGGCTGGGGTATCGCTCGAATCTGAATTAATGACCAAACGAACGATTGTCGCTATGGGAATGAAAGTCCGGACCAAAAAAATAGTAAATGATGGCCAAGAGATTTCCAACAAAAAAGACCACCTAAACATCATGATGGCGAGTTACCTATCGGATGTAGGTTATACAAGAATTGATGATAGAAAAAACCAACCAGTTCTTTCGAAGGAAGACTATTTTTCAATCCAACAACATCCTATCATCAGTTACTTAATGACACTTACAGCACCCGAAATTGATACGGCTGTTCGCACTTTAATTTTAAACCACCATAGACCGTATCGCGGAGTTGGAGTAAATAATAACTTCCCTGACGAACGTTTGATGTTCAAAAAACTTATGTCCGTTCGTGACAAATATAGTAAAGAAGTTGGGCGGGAGCGAATTATCCAAGATATAGAGCAACAGCTCCACTTACAAGAGAACAGTGTAACTTCTGCAAGTTTCGAAGAAGATATCGCTATACTTTCTTTGGCCTCCGAATATGCATCGCTTACTTCCAATCAGCCTTGGCGTCCTGCATTCAAGTCCTCAACTGCTCTGAAGATGATTCTAAATGACTCATTCTTTTCTTATAGCAACAAAAATATCCGCCACCTCCTCGACTACGTTGGTAGCTCACTTACAAACAACGAAAATATCATCAATTACGGAGACTTCGTAATCACAGCCAGTGTGGACTCTGAAAAAAGAACTCATTTTGATATTTGCCTGGTTTTAGATGTTGGCAGATACCAAACTAGACCCAAACTCCAACGAATCTGCACAATCAAACCGATTTTCAAAAAACAAAACAAGTTTAAGATCGCAGATTTTGACCTGGAGCAAATACGTCCGGATCGAAGAAAAGCAATCATGGACCTCTCTCAACATTCCGGCTCTACTCGAGTAATTTATGTAATTGACGAAGAACTGAATCCATCTTTATACGATGCCGTATACAAAATGAATTTGGCCGCCTAGTAGACGCTAGTTTTAATTTCACATTTTATAACTAAACAAAGTTATCGTTTGAGCCTTACCTGATAGAGATATACCGCCATGCTCTACCCAGTCGCTACTTCCTCCTATTTCCTTCCAAACGGAGTCAGAAATGAGGAGAGGAGTCTTTAATTCCTTACAAGCGGTCTCTATGCGAGAGGCTGTATTTACTGTATCACCTATCACGGTAAATTCCATTCGATCCTCAGTTCCTATACTTCCAAAAAAAACTTCACCTGAATGAATCCCTATTCCGATTTGAATGGGTGGCTGACCTTTCTCCTTACGCTCAGCATTAAAATCGGCCAACTCCAATAACATTTCTTTAGCAGCAAGAACAGCATTTTTTGAATCTTCTCCTGGACGTTCACTAACAACGGGAGTTCCAAATGTCGCCATCACTGCATCTCCAATAAACTTGTCCAAACTTCCTTGAAATTTAAATATAGCTCGCACCATTCTTCGCCTAAACTCCGTTAAAAATTGAGATAAATCCTCGGGATCCATTGACTCAGAAAAATGAGTGAAATTGCGAATATCGGAGAATAAGATTGTTACTTTTTGTCTTTTACCCTTTGTTAGCAAATCTGGATCTGAAATGATTTCTGAAACCAAATCGGGAGAAAAGTATCGAGAGAGAGTTGTTTTTTGCGATTCACTAGAAGCAAATTTTTGCAACATAGAAAGGCTACGATAGATTCCGTAACCCAAGGCAATCGCAAGAGTAAAGAACACAAGGGGTTTTGTGACTGCCAAATCGCTTACGATGATTTTATCTGTTAAAACATACTCATACCAATCATTGGTGAGACCAGTTACATTTTGAAGGCTGATAAAGAAGAACAAATAGTAAAAGAAAAGAAAGCATAAAAAAGAAAAGGCCACGAGAGAGATTCTGTATTGAAATATAGCCAAGGACAGAGGCATAAGATAAAAGACAATCAATGGGTTTTTGATTAAAAAATTAACATTGCCACCCCCTTTAACAAAGTACCAGTTCACAATGGTCATCGATACCAAAAAGTTGTCCCAAAAAATACTTACAAAATCATACCGAGTTTTCCAATGTGAGGTTTTCTTTTTTAGAATAAATTCGTGAATCAATGTATTTCCTAAATACAAACCAAGTGCGACAAAATTGATATAATATCCGATTACTGTTTCGATATTATTGAGATTGGCAAGTGCACTCATCAATAATGAGAACCAAATCACATACCGAAATCGAACAGAAATGAGAGCACCCCGACTTTCTTCCGAAGCAACAAGGCCTGCCATTTGTTTGGGAATATTGTCTTTTACACAAAGGATATCAGAAATTTGTTTTTTAACTTCACGAAACATTAGGTAATGAAATTTCATCTCTTTAGGAAAATTTCCAAGTATTTTTCTGTCTCTTCCCTTGTGCCTATCGTTCCTCTTAAATTTTTTCTCGTCCGTTTGGGAATCCGAATTATTTTGGGTGAATGCTTTTCCTTTTTTTACATCTATCCATCACTTTGGGAGGTTTTGCTTTCTTTTGGTTTCGATTCCGCAACCAGCCCGAGTTATCCGAACTTTCTCTCCTACAAATTTTAGAAAAATCTCCCAAACGCCTAAGGGAAGTTGCTTATGGCGTATTCTTTTTTAGTTTTCTCTCGTTCCTACTACTTCCTTTGAGCCTAGGCTTTAGTGTTTATCTCCACACGGACGCCAATGTTTTAGTTGTAGTTGTATGGATCGTTTGGACCTACAATTGGTGCAAATACACGTTCTGGAGAGAATAAAATACTAGCTCTTTAGACCAAGTCTCATTTTCTGGTCTAAGGTAATCCAGGAAAACGGGGTTAAGGAATGAAAATTGTTGTTCTTGTAAAGCAGGTTCCGGACACGGAAACAAGTATCAAGGTCGGTGACAAATCGATCAACGAAGCGGGCGTAAAATGGATCATCTCTCCCTATGATGAATTCGCAATCGAAGAGGGAATCCGGATCCGTGAAAAGAGCGGTGGTGAAGTTGTAGCAGTGTCACTTGGACCTGACCGTGTTGTGGAAGCGCTTAGAACCGCTTTTGCAATGGGAGTGGATCGGGCGATTCACGTTAAGGTTGATGACTATGTAACTTTTGACTCAACATATACATCTGAGCTATTAGCCAATTTAATCAAATCTGAAAATGCCGATTTAGTAATCGGAGGAAGACAGTCCATCGACACAGACAGCTCTCAAGTGGTTCTACAAATCGCAGAAAGACTCAATGTTCCTCATATTGCGATGGCACTCAAACTTGAGTTTGCTGGTAACAAAGTAACGGCAACACGTGAGGTGGAAGGTGGAACGGAAGTTGTTGAAACAACCACACCACTCGCAGTAACTGCACAAAAAGGTCTCAATGAACCAAGATATCCAAGCTTAAAAGGTATCATGTCTGCTAAGAAAAAACCAGTGGATGTAAAAAAACCGGAAGAACTTGGTGGAACTGCTTCAAAACTAGAAGTGGTGTCTCTTGAGCCACCTCCTCCACGTATTGCGGGAAGAAAACTAGAAGCAGGAGATGCACAAGGTTTTGCATCACAACTTGTAAAAGCACTTCGCGAAGAAGCGAAAGTCATCTAAGGAGCAAATCATGGCAGATGTTTTAGTAGTTGGTGAATTAAAAAACGGCGAACTTAAAAAAATCTCAAAAGAACTCACTTCCGCTGGTCGTAGAATTGCGGATGCAATTGGTGGAAAGGTTCATACTGTAATCATTGCAGAGTCGGTCGACGGTTTTGCAGGAGACCTCAAAGCAGTTGGTGCAGATACGATTATCGCAGCAAACCTTGGAGATTTCAATCCAGAAGCATATGCAAATGGAATCAACGCAATCATCCAAGAAAAGAAACCGGCTGTGGTTCTTATGCCCCACTCCTCGCAAGGAAAGGAATACTCTCCACGTGTTGCGATCAAAGCTGGTGCAGGAATCGTTGCGGATGCGGTGGCTCTGTCTGTAGACGGTGGAAAGGTTGTGGCAAAAAAACCAATCTACTCTGGTAAAGCGTATGCAAACTTAAAAGTGGCATCCGAAATCCAAATGTTTACTGTCCGCGCAAACTCTCAAGAAGTGACTCCGAAGGAAGGTGCCGGTACTGTTGAAAAATCATCCGCAGGCGCTGGCGATGTCCGATCCAAATCTCTCTCCAAAGATCTTTCTGGTGGAAACAAAGTTCAGCTAGCAGATGCTTCGATCATTGTATCCGGCGGACGAGGAATCAAGGGACCAGAAAACTGGCCGATGCTCCAAGACTTAGCAGATACTTTGGGAGCAGCACTTGGTGCTTCTCGAGCAACAGTAGATGCGGGATGGATTTCGCACTCTCACCAAGTAGGTCAGACTGGTAAAACTGTCTCTCCAAACTGTTACATTGCGTGCGGTATTTCTGGAGCTATCCAGCACTTAGCTGGTATGGGATCTTCAAAATATATCGTTGCTATCAATAAGGATGGAGATGCTCCTATCTTTAAAGTTGCAACGTATGGTGTTGTAGCAGACCTTTTCGAAGTAGTGCCTGCACTCACTTCTGAATTCAAAAAAGTGTTAGGCTAATCCCTGACACTCTGACAAAGTTTTTGCGAAACCTATTTGCAAATTTTGTCTGTTTCGGACTTCTGTCTTGGGGATTTTCTCTCCAAGCGGAAGACGGAAATGCCAGACTGAGTGCAGTCATTGGCAAATTAAATTCACTTGAAAGCTTTCGTGCAACCATCACAATCAACGGAAGTATGACAGGTGTTCTTTCGTATAAAAATCCATACCAATTGCATGTGCGATTCAATGACGGCAGAATCCTTTCTTCCAATGGGAAAGTACTATGGTTTTACAATCCGGACTCATCGATTGCAGGCAAACAAGATCTCAAGGGTGTTAGTGGAGGGATTGGAGGACTTTTATCTGGTTATGAATCTGTTACTGTCTCAGGAAAAACGTTTCGGTTAATATCACCTTCAAAACGTTATACGGAGATTATCTTAGTGGTATCAGATAATGACCTTCCTCGAGTTATAAAAATGAAAAAGTCTGATGAAGAGATCACAGAAGTTACTTTTTCAGGCATTGCTACAAATATAGGTCTTGGGACAGGACTTTTTAATTTCCAACCGCCCACTAGTTCACAAATCGTCGAAAATCCTCTAAACCAAAAGGAGTGAGCCTATGACACCTGTCTCTCGCACAGAAGCCCATAGAGTTTTCGCAGATTTGTACCGCAAATCAAGAAGCCCAGACCACCAACAGTTGATAGACGAAGCAATCTTAAAATCGAATGATGTTTTTATTCGGATCGACCTCATCAGAAAAGTCGATGAAGACTACGCAAATAAACATAAAGAAAAAAAAACAGCAGAAGACCGAGATAGAGGAGAGCCGGAAGGGAACAGAAATCCATCTAACAGGAATGAGAACCGGCAACCACCAAAGGAAAACAAACCCAAACGAAATTCTGACCTCGTTAGTGTTGATTCGGCAAAACAAAAACAGACAGTCAAAAAGAAGCCTCAAGAATCAGGTGGCGGAGGCTTTTTAGCAGGTTTGTTTGGTGGAGGCGCGGCAACCAGTTCAATCAGCAAATTCGCCAAGGAAACGGGAGCTATTGAAATAGGGCTATTTGGAAGAAATCCAACGATCTCCACAGCAGTTGAAAAAATATTCCGTGGTGTCAAGGAAGAGATATTAGTTCCAACCATCCAAGCACTCCGAGTAGCGGAACAACAAGGATGGCGAATATGGTCTCCTTTGGCTTACAATGTTATCAATAATTTTAATAAATTCTACAACGCATTTGCAACATTAGATGGATTAGTCGCCGATAGAATCTCTGCGGATATCTTTTTAGATCGATCTTTAAAAATGCAGATGTTTTATGTTCGATTTTTACAGAGAGAAGATTCGAGAGATATCATACTCACACACCTTCCAGAAATTGTAAAACAGGATGAAAAATTAGCGAACAAGCTTAACAAAATTATGGAAGGAATCAGTTATGCTCTCGCACTCGAATCAGGAAAACCAAAACTAACAGACGCTATAACTGCTTTCTATATTGTATCAAAGAAGAAGATGTTCTCTTGGCAAGAGATTGTTGCGGATCTTCGTGTTCCGGCAATACAAGAGCATAAATTCCAAGCAGCAAGGGAAATCCAAAAGGAAGTGGAAATCACTGTTGCTAAAATTTCAGACGATATCAACAGTCGACTCTTCAAAAAGGAAGAATTGCAAAATCTTAGATCTCGTTATTTCTTAATTGATGATAAGGGTAAAATCAGTTTCGATTTTTTAAATCATGTTGTGGATGACTTTATGGCCCACCACCTGCCTGAGTCTGCAAAAAGCCAAACAGTTAAAAATTCATACAAATCTCAACCACATAGACTTGTTTATCTTCTTCTGAGAGATTTGCAAACTGTATATGTAAACATGATAGAAGGTTATGTTCGTTTGGGAGATAAAAACCAAAACCAAGAAATTCTCCTAGTTCAAACCGGCTTGTTTAAAAAAGAAATTGATCAATTAAACACTTTAGTTAGAAACCTTGACAATTTTAATAAAAAGTTTCCAAGTTTTGCCTATAGTTTCCAACAATATAATACGGATTACAGCACAGGAGCGACTGATCAAATTACTCGAACGCTTCTGACAACCTTACAAGGCGCCTCCGAATTCTTCGGAAATTTTGCTAATAAATTAAATATGGTAGTTGAAAGCCATCTGATGGCAAAAAGTTCCGAATCAAAAGGAAAATCCTCTGAACAAATCACAGCAACCAAGGATAAAATTATAGAAGAAGTGAAACTAATGGCTCGCTTTATTCCACACTACGAGAAGGCAGTGGTTGCAAAAGAAAGAATCAATGGTATGAGTGTGGAGAATGTATTTATTCAATTTACCAAATACCTCTACAATTACGCTGTAATATTCAAAGATCCCAATACAACTATCAAGTTGACTGCCCATCGTAAAATTGAGCAGGAATTGATTAAACTTAATTCGGAATATGAACGTCTTACATATTCAAAATTCAATGGTGGCGAAGGAATACCGAATGTTTCAGAAGAGGGTTCGGGCATAGACTCCGAGGAATGATGAGAATACTAACGGGCCTTCAACCTAGCGGCAAACTTCATTTAGGAAACTACTTTGGAGCCATTCGCAAAATTTTAGACTATCAAAGCTCAAGTGATCTTTTTTTATTCATAGCAAATCTGCATGCTCTTACAACCTATTCAAATAAAAAAAATTTAGAAGAATATAGTTTAGAATGTGCTATCGATTTACTCGCCTTAGGTGTTGATCCACAAAAGACTGTCTTTTGGATTCAAAGTGATGTTCCTCAAGTGACAGAATTGACATGGTATCTATCTCAATGCATTACGGTTCCCCAACTCCAACTCGCACACAGTTTTAAAGACAAAGTGAACAAAGGTTTTACGCCCGGTGCTGGGTTATTCACCTATCCAATTTTGATGGCAAGTGATATCCTACTTTTTTCGGCGGAAAAAGTTCCTGTGGGAAAGGACCAAAAACAACATTTAGAGTTTGCTCGCGATATTGCAGAAAGATTCAATGCACTATTTGGTCCCCTACTCCATCTGCCTGAGCCTGATATTGAAGAGCGGACTGCGATTGTTCCAGGCATCGATGGTGCTAAAATGTCGAAATCATACGGGAATACGATCGACTTTTTTGGAACAGAAAAGGAAATTAAAAAACAGGTAATGGCTATCCAGTCGGATTCCAAATCAATCGAAGAGCCAAAAGATCCAAATTCTAGTTTTATCTTTCAAATCCATAGCTTGTTTTTAACAGAATCGGAAAAGGAAACGCTCAAAGAAAAATATGAAAAAGGCGGAGTTGGGTATGGAGATCTAAAAAAGGATCTTCTTTCCAAAGTTTTAGATCATTTTTCTCCATTCCGCGAAAAGAGAAGTCAGCTCACACAAAATCTTGATTATGTAAGAGATGTTTTGCGAGCTGGAAAAAGCAAAGCAACTGAAATTGCCGAAACAAAGTTAAACGAAATTAGAAAATCAATCGGTTTAAAACTTTTTTAAAAAAGAATCAAATCTAAGGCACCAATTTTGTTTTTTTGTAAATCCTGTATCTATGGGTCCAGGTTTTTTTCCAAAATCAAGAGGTGCTTGGTTCTGTTTTGGAGTTCATATTTCAGGTATTTTTTTCAAAATTTTCAAAGATAATAAAGGTTTTGAAGTTTATTCTTCTGTAGGTATAATCTTCCTTCTCATAGCAATCATACTTCAACCTATAAAACTATCAAAACATTTGGAAACTATCTCCATCCAAGTTTTAGTCGGTTTTCTGGTTTTTACGCTAATACCAAAACTTGATATTGGATTTCGAAAAAAAAACATCAATCCTGGATTTAAATCCTATGTTGAACTTGCGGTAAATAGAATTCCCCTTACTAAACTTGAATCGCTAGTTGTGAAAGGATTTGTTTTTGGTTCAATTGCATCCCTCCCTTACTCCTGGAAACAAAGAACAAAACGTACGGGACTTTTGCATCTTTTTGCTGCTTCGGGTCTTCATTTAGGTATATTTGTGGGTTCATTATATTTTCTATTTTCAAAAATATTCCAACGAATTCCAATTGTACCGCTTCTGGCTTCTATTGGCTTTGGTTTTTTCTACCTGTATCTTTTGGACTTTCCAGTTTCTTTTCTAAGAGCTTTTATTTTTGCCGTCTACACCATGTTTGGTTCTTATTTTCATAGGAAAATTTTCTCTTTAGATTTGATTTTATATGCTTCGGCAAATATTTTACTTTTTCAATTCTCAGATTTTTTAAGCATCGGTTATTGTCTTTCTTTTGCGGCTGTTTGGGGCATCTTTTTTATAAAACCCAAACTTGATCTTTTGGTGTTTCCCAAATCAAAAATTTTTATTAAGGAGAACCTTCATATCACTTTATCCTGTAGTATAAGTACGTTTCCCTTTTTAGTCTTTTTTTTTAAATCCTATGCCTTCGGTGGAATTATCATTAATTTTTTTTTAGTTCCTCTTTCTTGTCTCTTGTTACCGATTGTTTACGGATCTCTCTTTCTGGGTTTTTGTTTTTCCTTTCTTTCGACCAGTCTAGATCTTTCCTGGTTATGGCTTCCCATTCAATTTCTACTTTCTTTATTTTTAGGAAGTATTCCAATATTTGAGTCTATCTTTCCGTATTTCCGAGAGTGGAAAGAAATCCCATACAACACAATATTTCTATTCCTCTTGTTCTATACTTTAGTTTTCTATTCGATTCGCTTTGTAGAGAAGAATGTATTTAGATTTGTTTTGTATTTTTTTATTTTCTTTAGTTTTGTTCTGATTTACCTCGATCTAAAGTCTTATCAGGCTCCCATTTTCAACAGCATGTTTCAACGGGGATTGGCATATATCCAAAGGGATTCAAAGCTATGGATTTACGGAAATTGTTTTAAAAGAATCCATCTGGATTATAGAGATACTTTACATTTGGAAGAAGTTTTTATAGAATCGGAATCCTGTTTAAGAGATGCATTATCTTTAAAGAATATCCAACCACATATCAAAATCCAACTATACCATACAAATGCAAAACTCTGGGGATTGGATTCTGAAAAAAGTCCCATAGAAAAAAGATTCTCTCTGGGCTGGAATTTCAAACAGGACTTCGCCATTCTTCGATTTGATGGTAAAAAAGAAAAGATTCCCCAGTTTTTTCAAACGCTTTCCTGGTTAGAAAAAAGGAATACACATAAAACCCTGGGGATTATTGTTTTAGATTTTCCCAAGTGGAAACAGAAAGAGGAATGGGAATGGAAAAAATACCAAAATCTACTTGGGATATCATCTCGATTCCAAATACTTACCCTAGAGGAAATAATTGAAGGCCCCCTTTTCAACGAAATCGGAAATCGAAGCTTACCTTAGCTCACAAGGAATCCGTGCCCAAAAAAAATTTGGTCAGAATTTTCTTGTAGATCAAAATATTGTAAATTTTATAGTAGAATCAGGCGCCAAACACCTAACAGAAAAAAATTCAGAAATAGCTGAAATTGGTATAGGTCTTGGTTCTCTAACATATCCTCTTCTTTCTCTCAAAAAAAAGACTTTTCTTTTTGAAATTGATAATGCCTATGTTCATCTTGCAAAAGAGAGAATCCTCAACACTTTCTCAAATGTAACCCTTTTTGAGGGCGATGCTTTAGAAAATCTCCACAGAATACAAACGAACCCAGTATTTATTTTCGGAAATCTTCCCTACCACCTAACATCAGAAATTCTTATTTTTATAGTATCTAATTTTGAAAACTGGATAGGCGGAATTTTTATGGTTCAAAAGGAATTTGCGGACCGACTCACATCAGAAATATCAAGCATCTCCGTTTTTTTGAATGGTTTAACTACTACAAAACACCTAAAAGTCGTTCACAAAAATTGTTTTTATCCGATTCCCAAAATTCACTCAAGTCTTATCCAGATTATTCCTATACCAGTCAAGGAAAGGCTGATTCAAACAAAAGATGAAATTCTCCTCTGGTCTAGGTTGCTACGTGCCATTTTTTGGGGGAAACGAAAACAGATCCAAGTATCTCTAAGAGAGTCACCATTTTCAAAGGATTCGGTATTTCAAGGGGCAGTTCAGTCGGCTTTGGAGAAATCCGGAATCAACCCCAAGAGTCGGCCTGAAGAATTGAACCAGGAACAATTCTTGACACTGGGTCAACATTTGCTTGACGATTTGTCAAAATGATGTCAATCTTCCCAAACTATGTTTGAGAATTTTATACCTCCCAAATTTGTAACGTTTGCTATTCCCGTTTTTTTCCTTTTGATAGGAATTGAAGTATGGATGGGAAATCGGAAAAATAAAGCACTCTACCGTTTGAATGATTCCATTGCGGACCTGAGCACAGGAATACTCAGCCAATTGTGGGGTCTATTCCAAAAGGGCCTGGGTTTATTTGCCTATTTTTATATCTACGAACATTTTCGATTTTTTGAATTTGCGATGAACAACCCATGGGCATGGGTCCTCTGCATCATCGGGCAAGATTTTTGTTACTACTGGTCTCATAGGTTGGCCCATGAAGTGAATATCCTTTGGGCAGGTCATGTCATCCACCACCATAGCGAGGAATACAATTTGGTAGTGGCTCTCCGGCAAACCGGGCTTGGTGGGCTGATTTCTTGGATCTTTTATGTACCTCTTGCCCTCATCGGCTTTCATCCTTGGATGTATCTTGCTTCGGGTCAGATCAATTTGATCTACCAATTTTGGGTGCATACAAAGGCAGTCGGCAAACTTGGAAGGGTTGCAGAATTTATCCTCTCCACTCCTTCCCACCACCGAGTCCACCATGCCATCAATCCAAAGTATATTGATAGAAACCACGGTGGGATTTTTATCCTTTGGGACAGAATGTTCGGAACCTTTCAGGTAGAAGAGGAAGAATGTGTTTATGGAACAGTCAAACCCTTACGTAGTTTTAACCCAGTCTATGCAAATTTTCACTACTATTGGGAGCTCTTTCGGCAATCCCTTTCCGCGAAGCGGTGGAGGGACAAAGTTCTTGTCTTTTTTATGAGACCCGGTTGGATACCCGGTGATGGAAAAAAACCATCAGGATACCTCCCGATCCCGGAAGTGAACCCAAAGAGCTTTGTAAAGTACGACCCTAGACCCAATGCTGAAGTTCGTGCGTATACGACAGCTTGGTTTGTAGGAGTTCTTTTGCTATCCTTCGGTTTTCTCCTCTTTGTAACAAAGTTTAGCCTGTTCTCACAGGTCTTAATTGCCATTTGGGTGACAGCATCCTTGGTTTCCATAAACGCGATGATCGAAGGAAAGACTTTTGCACAATTTTTGGAGGTGGGAAGACTCTTATTCGGTTTCGTCTTACTTGGTTACTTTGAAATGGGCTTCGGCCTCTACATAGTCGGAATTGTTTTCCTTGCCATGTCCGCCGTTCATTTCTATAAAAATAGCCGGAAAAACTCCTTTCACCTCGCCCATTAAGAAAATAAATTTTTTCCAACCAACTGGACATAGGTTTCGTGCCGATTGTCCAGTGACCCCCCACATCTTTCCCTAAAAAAGTGTGGATTATGTCGCATATATGGCTTTTTCATGGCCTAAACGGTGGCTTGAATTTCTTGACCCAGGAGAGGGTCGTGAGATTTTGGCAGTGCACCATAAATATGAGGCGAAATACAATGAATCGAAAAAGAAGCTACTATCTCATTTTAGGATTGATCCTCTTCGTAGTCACCTTCTCGGCTTTTGCATCCTACCAAAAACAAAAGAATGGACCTATCTTTCTCGACAACCACGTCTTCCAGCGATACAATAATGAATGGGGAGTTTGGGTAGATCTCAAACTGGAAAAAAAATCGCTCATTGAAAAATGTGCAGAATTTGGAGTCCTAGAGGCTGAGGTTCTTACTTTAAATGGTCTTACCGAGAAGGACCTCCCAAAACTCAAACGGTCTGTTTTTATACCCTATTCTGCAGAATACATCAAAAATTTAGAAAAGGAAGGCCATTACCGCGAGGCTGTAGAATCTCCTATTGACCAATTTATCTGGCCTGTTCTACCCAATAACAAAGGAAGGATTACATCTCGGATTGGTCGGCGTTGGAACACTCTGCATACGGGAGTCGACATTGCAGTTCCGAAGAATTCCTTAGTGCTTGCAGCGGCAGATGGACTCGTAGAAGAAGCAGGGCGCAGCGGAGATTACGGAAACACGATAAAAATCTACCACCACAACATGAATCAGTTCCGAACTGTCTATGGTCACAACCAAGAGTTACTTGTGAAGGCAGGAGATCTCGTCCGGAAAGGCCAAGTGATTGCTTTTTCGGGCAATACAGGAAAGTCCACTGGACCTCATATTCATTTTGAAGTGAGATACCACAACGTCTATCTGAATCCTGAAAATTTCCTTACTTCCTTCGATGAAGGTGTGACAACGAGTCTGATTGGATTTAACGACTAACAACAAAGTGGTAGAATTTCCTAAAAGAAGTTGGACTGATGAAATCCATCAGCTCCTCTCTAATCTGATTCCGAAAGGCCCAGGCCTTGCTTGTTTCGATTTTGATAACACTCTGATTCGAAATGATTTTGGTGAAAAAATCATGGACCAGATTATAGCCGAAGGTCTTTCCTATTTACCGAATGATCTTTCCTTTTACTTCCGAGACAAAGAAACTTGGAAAGATCAGAAAAAACTTTCGATTTCAGAAAAAGAACATTTGGTCTGGGAGGAATACTCATACCAGCTGAAGGAATTTGGAATAGAAAAAGGTTACCGTTGGACTAGTTTTTTGTTCCAAGGTCTCACTGAACAAGAGTTTCATGAGGTAACACTCAGAGCTTGGAAAAAAGTGAACCATCCCGACCGAGACGCAGGAGTATTTCCTCAACCTGAGATGAAAGACTTAATCGCCTTCTTAAATTACTACAAGTGGGATGTATATATTGTAACTGCCTCTCCAGAACCAGGAATTGTTGCTATTGCCGATAAATTTCCTGTAACAAAAGATCGAGTGATCGGAATGAGGCAAGAATTAGATAACAACAATCGATACTCAGCAAAACTCATCGAACCTTACACCTATGGTGAAGGTAAAGTAAAAGCAATCGAATCAAGAATTGGGCGCTATCCAGACATTGCATTTGGAGATTCTTTCAACGACTATCCTATGTTACAGAAAGCAACCAAATTTGGTGTGGGCATTGATAGAGGAAATCCAGAATTTGTAGAAGCCTGTGTCCAGAAGGGAATCAAAGTCCAACCCTATTTTCTCTTCCAAAAATGAGCTTTCTCTATTTAGTTTCGAATTCTATTGGGAACGATCTAGACCTTCCGCCAAGAACCAAACAGTTGCTAGAGTCCGCAGATTGGATCTTGGGGGAAGAATTCAGGACCACATCCACCCTATTAAAAAAATTAGGAATAAATAAAGATTTTGACCTGATCAATGAACATTCGACCAAAAAAGAAATGGAAGAAATTGCATCAAAACTCCGGTCAAAAAAACAAACCTGTTTGATCTCAGATTCGGGAAGTCCTGGACTCGAAGATCCTGGCAAATGGCTTGTCCCTTTAGCCTGGGAAGTGGGAGTTGTCGTACGCTCTGCACCAGGTCCAACGGCACTCATTTCAGCTCTTACAGCTTCGGGATTTGCAACATCTCCATTTTCATTTCTAGGGTTTTTGCCGAAGGAAGAAAAAGATCGCGAGTTAAAACTAAAACAATATCTAGCGCTTGGCTCCACCCTCGCTTTTTACGAAACACCCTATCGAACCAAACATGTTTTGGAGACATTAGCAAAAATAGGTCCAGGAGATCGGCGCGTTTTTTTAAACCTTGGCATTTCTACGGATTCGGAGGTCTCCTACCGAGGTTTTGCAAAAGACCTTTCGCAAAAATCGAACGGAATACCCAAACTCCCTCCCGTTTTTGTAATCGAGGAGAAAAAAGAATTCCGAAAGCGTTAGAAACTTGACGGATCCTCTGTTATATTGGAATCTACCCCTATGGTATCGAAACTCCAATCCCAAGAAGATGCAAATGATCCGTCGATCGGAGAATCTGGTGATTACATAACAGATGTAGTCAAAGAAAACCTAAAACTCATCCGACACACCAAAGGGTTCTCCCTGGACAAACTGGCAAATCGCTGTGGCGTAAGCAGAGCGATGCTCTCTCAGATCGAACAGGGAAAATCGGTGCCGACAATTTCAGTACTCTGGAAAATTGCAAACGGCCTCAGTGTTCCATTCTCTGAACTTCTCAAGGAAAAAAATCAAGATGGCATCCATCTTTTAAAAGCCGAAAATTCTAAAGTTTTATATTCCAATTCTAAGGTATTCGCAAGTCGGGCTCTCTTTCCATTTTTAGGAAACCGCAAAACAGAGTTTTATGAACTTGTTCTAAGACCTGGTGGACATGAAGTAGCAGAACCCCACAAAGCAGGTACGATAGAGAATTTAGTTGTAGTATCCGGTAAACTTAGGTTACGCGTTGGAGAAAAAGTTGTAGAACTAGAACCGAAAGACTCTGTTTACTTTAAAGCCGATGTCTCTCATGAATATTCAAATCCAACCGATGGAGAAACCCTGATGTATCTCGTCATGGACTATTCGGATGAAATAGGTTAATCTTTGGAATACAAAGAACTCAAAGTAAACCTACCAAAATCACTATCTGATGAGTTCTATGTATTACTCGATGAGTTGCAATGTGCAGGCTATTATGAAATCTTATTCGATGGAGAGGCGCCTAAGGAAGAAAACCAAGGTCTTATTCGAGACAACACAAATATTAGAATATATCTTCAATCAGATGAACTCGAGAAAGAACTAAAAATTCGGATATTCTTAAAAATACACGCAAATGGTTCCTCCTTTGTCGAATCCAGACTTATCGAAACTCGAGACTACGAAGAAGCATATAAAGAATACTATAAACCATTTCCTATTGGCAAAAATCTTTGGGTGATCCCAACTTGGGAAAAAGAGGAACCAAAAACCCAGGACCTGTATAAAAATTCCGGAGTTCCGATATTTATCAATCCCGGCGTCGCCTTTGGAACCGGGCACCATGAGACCACAAAACTTATATTAGAGTATTTAGATGAATTGTATTTCGATAAGAAGATTGTTATCGAGTCAGCTTGCGATATCGGAACTGGCTCTGGAATCCTTTCGATAGGACTCGCAAAGCTCGGAGTGAAAAGAATCTTTGCCCTTGACATTGATCCCAATGCTGTAAAGGCAGCATGGTCGAATTGGCTTGAAAATGATTTCCCTAAGTCCATCCAATTTCGAGTAGAAGAGTCTGGGATCGAAAATCCAAATCTTGTGGACAGAACTTATGATCTAGCGATTGCAAATATAACATTTGCTGTTCTATCGCAGAACATACATCATCTAGCATCCGTAAATACCAAACGATTTATTTTTTCAGGGATTGTAAGCGATAAAAAAAACCAATTTGTAGATCTATTGAATACATACATCCCAGGAACTCTCAACCATTCCAAAGAATGGAATGAATGGTGGATTTTGGATTGGTCAAAGAAAGTTACTGGTTGAGATACTTAATCAGACTGACTTGGTTTCCCTTCTCATTGTATTCAATCCTTTGAAACACTGATTTTGCCATCAGAATACCACGGCCATGTTGCGCATTATCTTCGTTCAATTTTTCTAAGGATCTCTCGAGATGTTTTTTATGGTCAAATCCCTTACCCTCATCTGTGACCCTGTAGGCCACATAATCTTTATTAAATGTGTATTCGATTTTGACTTTTTTATCTCGGTAACGAGGGTCTTCCTGTCTTTTCTGTAAAAATTCTAAATAATTACCTTCGATTAGAGCCTTGGATTTTTCTTCAAAACTGATGTTTAGATTTCCGTGTTCAACGGCATTGATGATAATCTCACGAATTGAGGATCGAACCTCCGTTTGTTCGATTGAATTTAGATACTTCGCAAGTTGGAAAGTGATTTTTTGAGATACCAATTCCGCATTCCGGAGGTAGTTGTTCATCGCAAGTTCGACTTTTTCTGAATCAATCAATTGGATGATTGTATCTTCTATTTCTGGAGACAGGGTAGCGATTACTTCCCTAGTCTCATCAAACACCACATATTGGAGTCGGCATAACATTTCTTTTGGTTCTTTAACATACTTTTGAGCAAAAGCTGTCTTAAAATTGATTATGCTTCCTGTCATTTTGAGGTCTGTGATTTTGTCATTCACAAGGATTGTATTCAAATCAGATTGGTGTCCTTTACCTTTATATAACAAATCTGTAAGTTTTTTACCTTTAACATCATCTAAACGAAACCCAAGAATTTTCGAGAGAGCACGGTTTCCATTGATAACAGAAAATTCTTCATCTAACATGAGTATCACTTCTTCGGAACCTTGAAAAATTTCACGGAATCGTTTTTCGGATTCTTCAATTTTTGTTTTTGCATGAGATAGATCTCTTACACTTTCCTTAAGGCTTCGTGACAGGTAGTTGATTCGATCTGCTAAACCTAAAGAAAGTAAAATCACTTCTAGAGCGGTCCCAATTTGAATTGTCCATCGAGTGATATGATTGTCTGGCAACACTCCAAGACTTTTTAAAGAGTATAAAATCACACCTAACAGAAAGAACGACCAAGCTATCAAATAGTAACGAGATGTTCGTATCTTTTTAATGAATGCAATAACGCCACTAAAAATCATGATGAATGCTGATGGGACTGTCAGTCCTATGGAAAGAATCATTCCAAATCTATAGGAAAAAAAGAAAGTAGATACACCAACTAGTCCCATGAAGTATGCAAAATACATCATAAACTGAAATAACTTTGCGGCATTTTTTCGTAGAAAAAGGAAATTTGTAGCAAAGACAAGACCAGTAAAACTAGAAAAACAGATAAAAAAAGGCAATGAGTAATTTGCCCACCAGACCCAATTTGGCCAAAGGTATTGAAAGGCAAGACCATTGTTCACAAAATGGAACATGGAAATCGAGCTTATAAAAAATACATACAAAAGATAACTTTTATCTCGTGTAAAAATATAAATGAACAAATTGTATGCTGCCATCACAAACATGATTCCGTAAAACAGCCCAAAAATGATCTGTTCTTTATTCATCTTTTGAATCATCTCTTTGTTTGTATACACCTGGATACTGAGTGGGATCGTGGATTCCGATTGAAGCCGAATATAATATGTGGAAGTAGAATTTGGATTTTCTTCGAGTGGAAAAATGATATTTCGATAGTCGCGATTCCTCTCATCAAATGGAAAACTATCACCAAGAAGTGTTTTGGTTGATTTGGGAATATTTTTTCCGTAAATCTCAACCTCATCGATCAGCGGAAAATTGTATTCTAAAAACCAATCCAATTTTTCAGATCGAGGGTTTTGAACATCAAGTTTGAACCAAAACCTGGACTTGGAAAATCCAAAATTAGGAGACGAGACTTGTTTGAAAGCCGAGTCCTTTGCTCCACTCAATACCTCGTCCATGGGAAAGTTTAAGTTTGGGTCTTCTAAAACTTGTAAATTTTGCCAAATGGACTCACCACCCATAGATTCTTTCAGAACCAAGGGAGGAGCAGAGAACAGGGAAGATAGAGGTAGAAGGAAACAAGAAACAAAAATAGGGCAAACTAAACGCTTCAAACAGATTCTCCAATTTCGCATAAAAAGACAAAATCATTGGATCGAAGTACCTTATTTTTTCTAGCGTTTTTTGTTTCTCCTGACATTTTAGGGGAAAGAACCTATGAAACGAAAAGATTTTCTAAAAACCTTAGCTCTCTCCTCTGTCTTTGGCGGAATCACTATACCAAAGTCAGGATTCGGACAAACTTCGACCGCCTCAGACTCTTCCAGCGCAAAAGTAGCAAAAAAAAAGGCCATAGTACTCGGAGGAGGTCTGGCTGGATTGTACAGTGCCTATCTTTTGAAGACAACTGGCTACGAAGTAACCATAGTAGAACGCGGGGAGAGACTTGGCGGAAGAATCTTTACATATGAAAATTCTGAATTGGGTATCAAGCAAGACTTAGGTGGTGAATGGATCGGAGAGGGTCAGGGGGATATCAAAAGTCTTATCAAACAATTAGGTCTCGAACTAAAAAACAGTCGGAACTCTGATCAGTTTTCAATCTCTCCGCAAGGCAAATCGGGGATTGCTATCTCTTCGGCTTCTGCAGAAACCTTGAACAAAGTTATCGAACTCCACAAATCTCTTAATTCGTCTCAAAAACAAGGATTGGATAAAATTAATTTTGCTTCCTATGCCAGATACCAGGGTATCTCTGAAGATGAAATTCGGACAATCAGTGATGTCTATCGAAGTCTTTTGGGCGATGATTTAAATAAAATTTCCAGTGAATCGGTATTAGATGATCTATCTACTCCACAGTCAGCTCTTAGACCCAAATATGTGATCGCCGGGGGAGCCTCCGGTTTAATTGAGGGATTAACAAAGCGTTTGTCAGGTGAAGAAATTATTTTAAATGATATGGCGATCAAGGTTTCTCAACAAAAAACACAAGTAATTGTGGATTTAAGTTCGGGAAAACAAATCAAAGCGAATATTCTTATTTGTTCTCTTCCTACACATGCCGTTTTAGAAATCAAATGGACTCCCACTCTTCCAAAGGATTTAGTCTATTCAGCACTCAGAATGCAGACAGGAAAAATTTCAAAAAATCTTATCTTCTGCAAACCCAATGACAGTGTAGGTCAATTTTACCGAGTGACCCAAACTCCGGGCGAAACTTTTTATATTGGAGATGAATCATCTGGATCTCAGATAACAGCTGTCACATCTTTAAGCACGGGAGATCGCGCTGGACTTTTCGAAAAAGGGTCACTCAGTCAAAAATCTTCACTCCTAAAACTATCGATGGAGGAAATGAATGGTTTCGAATTGTGGAATGAATCCCCCTTCCAGTTTTATTCATTCTTAAAAACAACAGGAAAGTCTGGTTTTGTATCGTTATTTCCTCCTGGAAGTTTCGGCATCAAGGAAATATGGGCAGAACCTTTTGAACGGGTATTCTTTGCCGGTGAACACCTTGCACTTCATACAGGGTCCATGGATTCGGCTGTGTCTTCCGCTATACAAGCTATCTCAAGAACGTAAGGGTTTTAAGCCAAAAGGGATCCGCAGGAAATTCCATCTTCGGATCAGGCCTTCATATATAATAAAACAGAAAAAAACCACAAAGAACAGGTGTAAAATCATCTTAAGTTCAATTGATTCCTCTCGTTGGAAGAAAAAGAATGCAAAAGATAAGGATAAAGGATGGTGCAGTAGGTATATAGGAAGGCTTGCTTCTATTAAATAATCACCCAAGTTTGATTTTTTACTAAAATAGATTGAAAACAATTGGATGCATATTATGGACCAAAGTACTGCGCCAAGGACCCATAGTCCAAGATGTAATGTTCTCCAAAAAAAAGACACATATCTATAGGGAATCCACAATTGGTCATGAACTTCCAAATCTTTAAATGCAAAAAAAATAAATATGGCCCACACTACGAGACTCAAAAGTGGAAGTCCAAATTTAGACGGAGTTTTTTCAAATATTAGGTTTTTGTAATAGGAACATATTCCTAGAAAAAAGAAAAGGAGTTGGTATACGAAAGTAAGTTTTGAAACACCTAAAAAGGACTCACCTTTCGGATAGAAGTAATGGAAAATTGATAAGAGGATCAAACTAATAATAAAAAAGAATATCAAAAAGCTAAAGTTATTCTTACCTTGAGTCCCAGGAATTTTTTTAAAAATTGATTTTGGTAGAAGATAAAATAAAAAACTATACACTGAAAGATTTACCAAAAACCAAATATGTGAATGTTCAAATTTCTCGACCGAAAAAAAATCTAAAACAAACTTAATTACCTCCAATTCAGGTTTTTTAATCTTTTGCACTAAATAGTATTGGATTGGCGATAGAAAAATTAGACCAAATAACATGGGAAGAACGACTCGAGCGAATCTTGCCTTTATAAATTCAAATCCTCCTTTTCTTTCAAATACTAGAGCAGAAAAAAAACCGGCGATCATAAAGAACAATGGCATACGAAAACCATGTATGAAATAACAAAAATAACTCAATATGTAACTTCTTTCGTTGTTCTGGATTGCATACTTGATCTCTTCCGAATAAACGATGCTAACATGAAAAAGTATCCCAAGAAAGAGTGCAAAACTTCTCAGGTTGTCCAGATATCCGAGCCGTACACCATTTGCCATGATTCCAGGATTATAATACCCTGATTTTTCAGAACCAATTTCTTTTCTTGACAAGGATTTTTCTCTTCGTTTGAGTAAAGGAGTGGAATCCAATGAAGAACCTTTTTTCTCAACCGTCAGCGACGAGGAAATCAGCCGAGAAAGAAAAAAAGCAAAAGAACTAAAAGCCACTGCTTGGTGGAAAAACAAGAGAAGTTCGGGAATTTGTCATTATTGTGGTAACAAATTTAAGGTTGAAGAATTGACAATGGACCACCTAATACCTCTTATACGTGGCGGTAAATCAGTGAAGGCGAATCTCGTACCTTCCTGTAAAGAATGTAATTTTAAGAAAAAACATAGTTTAGCCTTTGAAAAGGATTTTTTCAAATAATGGATCTTAAAGAATTAGGATTTCAAAGTGACGATTTTTTACCTAACAGATCCACAGAAGAAATTGATCTTGTCGATGAAAATGGAAACAACTACCAATGGGAAGTTTTTTACTCCTTTTCCCTCGGCTCTAGCGATTATTTAGTTTTCCTTCCTTCAAACGAAAACGAATACCAATTTATAAATGTGGAAATAGATGACCCTGAATCGGACATTCCAGGATACATAGTAATGAGGTTAGGTGTTGATGAAAATAGCGAAGAGATACTAGAGGAAATTGTCGAAGAGGATGAGTTGCTAGAAGTTCGCGAGTTTGTAGAGGATGAGATTGGAATGTTGGGTCAATTCCTTAGCCAGGGGGAATAACGATTGTCTCTCCTTTACTAACCACCTCATTTTTTTGATTCGTCCATACAATCTTCATTTTTACTGCTTTGATTCTAGGGATTTTTTCTATTACTTCTACTTCGCATTTGATCGTATCACCAAAAAAGACAGGTTTCCGAAACTTTGTCATAGTTTCAAGGGCGACTGTACCAAGTCCCGGTAACTTCATACCTAGCACTGGCGCAAGTAAAGATGCAGCGAGGCCACCGTGCGCAATACGTGTTCCAAAATCTGTAGTTTTCGCATACTCTTCATCCACATGAAGTGGATTGAAGTCACCTGATAAGCCGGCATACAAATATACATCCGTTTCTGTTATTGTTTTGCTAAATGAGGCTTTCTCTCCTATTTGAATCTCTGAATAACTTTTTCCTTTTGTATACATGTCAATTTTCCTTTAGGATTGTGATTGGAAATCGGAAATGATAAAATACTCCCTTTCCCGGTACGGATTTAAACTCAACTTCTTCACCTTTCAACTGTTTGGAGAGTGAAAAAATAACCGATAGACCGACTGATTCTAATTTATGGGGATCGACTTCTTTTGGAAATCCACAGCCTGTGTCCGAGTACATTAAGTCTACAAAATCAGAATTATGGAGTTTTAAATTGATTTCGATTTTAGGACTTTCCATCGGAATATTAAATGCATGCCGAAAGGAATTTGTCATCATTTCTGTTACAATCAAACCCATAGGAATCGCATTAACAAGATCCATTTCTACTGGTTCGATATTCATTTCAAATTGAATATCCATTCTCATATACATGAGTTTAATATTCTCAACAAGATTTCCAATATAGTCATCCGCACTAAGGGCAGATAGATTTCTAGAACTGTACAATTTTTCGTGAACCAAAGCAATCGCTTTGATTCTTGCCATACTTTGTTCAAGTATTTGCTTCATGTCTTTTGAAACAGAGTCCGCTTGTAATTGCAGAAAGGATATAATCACTGCTAAATTATTCTTTACTCGATGGTGAATTTCCGTGAGGAGGATTTTATTTTCTTTTAAAGTACCCTCTAACTTTGATTTACTTTCCATAATTTCCGTAATATCAGAGACTACGGCAACAGAACGACCACCCCTCTCATCTAAAGCAGGTATAAAGAGTCTAGTTTCCAATACCCATTTTATTTCTCCATTTCGTGTCAAAAATCTATATGAAATCCCAGATTTATTTTCTTTTAAATTTTCTGACCAAATTTTGAGCATCCGATCTCGATCTTCAGGATGAACCGCTTGGAGAATTAAATCCGAATTTTCTTTAAGATTCTCTACTGATTCGCCGAGTAAGGACGAATACCTCTGATTTAAAAATTCAACTTTCCAAGTTCCCAAATTGAATACGATAACTGCATTATCAATACGCTCAAAAATAGTTCGATACAAAAGATCAGATTCAGCTTTTTCCTGCAGAACTTGTTTTTGAATTCTCAGTTCTCTCTGTAGCAAAAAGTAGATGATAATTGCACTAACTGAAACAAAGAACCAACCTTTATAGTTTTGGGTGTATCGCATTTCGTCTGAACTATTTAGCAAAATTCCTAAGGCCTTGTCAGAAAAATAAATCCAAACATAGCCAAACAACAGATAAAAGATCGCAATTCTGCCAGCAGGTGCAAATCGCATAGATTATGAAAACTCCTGGAGCTGGCGAAATCGATTTTGGACCTTTTCTTCAATCTGCGCAGAAATCTTTTGAAATTCGGACCAAATGGAATTGAGTTCCTTTTCTAAAAAGGGAGAGAGTCTAGATATGGAAACCAGATACTTCCCACATAGGTAGTATGTTAGCAATTCGCGGTCCATATTCTTTTCTTTTTTTGAATAATATTCTGATTCCTTCCTGGAATCTTCTGCGGTTAAAGAAAGGATAATAAACACAGAGAGTAGATCCGCAAAAGCAAACTCCAAAGATTGGGATTTTTTTCTTTGAGTTTTTTCTTCTACTTTCAGTATGGATTCGAAAAAAAGATTGAGGATTACGTCCGAAGGATTTTCTGAACTGTCCCATTTTTTAAACTCCAATGTAAATTTTTCTCGGCCAGGATAAAGAGCGGTGATAATTGACCTTTGGATTTCACTAGTTCCACCTCCGATCGTACCCAACTTAACATCTCGATAAAATCGTTCTACAATGTACTCCTTCATATAACCATAACCGGCAAAAAGTTGAACCGATTCTTTTGCTACATCTTCTGAGAGCTCAGATGAAATTAATTTACCTAAACTACTTTCTAAAGGTGAAGGTATACCAGCATCCTTCCTTTCTGCAACCCAGTAGATGAGACGGCGCCCCGATTGCATATAGACCCAATTTTTGACTAGTATCTCTTGCATCGCATAGAATTCTCCAATTGGTTTACCAAATTGAACTCGTTCCCGTACATACCGCATCCCTTTTCGGAAACAATACTCCATGGCACCAGCAAGACCTGCAACAAATACGGTTCTTTCCCATTCCAGGGTTTCTTTACCGATTCTCATAAAACCAGTATTAATTGGACCGAGGAGATTTTCTTTTGGAATAATCATATCCTCAAAAACAAGTTCTGCTGTCATCGATGTATGATGGCCTAACTTTTTTAAAACCTTACTTACTTGGAAACCTTTTGTATTGCTATCCACGATAAAGGCAGAAATTCCCATAGGCCCTCTTCCTTTTTCGGATGTTCTTGCCATGACAACAAACACCTGTCCTACGGGGCCATTTGTTATATAAATTTTTGTCCCATTGATTTTCCAACCAAACTCCGTTTCTTCTGCCTTGGTTAGGAGAGCTGCTGCATCTGAGCCTGAGGCAGGTTCTGTTAAAGCAAAACCTGCAATCCATTCACCTGTCGCTAGTTTGGGTAGGTATTGACTCTTTTGGGCCTCTGTTCCTTGGAAAACAATGGGCATAGTTCCAATGATCATATGAGCTGCCCAAGAAAGACCAAGACCACCATCCAATGATCCGGAAGCAAAGGCATCTGTTGCTATTGAACATAAAAGACAACTAGCCCCTTGACCACCATACTCAATAGGAATCGAGAGACCTGTCAAACCTGCTTTTCGAAACTTGGTCCAAATTTCTTCCGACCAGATTTCTTTTTCATCCCTCTCTTCTGAACTCGGAAAAATTTCTTCTTCTGAAAATGTAAATACTGTATTATAAAACTCTCTTTCGTCTTCCGAAAGATAAGGATTGAGTTTTGGGTGGATCATAAATAAATTCCTTCTATTTCTTTTTTGAAGACTTCGGCGATTATATTTCGCTTCATCTTTAGGGTTCTTGTCATTTCCGTATCTGGATCAAATGGTCGACTCAAAACATAAAAATTGTTTGCAGGTATCATTTCAAAACCTTTGAAACCATTTTCTTTCGAAATGAGTTTTGCGATTTCTGATTTGTAGAGATCACGAACTTTGGAATTTTGATTCCATAAATGCGTAGATTCTTTTGAAATTCCCTCTAATTTTGCTTCAACCGCATCAAAGTTTGGAACGATAAGTGCACCCAATGTTTTTTTATCATGACCCACTACCATCACTTGATCAATATAAGGTGAGGTAAGTAATCTGTCTTCAATCGGAATTGGTTCTACGTTTTCTCCACCGATTAGTGCAATCGTATCTTTTGATCGACCTGCAAATATCAATTCATTTCTAAATGAAATCTGCATCAAGTCACCAGTATCAAAAAATCCATCCGCATCAAAAACAGTTTGGTTGAGTTCTGGTCTTTTGTAGTAACCTTTTAGAATCTGAGCTGACTTAATCCACAGAGTTCCCTTTTCTCCTGGTTTTGTAACAATTCCACCACGGTCGTCTTTCAATCGGATTTGGTATCCATCAATTGGTATTCCGACCGTACCTTTTGTTGGTTTTGAATTGGAACGTATGGAAACAACTGCGGAAGTTTCAGTCATTCCGTATCCTTCTAATACTTTGAGTCCGATAGCTGACAGGAATCCATCAACTACACTTGGTAATGCGGACCCGGCTGAGATACATACTCGAATTCTACCACCAAGTGCTTTGTGGATTGCTGAAAATATCTTAACAGATAGAAGTTTGAGAGGAGAAAGTAGCACTAATACCAAAAGAGCACCCAATCTTCTCGCCAAGGAAATAATAAGATTGGGCTTTAAAACTTGAAAATCGTAACCTTTAAAAATAGCAACATACTTTGCCCATAGAGATCCAACTTTCAAAAAGAAATGAAATAACTTCTCTTTGAACCCTCCTTCTTTACTTACTTTCGTCATGATTCCATTAAATACTGATTCCCATATTCTAGGTACCGAAGGAAAGATAGTCGGCTTAAAATCTCTTAGATCATCTTTAAGGGAATTCATATTCGAGACTAAAAAATCAATACCAAGGTAAACTCCAGCGTATTCAATCGCCCTTTCAAATGCATGCCAAGGAGGAAGCAGACTAACTGCATTGTCAGTGGAATTCATATCAAGTCTTGAAGTTGTATTCTCAATAGCGGTAATCCAACCATTTTGAGAGAGCATCACACCTTTGGGATTGCCTGTAGTACCAGAAGTATAAATAAGTGTCGCTAAGGAATCTGGATCTACCTCTGACAATCGTTTCTGGAGAACGGAATCTCCTTTTTCTTTGAGTACATTCTGTCCTCTTTTTGCAAGATTGAAAACAGAATCATCCCCCTCGTACAAATCACCTAGATCCGTTTCTAAAACGAAAATTTCACGAAGGTTTGGTAATTCTCCAAGCAAAGGTAATACCCTATCTTTGTCCTTCTTCCTCTGAACCATTAAAAACTTAGATTCGGAATGACCTAAGATATAAAGAATTTCTTCTTTTACAATGTCTGTGCCACGAGGGACAACGACAGCTCCTGCACTTAAGATTGATAGATCCGTCCGCAACCAATTCACCGATGCGTCACAAAAAAAACCTATTCGATCTCCAACCTCGACTCCCAAATCGATGAGGCCAACAGTCAATTGGTCGACAAACAACTTCAGTTCGGAAAAGCTGATCCCTGGGAATTCGGAACCTTTTATTCGCTTACGGAAGCTTATTTTATTTGGAAAAATTTCTGCTGTAGTTTTTAGAGCATCGTAGAGAAGTTTCGGTTTTAGGTTCATGGACTTGCCTTTTCTGCATGGATTTAGAAAACAAATACATGTGATAAAAAACCACTGTTCGTTTTTTGCAAGTATTTTCTTTTTTTTGACAAACTTTTCGGGAAGGTAGCCATAAATATGTTTTTTTGGATTCAGGATGGAAGAATAACACCAAGACCTCCCTCCGTACGAGAGCCACGCATTCTTTCCATTGATGGAACGAGAAGAGCTCATTCTGTGGAATCCCAAACCGAGGAAGGTCGAGAGAGTTCGGGAAATCGGTTCCCATCCAGAGCACAAGAGAGCTATGAAAATTCAAAAAAATTGGAGAGCTCGGTATTTTTTGTCCACCAGATCATGACGGGGCCTGTATTTACCCTAGAAGAAAACAAAACTCTAGGCGAAGCAAGGAAGGAACTTAACACGAGGGAAATACGACACCTTCCCATCACAGACCCATCCAAAAAACTAATCGGATTCCTATCCGAGCGGGATATCCTACAGAATCTCATAAAAGGAAGCGAAAGTATCGAATTGAGACAGGTTATGATACAACCTGTCCTCGTATGCAAGCCTTCCTCCGAAATCCGTCTGGTTGCTAAAACTCTAATCCAAGAGCGTATTGGTTGTATGCCCGTCGTAGATGAAGAACTTAGACCCATTGGGATCGTAACAAGATCGGATCTTTTGAGGCTTTTTACAGTGTATCCAGAATTAAATATCGTCGCATAACAGGATTTTATGATCATTGATTTAACAATAATCTGTTTTTATTTTTTAATAGTATTTCTTTTGGGACTGAAATTCTCTAAATCCAATCAGTCTGAGTCAGACTTCTATCTGGCAAAAAAGGAAATCCACTGGTCTTTTTTAATGATTTCTCTGGTTGCAACAGAAACATCTAGTTTAACTTTTTTATCCATTCCTTCTCTCTCGATAAAAACAGATTTTAGATTTTTAGAAATTGCTATCGGATATATTTTAGGCAGGACAGTTGTAGCTTACTTTTTATTACCTTTTTATTTTTCAGGTAACGGAATTTCTATCTATGAATATTTAAATAAAAACTTTGGAATAGTTACACAACGTACTATATCATTTATATTTACAATTTCGAGACTTCTCGGCGACGGTATTAGGCTATATGTAAGTGCTCTTCCCATTTCTTTTTTACTCCAAAAAATGGGATTGTCAATGGATCCGGAATGGACAGGGATGTTATCATTATTTATTTTGAGTGTAGTAACAATTGTTTACTCCGTGATCGGAGGTTTTCGAGCAATCGTTTTTACAGATGTTTTACAATGGCTTGTATATATTACGGGTGGATTTTTTGCCCTATATTTACTCTTTCAATTCTTATTTGAAAGCGGCGAGGGTATATCCGCTATTTTGCAAAATCTATCAGCCCAAAACAAATTCCAAGTCTTTCATTTTGGCTTAGATTCCAATTCGGATCCAAATTACTTTTTCCTATTTGCGATTCTAGGAGGTGCTTTCATCTCCATTGGATCTCATGGAACCGATCTGATGTTAGTCCAAAGAGTCATTGCAACAAAAAATCTGGATTCTGCAAGAAAGGTGTTAATTGGGAGTGGTATTCTTGTATTCTTTCAATTTGTTTTATTTTTAACTATTGGTTCTCTATTGTTTTACTTTTATAAAGAGAATCTTCCTTCAGCAGATAAGGCATTTAGCCAGTTTATCATCGATTATGTGCCAACTCCCATCTTGGGACTCCTCGTTTCAGCTATTTTGGCAAGTGCCATGTCGACACTCTCCTCTACGATCAATTCCCTCTCTCTTACTTGGGCAAGAGACTGGAATTTGGACAAAATGTTCAGACCAAGAGGTATCTCCTTATTTTTTGGAATTCTGCTTTTTCTCTCGAGTCTCCTTCCGTTTTTCCTGGCAAAGGATTGGGAAAAAGGAATTCTCGAGGTTGGTTTAACGATCTTTAGTTTTACTTTAGGACCTACAATTTTTGTCTTCTTTTTAGCCCAATCCCAAAGAAAACTCAGCTTAAATTCCTGGATTTTCTCCTTTCTCTTACTCTTCTCTATTTTTGTAACAGTTGCGACGGGTCAGATATTTAAGATTCCATTCACTCTTCTCGTTCCAATGGGATGTGCCATTACAGCAAGTCTGGTGTTCTTGGGAGAATTGGTCTACCGACTCCTCTCAAAAATTAAAATCGGTTAAAAAAATAACAAAGTAAGAAAATAAAAATTGACAGGATATGTAGTTTTAAGTCGTCTAATAAGTAAGAATGAATATTTCAATGAACAGCATTGCTCTTCTACTCCTCCTCGTGCTCTTATAGTTCGAGGGAGATAAGACTTTGCACAAAGCCTACTCCCAGATGGGATGTGGGCTTTTTTTATACCTTGGCCCCTTCCCAAATGTAGGCCGTTCGGTGGAGGGAAAAATGGAACAAGGAAAAAAAATCAAAATACAAGATGTTACCTTACGGGATGGAAACCAGGCCCTTAAAAAACCCTGGGACTTAGACCAAAAGAAAGAAGTTTTTGATCTACTGATTGAGTTGCAGGTGGATGGAATTGAGGTTGGGTTTCCATCGTCCAACCAAACTGAATTTGAAGCAACAAAGACATTGGCCAAACGGGCTCCTAGGGGACTTCCCATTGCCGCACTGTCTCGCGCCAATAGATCAGAAATTGAAAGAACTTGGGAAGCCTTGTCCTATGCCGACACACCAAGACTTCATATAGTTTTCCCTGTTAGCGCCTTTTCCATAAAACATGTGCTCCATATGTCAGAAGAACAAGTGTTAACACGAATCGTTGATACAGTTGCTTTCGCACGATCCATTGTAGGAACCAGAGGTGAGGTACAATTTTCAGGAGAGCATTTCGGGGATGCCTTCGAAAATTTTGATTTTGCCACCGAATGTTTTTTGGCCTCGATTCAATCAGGTGCCGATATCATAAACCTTCCCAATACTGTGGAAAGATATCGTCCTTTTTTGTTTGTAGATATGGTAAAAAAAGTAGCTGACCGAATTGGAAATCAGGTGACCGTTTCTGTTCATACACACAACGATTTAGGTATGGCAACTGCAACTTCTGTGGAGTGTGCGTATGTGGGAGCAACTCAAATCGAAGTGGCATTGAATGGTCTTGGCGAAAGGGCTGGAAATACGAACTTGTATGAAACCGCCCTCGCATTACATCAAAATGGTGAATCGATCGGGATTCGTTTTGATCGTATCTATCCTACTGCAAAACGGATTTCCGAATTAACAGGAATTCCTATTGGAGAAAAAACTCCGATAATCGGCGCGGATATCTTCTCGCATCGATCGGGAATCCACCAGGACGGAGTGGCAAAAACTAAAAGTATGCAAAAAGGTGCTTACCGAACTTTTTCACCTGAGTTTGTTGGTCGAAACGATTCGGAAACCATTTCCTTTACGAACCAATCAGGACACAAAGCGATTCAGTTCATTTTGGAATCAAAAGGATTGGAAGTTACACAAGGTTTGGTCCAGGTTTTGTTCGAACAAGCAAAATCCATTTCTACGAAGGAAGGGAATCGTGAGATCACCGAATCGGAGTTAGTATCTTGGGCAAAACATCAACTGATTGTTATTTGATTTCCTGAACAATTGGAATTTCTGTCCAAAGAATCTCTGACCTTAGTCCTTCGAAACCGTTGACAAACTTATGTCAATCTGTCATAATTCCACAGGGTTTCTCGGAGGACATATGTCTAGCACTTTGATCAAACAGGCTCGCATTTTTGATGGGTCTCAAAATCCATCGTTTGTGGGTGATATTCGCATTGTAGATGGAAAAATCGAAGAGATGGGAGTGTCGATTGCTCCCAGGCCGGCGGATGAAGTTGTAGATGCGACAGGTTTATGGTGTACTCCGGGTTTTATTGACTTCCACACACACTACGATGCTGAAATTGAAGTGGCGCCCGATCTCTCCGAATCCGTGCGTCATGGTGTAACAACAATAACGCTGGGTAGTTGTAGTCTAAGTCTTTCGTTAGGTGACCCAACAGATTTAGCAGATATGTTCAGCCGTGTGGAAGCAATCCCTCGAAAAAATGTTTTAGAAATCCTCAAATCCAAAAAGACTTGGAATTCTGCAAAAGAATACAAAGACCACCTAAATTCTCTACCTCTTGGTCCGAATGTAACTTCGTTTGCAGGTCATTCTGCAATCAGGACTCATGTCCTCGGCTTAGAAAGAGCGCTCACAAAAGGAGAAAAGGCAACTAAACAGGAGTTAAACCAAATGCAATCTCATTTGGAAGAGGCTTTGGATGCTGGATTCCTTGGGTTGTCTATTAACACCTTAGTTTGGGATAAGATGGATGGATCTAGATTTCGGTCTAGACCTCTTCCTTCCACCTTTGCTCCTTGGAGTGAATATCAATTTTTGAACAAAACACTTCGAAATCGTGGTAAGGTATTCCAAGGTGTTCCCAACGTTTCAACAAAAATCAATCTACTTATGTTTTTATGGGAAGCCTTTGGTTTCTTTCGAAAACCATTAAAAACTACGATCATATCTTTAATGGATGTTAAGTTTGATCCGAATCTATATAAACTTCTCCATTGGATTGGTAGACTGACGAATAAAATTTTTAAGTCCGATTTTCGATTCCAGGCACTACCTGAACCATTTGATTTGTATGCTGATGGAATGGATGTTGTGGTCTTCGAAGAATTTGCTGCGGGTGCAAAGGCCAATCACATAGAGGATGAATTGGAACGGAAAACATTGGTAAAAGACCCAAAATACCGATCTTTTTTTAAACGACAATGGACGAATTGGTTCTTGCCGAGAGTTTTTCATAGAAATTTTAAAGAAACTAAAATTGTAGACGCACCCGACGCAAATCTAATCGGAAAATCCATTGATCAAATAGCAAAGGAAAGAGGAGTTCATTCTGTAACCGCATTTCTGGATTTAATTGCAGATCATGGAAATAAAATTCGATGGTATACAGTTATGGCAAATCATCGAAAGGAACCTTTACGTAAGATTGTATCCTACCCCGATATACTAATCGGTTTTTCTGATGCCGGTGCTCATTTGCGAGGAATGGCCCACTATAATTTTCCACTTCGAATGTTGAAACTGGTAAATGATTCCCATCTAGAAAAGAAACCTTTTATGAGTTTGGAACGAGCAGTATACCGACTAACAGGTGAAATAGCCGATTGGTTTGGTCTAGAAATTGGTTATCTAAAAAAAGGGAAACCAGCTGACCTAGTGCTCATTGATCCTTCAAAACTAGATGATAGCCTTGCTAAAGATGTAGAGGCACCCATGCCTTTTATGGAAAACTTCCAGAGATGGGTCAGGCGAAATGATGACACGATCAAAAAAGTATTTATCTCAGGAAAACTTGCTGTTGACCAAGGAAAGCCAGTAAAAGCACTCGGAAAAGAAAAGGGTTATGGAAGGTTTTTAGAAACAACATTAGGAAAATAAAGAATTGAATCTATAAACAATAGTCTTAAAGTTTTTAGAATGAAATTCTCTTATTTAGGTATCTTTTTGATTCTTCTCAGTCTAATCTTCTGTTCTTCTGCACAACAAAGCGTAGAAGACTCGAGTCGATTGGGAGAGAGTCCATACGAGGTTCAGGCCAAACAATCCTCTCCTAAACCATATATGCCGGCTTCTCCTCCAGCAGTCGGTGGAGTGGAAATCACTAACGAAAGACAAATCAAAAGAATGATGGTTTACAACGTTACAGTGAATCTGCAATCTAAGAACATCGAACCTAAGGTAACAGAGATCATCCAATTAGCAGAAAGTTTTGGAGGATACTCGCTTCAATACTCCTCCAATGGAACCTTGCAACTCAAAGTACCTTCGGAGAAACTAAAACCTTTTTTGCTTAATCTTAAAAAAAATTCGGAAAACTACACAGAAGAAGTATCTGCGAAAGATGTCACAGAAGAGTATTTGGATACAGAAATTCGCTTAGATAACGCAAGTAAGATGAGAATCAGGCTTCTTGAAATATTAAAAACAGCCAAAACTGTAGAAGAAACTCTCAAAGTTGAATCCGAGCTGAACAAAGTTTCAGAGAATATTGAAAGATTAGAAGGAAGGATCAAATATCTTTCTAGTGTGGTAGCATTTTCTAGTATTACTGTTTATGTGCGAAAAAAATGGGAACCAAATATTCAAAAGGAATACCAACCTGGACCATTGGGAATTCCCTTTTACTATGGTTATCTGGGTCTTGTAAAATTAAAAAACGGAATCGTATGGTTGTTTGTTCAAGAAATTCCAAATAAGCCGAAAGAAGAATCATACTAGTTTATTTAACTCTTTCGATAGCAGATTTCATTTGTGCCTTCATTCGATCGATTACCTTTCTATCCTTCGTTAAGGCATAAAGTCGAAGTCCACCTAAATAACTCATGTAAAGCTCGTAACTCAAAGACTTGACATCTTCCGATTTTAAATCAGATCGAAATTTTTGAATGCATGTCTCGATAGTCTCGAGTACTTGTTGGATTGCTAAATTCCTCCACCGGTCAAACTGATTTAGGTGGGAGATTTCACCAGAAAAAAGGGCAATTGGACAGTCCTTGCGAGAAGTATTTCTTTGGTCTCTCACAATAAAATTTACCCATTTTTCGATAAAATCGGAAAAGTCCGATGACTTATTTAAAACTTTTAACATAACAATTCTTTGTTGGTTTGATAAAAAGTTTAAGTATTCAAAACCGATCTCATCCTTGGATCGAAAGTGATCATAAAGGGTTTTTTTATATGCACCAGCTCTTTCTAAAATTTCCGCAATTCCAGTTGCTTGGAAACCTTTTTCCCGAAAAAGGTTAAAAGAACTCTCCAGAATTTTATCTTTCGCTTTCATCTATTCATTAACCACTAGTGTCACTGAGATTGCCGATCTAACTCAGTTAGATCAAGTAGAATTCTATTTGGAAATCTAACTCTAAAAAAAGCCAACCGAACGTTTCCGATTTTTTTCGTGAAGACAAAAACATTGAATTTACTCCCGTTTCTCTGCCTTTGGATTGGAAACGGATAATACCACGTTTGCATTCTGATCTAAAATTTCTGCAACAAATCCAACACCCTCGTCAGACTCCGTCAGAGTAACTCGACCAAAATTTTCTAAATCAAATGATTTTCCGATCTTAAATTCTGAGCTATATTCTAAAGGGAGGTGCTTTAGTGGTAGATTCAGAGAACTGGAAGTAATTTCTGTCAAAGTTTTTTTACCTATCTGCAATTGGTAAATCTCTGCAATATGCCGATCTCCTGAAAGGATCAGGACTTCCTTTGCATTTGAACTTTCTAGAAGCTCAAAAAGTCTTTCCCTTTCTTTAGGAAAATTTTGCCATTTTTCAAAAGGATGGCCAGTTGCCAAAACCTGAATACTTGAAACTAACAGAAGCAAGTCGTATTTTTTTTCCAAAACGTCTTTTAGCCAAACCCATTGATCCTCACCGAGAATGGTTGCCTGAGGATCTTCATTTTCGCGGTAATGTTTACGACGTAGGAAATAGGAAGCAATAGTCCTTTTTAGAGGGCTCCTAAAAAACCGTGTATCCAAAAATACAAATCCGATCGACTTTCCTTTCCAAACAATTCCTTCCGAAAAATAAATTCCTTCTTTGTTTTGTTTCCCTAACTGAATATTTTTTGGGTGGTGTTTGGCAAGATACTCTACATAAAGCTCTCTAGATTTTACTTTATCAGAATATTCTCCTCCACTATCGTTAATACCAAAATCATGGTCATCCCAAGTAGAACGAATCTTTGAAATATTTGTAAGCGCTTTCCAAAAAGGATTTTCATCTAGTTTTACATAGGCAGATCTCTTCTCTTCCGCATTTTCTGTATCAAAATAAATATTATCACCTAAAAGGAAAAAGTAATCTGGCGTTTCCTTCGCTACAGTTTCCAAGATCGGAGACGGACGATCTTGGTGTAGACAAGAACCGAAGAGAATCTTTAGTTTGTTTTCTTTAGGATTTGTATTGAGTTCAAAATTAGGAAATTGAAATGATAAAACGAAACAAAGACTAGTAGTCAAAATCCGAATGGACTTGGATTCAAAGTAATGGGTAAAAAAGAATACATTTATCAAATTCAAAATAGATTTCATCGATAATCTCTTACTATTTTTGTATAAAAAGACAAACTCAAAAGGTTCTATCTAAAGTTTTAGAATTTTTGGTGGACTAGTCCAGGAAAAACTGGAAACAAATTGAAATTTTTACTCATTTCTTTTTGCCTCACCTTCCTGCGTTGTAAGTATCAAAATGGGAGAAAATTGAATCTGCCCATTTTTTGAAATTAAAAGGATTGAATGGTGTTATTTTAAGAGAAAGAGATCAAAACCCACATTTCAAATTATCAGAACAGTCCGAAGTAAATCGAAAACAAGTATCCGAAATTGGACAAGAATAGGAAAAAGCTGCACTGCACCCGGGAGCAATTCCGAATGCATTACAAGTTCTATTTGTTTTATCGACTCCAGAAACAACGAGTAGATTGACTGTTCCCTTAAGTTTGACTTCCGGATTAGACGAATGGATAGCATGGATAGGAAAAGATACAATTCCTGGAGTAGTAGCGGTCGCAATTCCCGAAATATGTCCGTTAGATGGATTCAAAACTAGTCCTTGAGGCAAAGCGGAATCGGAGCCAAAGCTCAATTGGTCCAAATTTTCTTTTTTGGGACCTGATCGGAATGTTACTGAGTTAGATGCATTGGTTACATTGCTTTCTAAAGCCAAAAAGCCTTTGGTATAATTAAGATTTTTCTCAAAATGTATCCTTTTTACTTCCTGGGTATTTGCTCCAGGTAGAGTCACTGGAATCAGACCGCTCCAAGGCAATCCGCTAGGAATTCTTGCTTTAATTTCAGTTTCAGTGATCGAATCAGGAATTACTTCGAATTTGGAATCGATCAGTATCTTTTGAATCCCCGATCGAATAAAACCTGAGCCTGTAATTACTATTTTAGAATTTTCGAATACAAACTCAGGTGAAATCGAATCTATCTTCGCGGATTTGGAAAACAATACCGAAAGAAGAAACAAATCTCTATTCTTGTCTTCCTCTAAATTATTGTCTTTAGGATTACAGAAAATAAGACATCCAACTAAGCCTAACGTCAAAAAAATTCTTAACATACTTGGAAACCAAAATCGCATCTTTTGCCTCACTTATAGGGAGATAGGTGGGGATTTTGAGTTTTGGTTCCAAATGTATTTGAAAAAAATAGATGTACATCCTTTGGTTTGAGTATTATTATATCGGATACTAATCCGATGTTTGGAAGCCGCATCCGTCATCCATCAGGCAATTGAAAAGAGATGGTCTACAACCTGGAGCATTATCACAATGGTATGGAGAAGAGAAATTGCAAGTAGAGGTTCTTTGTAACGGACGACAGGTCCGATTCAGTTTTTCCTCGGAAGTAACAATTAATAACCGAATTTTTCCTTCAACTAAAATGTCTGGTCTATCTTTCAGCCTTAGCTGAAGAGTATATTCTCGAATTGTATTTTCCGTTCCCTCCCTCGCGCTACCAGAGAGTTCCCCTGTTTTTTGATCCAAAGACAATCCTAGAGGCAAAGATTCCAAAATCCGATATTCAGTTTCACCTAACTTTAGAAAGGAGAAAAAGAATTCATGAGAATGGTGGACCATCAATAATGGTGTTTTTTCAAAAGGAACTCCCATTTCTTTTTTTAAGACACGGTAGTTTACTGGCAAAGAATCCAAACATACAATTTCCGATTGGTTGTTGTTAGGGAATCGGACTTTGGAATCCCAATCGAAGGCATTAGGACAACTAACCACCGTTCCTAAAATTGTATTTTCCGAGACATCATCAAAAGAAAAAAACTTACTTCCGTCCGGTCCGAAGATGGATTCCACATTTGAAGCTTGCAAATTTCGTCCATAGAGTTCAAAATGTTGACCAGTCTTCCATACAACAGGGAATCCCGAATAGATGTCGAATGTACTTTCCTGGATAGAATCAGGCGGAGGATTCTCAACATCTAAACCATCCTGAACGAATTCAGAACCAGTAGATGGGAACGGATTTAAAAGTAGAATCCATTCAGTTAAAGAGTTCTGATTTTTGTGTTTGGAACAATTTAGTAAAAGTCCAAATGCGATTATAAGGAAAGGGATAAAATCCCTGGTTATATTTTGATTCAATTTCATCTGCAACCTCACCTAAGGTAAGGTTACAGATTCTAAACATGGACCCCGTAGATTCTAAAAAAAGATTCTATTGGAATCTGTCTTTTCTAAATACCTGGACATCTGAGCAGAACAAGATCATGGCATACTTTTCTAAGTATTTATCTGCCATAATTTCAATGATCCGATTTGCCTTCGATTCTGAAGCCAATGTCTCGATACGAATATTTTTTCCTTCCCAAGACGAGTTGTGATTTTGGTTCAAACCTTCACCCCTTGCCTCGGTAACTGTAAATCCTTTAACAGCCACTGCATGGAGCTCTTCAATGATTTTGGATTCTATTGCTTCATCCGCTATAATTGTTACTAGTTTTGCTTTTTCTAACTTCATCTTTAGACTCCGTAAATATTTTTAGCGATAACAAGATACATAGGTATCCCGAGAGAAAGGTGGAATGGGAACGTGATTGCCAGTGAGGCAGTCAAATAGTAAGCAGGACTTGCTTCTGGAAGTGCAATTCGTACGGCAGAAGGTGCAGCGATATAAGAAGCACTTCCACTCAAAGTCCCTAGAATTACAGATCCACCTAAACTAAGTCCAGCCAATTTACCAAGTAGAATACCTATCACAGCATTCATAATCGGGAAGAAGATTCCAAACAGGACCAAAAACGGACCGGCTTTTTTTAAGTCAGAAAGCCTTCTCCCTGTGACAAGTCCAACCTCTAAGAGAAAGAGAATCAATACACCTCGGAAAGGAACGTCAAAGAGAGGAGCAAACTGAGTCTCACCTTTTTTTCCAGAAATGATCCCTATAAGCAATCCTCCAATGAGAAGCACCGTTCCTTTGCCCGCAAACAATTCATGGAGAATTTTTTTCCAGGAACCGTCATCCGATTTTGTCTTCGCCTTTACCAAAAACAATGCAACAAGGATAGCTGGAATTTCCATAATCGCAAGAAGACTTGGCATAAAACCTTCATAGGAAATCTGTAAAGTGTCCAAAAAGGCTAACGCCTCACTGAAGGTTACTGCCGAAACAGAACCATAGTGTGCTGCAATCGCCGCAGAATTGATCGAATCGTATTTTCCGATTTTTGTAAGGATGAAGTAGGCAACGACAGGGATCATGATACAGAGATAGATCGCTGCGGAAGCAGGTTTATAGAACGTCTCCAAAGGCGTTTGACTGAGTTTAACTCCCCCTTTCATTCCAATCGCCAAAAGTAAATAGATTGTTAGTCCTACATACATTCCATCTGGAAATTTTAAATCACTTTTGATCAGTGTTGCAAATATCCCCAAAAAGAATGCCAGGAACATCGGTGTTTGTAAATTCGATATCAGAGTTGATGCAAATTCCATTTTTCCCTCACTTGTTTGTTTTGCTTTTTCTCAATCTAGGAATAATTTTAGCAGACTTAAATCGGACCTTCGTCCTAACTTATAAGTTAGGTCTACCCTTTTGAAAGATTTTTTAGTTAATTATAAAATTTTTAATACACGAATATTTATTCTGGTATTTTTTTTCATAAATATAAGTATTCTAAATCCAGCCTTTGCGGATTCGATTTCCGTCTTAAATATTGAAAAACCAGAGCACATACTCAAAATTTCCGAAAGATCTTTTGTGTTTCGGCCCGGCTTTACTGAAGAAGCGTATCGATTCCAAATAAAGACTCCAACAGAATCAAGCAAAGCAGAACAAAAATATCTTGTATTTTTATGGAGCCACTTGGATTTCGTGCGAGTTTGTTTTGGACTCGAACCTTGTATGGAAGCAGGTTATAGCATACCAATTTCAAAATGGCCTGTACCGCAGATTTTCCCAATTTTTCCTATTCCAGAGGACCTAGGAAACCATCCAATTGATATTCAGATCCAATCCAAAAATTTCATTGAAACGGAAATTCAAGTACTAACAACTTCAGAACTTTTGGACCGTGTCACAAAAATCACAGGTTTAGTTTTTGGATTTATCATTTTTATTTTAGCTTTTGTATCACGATTAGCTTATCTCAGTTTTTTAAAAAAACAAATTTGGATCTTCTTAAATCTTGGATTTCAAATTGGAATTCTCTTTGTGTTTTTTTTCGGATCAGGGATGGCAAACCTTTATTTATTCCCGGAAACTAAGTTTGAACTCTCCCTTTTTAAGAAAATTTCTGTGGGTTTTCTGACATGGATCGGGACTGCTTGGGTAACAAAGTACTTACAAATTGAACTGAAGTTTCCAAAAACATATTTGTATTACAAACTGGTTTTGTTTTCTTGCGTAGTATTGACCGCATTGGTTTTTTTTCCCGTGCCTCGGATCTATATTTCCTTTGGTTTTACATTCTTCTATACTAGCATAACACTATTGACTTTAATTTTAGCCATTGTAAAAAATGAAGATTCCTTAAAACAATCTCCATGGTTTATTCTGAGTTTATTATCATTACTGCTATTAGAGATTCTCAATATTTTTTCTTACGGTTCGTTTAATTCTTCTGATGGAACTCTTTACTTAATTTTTCTTGCAATATTTTTACCAGCTAACGCATATTTTGTTTCCAAAACAATAACGGAAAAATTAGAAGAAATCCAAACAGACGAAACACTTTTCAAAGATCAAATTTCATATTTTGAAACCGACTTGATTCAATCCATAAAAGAAACAGAAACCTCCCCGAAAAAGTCGACTCTTAGTACAGTAAATACCGAAGACAAAATTGATCGTTTAAAACGACTTTTTGAGGATGAAAAGATTCACAGAGAGGAAGAACTAAGGCTCTCTGATCTATCTCTCCACTTGCGACTCAGTATCCACCAGACGTCGGAATTGTTAAATCAAATTTTAGGTACTTCTTTTGCAGATATTGTAAAAGAATACCGCGTGAAGGATGCTGTTCAAAAGCTAATCCATGAACCAGAACGTTCCATTTTAGATATTGCACTCGATTGCGGATTTACTTCCAAATCCGTATTTAATGACTCCTTTAAAAAGTATCAGGGTATAACCCCGAGCGAATTTCGAAAATCACTTCAGAAAAAAGGCAATCAATGAAACCAAAAGTTAATAAAAAGGCAATTTTTATAGGAGTTGGACTTGGCGTTTCCTACGGTATACTTGCGCAATTTGCTATAAGGATAGAGGCCTTGAATGATTTTTTTGGAATCATGAGTCTTGGATTTGTCTTCGTATTACCATTTTGTTTGGGTGCCATTACTATCTACTTCGCCGAGCCTCCTCTGAAAAGATTATGGGGATACCGAATCTTTTTTCCTTGGGTCACAGCAATGATATGTCTATTTTTTGCACTGATCACGGGTCTGGAAGGAACGATTTGTCTTTTGATGGCAATACCGATTTACTTTCCCTTAGCATCATTAGGTGGTGTGTTTATGGGGCTTGTTGATTCAAACTTTAATTCCAATAAACTCAATTCATCCATTTTGGGTTTATTACTTTTTACACCTTTTGTAATGAGTGGAATTGAAGAAAGAATAGAATTACCGATTCTTACTAAACAAGTTGATACTTCTATACTAATAAATGCCTCCCCAAAAATAGTTTGGAGCCAAATCACGAGAATTCCCAAAATTACAGAGGATCAAAATAGTATTTTTTATCTGATGGGGTTTCCGAGACCCGTTGAAGCTACCCTTTCCTTTGAAGGAGTCGGTGGTATCCGCGAGGCTAAGTTTGAAAAAGGGCTTATGTTTTTAGAAACAATTACCCATTGGGTGCCGGAACAAAAGTTAACATTTAAAATTCAAGCGGAACCCAAGAATACACCACTTACAACTCTAGATAGCCATGTAGTTGTCGGAGGACGGTATTTTGATACACTTTTAGGGGAATACAAAATAGAAACTCTAGGCAAAAATAAGGTTATTTTACATCTATTCAGCAGATACAGGCTTTCTACTCGCTTCAATTTTTATGCAGAACTTTGGAGTGATTTTTTAATGCGGGACATTCAAAATAATATCCTAAATGTAATTCGCTCAAGGTCAGAACGAGAGGCACAAAAAACCAATCCTTAAAATTCAAACAATAAGATTCGGTGACGGACACCTTCTCCGTCCTCGCGTCTAGAATACAAAATTTTTAAAATTGAAAATTTGGAATAATTCGTTTCCTCTTCTGTATTGTATTCCCAAAGTGCTCCCCAAAGAGACCCTCTTCCCGTATACCCTCTTTCTTTTGGTTTTACGGTTTTATAATAGATGATTCCAAAGAGAATATTTTCAAGAGATTCCTTAGTTTCTAAATTTTCAGAATTAAAATAAAACAGTCCTAAGGCGGAATGTTCTAATTTTTTACGATTCGATTCCTCTGAATAGTAAAGTATGGGTGTGATCCATTTAGTAGAATCCACTCGATTTTTCAATTTCGAATCATAATAAATTGGCAATAGATTTAAATCAGAATGAATTTCATCATTCTCATAACCTAACCAGGCAAAATTCATTTGGGTACGATTCTTTCGTAAATCGAGTTCACCAATGCCATAAAGAAGTCTTAGGTTAACCATTTCGGGTGAAGTTTTATAAAGTATAGATCGAAGTAAAAAATTCCACTCTGAACTTTTGTCTGTTTCTTTCGTTTCTCTCTCTCCGAGAAATAATAGATTTTGATAGGATTCTTTTGAATTATTGTTGATGTAGAGACCCGTAATGAAAGCCGTATATTCCATTTTATCAACACCAGAAAAATAAAATGGGAAAAAATGGTAGTAGGAAACGGATGTTTCCGATTCCGGATTTTTGTTACCATAATAAAACGGAAATAAGAAAAATCTCTCCGTTCGATTGTAGCGAACCTTTTGATCAAAGAAAAAGAATAAATTTATGTGCGAGGCATCCTTGCTCGACTCCCTATAAATCAAAGGTAAAATGGGAATCGAAATTGTTGTTCTTCTATCATTCGTCTCTTCCGATAGTAAAACATTTGAGTAATGAAATAATAGAGTCAAAAAGCGATAACGATCTTCCCGTTTTTGTCTTTGAATAACATCAGGTTTTGTTCTTACCGTAGACTTAGTGTTTGAATTCGGTTTGATAGTTTCTTCGGGAAGATCTTTAGGTTCCAAATGATAATTAGATATATAATAAAAAGGAAAAAACCAATCCATTGATTCTTTCATTGTTGGTTCTTCTCTCTTGGAGGAATGGAAGATAGGTGCAATATTAAAACTAGATTTAAACTTGTCTGTTTTGGATTGGATGAAAAAAAGCCAGGACCATTCGTAGAAGGAATCCCGTTCTTCCTTGGCATAGAGTAATAATGGCAAAACCAATCTACTATCTTCTAACCGCCCTTCTTTAGAATACTTTTGATTCTGAGTATACAATAAACTGTAAATATTAGATTCGGCCGTTCTGCCATTTCCATATATTTGATTTGCATAATAATAAAAAGGAATTAGCCATTCTTTATTTTTTGTACCCAAACCAGACGCAAATTCTTCTTTCGATTTATGAAAGACTGGAAACACATTTAATGATTCAAAATCTTCTCTGAGGGTATGATTCGTAAATAAAAGATAACTGCGAAATGATTCTTCATAAGTATCACTCGAATAGTATATCAACGGAACTAACTTAATGTCTTTCTCATGATTAACAATCGATGAGAATAAAATTGAGCCAAAGATATGGGAATCTCTTAAATTTGCAGAATCATCTAGATATCTTGATCTTACATTCAAAAAAAATGGGAATGCCCAGTTAGCAACGTAAGATTCTCGATTTTGTATTCTCTTTTCTTTTGAATATTGGAAAAAAGGAAGGAAACGGTAGGATATTTTGTCCGGATTATTTGCTCTTTGAAATAAGAGTAACAAACCAGTAAAGTCGGTATTTTTTTTCAAATCAGTTTCCATGTATAAAAAGGGAATGGGTAAAAATGATTCCTTATAAATTTCCCCTGTATCCACTCGGACGGCGGTAGAAAAAAACAAAGGAGATATTATATGTCTTGAGGCGATTGTGTTCTCTCTTGAGATTGGTTTGTCAAAAACGAGTATCGGAAGGATCAGAAGATAAAAATGAGAATGGTATACCAACTCTTCTTTTTTAAATTCTTTTTTATCAAAGTAAAATGGGAAAACTAAAAAATTTCGATCTTCAACGTCTTTTGTTTTTACTAAGGAGTTATAATAGAATGGAATCGTCGTCATTCCCGTTGTCTTTCTTCCAAGGGAGTAAACGTCGTCAAAACGTAAAAAAAATGGCGATATCCAAGTATTCATTGTTATATTCTGAGGATATTCCGTTTTATTAATATATGTTAACAAAGGAGGAATCACCAAGGAATCGGATACAGATCCATCGTCATCCAATTTGATTCTCTTCCAATAGATCGGAAGAATCCGAGAGCCCGTTTTCATCTCTGATGAATGCCAATTCGCGAATGGCCAAAGAATAGAACGCTCGTGGACAGAATTTTCTACCAAATCCTCTTTTAGATATAAAAACAAACCATAAGAGTGCCGTTTGGCATCAGGAGAATTTTGGTAACCATAAATAGGAAAAATAACTCGATACTTCAATTCGCTCGATGAATACCAAACAAAGGGTAGAGGAAGGGGACCTGCATAGATATTTTCATCAACTTCTGTATCGTAAGTAAACCATGCTAAGGGAAGTAAACGAATGTGACGTTTCGTATCTGCAGCTTCGTATCCAAAAACTCCAAACAAAAAATTGACTCCAAAAAAATTATAAGAATCTTCTCTGGTGAAATTTCGTTGCGAGGTAATCTTGGCCGAATCGGGCCTATTTTTAACTCCACTCAGAACAGCTTCTGATTTTGCATTCGGCAAAATATTCTCAATCAACTTGGTGCTCGTACGATTTGAGATACGAAATCCATAATAAAGCCACGAAATATCCGTATCTAAATAGTAGTATTTTGAAATTTTCCCTCCATCAACAGAAAAAGAAGGTTCAAATATACCTTTTGTGGATTGCGATGCAATTCCTAGTATATTAAAATTTACATTATTATATTTTTCTTTATCAGTTTCGTCTGCGAAATCTCCATCAAAGTAAATCGGGAAAAACAAAGTCCCCTTTGAAGTTTCACCTTTCCAAGAATGATACAATGGAAAAAAAGTCGTAGAATGTTCTTCTTTCTTAATGTCTGTTTTGGAATAGTAGTTTAGAATCCAAAGTTGATTTGCTTCCGGTGACCAACTGGAGTAAAAACCCAAACCCCATTTGGAACCCGACTCAGAATTATCTTCCGTGTTACCGAATTGAAAACTAAATGGAAACCAAATCGAATGAACATTTTTTTCATAAAATCGAAATGGAAAGATATTGTTTTGAATCAATTCATTACTACTGTTTTTTGTCCAACTAACAAAACCCAAAATATTGGTATATATATCATCTTGAGTTCTGTTTCGATAGATAAGAGGGAAAACTGAATATCCGTCTTCATTACCCAAAAAACCATCTGTCTTTTTAAACTTTTTAGACCAGGAGTAATAAAATGGAAAAATATTTCTACGACTAAGCATACCCGCTTTGGTTTTTTCATCTAGTCCATAATAAATGAATAATAACCTTTCATCAATCGTATCATTTTTATGAAAATAATAGATAGGACCGAACGAGGTGTTCTCCTTGTTGTCCAACTTCTCGTCATTGCTAAAATAGAATGGAAAAAAATAATGGTAAGAACTTTTTTTGTAGAAATAGAATGGGAAAACCCAAATTCGTTCCAAATTTCCATCCTTATCTCTTTCTGTATCAAAGAACATGAATGTGTTGGTATGGGAACGTTTATCCCGACTTATGCCATTGAAATAAATAAGAGGAACCAGAGTTAAGGATTCATTTTGATTATTTTCCGTATTCCAATAGAGAGGGAATAAAATCGTCGATTTTTCGATTTTATCACTGCTCTCCGTTCGATTTCTATAAAAGTTTAACAGATAAAAAGTCGAATGATTTGGCGAATAACTTCTATAAAATGGTGGAATGATTCCAAACCAAGAATGTGATGCCTTATCTTCCTCGCTAGTTTTTTCATCATTTTTAGTGTTTCGAAAATAAAAAGGGATAAAATATAAGTAATCTTGTTTTTTGTAATAAAGGATTGGAGATAACCAAAGTCGATCCAAAGATCCTAACTCCGAATTACCTTGGTCATACAAAAGAAGTATATTTTTATGAGTGGACCGATCCTTCTCTTTTTTATAAAAATAGAGTATAGGAATCATATGACCAGTCTCTCCCAATGAATTGTCACTATAAAAATAGAATGGAAAAAAACCGATGAACTTGTCTTGTGTGGTATTAAGATTTTCTTTAGAGTAGTAGTAATTTATAAAATAAAAAGTAGAGTGGTTTGGCGAATAACTCCTGTATATAGGAGGAACTAACCCAAACCAATTCTCTGTGTCTTCAACCTTTGAGATTCTATTAAAATATAAAGGAAACACGGTTAAGTAGTCATTTCTTTTCCAATAAAAAATGGGCAAAATCCAGATCCTGTCCACTTGACTCGTTTTTTTGTTCGTATCTCTATCAAAGAACCAAAATATATTTTGGTGTTTCGTCTCGGCATCTTCCCTAGAATAGTGGAGGGGGGAATAGGTTAGGCTTTCCGATGATTTCAAATCTCGGTTTGTGGTCTTTTGTTGGTAGTATCCGGGTAGGACCAAAGTCGATCGAATATTTGTTTCAAATTCATCCCTACTTGAATAAAAGAAAGGAAATACACCTAGATAACTCGAGTTATTTTTTGATTTGCCTGAAGTATAAAGGGGGAAAAATGACTCGGTCTGATTTCCCTCCTTGTCCACATTATAATTGTATAAAATAAAATAGTTTTTGGATATCCTCGGGTCCACCTTACTTTCAATCTTATTAAAAAAGGGGAAAACCTGTGTTTTTTTGAACTTGGGATAATCGGTTGTGTTTGCAAACCAAAAGAAATGAAAATGGTTGTGGGTAGGATTGTTTCTCGGCCAATTCTCCCATTCAATAAAAAAACCATCCAAACGGTATTTTTTATCTTTTTCGGATCCGTATACTTTAACTCTTGTTTCTTCTAGGTCGCTAAAATCGTTCGCGAGTGAACTGGAGAACGCAAACCACGAGGAAAAAATAAAACAGATTAAAAATAGAAGAGTGAATCTCACTTGTTTTCGCTTTTCAGAAAAGGATAAATTGACTTGGTTTTTTTATCCACATATTTTCCTGATTTTATGATTCTTGATTAAGGCATACAATCCATAGTAATTTTATTTACAAACAATCTCGATTTGTCGAATCTGGGCTCGAATTTTGCAAACTTACTGCCAACTGTAAGGGAGAGTTTTGATCTTTTCCGTTGCGGAAAATAACTATTCGATCTTAGCTAAAATGAGTTTAAAATTTCTTTTGTCTTCTGTTAGATTTACATTAACGTTTGCCACTTCCGATTTAAATGTGCAAAAGATTTGTTGGCATATAATGTCGTTTGCAAATTTAGCAGGCGTTACCTTCGCATTTATATCCTTACCAAATACATTTACAACACCAGAAAATGGTTTTTTAGTATCACTTGCTCGGGAGACTACTAGATAAATAGACAATTGGTTGATTGTTAAAGTATTTCGATCTTCACGAACTTTAATACCAAGTTTGTCCCAAGTATAGTAGACTCCATCTTCGCGATTTTCCTTAACATCATAGGTTCCAAAAATGGGTTCATAGTCTTCAATCTTTAAACTCGGATTCAGTTTTTGGTTCGCAACGCTCACTCCATCTTCCTGGATGGAGATCTTTATTTGTTTGGAGCTGGCTTCTTTTGAAAAAATGGCACCCATTGAGAGTAGAAATAGAATGACTAAAACTAGTTTGCGAAGCATGGGAATCCCTCTTTTACGACTGTGCCATAAGATTCGATTCTTTCCAACCTTTGTCTAGTTTGATTTTTTATTTTTTGCATTTTTAGTGGAGGAAATTCTTTCAAATTTCGAAAAAAAATTTGAACTGTTTCTCCAAATTGATTTAGACTTAAAGCGGCGAAGACTGGATAATCGTTCTCTGCATTCTTAAGGATTGAATCTATGAAATTGCTTAGACTAAAAAGCACTGACTTGCACCATTTACGCCAACTGAATGAAGTATTTTCTGATGCGTTTGAAGACCCAGAGACACATCTTACCAGAAAGCCAAACGATCTTTATTTAAAGAATCTACTTTTGAAACAAGATTTCATTGCCCTAGCTGCAATAGAAGATGGAAAGGTACTCGGGGGACTCGTTGCCTATGTTTTGGAGAAATATGAACAAGAGAGGAATGAAATTTATATCTATGACTTAGCCGTTGCAGAGCCCTTTCGAAGGCGCGGAATTGCAAAGTCATTAATCCAATATTTAAAAGAACTGGCAAAAGAAATCAATGTTTGGGTTATCTTTGTTCAAGCAGACAAGGAAGACACGCCAGCTATTCGTTTGTATGAATCCTATGGTAAAAAAGAAGCACCATTGCATTTCGATATCTTTCCTTAAATGGAACGGACAATTTCCGCTCGAGGAAATTGCCCGAATGTTTTGTGATCCGAACCTCTAGAACTCCATTGTGTAAGATACTCGGTAGTATGTTCCATTCATAGAGCTTCCTGCTCTATCGGAAGCAAACCACTTGCCCACGGCTTGGTTGATCGCCTGTTCGGTGGAAAGACCAGGAGATGCAGTTCGTAACGCCGCTACATAATTACGAAGTTGTGTTCCTGTGATACCAGAGACTTCGTTTTGGCTGGAATCACCAAACCTGTTTCACACACAGTTTTTCAAGAAACCTTTATAAAGATTGGATCATAAAAAAACGGCCTCCGAAGAAGCCGTAAGGAGAAATAGCAATTTATAACAATAGAAACCTAGAAAGTTTGGGAGTATGTAACTCGGTAATAAGTACCGTTCATGTCCCCTGCTTGTTGTGGAGTGTTCAAGTAGGTGGTGAAAGTTGCCGGGTTACTAGCAAAACCAATCAACTGGGCGTTAGTGGGTCCTGCAACGTTTGCCACGGAATCCCCTGCGGAGAATCGAAGCGATCCGGATCCTACTTTAAATTTTACATAGAGACCTGTCCATTTGTAAACAGTTGCATCAGTATCCCCATTTCCACCAGAAGGGCGCACTCGCAATTCTTCCCAGTGAAGACCAGCACTTAGCCATTCCGTGAATCTGTAACCTGGGAAAGCCCAAAAATGGGTGTAGTTCAAGTTAGCGTTTTTATTAGGGAACATAGCAGGAACCGCGTTGATCGATTTTAGAGCAGCAGCACCTTCTGTTGTTGCTGCTAAATTCTCAATGGTTGGATCCACGGATCCGTGAAAGGTTACACCGCCCGGGGTTGTTCGAGGATTCGTTTGGGACTTTGTACCAATATAATACCCACCATACAACTCTGCTTCAAATTTATCCTTATCATAGAACATTGTGATGTTTGGAACAACACCTTCATTGAATACAGGGTTTCCATTTCCAAAGTTTCCTCTAGAAAGCAGGTTTCCGTTTAGGATACCAATTTGAGGGTTCACGTTCAATGCTCCCTCCAAAAGGGTGAAATTCAAACCCACACCAAACTCGGTCCAGTGGCCAAAGTTTCCAGCTCCACCATTTCGGATTCCACTCCAGAGAATTGTATATCCTGTGATACTCACTTTATCGTTAATTGGTATGCCAACTTGTGCCATCGGAGTCAGACCAAAGAAAGAGTCTGAGTTGATCGTCAGAGTGGCCGTATACGGAAGTTTTGTTTCCTTTTTCTCTTGGGCAAAAAGACTCCCAGCGAGAAATAAAGAGACAGATAAAAGACTAGCGATTCGCATCTTCATTCTAAGTTACCTCTGACAATCATAATAGCAATATCCATGCCAACTCGAAAAAATTTCAGTTTCCAGAATTAGAATCATCGTTAATCATAATTTCCGCATATATTGCACGATTTTCTATTCGTGTATTTTGTTACCTGTATCATACTTCCTGTACTTTTATTCGTGTTTCCTGTTTCCTTAATTTCGCAGAACCATCAAATTGCCCAAAAACTAGGCAACTTGCCTTGGGGCTGTTAGTTTTTATCAGAATGGGGAGTAGTTTTTTGGAAGATTTTCTTCTTGTTTTTGAACTTCAAATGATAAATCCTATTCGAAGTTTAGGATGAATGTTTCACATATATTAATAAATATATTTCTCTATTCAAATTTATGAATAGTTTCATATGTAGTATTAGAGAAATACCTAAAATCCATACTGTTTAGTTGATACAGATACCATTTGAATATCACATTGGCCGAGAACATGACGGCTCAAATAAAATGGTTCCCAAAAAAAATGAAGTATTAAATCAATCGTAAACCTGAAGCAAACGATCCTCTCAGCTCGTTTGCATTTCGACGCGGAAGGATTGGATACAGAATAGTAACCAAGTGCTATATTTGATTGTGCGGATTCTTCTACTGGTTTAATTTCCCTAAGCCCTTGTGGAGATGAACTTTGGAATCCTAATTCTGATTTTTAAAACTCTATAACTACAGACTGGCAATCGTATTAGATTAGAGTAAAGAGAAGAATTTGATGCTACAATGATTACTGAGTCGAGATTCGAGTCATAAAGAAGCTTGTAAAAAGGAAAGGAATGTTATAGCCAGATAGAATTTATCTAGTTTAAACTTTGCCTATGAAAATGGATCGATTTTTGGAATTTATTGTTTCTCTTGTCATGAATTTAGATTATAAGACAGTATCCGTGGATAAGTCTTTATCAGAAGATGAAATAAATAATTTTCGTAATGAACTAGAAGAGTTTGGCTACTCACCTGGAAATAAAAAAAATTATAGTATATAACTTAGATCTTTTTGGACTGACTTGTGCAAACTGCGCTCTTCGAATCGGGAAGGGCCTTTCTAAAATGGAAGGTGTGACGGATGTTAGAGTAAACTTTGCAACGGAATCTATTTTTTTACGAACTACTGATTCGATTCAAATAGAATCAATAATAAAAAAAGTGGAAATTCTTAGATACCAAGCATCGGAAAAAGATTCAAACAAACAATCAGAAGTAGAAAAAAACATAAAGACCAGATGCGATTACTGAAAATTAGATTTATCATCTCTTTAATTTTTTCCCTGCCCTTATTCTGTAGTATGGTAACTCATTTTCAAATTTTATCCTCTTTACCAATGCCGAATCTTCTGATGAACAAATGGGTTCAAATGTGCCTGGCAACTCCAGTTCAATTTATAATAGGATTCCCTTTTTATCAATCGGCTTTCAGGGCTTTGAAGAATGGAAAGGCAAATATGGATGTTCTGGTTGTGATTGTAACAAGTGCTGCCTATGGGTATAGCATTTTTGGGAATGATTTGTATTTTGAAACCTCATCAGTTCTCATCACATTCATTTTAGTTGAGAAATGGATCGAACATCTAACTAAAGCAAAAATTAAATGGCGATTGGACAGATGTTCCCATTGACTATTTAAAACAGGGTCACCATGTTTTGGTCAAGGCCTTAGAACGCTTTCCGGTAGATGGAATCGTCATTGATGGGATTAGTTTTGCAGAAGAATCCATGTTAACAGGCGATGGTATCAATGATGCTCCAGCTCTCACAACAGCAGCTGTGGGAATTGCGATGGGTACGGGTGCGGACATTGCTATAAACACCGCAGAGGTCGTCCTCGTAAGGGGTGATATATAAAGAATAGTAGACCTCTGATCCGCATCGGAAAGGACACCGTTATAAATATCAGACAAAACTTTGTTTGGGCACTCGGTTAAAATTTACTGGGTATTCCCCTTGCAGCTTCAGGGCTTTTAGCTCCTTGACTTAGTGGAGCGGCCATGGCATTTAGTTCTATCTCTGTGGTATTAAATGCATTTAGAATGGCCAATCGGAAGTAAATTTCAATGGAAAGAATAGATTACTTGGTCATTTGGAGCTCCATTGCTATTCTACTTACACTCTGGGGATACGCTCCCTACATTTGGAAAATCTGGCAAGGAACACTAAAGCCACATTATTTTTCCTGGTTGATTTGGGGACTTACCACCTGTATCGTGTTTGTTGCCCAATGGTCAGAAAACGGTGGCCTAGGATCTTACCCAACTGGCGTATCTGGGGTTTTGACCTTGGTAGTAGCCATCTATTGCTGGCAACACCGTAAATCCACAATTCTAAAACCTTTCGACTGGTTCATTTTAATCCTCACACTCGTTAGTGTTCCGATCTGGTGTTTGCTCGCGGACCCCCTCTACTCCGTGATACTTTTAACTGTTATGGATGTGTTGGGATTCATGCCAAGTTTTAGAAAGGCATCCGAAGATCCGTACGCTGATAGTCTCTCCTTTTACTTTTTATTTTTTGTGAGAAATTTTATCTCAATCTTGGCTTTGGAAGTTAAAAATCTGACTACATTGGTTTTTCCTTTTTTTGTCGGTATATTTTGTTTGGTCTTCGTTTTTTGGGTAATTTACTGTCGTTGGAAGAAAAAATCGAAGTAAGTCAACAAATTGCAAACGGATCGTTTTCTTATGTTTTTAGTCAAGAAAATTCCTGTTTTTTGACTGAAGCCTAATTTTTGGATTGGAAAATGCTACCTGTATTGTTATACTTTTGTCATGAGGGCTAGTTTTTTTATAGATTCTATAGATTGGCTTTTGCCTAAAAAATCTGAAAAAAGACGAATCTCATTCGAATTAAGAATGGTAGCCGCTATAACCTTTATAGCAATGACAACCGCATTTATTACAGGACTAATCCTAGTAATCTTTTTAAAACACCATTCAGGCTATGTAACTTTAATATTTGGTCTAAGCATGTTTTTACTCCTTTTGGCAATTAAACTAGAATTGAATGCAAACATTGCAATGATCATCTTAGAATTGTTAACTGGAACACATTTTTTAGGATGTCGCGCCTTTGAACAAAGGGTGGATTGGCCTCTCATAATTTGGCTAAGTATATTTCCCCTACTCCGTCTGCTCTACGGTGGATTTAGACATGCTCTCTATGGATTTTTATTTACTGGAATTCTTGGTTTTGGTTTCTACCTACTCGAACTTTTCCCACTATTATCAGGAGAGGTCGTGGAAAGCACCATTTCCTTACTTCGTTCTGTTTCTTTTTTGCCTGCCGTATTCTGCATAACTGCAATTTTTTATTATCTCCGAAGAGAAGCTCTCTTCCGTGCCGAAGAGGCTACTTTGGCAAGGACTATGTTTTTGGCAAACATGTCCCATGAATTACGTACTCCTATGAATGGAGTATTAGGAATTACGGAACTACTTTTGTTAGAACCTGGGATAAAACCCTACAGAGAACAACTAGAATTAGTTCACAGAAGCGGAAAACAAATGGTTTCTCTAATTAATGATATTTTAGATTATTCTAAATTAGAAAGTGTGAAGTTAGATTTAGAATTGCTACCAACCAATATTTTTTTACTCATTCAAGATATCATCTCGCTATTGACACCTATTGCAAAAAGCAAACAACTCGAATTAAAATCAGAAATATCGCCAAAATTAGATTGTTTTAGTCTAACTGACCCGATACGTTGCAAACAAATTCTAACAAATGTAATTATCAACGCGATCAAATTTACCGAAACGGGAAAAGTTTCAGTTCTCGGCGCAGTTCAAAATAATTTTATGATTATTCGTATCATTGATACTGGCATAGGAATGTCTGAAGAAATCCTGGAGAGAATCTTTGTGCCGTTCCAACAAGCAGATGTTTCCTTTACTAGACGGTATGGTGGGAGTGGCTTGGGACTCGCAATCTCCCAAAGATTAGCCAATTTGTTAGGTGGAAAAATTACTGCAAAAAGTTCGCTTGGCGAAGGGAGTGTCTTTGAAGTTTTACTCCCCTTTCAAGAAATAACTCGTGAGATCAAACAAGAGAAAACTATAACAGGAGAACTTCCAAAAATTCCATTAAAAGTTCTCCTGGTGGAAGACAACCATGTCAATCAAGTAGTTGCGTTAGGAATGCTGAAAAAATGCGGATGTTTGGTAAAACCAAAATCCAATGGCGAAGAGGCAGTTGCGACTTTCCTAGAGGAACAGTTTGATCTAATTTTAATGGACTGTCATATGCCTGTCATGGACGGTTTCCAAGCAACTAAAGAAATTCGAAAGCTTGAAGTTGGCAATAAAAGAACAAAAATCATCGCACTCACGGCGTCAGCGATGGAAGATGATGTAAAGGCATGTCTACTGTCCGGTATGGATTCCGTAATTGCAAAACCATTAACTTTTGATTCCCTAGTGCCTGTGCTTAAATCTATCAAAATCAGTTAAGTTCGAATCGTTCATACACGGTTTCAATTTTTCTCTAAACTCTTTAATTTAAATTTCAATGGAAGAGCTGTATTTTGTTCGGTTCTATGTTCAATTCTTTTCCAGAATATACACCAATTCAAATACACTTGTTTTACGAAACCTCTTTCTTTTTTAGTATTCTCCTGTATTGCATTAGAGGACCAAAGCCTAAGAAAAATAAAGGTTTGCAATTTTCAGAAATAATTCTTAATTTGATTGCGTTGCAGTAACTTTCTAAAAGTACATTTCGTCACAATGTTTATTACATGGTCATACCAAATATAATTTCAAATTATTACAAAAAAAGTAAAAAGCCCAGATCAATGGATGATCTTATTACTCAAATTTTGGGGACAATTTGTGTTCTATTTGCCATCACGACAGGATTTCTTTTTGCCTATTTTTCTAGAGTGAATATCATCAAAAATACGGATGACCGTCTTTATTACGCTGCTACATTTTATCAGGAGATCCTTGGACCAAATTACCACAATCATATTGAAAATGCAGATTCCTATTCCAAGGAAGAGTATCAAAAACAAGTTGAATTAAACAACCAACTCTGCAAAAAACTGGGACTACAATATCTTTGGAGCGTACTTTCTATTGAGGATCAAATCGTCTTCACTTCGGCAACTAACTCCAATTTTGACGATAAAAATTCTAATTACGCTAAATTCTTTGATGTTCATTCCGACCCAAATGCATTTTTACCAGCAAAGCAGAAGCGAGAAGAACCAGTTTTCTCAACGTTTCATAACGAATGGGGAGAAGGAAGGATGATTCTTATCTCAAAATTGGATAAAAAAAATCGTCTATATATCATTGGGGCAAGCATTCAATTAAAAGAATTAAACGAATTACTCTTTCGCTCTTTTTTACTTTCAACCGGATTTGGAATTTTATTATTCTTAGTCGTTTGGTTTCTCTCTCGAATACTTAGCAAAAAAATTATGCATATTTGTTCCAATGTTTCTCATACGGCAAATCAAATCCAAAAAGGACATTTAGATATTGAAATGCCAAATTTTGACGTAATAGAAGCGATTCGCCTAACGGAATCTCTAGATCATATGAGAAATCAATTAAAGATTCGAATCCTTGACCTTGAAGCTCAAAATAAAATTCTAAATCAAATTCTAAACGAAAAAAATATCGCAGAAAAGAAGATACGGAAGTATTCTGAAATTCAATCCATCCTGATTAAGATTAGCTCTAAATTCATAAATATTACAAACGACAGAATCAACCAAAGTATTGAATTATCCCTGAAGGAATTGGGAGAATTTGTTGGGGCTGATAGGGCATATATTTTCGACTACGATTGGGAACAGGAAGTTAGTACAAATAGATACGAGTGGTGTGCGGAGGGAATTACTTCCCACATTTCTAATTTGCAAAATGTACATATCAAAAAAACGGATCCATGGTCTCAAAAGCATCTAAAAGGTGAAGTGGTAAGCATTGAAGATATCAATCTTTTTGCGGAACGGGAAGAGAATTTAAATTTGCTTAGGAATCAGGGAATCCAAAGTTTGATTTCGTATCCCCTAATGAAAGATTCATTATGTTTAGGATTTGTTGGATTCGATTGGGTTAGGAAAAATCATAACTACCGCGAAGAAGATGAAAATTTATTATCTATTTTTTCTAATATTTTAATAAACCTACGAATGAGGAAGGATATCAACGAGGAACTTGCGAAATTCAAAAAGATAGCTGATCATTCTCAGTATGGTAAGGTAATTACGGACATATCGGGGAAAATTACTTATGTAAACCAATTTTATGCAACAGTGCATGGATATGCACCGAAAGAGTTAATTGGGAAAAACCATTCGATCTTTCATTCCGAAAAACAAATCAATCAACTTAACTTAGAACTTGAAACATTAAAATCTAAAGGTAAATTTGAATCGAGTCTCGTTTGGCACTCTCACAAAAATGGTAAAGAATTTCCTATGCTTATGACTGCTCTTTTAATAAACGATGAACACCAAAAACCAGAATTTATAGCCGCATCGGCTCTCGATGTCTCTGATCTGATTCAATCGCAAGAACGTATAAAAAATCTTTTAGAAAAAGAACGTTATTTAAATCAGAATATACAAAACTTTACATTTATTGTATCACACAATTTAAGAATCCATTCAGCAAACATGTTGGGATTATTGCAGGTAGCTAAAGAAACGGAGCCAGAACTCTTTCAACATGAAATAATCCAAATGCTTCTGAGTGCATCTCAAAATTTAGAAGAAACAATCCGTGATCTAAATACTGTATTAGAACTCAAATCAGCAAACCAACTACTTAAAACGAAAATAGATTTATTTGAGTTAGTAGAGCAATCGATTCAAAAAGTATTGACTGGCGTACCAAATAAGAAAGTTGTTATCCAAAATCTTGTTCCCAAAAATAATCCAGTTTTCTCTGAATCTGTTTATTTGAAATCCATCCTATCTCATATTATAGGAAATGCGGTAAGATATCATAAAAATATCGAAAATTCTTGGGTTAAAATTTCTTCTGAAAAGGATAAGAATTTAACGAAGGTAATCGTTGAAGATAATGGTTCGGGAATTGATCTGATTCGAAATGGAGCAGATCTTTTTAAGATGTACAAAAAATTCCATGACTCTCCTGACTCAAAAGGTCTTGGGCTTTATATTACTCAAATCCAAGTGGAAGCTTTGGGTGGTAGTATCGAAGTTCAGAGTGTAATTGGAGAAGGATCTAAGTTTACTGTAAGTATTCCAAATGAATCATATGAATGAAATTTGTTTAGTTGAGGATGATAAAATTCAAATTTTTCTAATCGAAAAATTTTTAAAAAAATTTGGATACACGGGTCTGATCTCATTTTATGAAAATGGCAAGTTAGCCTATGAAGAAATGAATCGTCGATTTGAGAATCATAAATCCTTTCCTGATCTTATCTTTTTAGATTTGAATATGCCTATTTGGGATGGATGGCTTTTTCTAGACGAATTCAATAAATTACCTGGATCGCAATATTCAACAATTTATATACTAACTAGTTCATTAAGTGAGGATGATTTAAAGAAAGCGGAAGATAGGGGATTTACAAACAGATATCTGCAAAAACCCTTGGATTTTACAATTTTAAAAAATATTTTACAAAGTTACTGAAAGAAAATTTTTTAAAAATACAAACAATAATTAAACTACTTTACTAAATTATGGAAGTTTGACAAGAATAGGTTTCAATTTTTATAATGATCGATAAAAGCCTTTAGTTTTTGAAAGGCGAGACTCCTTTCTCCGGTAAACTCAAGTGGATCTACTTTGTGGATATAATTGTATTTCCAACTTTATGAGGATATACAATTGGGAAAGGAGCACATCCATGTAGTTCACCATCGGTAACTCCAGAAAAAGGACTCAAAACACTCATACAACAGATTACGAAGATTCCGAGAGCCGTTTCCAATAATTTACCTATTTTTCCTTATACCGAGAGACCAATTGCTCAAGTGCCATTCCCCAGCCTTTCTGAAATCCCATCGCTTCATGTTTCTTTCTAGTCTCAATATCTTTATGTTTAACAATAGCACGATATTTTGATCGATTTACATCAATAGGAGAAAAATGTAGAAAGATCGTACTAAAATCGTTTCCAGAAGGACGAAGACCGACTAACATTGTATCTGTGAAAACAAGTAGAGTTTCCGGAATGACAAGTAAAAAACATCCAAAGTTATCTACGATAGTCCCCTCAGGAGATTTCATTTGTGTGTAAAACTCACCACCCACTCTAAGATCAATACGACATCCAGTGGTTTGCCATGGTTTCGGAGTAAACCAATAAAGAATTTCTTCTGGGTCGGTCCAAGATTTCCAAAGCGCGGAAACAGGCAAATCTACTTCTCTTTCAAAGACCAAATCTAAATCATTATTTACTTCCAATAAATCTAAATACCAAGTTTGGTTCACTGGACCACCATCCTTTCTGTCTCCGCACATGAAGTTAAAAAATTATTTTCTGGGATTAGTACGTAAGGGGAAGTTTAAGTCTTACGACATTCCTATGCAATCCCAAAAATAGAATTTCCAAATTCAATTATCTTTCGTCTATGGGAATATATGTTTGGAACAAAAAAAGAAAAAAATAGATTCGTAAGTAATTCAAAAAATGTATTCGCAAGATTCAAGCTCAGCACTCAATTCTCAGTTGTTTTCCTCTCGTTAGGGATTCCATTATCAGTTTTTTTTATCTTTTCTATTTCCCGACTCTACCAACAGCTCAAAATCTCCGAATCGGTAGTTTCGATTGTGAAATTTGCAAAATCGACGGCCATTGTTCTCCATGAAGCTCAAAAAGAACGTGGGAAAAGCAATTTATATGCAGTGAATCGGGATGACTCTATCAAACGAGAAGTTGAGGAACAAAGAAGTATAGCAGACAAAGAATGGATGGTTTTAGTTAGTGAATCACAAGTAGCCTCTCCTGAAAAAATGAAAGAACTCCAAAGACTTCGATCCAATTGGTTGAATGAACGTAAACAGCTAGACAACTCTGCCAGAAACCCAGAACAAATCCAAGCTTCGTATACGAAAATTTTAAATGACTTACTTTTCCTTGCCGAATTGAATAACGCTGCGGGAGAATCAGATTATTCCGACCGCATTCGGTTAGTACATCAATTTTTAGTTTGGAAGGATTCGGCGGGACAACTGAGATCCAATCTGAATGTATCTTTGACTAAGAAAGAGTTTACCAAAGAGAGATACAACGCATGCATCGATGCCATTTCCAAAATGCAATTGATTGTGAGTCTTTTTAAAAATTCTCCACTTGCAAAACAGATAAGTGAGTTTGAACCAAAATATTTTGAAGGGAAATATGGAGAGATCGTTCAGTTTTTAATGAATATACGAGATACACTGCCTTCCATATCGCAAACAGAATGGTGGTCGAATTCTTCAGTGAAAATGAATCTTTTGCAAAACGAAATCTTAATGGAGTGTGACCGTTTGCTCACGGAGGTAACAGAAGACAGAGATTCCAACCGAAGATTTTTGACCTTCTTTCTTTCCTTGTCTCTAATTAGCATGACCCTCGCGGTGTTGTTATCCTATCTGATTACAAGTCGATTTAGCAATGAACTTAAAGGTATTTCTTCTGCGATGAAAGAATCTGAATCCGGAAAACTATTGGAATGGACCGCTTCCCCCGGTGAAGATGAAATTGCAAAGCTCTCCCAATCCTTTGCTTCACTTTCCAAGATATACAAAGAATTGATTACGCAACTTACTGGAAATGTAAAAGAAACCCATACCATCAGTGAAGAAAGTTTTGGATTGTCTGAAAATTTTGCAAAAACTTCACTTTCCATTGCATCTGGGTCAGAAGAAATATCTGCCGCTTCCGAAGAAATTCTAAGCCAAACAGATTCTGTGAAACAAGCTATCTCTACTTCGGAGAAAAATATTCAAAACATCAAAAATGATATCCTTAGATCGAGTAAAATAGCGAATCAAATTGATGAACTGATCCAAAAACTAAATGAAAACGCAAATCTTTTGGAAACGCACGCAAAACAAGGTTCTTCTCTTATGCACCGATTGCAAAATCAAATAATGGAAATCCAAAACCATTCTAAAGAAATCAACCAAGTCCTTCGAATGATTTATGAAATCTCAGGTAGAACCAACTTACTTTCATTAAATGCAGCAATCGAAGCAGCGCGAGCTGGCGAGTCTGGAAGAGGTTTTGCTGTTGTAGCAGAAAATATCGCGACCCTGGCACAAAACTCAGCCACCTCGGTGAAAAAGATAGAGGTGATCATTATGGCTTTGAACGAGTCAATTTCTTCTGGGGCACAAAATATCGAAGACAACCTGAAGTCATTGGAAACCATTCATGGTGGAACCAATAATAACAGAGACCAAGTCGAAAATGTATCAAAACAAGTTCGTTTCTCTGTAGAAGTAAACCAGCTGATTGAATCACAAATTTTAGAAATTACGGATCGTTTTTTAGAAATTCGACAGGCTACAGAAGAAAACAGTGAGGCTTTGCGTTCGATACAACAAGGTATAACTTCCATGTCTGGTGAAGCAGAAGATCTGAGTCGTGACACATCTCTCCTTAGAGGACGAATGAAGGATCTAGAAGAGAGTAACCTACGTTTACAGAACAAAGTTTCATTCTTTCATCTATAAATATTAAAAATTACTGATATAGAGCTGAAAAATACTTCCCTGGTTTTTGGAAATATAGCGAATCTCTGCGCCGATACTATCAGCAATGGATTTACAAAGGAACAAACCAACTCCGGAACCATTTTTTGATTCTATTTTAGTTTGAAACAATTGATCTCGGATCATCGCGTCTATTCCAGAACCTTGGTCTTCAATTTCCCATAGGAACTTTTTTGAGTTGCCGATCAATCTAAGTTTGATCTCCGATCCATTTGGAGAGTATTTGGATGCATTATCTAATAGATTCTTTAATATAATAGATATTTCCTTTAGATGTTTTTGGATGCGAAACGGAGTTTCAATCAAACCGGATTCATCGACAAGAATTCGTTGGTTTCTATTGCTAAACTTATATCCAATATCTGCTATAATATTTTGAGTAAAATCCAAAACAGAATCTAACTCTTTTTTTTCAATACTTAGTGAATTCAATCCAGATTCCGCATTGAAAAGCACATTTTCAATCGTAGATTTTAAATCGACGATTCGAGACTTCATACCTTCCATTATATTTTTAAGTTCTTCCCGTTCAATGAAATCATCCTGATAGAGTTCAATCAGCTGACTTAAATTATTTACCGGATTTTTTACATCATGTGCCAAAATACGAAGCAATGTTTCCTTCATATGTTTCTCTGACTCAATGATTAGGATTTGTTTTTTTAATACCTCCCCAGTTTGGACCAGTTCCCGATTCTGTCTTTTATAAAAATCCAACACGAGGGTGATCAATATGACAAGAAAAATTGCTACAGAGACAAAGGTAAAAAGATGGTCTTCGAACTGAGTAAATCGATCTTTATATTCTGGATTCGTTAAATTACTTTCATCGATTCCAAAATAAAGAAGGAGTGCCATAACAAGAATTGTAAGAATCGTATACGCCCATTTCAGTCGATCGCCGAGGAGAATGGGGTATACTACAAATAATGTGAGTACTCCATAAAATGTCGGTCCATTCGTACCTTGATTCCCTATATAATTCAAAATAAAAAAGAATAACATGGGTATGTTTACAAAATGAGTATATCTCTCTTTGAATCCAGATCGCTTCAATTTTAAGTAGGCTAAAGAAAATATTATTAAAACTGGAATTTTTAATAATGCGATATTATAAAGTTTTAAATACAAATCGTTAAACAAAATCATGAGGATTAAAAATCCTGATGAGAGGAGTATTGTTTTTGTTACTTGGATTTGTAGTTTTTGAATACCAGTCGAATCGTCTACCATATTAGCTGATTTGAATTTATTGAGGTTTCTTTGTCGGAATGTTGTAAAGAAATTTTTATTTCTTTGAATGCAAAACGTACTTAAAAAATTGGAAAAAAAACAGACTAGAACTTGAAATCAGCTACATTTAATTTAGAATTGGATTTATGAATCCAACCAATGGCATTTTAAACTTACGATTGATTTACGCGGCTTTATTATTAGGGCCAATTGTTTTCTTAGGAATACTCCTAACTGTCCTCCAAAATAGGACTCTGAGTCCCATTCCTAATTTGGAATTGATTGGTTTAGGAGTAGGGTTTGTTGGAGCTAGTATGGCACTCTTCATACCTAAAATTATGGCAAGCAATCATAAAGTCGAAACAGGACTTGATTCCCGTTACTTTTTACTCAAAATGATCCAATGGTCCGTTTTAGAAAGTAACATTCTAACAAACGTAACCTTCTTTTTTTTAAACAATTCAATCACAAATGTCTATGTATCTATTGTTTTACTAGCCGTCCTTGCATTTTTATTTCCATCTGAGAATGAAAGAAAACGATACTTTCCGAACTAAATGAACGCACGTCCGATTTTTTTTTCTTTCAAACGTATTATCGAATAGTGTTGGAGTTGGTTTCCTTTTTTTGAATTTCATGGATTTCCTTAAGGGAGTCCATGATCCAAAATAATAACTCAAAACTATCACCTACATCCTCTGTACTCCCCAGATTGACAATGATATGGGCGTCGTATTCTGGAGAGTAAAACATTAAGGTTCCCAATACCCCCGAATGGCCATATAAAAGAGGAGTGGATGGTATAAAAATCGACATCTTTGAAAAGTCTACCGTCATCATACCATTTCCGTATAGAATCCCATCCATAAATAAATAGTTTCCTGGTAGAGAAGCCAAGGTTTCTTTCGAAATGAGTTTACCACCAACCAATGCTTTCTGAAACAACAAAAGATCTTCGGTGGTAGAAACAATCCCTCCTCCTGCCCAGTCACAAGATATACTCTTAAAATTTGTTACATCTGCTTCACCTAACATCATTTTAGAAAGAGGTAAATTCGATTTGTTTTTTGGAAGAGATCGTAAATGCATATAGGTATGATCCATTGCGAGAGGAGTAAGAATTCTTTCCTTTAGAATCGATTCAAACGGTTGCTTGTATTTTTTTTCCAATAACAATCCAAGAAGTATGTATCCCGTATCGGAATAGTGAAATTTTTTCCCAGGAGGAGCCACCGCTTTCTGATTGATTCGGGTGAAATTTAAAAGGTCTATGGGTGTCCAGAATTTGTTAGGGTTTTCTGTAATTTCAAATAATATAGCTTTCTTATTTTGGTCCTTTGATTCAAAATAATCCTCTATTCCCGAAGTATGCGAAAGTAGATGTTTTACAGTCACTTTCGCGGAGTAATCGATACCTTCATAAACAAATAGATCTTTTAGTAGGTCATTTCCTAAACTATTGGCAATGGGTTCATCCAAAGAAATTCGTTTACTCTCAACCATCTGATAGATAAGAACAGTTGTAAAAAGTTTACCAATACTAGCGATATGAAAGGGAGGATCTCCATCTTTAGAGGATACTTTTTTTCCATCTTCCGATATACCTAAACTTCGTTTTATCCTTAGATTCAACTTATCAGATTGAACTAGGAAACTAGCATCTTGACTGTGTTTGGCAGAACGAAATGTACTTTCAAAATCTTTTTGTATCTTATTTTCACCTTCACGAACCGAAGCGAGCGAACATGCAAAAATAAAAACGGTTAAAAGACTCAAAGAGATTTGTAAAGTTCTTGATGGTTTCATTTCTATTGACTCTAAAATTTTTTAATTAAATCTGTTGCCTATTTTTGAATCAAATAGAACGGAAGAGGAAAGACAGATAAACCTTTTGTATAACTTAAACCCACTAATGTGTTTGCGTTCAAAACACGGAATTCATCCACGACCAGCGGCCACGGAAAAGGTGTCGTCTTCGGGTAACTCACTCGAATGCATGCTTTGGAATCCACCTGAGACTGGGAGAGAGCTACTTCCATTGGGAATTTATTGAATCCATTGCCGCCGTTTTCATCAGAAAAAATATTTATTGCAAATTCACTTCCAGAAAATTCTTTCCCAACCCAATTTTTAAAACCCAATACACCCAATCCATTTTTTGCAAGAGATTGAAACCAGTTGGGTCCGACCCAGGATACCTCATACCTACCTTCGGGAAGCGACCTAGACCCTGGCAAACTCTTATAGAGCTCAATAGTTTTAAAAAAATTCGTTGATAAATTTATTTCCATAGTAATCTAATCACCCATGAGCTCAGGTAAATCAAATCTTTTCCATACAATTTTAAACTGGTACTTTCGGATCCTATGCATTTTGACCGTTGACTTGGTCATTTCAATCATCAATGCAAAAGTATTGTCTATTTCATCTGGCCACCATAGAATGATTGCAACACTGATCGGAATGTCCGTTGTTTTGATCCTCTTTTTATTTTTATTTTCTGTAATTGATAAACTAACAAAACTAGTATTAAAGTTCGCAGTTCAAATGGGCAATCTAATCGGCTTTCGCAAGACAGCTATCTTTGCAATCATATCGGCATTGCTTATCCTTATTTTTTCAGGCTATCACTTCATTTGGTTTGGGACTTGGCCTGACTTTAAAAATATTCCTCTAAAATTTTAATATCAAGGATTTGGATTTAAATTGAAAACTCATATTTCTAAGTTCGGGGTCTGCATTCTGTTTTTTCTTTCTCAGTTTCATGTTTCATTGAGTGCAGAATCGATAGATCTTTTCGAAGCTATCAGTTGGGAAGATGAAATAGAATTCAAGAAGGCCTTGGACTCAGGCGCTAATCCAAACCAAATTGATTCCAATCTAAATATTTCAATTTTAATGAAAGCTATTGAAACTATGAAACCAAATCTGGTAGAGATTTTATTAAATAAAAAAGCCAATGTGAATCTTAAAATACCTGATTCCAAAAAAACAGCGCTAATGTTTTTTATGGAAAAGTTCATTCAAAATTCGGAACTAGATAATGACGGGAACACGATTTACAAAGATGATCGTGATATGCTTGATATATATTATAAACTTTTGAATGCGGGAGCAAATGTAAATGAAATGGATCATGATGGAAAATCGGTTCTAACTTATTTAATGGAATCTCCTTATGCACAAAAAAGTGAAACCATCATTAGGGAACTAATTGCACGCAACATTAAGGCGAATGTAAATTTCAGCAAGGATATCAAAAAGCCCGTATGTTTATGTTTGATTGAGGATACTTCAGGCAAACAAATTGAACTGATTCAAATTTTCTTTAGACAAAAGATTTGCGACCCCAACCAAGAGTACAAACAAGCAAATCAAAGAAAAACAAGCTTACTTTTTATAGCATTATCGAACAAAGATTATAGTTCTACTAAAGCCCTTTTAGAGGCAGGTGCCAATCCCAACCAAGGCGCATCAGATACGTTAATGCAATATTCACCTATTTTTTTAACTCCAACTGAATTCGAACTTTTAGAATTATTGCTTAAGTTCAAAGCGAATCCAAATGCAATTGAGAACGACATACATCTCTTAGAACATGTAGCTCGTAATGTATCCAATGATGAGAAAGGTGAAAAAACAATAGATTTGCTTTTGGCGTATGGAGCTATTATTACTCACCCAAAATTATACGATAGCTACACGCCGTACAACAAGGCAACACATGCTGCGTACATAGTTGGGAAATATAAAATACAAAAATATTTGGAGAAAAAAGGCGCTGTTACAAAAGATAAATTAAAAATTAAGCCATAATCGAATCATTTACCATTTAGTTTAAGCAACGGTCATTCCCGTAAGGCAAAGTATAGATCGGTAATGGGAATTTTTTTCGGATCTCGTTTCAAATATACTTCAAAGGGAGCCAGGTTTGCAAGCCGTCGATGAAACTTTGGAAAAAACTCATTGATTATAACAGAATAAACTTCTGGCAATTTTTCATATTCCAAACGCACTCGTATCTGAAGTCTCTCACAACCTTGGACAGTTTGTAATCCAAGACCTTCCGGAATTTCTGTTCGATAAGGTATTGGAATCCCAATATCAAACCGAATCTTATTTGGATCTGTGATATCAGGATCATCTTGAGATATTCCAATCCATTTCTCTTCGTTATGTGATTTTTTATTTTTTCCGAACCAGTCGTCAAAAGAACTAAGAAATGATCTATCTTTTGGAAAGCCTGGCATCAATTCGTAAGGCCCGATATGTCTTTTGTACAATAGATTGAAGGATGAAATCTGTTTTATAGAAATATCTTTTGATTCAATACCAAACTTTGCCAAAGCCTTAAGGCCGATGATTTCGCTTTTTTGGATTTGAAACTTCTTTCTATAGGCTGCAGGTGTGATTCCTAAATTCTTTCGGAAGGCCTTTGTAAACGCCTCTTGGCTGGTATATCCTGATTCAAGCGCAATCTCTAATAAGGGAAAGGATGTTGTTTTTATTTCAAACGCGGCTTTTTCTAATCGGAGTCGCCTAACATAATCCTTGACATTTTCCGACTGAAATTGGTAGAACATTCGGTGAAAATGCCAAGGGGAATAGGTAGAGAAAAAGGCTAATTCATTTAAAGCAAATTCTCTTGAAAGATCATTTTCTATTTTTCCCCAAATTGGATACAGGATTTTGTCTTTCTTGGATAACAAACCAACAAATTTTAGCCTCTTATTTGAACAAAGTCAAGACCGATACCGTTCGGATCAACCATAGTAAAATGGATATCACCCCACTCTTCTTTTGTAATCGGAAGATCAATGGGAGCTCCCGCATGTACAAAATTTTCATAGAGTGACTCAATATCCTCTGATTCTATGATGAGCCATATTCCCTCTCCACCATATGGCCTTTGGAAATAAGACTTTCTTACAACTGCTTGGTTAGGCAACATAAAGGCAATCTCTCTGTCTTCTTTTTCGGGATGTGACAGAAGAAGAAACCATTCGGATTCAAACTTCACCTGCCAGCCTAGCCATTTCTGGAAAAACTCCTTCGATTCTAAAAGCTTTTCGGTAATGATACCGACTTGGATGATCCCTGCTGTTTTTATATTTGGATTCATATTCATCTCCTTTCAAATTCCATCCTAACCTCTTTGCTCTTAAGTTTTTGGATCGAATTTGCGATTTTGCCCAAATTCAGATGTTCTTTGGACCAGAGAGGTATATGGAAAATAGTCAATAATAAAATGAGACAATGATAGTAAGTTTTTTCTATTTTTGTAATTGTCTTGATTTTATGAGAGATCTCCTCCAACATAGAATATACTGAGGAGCAAAATGGTGCGTTCTTTTTCCGTACTTTTAATATCGATCTTACTTTCCGGGATACAATTTGAACTAAAATCAGAAGAACCTCCGATTTCCTATTACGAGTACACCTTAGGTGAAGGGAAGGAAGAAACTCTGCAAAAGGCTACTCAAGCAAATCTTTCCTGCCGGCACCTGCGCACAGGTTCCGTTTGTAACGGGTCAGAAATGATGTATCTATTCGTTTTTCAACCAGACAATCGATTGGGAGCGATACGAGTCAAAAAAGATATTTTGAATTTGGATGAAACTTTTTTCAATCAGGGAAAAGAATTGGAATCTTTGTTCCAAATGCCAACACTTCGAAATCCAGCTCAAAGAATTCTACTTTGGAAAAAGGAAACTGGCATTATCATTTTTGAAGTCTATGATGTGGAAGGAGGAAAGATTTCATTTCTTTCCATTCAATCAGATACGGATTTACATGAAGAATCGAAAGCTAAATTGAAGGATAAGAATTCATTGTGCTTAGAAAAGGCAGTATATAAAACTTGCTCAAAACAAAAAATTGAAAAATTAATTCCATAAACCAGTCGCGAGTAATCATTCTTTTCTTTTTAATATTTATTTTTATTCAGAGGTAATAAAACATTCTATGTATCGGCTAATACTTATTTCAATTCTATTCGTTTTTCAATGTGCTTCTACGAGCGAAACTACTAAAAAGAGAGCAAGAAAGAACCTACTTTCTTCTGTACAAACAGAAGATGTTTCCGGTATACAAAGATCCATCGAAGAAGGAGCATTAGAAAAAGATACCGTCTTTGAAAAAAATCCTGATGAATTCCATACGACAGCCCTTTTAACAGCAATAAACTATAACAAGATGATCTCGTTAAAAACCTTGCTGGATATCGGAGCAAATCCAAATTCGTTCAATACAGGAGAACATCCATCACTACTTATGATTACTATTTCGCTGTGTAAAACAGAAGCAGTCGATATCTTGATAAACAAGGGCGCAGATATAGATTATATTCAAAAGTTCCCAAATAACCTATCGGTATCGACATACGAAACTGTTGCCTTATGCAAAGACCCCGCAAAAAGGAAAGAAATAGATAAGATACTAAAGCTTACCAGAAAGAAATGAATAAGAGTCGTATAGTTATTTTCTCAATCCTCTTTGGAGTTACCTATTGTTCTCCCAAAGAAGAAAACCAAATCATAAACCTTGTTGGTTATGAATTGACGATTCCAAGTTCCATGCATCCGACAGAAGGACTCAACCACAGAGCTATTCTTCAATTTAAGGACCCAATCAAGATGATCTATACTTTTGTAACCGAAACAACCAAAGAGGAACTTCTCAGAACAGGCATTAAGCCTGATTTCGAAGAAGCAGCACAAACCAATATTGGAAATTTTAATGATGTATTTGGGGGTGGTTTGCCGAAGGCGAAACTAACATCTATAAACGGCCTTCGTGCCTCAATACTCGATCATGAAGGAGAAACTCCTGGACCAAACCCTATGTGGGTTTCACTCGTAAACGGAGATTTTGAAACTCCAGCTGCTTATTATGAGATTTCAGCCTGGAGTGTCAAACAAGGTAATCTAAATACTTTAAGATCGATCGTATTTTCATTTCGAGAGGCCCGTGCTAACAAAAAAGAATAGAAGATTTCATTTGTAGTCAAGATAGACTATTTCTATTCAAAGGTAGCCTTTATCAAATTAAATTAACATGGTCTTCAACTCTCTTCTTGGAGTAAAATAATTATAATCACTCCTTCCAATCCTTGCAATCATCTGAATTTTTTCCTGTCTACCAATTCCCATTTGTTTTTGAAAGGATTCACGGAGTGTATCCATTTCGCCGTATTCTTGTAAAATTTGACTCAATGGGTGCATTACATATCCATTCTTCTCCGCTGAGAGTTGGAAACGAACGTAATCTCGCCCGACATTAACCCAATCTTCCATTCCATTTGTTTTGGTTTTCCACATAACAATTCCTTTTGCAGATTGTATCTTTTTTTCATAACTAGCAAGGAATTGATTAACGCCTGTTTTGTTATGAAATTTTTCGGGCTCAGGTCCCATAAACAGAGTTTCTAACATCCATCTTTGGAATCCCGTAACACCTTGGTCTGGTAAGGCTATTCCATCTCGTTTGGCTTGAATCTCTTTATCGTTGAATCGAAACCAAATTCGGGACTCATCCGCGGTTCTTAGATTCAAGGTTTCAACTTTCATCGCATCCATCGCCTGACGGATGATATCCTTAATTTCGTCTTCCTTCAAAAAAGTAAAAATTTCAGAGTATTTTGGATTCGAACCATCGAGGATCTTATCTAATTCTTCTTGTTTGAGAAAATCACCATTGTATGCCGTTCGTACCGTACGCCTTTTGTCCAAAAATGGAAATAGAGAATCCGCTTGGAGTGAGCTAGTTTTGGACATCAATTTTATTTTTGCGACCGGCTTTTTACCTATCTCTTTAGATGGATACGGTCCTTCGGGAAACAGTTTTATTTTAGTCTCAAATCCAAGCGAACTTGCAGCGATCGACAAACACTCTATAAATGTTCCCTGTCCAATATGGATTTGGCGTGTGGTAGGATCCGTAACGGGGAGGATACGTGATTCGTCTACATACAATAGCATTTCTTCTGGGTTTAGAATTTTAAACTTCCATGCTTGCGTATTGTGTGGATTTGGTGCCGTAATTCCAAAAAGAATGGCGTTTAAGATTGGTTCCTTAAAAATCTCCTTTCGGTCTTTGGTCTCCGTTTCTTTTTTTTCCAATTGCCTAGGAAAAATGGTGGAACAATGTTTCAGAAACAAAACGGCCGATATTGTGATACCGGCTTGGGATAAAAATTGATTTCGATTGATTTGGTTCATATGAGAAGACCTATCCTTTTATAAACGAGTTCCAATGATGAGATTTCCTTCTAAAAATGTTTCCGTTTTGCCATCTCTTGGTCCAATGATTCCAGAACCATGCAATCCATGAATTACCCCGAATTGAGGAATCATGTACACTGTTTTTTCTTCATTTAAAAAAAATCTGTATCCAACCAATGCTTCGGCAAACTGAACTCTTCCTTCGTAATCCCTCTCTACTTGTTTGTATGCATAAGCTCTAATTTCTGGACTATCGGATAGGAAAGCATAAGGCCCGATATATCTTCTGTTCCATTTATTATTATCAGCCCAAACATATCCAATATAATAATTGGCTTCAATGTTCCAATTCTCGTTGAAGTAATGACGGTAACCGAACGAAGCAGCATATTCATCTATAACATCAACAACATCGTGTTTCACTCTCGGTCTGATAAAAGCTCCAATTTTCAGTTCTCCATGCGCAGAATTCCAATCTCCCCAAATCGTCCGAGTCGCTTGGATCCGACCGATGTGAATCGTCGGAATAAAAGGTTGAATCAGTTCCGTTTCAACGGCCCATTTCTTTTCTTCAGCTAACAAATTTTTAGCGAACAAACAAACTACTAATAAAAATATTTTTTGATTTTTCATAATCCCTCTTAGCATTCAGAATACAGGATTCCGAATCGGAAGGAAATGATCCTGATTAAGGACTTGGAGCTTTTTCTTGATCTAGATCAATATCTTGAGCTTGTTTTTGAATTCTGCTGTAGGCTTCTGGTGTAAGGTTCAAATAGGATGCCAATATATACTGAGGAACTCGCCCTAAAAGGGAAGCTCGCAACTTTCGAAATTCTAAAAACCGTTCCAAGGCAGTCTTTTGATTTTCCAACACTTTTTTGGTTAAAAAAATAAGAGCACGTTCGATTTGTTTGCGAAAGAAGATTGCAAATTCTATGGATTGGGTCTCTAAAAATTGAATGTCTGATTTATAAAGGAGAAAGACCTTCGAATCCTCAAGAGCATCCATTTGGAAACCGAAGGACTGGTTGCTAAAAAAACTTCCACTTTCTGTGAAAAAGTCTCCCGCTGTAAAAATGTTTCGAGTATACTCTCTTCCCTCGTGGTGGTTGCAGATTCTGAGGATACCTTCCATAAGAAAGATGCAATAATTTGCAATTTCACCAGGCCGAAGTAGGATCTGATTCTTTTGAAGCTCCACATATTTCACGTGCTGCACAAGCAAAGACCAATCCTTTTGGGATAGCCGAGCATCGAGGTCAAATCGTTCCTTCAATTGATCAAACATAAATCGGATTTGGTTCCCGCCCAAGTAAAACTCGAACTCCTGAAATGGCGATTGCATTTCATCTTGGCTCTTTCTATTTTTTTACCAATTCTTGCGTTTTTTTTGAAATTTCTAGGGAAATCCCAAAAAGAATCGTCTACCCTTTGGGGGGTAGAGTATGGAACTGGTTCAGGCCATTGATACGATTCTTGCCGCTAAATTGGAGTTAGAGACTGCCTGGGATGGCAATCCTTTGCCTTCCTTTGTGTTAACTGCCGACCTTCGGATCCAACGTTGCAATCAGGCAGCCTGTCATCTTTTTGAAAGAGAGTATCCGGAACTTCTTGGGGCAGATTTGGTTTCCCTTATTTGGAAGGAAGAAGTCGCTGAAGAAATTCGCTCCACCCTTCTTCGTTCGACCAATCTCTCTTCCTTTCCCGTCATTCTTTCCAAAATTCCTGGTAGCTTTCAAATTCTATCCAAACCCATTCCTGAAGATCGAAGAGTCCTCTTTCTTTTGAATTTGGAAACCATTCCCATTTCCGAGAACCGAGAGGAAGAGGCCCGTTTGAAATTGGCATTGGAAAGTGGTCGATCCGGCGTTTGGGACTTTTCCCTCAGGCACGGGCAGGCTTACTTCAGCCCCGAATATGCGAGAATCTTAGGATTTGAACCGGATCAGTTTCCGCAGAATTTTACCCATTGGGAAACCCTGGTTCACTGGGAGGACAGGGAGCGTGTGCGTGCGTTATTTGAAAACTATCTAAATGGCTCTATCGAATCGCATGATATGGAAATTAAAATGTTCTCAAGAACTGGTAAATCCATTTGGATTTGGAGTCGGGGAAAGGTGGTCGAAAGAGATGAAAACGATTTGCCTGTTCGAGTTGTAGGAACCCACTTAGATATCACCGAACGAAAAAAAACGGAAATACGTACAGAAGCAGTTCTCTTACTCGGACAAAAACAATCAGAAGAAACTGTAGATTCTTTGCTGAGAATTGCTTTAGAATACATAATCCAACTAACCAGTAGCGAATGGGCAATTATTAGAATGGCTTCTTCCAATGGCAACGTACAGGATTTAGGTGTAAAAATAAAACGATCTCAATCACAAGTAAGCTACCTACCCTTCGCAATCACCAATTCTGAGATGAAAAAGATGCAAACTTTGGAGGTCCATTTTGAACGGAAGGAACAATACAGCTTCACTGTGATTGTGGGACAAAAACGTGCCGAGTATGAGGAAACGGATTCAAAAGAAATCCAACTATTAGGAACAGAACTTTTGAATATTTTACTCCGAAAGAGAACGGAGGAACTCCTCCTTGCAAGTGAATGGAACTTACAATCTATTGTGGAATGTTCTTCTAACGGAATTCTGATCTTACAGGAAGGTAAAATCATATTCTTCAATCGGAGTGCTGAAATCTTACTTGCGCAGTCGAAGGCAGATTTAAAAACAAAATCGATTTCAGATGTTTTAGGTTTTTTGAGTGGAGAGGATCCCGAAGAATTTATGAGTCAACTAAGTAATAACAAGATGACTCCAGACCAAAACAATATTGAAAAATATACTCTCTTAACCAATGGGCAAAAAAAATGGTTTAGTTATTGGGCTGTTGAAATCATTTTCAATGGTAATGTTGCCACTTTGGTTAATATTACAGATGTTACACGTACAAAAGAAACAGAGAAACAACTCCTTCAAACCGAAAAATTAGCGACTATTGGTCAATTGGCTGCCGGCGTGGCCCATGAAATCAACAATCCTATGGCTTTTATTTCTAGTAATTTGGAAATGATGAAACGAAACCAGAAAGACCTAGTTGCTTTTATAGAAAATGTTAGAACCACCCTCTCTTCGTTTCAAAATATTCCGCAAATGCAAAGTTTACTCAACAAATACGATTCCTCAGATCTATCTGAGATATTAAAAGACACAAAAGATATGTTGGATGAGTCCATAGATGGAGCGGGTCGTGTTGTTGAAATTGTAAAAAATATCAAAAGTTTTGCTCATGTTGACAAAGAGGAGAATTTTGTTGCCTGCAGTCTCAACGACATCATAAAACAAGCAATGAATCTGAGCCATCACAATATCAAGTACGATTGTGTCGTTGAATTAAAGTTAAATGATAAATTACCAAAAATTGAATGTAGACCACAAGAGATAGGACAAGTATTGATAAACCTATTAGTAAATGCCGGTCATGCAATCGAAGAAAAGAAAAAACTAGGACTCTTTCCAGAAACTCAAAGCGAAAAACCAGGAAAAATTGAAATTTATACAGATCTGATTGCCCAAGAACTCGGTGAACAAGTTGTAAGGCTTCGAGTAAAAGATAATGGGATCGGTATTCCCAAAGAAATCTTGTCCAGAATCTTTGATCCTTTTTTTTCAACGAAAGAAACAGGTGAAGGAACTGGACTGGGTCTTTCGATCAGTATGGATATCATTCGAAAACACAAAGGAAATATACAGGTAGAAAGTGTTCGCTGTGAAGGTACAACGTTTGAAGTTTATTTACCCATAAAGGAGGGTTAAAATCATGTCCTCAACAAACATTGATGAGTTGATGTCCGATATTGAATCAAAAGTAAATAAAATGGACTTAGATGAAAAAGTTTACAAAATCGTTATGGTAGACGATGTGAAAACTATTTCTTCATCTATGAAACGAGAATTGACCTTTGTGAACAGAAAAAAGGAAAACATTCGATTGGTAATTACTGATTTCCAAGATCCTGAAGTCGCCGTTGACTATCTCAAAAAATACAAACCAGATCTATTGATATCGGATATAAAAATGCCTTATCTATCAGGAGATAAACTGGTAGAAACGATTAAAAAAATCTACCCGGATCTTCCAGTGATCGTTGTCACTGGGTTTGCCACTAAAGAGAACATTCTGTCCGTTTATAAATCTGATAAAAATAGTATCATCCTCTCCAAACCCTGGGCACCCGAACGATTTATTGAGGCTGTGAACCAGCTCTTGGGAACAGATTTTTCTTGGACAGATTGACTCCTAGCACCAACACCTCAAAAGTATAACGTATCCGATGGAAAATTATACTTGTAACTGCATTAATTTTTCTTGAGTGAATTTTTAATTCTACTCAGACTAACTGGAGTAATTCGAAGATAGGACGCGAGCTGCTTTTGAGTCAAAAAAGATTCCAATTCTGGTTTTTCTTTTGTGAGCACTAGGTAACGGTCTTTTGCATCCATGGTCAAGAGTTCGAATTCTCGTTTGGCCTTTTTACAAAATAAAGATTCTACGAGCCTAAGTCGGAATTCCTTCCAAATCAGCTCTCTTTGGCTCAGTTCTATAAATTGGGAAAAGGGAGCGGCATACAATGTAACTTCTTGGAGAGTACGGATCGAACAGGTGGAGGGTTTTTGCGAGAGTAGATCATAATAAGAACCTGTGAATTCTCCTGGAAACACATAGGATTTCACGTATTCGTCACCCTTTGACGTTTGGTAGCTTTCTTTCATTACGCCTGATACCAGAATGGCGAGTTCTCTTGCTTCTTTGCCTTCTCGCAGAAAGAATTCGCCTGCTCCTAAGATTCTACGTGTAAAAAAGGAATTAGGCAAAGAATTCCAAACAGATTTGGAAATTGGAACCACTGCGTTACATACTTGGTGGAGAAATTCTAATTCTTTTGAAAGGTCCAAAGGTTACCCTTCGGAAAGTATTTCTTGGATGCCAAACGAATGGCTAGTGAATTTTTGCAAAAAATGTTTCGACTGTTTTCAAAAAGAGTTTTGGCTCTTCGGCAAATGGAAGATGTCCCGTAGGTAAAATTTGCAATTCCGAATTGTGAATTGAGTATTGAAACTGATATCCTAAAGAGACGGGAATGACGGGATCATACTTTCCCCAGACCAACAAGACGGGTATCTTTAGGGACGAGAGTCTAGCGGATAGATTTAGCCTTGGGTCTAAAAAACTTTTCCATATCAGCGCATTGGTTTGGATCGAATTAGAGTTTGACCTCTGTTTTGCGATCTCTTCTAGGATACGCTTAGTATCTCCATTCCGTTTTTTTAGATAAAACTTGGGAAATAGATTCCAAAACAAATAGGTAAACCAAGCTTCTGATTTTAACTTGATAAAAAACTTGGAAAATAGATCCAATTGACTGATTCCTGCAGAGTCAACTAAAATAAGCCCAGTTACCTTGGAAGGTTGATCAAGTGCTACTTGGATGGCCGCATAACCACCAATGGAATTGCCCAAGAGAAGGACCTCTTCGGTACGTGTTTTTTCCAGTATCTCTGTTAGTATTTGAGGAAAGAATACACTTGAGATCGGTTCTGGATATTCCCAAGTAGATTCTCCATGCCCTGGCCAATCGAAGGTCCAAACCTCTCCATATTTTGCAAAAGAAACTTGGATGGACAAAAAGTCCTTACGATCGTGTCCTGCTGCATGTAAAAGAAAGATCCGTTTCCCAACACCTAGCTTACTGTAGACGATAGTGCCAAACTTTGTTTTGATTGTTCCTGTTTCTTGCTTTATCATAATAATATTTGGAAGCCAGAGCTTTTAATGGTCAATATCTCTTTTTGTTACTTCCGAATAAGTCAATTATCTTATGTTAACTTCTTTTTTCGAAACCAAAGATAAACTGCTGGTAAGACAAATAAGGTAAGCAGGCTACAAGTAAAAAGTCCACCGATAACCACAGTGGCTAAAGGCCTTTGTACCTCTGCACCCGGCGAAGTACTAAGAGCCATAGGCACAAAGCCAATGGATGCAAGGAGGGCCGTGGTTAAAACAGGACGTAACCTTGAGATACTAGCCTTTCTAACCGCATCAGCCGAGGATCTCCCATCTTTTTCCAAATCTAACATAAAACTAACAAGTACAAGTCCGTTTAACACAGCTACCCCAAAAAGTGCGATAAAGCCTATACCAGCCGAAATACTAAAATGCAAGCCCCGGAGATACAAAAGAAAAACTCCTCCAGTGATCGCAAAAGGAATGTTTAAAAAAATCAATCCTGCCATTGCCAGATCTGAGAATGCAAAGTATAACAAACAGATAATCACAAACAAAGTAATCGGAACCACAATTTGTAACGTTTTCATGGCAGATGCGAATTTTTGAAATTCTCCTCCCAAACTATAATGATAACCAGGAGGAAGCCTTAGCTTATCGTTTAGAATTTTTTGAACACTTTGTACTGTATTTACCATATCTCTTTCACGTATATTAAACTGAACTAAAGCATAACGATTTTGGTTTTGATGGTAGATTTGTACGGGACCTTCCTCCAATTGAACGGAGGCTAACTCACCTAAGGGAACAAAATTATTTTTTTGAGTTGTGATAGGAATGCTTCGAATCTGATTTAAATCTGGTTTGATTTCTGTTTTGACATGTATAGGAAAACGTTTCATTCCTTCATAAACGATTCCAGCATAAACTCCCGAGGACAAAGACTCCACTACTTGATTGAATTCATCAATACTGATTTGGAAACGAGCTAGCCGTTCGCGGTCCGGCCGAATCCTTAGGTATTCTAACCCCGAAATCTGTTCAATTCTAAGGTTCGCAACACCCACTTCCTTTCCAATTAAATCTGACACCTGTTCTGCGAGTTCTTTAAGAATCGAGAGATCTTCGCCAAAGATTTTGATTCCTACATCAGCACGAATCCCAGCCATAATTTCATTGTTTCTCATTTCAATTGGTTGGGAGAGTCCGAAGGCGATATCTGGTGCAGCAGATTTCAGAACCGATTCAATTTTGGATTCCAACTCTTCTTTGGAGAGTGTCCACTCGGATCTTGGTTTAAGACCTAAATACATATCCGACTTTTCAACACCCATGGGTTCAATGGCAAGTTCTGGAGAGCCAGTCCGAGAGACAATGTTTTGGATTTCTGGAATCGTTTCTAAGAGTGCTTTCTCCATCCTGAGGGAAGATTGTAAAGACTCCGTCAGCGTAGTCGAAGGCAAACGACTCACTTCGACAAGCATATTTCCTTCATCCAGTTTCGGAAGAAATTCGCCTCCCATATTCCAAATCAAGAGAACAGTAACGGCAAGTATGAGACCAGAGCTCCAGAAGATAGGTTTGGGATTTCTTAAAACTTCGCCTAATTTAGGCTCATACCAATCGTGTATCTTTCGGAATATTTTAGTTTCTTCCTCCGTTGACAAGGAAGGCTTTAAGAAAAGGGATGTAAGCACTGGGATAGTTGTTAAAGTTAGAATGAAGGAACCGAATAGTGCAAAAAGTACGGTGGTTGCCATCGGTATAAACATCTTTCCTTCCGTTCCATCTAAAGTGAGGATCGGGAGGTAAACAAGGGCAATGATGATCTCACCAAAGATAGTCGCTTTTCGAACTTCAATGGCAGAAAGGAGAATAGTTTCATCTATTTCTTCTTGGGTAATTTCGACTTTTGATCTCAATTTAACTTCTCGTAGGTGTCTGTGCGCGTTCTCTACCAGAATCACTGCCCCATCCACAATAAGTCCAAAGTCAATGGCTCCCATTGACATAAGATTGGCAGGTAAATCTCGTAAAAACATACAAAGTATGGCAAATAACATGGCTAAGGGTATAACCATTGCAATAACGATCCCAGAACGAAAATCACCTAACATTAAAAAAAGAATTAAGATAACTAAAATCGCACCCTCGAGTAGATTCCAAAGAATAGTTCGTAAGGTATTTTTTACCATGATCGAACGATCATAGTAGGGTTTTATCTGCATGCCCATGGGAAGGGTTTTTTGGATTTCGATAACCTTCTCTTGGACGGCCTTAGTTACTTGGAGCGAGTTTTCACCAAGGAGCATTAAAGTCACGGCTCCAACTACTTCTGATTTCCCATTGGAGGTTGCTGCTCCTTTTCGCAAACGGTATCCCTCTTCGATAGTTGCCATCGTATTTAAAAAAATGGGCAATCCATCACTTGCGGTCCCAACCCGAATTTGGGAAAAGTCTTTGGGTGTTTGTAGGAGACCATTGCTTCCTACAATCCATTGTTCTTCCGATTTTTCGAGATATCCACTCCCAGTAGAGCGGTTGTTAGACTCAATAGCTTTGATAATATCTGACAAAGAAACACCGACCGACGTTGCTTTTTGCGGATTCACGAGAATTTGGTATTGTTTATTAAATCCTCCAAAGCTATTGACTTCAACGATTCCCGGAACAGTCTTTAGAATGGGATTGATATTCCAATTGAGATAGGTTGTGAGTTCTAGATGGCTATGGTTCTCACTTTCTAAGGTAAATTGATAAACTTCTCCAAGTCCCGTTGTGATAGGAGCTAAGGTAGGTTTGCCAAAGGAAGCTGGAATTCCTTCTTGGGCTTCGTTTAATTTTTCGCTTACCAACTGCCGGCATTTGAAAAGGTCACTTCCCTCAGTAAACACAGCAGTCACCAATGAAAAGCCATATCGTGACACAGATCTCACTTCGACCAAATTGGGAATTCCCGTAATTGCACGTTCTACAGGTAGACTAATATATAGTTCAATTTCGAGAGCAGACAGAGATGGTGAAGTGGTTACAACTTGAACTTGGACGTTGGTTATATCTGGTACTGCATCAACCTTCAACTTGTAGGTTGAATAAAGTCCAAAACAAATTAGTAAAAATGTAAACAAAAGAACGATGGCCTTATGCGCAAGGGAGAATCGAATGATCTGGGTTAGAAATTCCATTACTCTTCTCCAAATGTTGACTTAAACAAGATTGCCTTCAATCGAAAGGCACCCTCACTCACAAAAGACTGCCCTTCGGAAACTCCTTCTAAAATTTCGACCTTTGCTTCTTTTCGGATTCCAGTTTTTACTTCTGAGAAATGGAAAGTATTTTTTTTTGAAGTCAAAAAAACGTACTGTTTGTTCTGGTGATTAACAACTGCAGAATCGGGTAAGAGAATGCGTTCTTTTTCTTCAATACGGATTAGAGCCTTACCGAAGAGTCCAATCTTTGCTTTTCGATGAGCATTCGGAAAGACCAAACGTGCATGTACAGTCCGAGTGTTGGGATCTACTCGTTCTCCAATATGGTCAACCTTGGCTTCGAAAGGAAAATCCGGAAAAGCAGTTAGGCGGATCTCCGCGATTTTGCCTTCAGATACCAAAGAAAGATCCTTTTCAAAGATTTTTCCTTGGAACCAAAGGGTATTTAGATCAGCTAATGTAGTTAGAATATGGTTCCCTTGAACTAAGGATCCAGGTATGGCGTTCCGAGATAGGGCAATTCCCGACCTAGGTGCGAAGACAGTTAAGTTCCCTGAGTTAGTTCCATCAATAGAGATTCCATTGACCCTTAAGTTTTCTTCTGCAGCATTCTTTTCGGATTCTAGAACTCGAAATTGTGATTCAGCATCAATATATTCTTGTTTTGCGGCCAAATTCATATTCACCAAGTTTTGAATTCGTTTTAAGTTTTCTTCGGCAGCTTTGTGTTTGGACCTAGCAACTTGAAAACTAGATTTCAATTTTGCCATTTCTGGGGATTCAATCTGCACGAGTTTTTGTCCCTTTTGAATTTTGTCTCCCTCTACAAAAAATACACGCGTAATCCGGCCTGGAACCCGAGTGTTAACATCGGCCATAGAATCCGGAGGAGCTTCTGTTTCTCCCATGATTTCAACTGAATCCCAAAAACGTTGTTTGTTAGCTGTATCCAATCGGATTCCCAGGATTATAATTTCCTTTTCCGAAAGTTGAACTTCGGATACTGAATGGGGTTCCTCGCTTTGGATCGGTTTGTCAGAGCGATTCCAAATGTAATACACGATTGCAATCAGAAAGAGCAAAATAGAGATCTGTTTAAAAGAAAGTTTCATTGTTTTGGTACCAATTCTTGGGAGTCATAACCGAGTACTCGGTATAACTCAAGTTCTGAAAGTTCATATTCGGATTTTGTATTGATATAGTGCAGTTTTGTTTGCAATAAAATTCTCTGTTGGTTGATCGCATCAATGAGGCGAATTTTTCCCGAGCGAATAGCTTCTTGGAGATTTTTGATATCGGAATCTGCACGATCCATTTTCTTTTCATCGTATAATTTTAGTTCTTCGGCCAAGGTTAGAAAATTTGTAAGCGCAACGAGAGATTCTCTTTTGACCATTCGTGCTGTAAACTCTTGTTTTTCTCTTAGAGTTTCTACTTTTGCCTTACTGACTTCGATCTCACCTGAAAAATCTCTCCATATCAAAACAGGCATAGTAATCATCCCACCTACAACCCGTTCGTTGAATCCATCATTCTGGGCAAAAGCTCCTAAAGTGAGATTTGGAACACGATCTCGCCTAATTTGCGTTTGGTGTAATATTCCCAACGCAATTTCCTCTTGAGAAATCTGGATTTCTGGTCTTCGTTTCAAGGCAAAAAGAAGGAGTTCATTTTTCTCTTTTGGGAATTCTATAGGCAATTTCCAAGTTTGTTCCCCATCGGGAAAAGCGGGAAATGTGCCACCAAATAAGATTTCCAGTTCGGATTGTGCATTTTGATAGAGACGGTGGATTTGTATCCAAAGTTTATAGATCCGGATCTCTTCTGCTTCCGCCAGTGATTCTTCAATTCCTGGCGAGAGACCTTCTTTGACGCGAGCTTTGGAAATGTGTTTGATTTCTTGGACCAAATGTAAGGTGTCTAAACTGTTTTTTTCTTCCCATTGTAAAAAGCGAAACCTAACGATTTTCTTTATGATATCATATTCCACTGCTCTTCGGATTGATTCCAAACGCAAAACTTGGATACGAAATTCCTCATCGGCAATTTGTTGCAAAATTTCCCGTTTGCCATTGGTAAAAATTTCCTGGTTCACGAGAACTTGAAAGTTTCCCGCAGTCTGAATTCCGGAGCCTGGTAAAAACCCTGGTCCTCCTTCGCGGGAACTAAGGTAACCATTTATGGAAGGATTGGATGGAAAGAGATAGGATGCAATCCGTTTCCGACCAGAAATTTCCTTTAGTTTGATTTCTTCCATTCGCACTTCTGGTGTATGGACCGCCAAACAATTGCTTAGCTCAGGTAAAAAGGTCTTATTCTGGCAGAAGGCCGTACGTGTATGGTTCTCCTCCGGATACAAGGGTACTAAAGAAGTAAAAAAAATTAAGATACAATATAAACGAATATGGAAATGTACAGTTTGCACTCTAAGCATAGAGCCCCCTTGGTTTGCTTAAATCTTAGGAAAATGATCTTACAAACTTAGGAGGTCGAAATAGGTTTTTTGGATGCTCCTCCCAAACTTGACTCGCCGGGAAGTATCGAAGGTAGATTGTATTTACACGGGCAAAGATTTTTGAAAGATAGATATTGTCAGAAAAAAAAGTAGCAGCATTACAAGGACAGGTCAAGCAAACATGTTCCGTATGCTCCCCTTCTTCTCCTGCTTCATGGTCGGCATAACCCTGTATGTGGTCCAAAAAAGCATATGGGCAATGTGATTCTTGAACACCCAATCCGCCACAAGTGGACTCATTGTCGACAATTCGTTGGTACAGAAAGTTCAGGGAAAAAAAAAGTAAAAACACCCATAGGGAAATGAGTAACCTCCCCTTTTTTTTCTCTTTCCACTTCCACATACAGAAAGTATTCGATAGATTTTTGATAAATCAATCTTTTTTGTGCTTCAAAAAAACCATTGAACCTCGGTAAATACACCTGTATTCCTTCGCTGAAACCCGAAGAATGAACCTTCTTTTGGTCCAGAAAAAAAATCACCACCAAATATCCAATAGGTGGAATCATTGATCGCATATTTCAATTTTGGACGAATCAATGAATCTCCACGATTGAAGTAATTAACGTAGGTAATTTCTCCTTCCAGTGTCTCATGGAACCATTTGTAAGAGATCCGAAGAGAGCCTCCATGTAAATGTTCTACGAGTTGATTCGAAATGGTCTGACCCATATTTGTTATGGCCCTCTCATATGGATCCGAAATCAGATTTGGATCTTGCAAAAAGAAAGTTCGTTTATAGATGTATTGAATGTTAATATTTAGATATTCTAAAAAATTGCGATCACCCCCAACTACAGTTTGCCAGTTGGGATTCTTGACAAAAAGATTTTTTCCATTTGTATCCACAGTCTGAACAAAAGCGGTTTCACCCCTAAGTGAATATTTTCCAATAACGGTAGATATATCACCTCCATATACATGTATTCTGTTATAATTTGCCTTTGTTTGTAGAGAGTAACCTTCAGCCAGTTTTGAATTAGCGATCGTAAAGTCGGGATAGAGATCTATTGGGTTAGGATACGATTGGTTCAAAATACTCCTTGGTAAGGTCCGAATCCCTAAGTCTGGATTTAAGTCATAACCCTGGTAATACGATAAGGACCAATCCCAATTTCCGCCAATTTTTTCCCACTTTACCGCAAAAGAATTTTGAATCCCAGATACAGTTTGAACTTTCGTACTAAAAGGAAATCCTTGGTCTGGTATGGGAACTGTGTTGCCGACAAAATAAGGAATTGAAATGATTTGAAAGGAATGATCACCTTTATATAATTTTATGGAAGCAGAATACGTACCTTTTCTTTGGTCCGAATCATCAGGAACCAGCAAAGTAAAATTTCTTGGGGATAGATTATCCGTTGGATTGATTCCATCCGCTCGACCCCAAAGAAAGAGCTTCCTCCCAATGGAAAACTCCCAATCTCCCCAATTGGATTGAAGATAGGCCTCACGAAACATAGCACTAGTTTGTGGAGCTGGGGCAAGCCCTTCCTTTCTTGCCCAGCCATTCATCACTATTTTCGAATTTTCAGAGAACTCCCATTTAGAGTTCAACCAAACGCTAGGTACCCCAATATCCGTTTGGTTATCCAATTTGCGATTGGATGACCAACCACCCCAACGAAGTGAGCCACTTGTCGTCAAGCTCCGGTCTTCAGCCAACGCTCCTCTTCCAAGCAAGATAGAGAACCAACAAACAAGATAAAATGCAGAGTTTCGAATATTCATACGAACAATCGAATCCTTAATCTTTTTCCAGAAAGCGTGCCGAGAAATACTTGTCTTCTAAACTTGTATCTAACTTGAAATTTTCAGTAAGAATTATTGTCTTATGACCAGTTTGAACATTTTGAATTTCTGCTTTCATCGACCACCATCGATTTTTGCTAGGTTCAACTTGCTCATATTCGCTGAATGAAAATTTTTTTAATAAATCGCCATTCTCATCGTATGACTCTCCTGCTAATGCCAGTAAGTTGTCTTTCTGAATCTTTAATATTCTTTTCGTATAACCAGTACTTTGGCTAACTTTTTCTGTTTTGGCTGTTGCTTCGATGAGATAACAAACTTTTCCTTGTACGTTTGTTTCACCTAAACTTTTATAAATCCAATCATCCGTTCTAAATCCAACTATATCTGAATATGAAAAATCTGTACCAACAAAGCTGTCTTTTTTTCCACCTGCGGCAATTTTTCTTATCTTTTTTAAGGCAGGTAAATAAAGAGAGATATCATCATCTCCACTTTGGTTCTCGGCTATTAAGATACCTGTTCCTTTGGCATCGGCTGGAGACAGAAACTTTGTAGTTCTTATATTATCTACACCATTCGATGACAATCTAGTATAGGAAATTGTTTTCCTTTTTCGTTCTTGCCCACTCTTATCGATTAGAATGAAAGTAGACTCACTAACAGACCCAGATACCTTTATCGTTTGGCTGCTCTTTTCTACTATTTTGTTCAAATCGATTTTCTCTTGGGCGTTTAAATTCCCTATAACAATCGAAAACCACAAGGATGCTCCTAACATCTGAGCTCCTTTACTTTGTTTTTTTAGATCTTGACGCATAAAACTCTCCTTTTGTGTTCTAGCTTATTTTGTTTAAGTTGATTTTGTATAAATGAATTTTGGTTTTAAGTCTTTCACAAGAACTGTGAGCACTAGTAATGCGGAAAATGAACTAGTAACCATTGCTAGTGGAATAAATATACCTAGATAAATATGAGTATAAAAACCAAAGGAAAAAATAAGTATAGCATATCCACCCGCTAAAGCAGTTGCTACAAATAGAATTGCTTTGCCCGCCGACTTCATAGCAGATCGAATTGCAGTATGCTCTTCATTATTTTTAATCAACTCTTCTTTGATTCTAAAAAGAAGATAGATCGAAAAATCTGCTCCCACTCCCACAACTAAAGCAGATATGAGAGATGTTGTGATGTTTAGTGGGACGCCAAAAAGACCCATGGTACCGAAATTCAATGCTAAAGAAAAAACCAGAGGAATGACTGCCAGAAAACCTGCAATCCAAGATCGAAAGACAATTCCTGTGATACAAATCACAACACCAAGTATTTGAAATATATTCAATAACTTCCCTTCAACCATCACTTCATTTAACGCAGCACTTGTTGCATTACTACCTCCGATCGAGACATGAATCGACCTAGGTGCTTTTTCGGTTACAAATGATTTAATTTTATTTACCAAATCGTTTGTAATCGAACTGCTATCAGTTCTCATAAAAACTGTTATATTTGCTTTGCTATAGTCATAATTTACATAGCTATCAAAATCGCCAGGATCTCCAGAAATAGAATATAAGAGTAAGTATTGGGAAATTAACTCTTTATTATCAGGAATTTTATAATATAGCAGATCACCATTATTCATTGCTTGATTTATCTGCTGTATCAAATCTACGATTGAAATTGATTTACCTACATGTTCATTTTCTTCGGTTAATATCTGTAATTCTTTTAAAAAATTTAGAACCGCCGGCTCTTTGATACTATCCTCATCGCCTTCCACGAGAATATTCATAGTGTTTGTGCCTGACAGTTTTTGATTTAAATATTTGTCCTGAATGATAGCAGGTCGATCTTTAGCTATAGTTCCTTCCGCAGTATTTTCAACATTTACATATCTACTCAAAAAAAATCCGATTATGAGGATTCCAATTGCAATCGAATAAATTTTCTTTCTTTCCGTATAAAGAATGATATCTATACATTTTTGGATAATCCGATCCCAAATTCGTTCATCTGCTTCTTTGTGAACTTCATCTTCCCTTGGTGGTGGAAGTAAAGATCGTAGTGACGGAATGAATGTAATTTCAATCAAAAGTGCACTAAAAATTCCTAAAGCAGAAAAAACACCGAAGGTTCGAATAGTCGTTATACGAAAAAAAAGAAGCGAAAGAAATCCGAAACAGGCAACGGTACAAGCGACGATCATTACGGGTCCCACTTTTGTTAGGGATTGAACAACTGCCCTTTTGTTTGCTTCTATAGGAGAAATCAATTTATCTTTTCTTATTTCTTGATACTCTTCATAATATCTTTTAAGAATTTGTACTGCATGACCGGCAGAAACTGCTAAAATCAAGATGGGCGTAGTTGCATTGAAAACATCGAGTGGAATTCCAGTAAGACTTATCATGCCCAAACCCCAAATTACTGCAAAGATTGCTGTTAATAGAGGAAGAATGAGTCCTTGATGAGTACGAAAAGCCTCATAATGCAAAATACCTATAATGAGAATTGCTATTGGAAAAAAAAATCCCATTCGCGATGAATATCTTTCTAGCCAGGCTAAAAAATAGGGAAGTCCACCTAAGTTATATTCAACGGAATCAGATGTATTATTATTTAAAATTTCTTCAATTTGAGAAACGATTGGGTCAAACTGCTTTGTATTTGGATCAATTTCTAAGTTGATTGTTGTTGTTTTCTGATCTGCCGAAACGAGTACTTGGGAATAAATGGGATTGGTCGCAATCGCTGCTTTTAACTTATTTTGGTTTTCCTTTAAATCATAGTCCAAGCTTCCATCTATAATCGGTTTTACGGAAAGACCTAAAGAATTTCCTTTTATATCTTTAGCTTTTTTTGAGGCAAGGCCAATGGAACTTCCCGAATTGATCCCAGGAATACGGTTCAAATCTTTTGTCAGACTTTGAATCTTTTCTATAATATGCTTTTGATAGATATCTCCTTCTTTTGCAGTTATTCCTACAACGAGAACAAAATTGGAACCAAATACCTTCTTTATGGTGTTTGAAGCAGTAATGAAAGGATGATCTTGGGGAAGATTTTTGTCTGGGTCCAACTCAATCGTTAGATTCCGTATCTGAAAGCTCAAAAACAGTGTAACTAAAACACAAAAACCAAACACCCATTTGTTCCAACGGACGACCCATTCTAAATATTGTTTCATGAAACCTTACCTTCAAATCACCGCTCATATTTTGAGCAGTGATAAATTTTATATCATCGATTTTTTATTGTCCAATGTTTGTCAAGAAAGAACTTGATTTTTTTTTGAAAGTTGTCATAAAAAACTATGGCGATCAAAGACCGAAAGCAGAGGGAAAAAGAGGAAAAACGACGAATGATTCTCGATACCGCAATGAAACTCTTCGTTTCTGAAGGTTTTGCAAACGTGTCCACGCGTAAAATTGGGGAAAAGATTGAGTTTAGCCCTACTCTTATCTATTTTTATTTCAAAAGCAAAGAGGAGATTCTATATACCCTTTATCTGGAAGGTTTTGAGAAACTTTTCGAACGTTTGGAGGAAACAAAACGAATCCCCAATCCCTTAAAAAGACTCGAGGAGGCAATTCGAGTGTCAGTAGATTTTTCTATTGAACAACCAGAATATCTCTATTTGATGCTATCAATTCGACCTGACAGTCATATTCATACTTCAGACTTCAAATGGGATCAAAGTTTAAGAGTAAAAGAATTTTTTGGAAAGATTACTAAACAGGCAGCAGACGAAGGTTTTATTGATTCAAAAGATCTTGAATTGTTAAATCTGACCTCTTGGGCTTATAACCATGGAATTTCGTCCTTGTACACAATGTCGAGAAATAACGATTTCCCTTACGCACTGACCAAGGACGTTCTTCACCAATCTGTGAAATTTTACATTAAGCTCCTTACTAAAAAGAAAGAATCGAAGAAGAAGGACTAAAGATATATCAATCGAATCCCTAAATAGAGAAAAAAACCAAAAGGCCCAAACATCAGAGTAAAGAAAAGGGCTGGTATTAACAGATATTGAGGCAGATTGATCGCTAAAGCGTCTCGCCACTCATACATGCCAACTAGTAGATCGAATGCTAGATAGTGCAACCATCCGGCCAGAAGTGCATTTTTATTTCTAAATAACGAGCCCACCCCTTCCAAACTACCAAAGTTGCCTTTTGTTTTTCCAAAACTCATAGCAATAAAAATTGTGTAGAGCACGGCAAATAGAATCGGAAACGTATAACTATCGATTACGAGCTTTGTATAAGACCAATGCGGAGCTACCATCATCAAAATCCAAGGAGGGAGCGCAATTGCATTGGCGATTTTAAAAATACGTTCTGGCGTCATTAGTAAGTTTATCCTTCTTCTGCTATTTTAAAGCATATACTCGAACGAGTTTTTCCTTTCCTTTCACACGAGTCTCACCTAACAATTCAACTAAAGAAGGCTCAAGTGCGGAAGCAACAGGTTCTGATAGAATAACATCACATCCATATTCTTTTGTCAACTGTTCCAATCGGCTAGCGAGGTTAACAACATCACCAATGACAGTATATTCCTTTCGGTCTATGGATCCGACTGTTCCTGTTACTACTTCTCCACTATGTATACCCATACCAAACTTAATCGAAGGAATTTCGCCCTTTTCTATGAGATCATGAATACATTTACGAATTTCCATGGCGGCTTTCGTGCAAGAGTGGATATCTGACCCATTTGAAATCGGAGCTCCAAAAACTGCCATAAACCCATCACCAAGAAATTTATTTACTATGCCACCATTTACGTTGATACAAACTATAATATCTTGAAAAAGTCTATTCAGGAATCGGATCAGATCCGTTGGTTTTTGTGATTCAGCAAATTTAGTAAAATCACGTATATCAAAAAATAAGATACATACATTCTTTTCTTCTCCATTCCAATCATCTCTTTGGTGTAACAAGGTGTTTACTACCTCTGGAGATACATGTTGTCCAAACAGGACCCGGATCTGATTTTTTTCTGTTTCTGCAGCCAAACTGTTTATAAAACTATTGCGAATTTGTTTTGAAACAAAGGCTGCCAAAAAGCCACCTACTAAAAAGATATTCGCCTTACCGAAATAAATCGGAAAAGAAAAAAACATCGGATCCACAGCTTCTGGATTTGTTTGTCCTAATAAAAAATAAACAATTCCCAAATACTCTGCCCAAGAAACAAATCCTATAAAAATTGCTAAACCCATATCTAATCGTAAGGTAGATAATACGATGAAAAAAAAGTATGCAAGTTCCGGAGGTGAATTCAGTGCTAAAATAGGAGTTTCCAAATTACTTCCTAAATAGAGTAAAAGTACGGAAGGAATGCTACTTTCAACAAATGCACCGAGATAACGGACGACCAAATGAGGAAATTTACCTTCACGTAGATTGTAATCTAAAAATTTTACAAGAATGTATGCATAGATCGTATTAAAAACAAAGTAAGTCGGTGGAACCCAAAATGGAAATGGCTCTATATTTTTATTTAAAAGATCCTCTCGGATGAATAAAACTTGAAATAGTAAGGCAATTGATCCACTCAAAAAGAGCCAGAAAAGCGCATTTGCACGTTTGCGCTCGGATTTTAAGATCTCATAAGAAAACACTCGATTCGATTCCATTGTTGCAGTATTGTAACTAGATCGAAAATTTATTACCCAAAGCTAGATTCAATTAAATTTTCGAATGTTTAAATTGAAAATGATCCGTTAGACTCAACCAACCTAGTTTTGATTGAAGATTTCAGAAATATTTTTCTAAATATTTTTTTTACTCGAATGAATATTTAATGACCAGTTAGTCAATATTTTCCTTATATGGAAATTATGAAGATCCTATATCCAATCTTTATACTTCTCTATTTTTTGATCTTTGTTTTCCCAAGTATTGAAGTTCCGCAAGGAGTGTTCCCCCAAGGTGATGAAATCATGCACATTCGAACGGTGCGCGAATCCATCGAAAAAAATAGTCTTCTGATTCCGCAGTTAACGGGTTTGGCAAATGCATACAAACCTCCTGCTCTTTTTTGGGCAGGAATAGCCTCGGATTTGTTTCTTGGAATCTCCTATACTTCTGAACGAATTGTGAGCCTGTTCTTTGGTCTCTTCACAACTTTGTTATTGTATTTTGGGGTTCTGAATTTTGGCAAATCTACTCGTTACGCATTCACCATCTCGCTTGCGTATGCGTCGACCTTTGCTGCCTGGAAATTCTCAAGGCTACTGATGATGGAACAAATGTTAACATTTTTTCTTCTACTCTTTGTTTACTTATACTTACGATTTCAAAAGGAGAAGAAACCAATCTATCTTACCTTAGCCATAATTTCTCTAAATATTTCCTATTTTATAAAAGGACCTTTGATTGTTTTTTATGCTCTTCTACTCCCAGTTTCGTTCCTAGCGGTCGATTTTCTTAGAATTCGTAAAAAACGATTCTATATAAACTGGAAGAGTTTTTTAAAATATACGCATATACTACTATTTCCACTTTCTTTTGTAATCCCGATCATGTGGATGTATTTTATTTCCCAGTACTCAAAGGAAGGATCGCTTTTAATAAAGTTTTTTTTATTCAATGAAAATCTTGGAAAGTTTTTTAGTGAAAACCAATCGATACTTCGAATTTTTGGGGGATGGCTTTTATATTTGCTTCCCTTCACTCCAATGCTTTTCTTTTTTATCTTTTACGCAAGCAAGTCTAAGATTTTTTCCAAGGAAAAGAGGATCTTTCGCGTAATCGCCTATTTTTTACTTGCATTGACTTTGTTACATCTATTGCCCAATCGGAAGGATAGTTACTATGTCGCTCCGTTTATACCTATCTTTTTTTTGGGGTTATCACTTGCATTTTCTGAGAACAAGTTTCGCTCCTACTTTGAACAATTCTGGATCAGTTTGGTATATATTCTCATTTTTATCTCGATTGCTCTAATTGCATTTTTGAACTCTGAATGGCAGCTTCTGATTATAACGGGCATTTTATCTACCTATCTAGTCTGCTCTTTGTTCTTTCGATTCAGATTCGAGAACCAATTTATATTTTCTATCCTATTTATGCCTATTATTGCTTTTTTTGTCTTACCAACGTTTCAAAACCCTTTGCCTGCCCAAGACATCAAAGCACTCCATCTTTCAAAGTTATGTGTTGTTAGCGAAAATCCTTGGCATGCAATGGACTATCAAAACCAGTTACAGAAAACTATCGTAGTATACACACCGCCTAGTTCTGCTATCGAAATCTGCGAAAAACAGGGTTTACCGATCCTCTCTCTTTCAAATTTTTACTCACCAAACAAAGAATATGTCAATTTAAACTCATGGTATATATGGAAAGCTCATCTTGAAGTAAAATTCACTGACGTCTTAGAGATAATTCAAAATATGCGAAATTTAAAATTCAAAGAACAAATTCATTTTTATGAGGTTAGCGAACAATGAAGAAACAAATTCCATTAATCTTACTTATTCTTTTTGTCATCAGTTTTCACAATTTAAAAAAGGTTGGAATACGAACTGGCGAAAAAGCAGGAATCAACGGAATCGAAATCTGTCCAAAAATTTGTGCTAGTATAACGAGCTGTGCTGACTCGAAAGGCAAAAACTCAAACGACTTAAAACTCGCAGCCTCACTTTCGTGTGAAATTTTTTGCACAAAACAATTTCAATCTTTTTCAAGTTGTAGCGATCAGATCTCCAAATCCTGTGACTTAGGGACAAAATGCCTCATGAACAGTTTTGGTTTATCAATTTGAATTGAATGGATTCAAAAGAAGAATCCAAGCCTTTAGAAAAGATTGTATCTATTGTACATTTTGTAACTGAATCAATTTCTAAAACTTCAAAAATTTCAATCAGCAGTATTAATTATTCAGTCTGGTCACAAAAATGGATCTTTTAGGAAAGATATTCACCCTCAGGTCGCCGTTGACTTTTTATTAGTTGGTAGTGGTAGGAACGTAAACCATACACTGTGGTCTTCTTGGACAATCATAGGTCCTAAGGAAAGATTTTTCTTCAGTGGTGATTCTGGTTATGATATTCATTTCAAACAAATTGGGAACACATACGTACCTTCCCAACTAACATTGCTCGAAAATGGTCAATACAACCCCATTTGGAGAGCGGTTCACAGCATGCCAGAGGAGACTGCCCAGGTTGATGGATTGTTTCTTAAAACAAATACCAGATTAATTTTTATAACTCGATTTCTATATTTTCTGTCGGGAAAGCAACACAGGAGTGGATATACCCAAATCTTTTATCTGACTTTCGTATCTTTGCTTCCGCTGGAGAAAAAACCTTACCAGAGACTAGCCGAATCCTACAGAGGCTACACTCGCCGGAACGACATGCATTTTCAGTTGTAAATCCATTTCGTTCTAAGCTATTGAGCAAAGGTTCGCCGACTTCTGTCAGAAATTGAATTTCTTTACCAACTTGAACGACTACCTTAGTCCCCTTTTTTACGGATGAAGGCCAACCATCCAGCGTTTCGGGATTTTTTGGAGGACCGTTTCCATCAACCAATATACGGCCAGATCGTACTCCCAAAGATACCAAAAGCTCTATCGCATTATCATTGAAAGGTGTCGGTCCACAGATATAATACATTTTTGTTAGTGGGTCATTAATCAAGTTTACCAATTTTTCTCTTGTCAATCTACCTCGATTCCCTTTATAATCTGGACCTGCGTCCCTTGACAAAAATTCTGTTAATACGAATCTGGAATCGCTCGCAGCTATATTTCTCAATTCGTTTATAAAAATAACATCATTTTCATAACTATTGGAATAAATTACATGAAACCGAAAGTCTTTTTTAACGGCGCGTAAAGCTTTCAACATACTCATTGCTGGAGCAATCCCCGAACCACCAGCAAGAAAGACTAGATCATCTCCATGAAACAGTGGATTATGATGAAATGAGCCCATCGGTCCAGTACTCTCAAAAATCTGTCCCAGTTTTACTTGGTCCAAAAGATATGGACTGACAAAACCACCTTCTGCTCGTTTTATGGTCAATTCGTACTTATCACGAATAAATGGAGACGAAGAAATGGAATAAGGTCTCGCTGTTGATACACCTTGTATATTCACAAATAAATTGATATATTGGCCTGCTTGAAATGGTGGTAAATTGCCTCCACCCTTTTTTGAAAAAACAAAAGTACTTGTTGATGGAGTTTCATATCGAATTTCATTTAGTACGATTTGTTGTCTTTTGGGATGAAGTTTTTCTACAACATTCTTAACATTTCCTTTTTGGGCAGAGAAGTCGTGGCCAGTTTGTTCTAACTTTTCTTTCGTTACCAAAGCCTCGTCATAACCTATGACTTCATTCATCACTCGATCAATTTTTTCCATTCCCATTTGATTGCCTCTCTGTATTCTTATAAGTATCAGTAACTCAATTAATTACTCTTTATTTCGGAATTCTTATGCTTCAAAGATTTTAGAATTTTCCTAGCCGTATAATAACCGTTTAAATATGTTGGCTGAAAACCACCCATACTTGTCCAACTACTTGCTGAATAAAGCCCTTCAATAGCATCCAAAGGTTCTCTCATTAAGCTTCCATCTTGTACTGATTGCCTGAATCCATAGATTGCTCCGCCTGGCGTATTCAGATAACGCATCATCGTAAGGGGAGTTGCGACTTCCGCTCTCTCAATATACCTTCTTATTTTTGGGTAAGCTTGTTCAATTAGAGAAATCAACTTATCCCCAAACTCATATTTCGTATCGATATATTCTTCGGAAGGCACGTTTTTCCATGCTTCTCCATACTGGAGCGCGACTAATGTAACGACTGTTTTTCCTTTCGGGGCTAACTCATCATCGATAAAATTATAACAAGTTACCATTCCCCAATCAGGTGCATCCAAAGTATACATTCTGTCTTCCGTTACATTAAGATCAGATAATGACATTACAAACGTAGAAGCAGTCGTGAATCCTAATTCTTCTGGCGTTGCATCTAAACCAAGGTATAAACAAACAGCCGATACACCCATCCTACGTGACTTAAAATCTTTTAAGACAGAATCAGGCACCTTATCCTGAAGTAACTCATGATATGTAATCAAAGGACTTGCATTTGATACAACAAAATCACACTCAACAACTTCGCCGGTTTCCAATTGAACCGAGTGTATTCTATTTTGATCTGTATAGATTTTTTGAGCGGCACAGTTGAACTTAACTTCGCCCCCAGACTCCAAAAAGGAATCCAGGAGAGCATTTGAGAGCATCTGAGACCCTCCTTTTATGTGCCATGGTTTGTATTTGCAATAGAAATACAACATTCCGATAAACTCTGAAAAAATTAGTTCAGAAGTCGGGATTCCAACATAACTCCAATACGGAGAAATTACATTTATCAATTTTTCATTCTTAAAAAATTCCGTTAAAACTTCTCTTGTAGGACGAAGTCCGTATTTTTTAAAATTTGGACATTTCGATTCTAATTTGGAAGGGTCATTCGAAAGCCTAACTCTTGGCAAAACATAATAGTATTCTTGAATCAAAGTTTCGCTCATGTTCAAAAATGCTTCCATGGAATTCTTTTCCTCTGGATATAATTGGGTAAGGTGCAATTTCAATTCTTCCCAATCTGCAGGCAAAGTCTCATCCAAATAACCAGGAATAATGACACGGTAAAGAGATTCATCTTGTACGAGCTCAATTTTATCCAATACCCCCAGTTCTTTAAAAATTGTTCGCATTATAAATGGTTCTTGTTCCGTTCCAACGCCACTCAATTGGTGGAGAGCAATTTCAAATTCAAAATCTCCTCGAACGAAAGAAGTAGCACAACCTCCCGGAATATTGTGACGTTCAAGGAGCAGGGTTTTCTTCCCTTCCCTTTGAAGTCGTGTGGCTGCCATCAAACCGGCATTCCCTGCTCCTATCACCACTGTATCATACTTTTTCATTCGAACCTCTCCAAAGCATTTGACTCATACAATCTTTACATCGTAAAGATTGCAAGATATTTTTTCTAATTTTTGTCTTCAATAATCAGATTTTTTATTTCCCCGGGATTATTCGTAAATATTCTCTTGATCAGAGAATGAGTTAAAAAACCAATAGATACTTAGATCCAATTGGCAATATGACGCAAAAACGGAACAAGTTACAAAAGGAAGAGTCGAGTTATCACCACGGGGAACTAAAACGAGCACTTATCCTTGCAGCAAGAAAAATCCTAAAAAAGCAAGGTCTGGATGCTTTATCCTTGAGAGGTCTCGCTAGGGAAATTGGTGTAAGCCAAATGGCTCCTTACGCTCATTTTAAAGATAAACAATCATTGATACAGGCTATTGCCTCCTCAGGCTATGAAGAACTTGCTTTTCGAATGGTAGAAGTGCAAAAAAAGAATTCGGGTACAAAAGGTAGAGAGTTGGCTTACATATACGGAGTAGAGTACATTTTGTTCGCAATTGAAAATCCAGATCTCTATCGACTCATGTTAAGCCAAATCAATTCGATCAAACAAAACAAACTAAAAAATAAAAATAAAGAAATTTGGAATATATCCCAAAAACCGTTTTTACTTTTATACTCTGCTTTTGCCAATGATAAATTGAATAAAGAGTCCGCCTATGCTAAGGCATTGGGATCCTGGTCCATCGTCCATGGTATTGCGACTCTTGCAATCGAAGGTCATTTGGAACTACCCGAAGGTATGGACATCATCCAGTTATTTCAAATGACAATTGAAACTTAGATTTTTTTTTTGCATATTAATTTACTCTCCTGATTCAACATGTTTTGGAAAGTCTAAAAAAATTCTGTCCAATTCTTCTCTGACCTGATATGGACTATTTTGAAACAGGTCCTTCATCTTTATTTCAATTTCGCTTCGAATAGAAGTTCGTTTTCTTTGCACCAGATCTTGTACTTTGGAAGTATAGGAAGCTAAGAAGCGAAATTTGTTTTTTTCAACCAAACCAAGTTTAACCATCTGTCGGGTCTTTTTCGGACATCGACAAGGATTCTTTTCATTTACTAGACCACATTTGCCAGAAACGAAGTTTTTTAGATCTTCACGCGCCCGGTGTAACTTAACTCGGTAGTTTGCTGGTGTGGTAGAAAAAATTGCAGCACCTAATTTGTGATCGGCGTGAAATATCTCACCAATTATGTAGATGAGCCTCTGTTCCCTGGAAAGACACATAAGCATCGCCGTTGCACAAAGAATGCGCACTTCCTCTACTTCGTCTTCCGAAAAATCCGATTCTGTCTCTTCATACGAAGGTTCCAAATACTGGATGGATTCAAATTTCTTTTTTGGTGAATTCAGAAAGTGATTTACAACAATTCGATACAACCAAGTTCGAAATTGGCTGTTTCCTTGGAATGTTTTGATTTTTGTAAATACTTTGATTAGGACTTCTTGGGTAGCATCCAATGCATCATCAGGATTCAAATACAATCGAAGGGCAATGTTATAAATAAAATCCTGATGTTTGGAAAGTAAAAGTTCCAACTGCTTTTGGTCACCATTCATTGCACCACGTAAAACAACAGGATCCTCTACTGAACTGGAATTCAAATTCATTTCAAGTTGAGCCTTTTCTCTAGGAATGAAAGGATCAAAGAAGTTGGCAATATCTTTCGAAGTCTTGCCAAAGTTTTGGATCTTCGATTTCCGACGATGTATCGAAGTTGATCCTTTGCTCCTATAATGATGATTGACTTATCCATACTTATATCTCTCAGTAAACGGGAATGAAATACAATAAGTCTGATTCAGATTCATAAAAACTGGGGGCTTCCCCTGCCAGGGACAAAAAGAGGAATAATGCTGGGTTTTTATTCTGCTTTATTAGTTTCATGACAGATTAGACAAGGGAGTCCTTAATGTGTTACAAAACGGATTACGGAAAGGGAGAATAGTTGCAAATCACGCTAAATGATGTCATAGCAAGGAAATAAATGTTTGAATATTCTAAACTCCGCGTCCATCGTTTTGCCAAAGATGGGTAAGAACCCGAAATTGGTCTGGTGTGATCGGAAGGTTTTCATGTTTCATCATCGGCAAATTTTTCATCAACAAGGAAAGTATGCCTCTATATTCTTCGCGATTGATTAAAACTGTTTTCCCATTTGACAAAGGTTTGATTTCAAAAAAATGTTCTCCTTCAAAAATTTTAGGTAATCCACGCAAACATCTTATTCTCTTCCCAATGGGAAACGGAATAAAAAACAATCCTTTTTTCAAATTGAGTCAATTCTTCAAATTGTATATAAAGATACAGGTTCTTGTTTTCCTCGGACTGCAACCGTACCTACTTTTTGCATTTCCGAAAAGGTTTTTTTTTCTTCCATACCCAATGTTTCCATTTGTTTTAAGACTTCTGTATAAACAGATTCTGAAAAAAGAATTTCTTTTCCCATTTCTTTACATTGGGATTCAATTCTAGATGCTAAATTCACTGTATCACCAATCACAGTGTATTCTAGTCGTGTCTCTGAGCCAATATTACCAGAAATCGCATCCCCGTAGTGGATTCCTATACCTTGTTTTATACCTTGGTTGGTTTCAAATTTAAGATCACGATTAAAATCCTGTAAAGAACTCCGCATCTTTATTGCACAACTTATTGCACGCAAACAATCATCTGGCTGTTCTGTTGGAGTACCAAAAGTTACCATAATTCCATCTCCTAAGAACTTATCAATTGTTCCTCCATATTCATAAATTACAGACACCATACGCGAATGGTATTCACGTAAAAACTGGACAACTTGTTCGGGAGATTTACTTTCACTCATTGAAGTGAAATTTCGAATGTCCGAAAAAAGAACGACAACTTTAGATTTTTTTGCAAGAAAAACAGATTCGATTTCTTTAATCTGACTCAATACGTTTGGTGAAAAATAGCGTTCCAACTGATTGTTTTGCACTTCTAAATGAACTGCATCTCGAATTGAGTTACGATATGAATAACATAGAAATCCTAAGATGCCACCAACTGCTGTTGTAGTCAGAATATTCATCATATAGAAAGAAGGTATCACTGCCGCCGAAAACATATTTTCTATGAAGCTAGCTGTAATGACAGTTCTTGGATCATTCAGCACTATAAAGATAAAAAAGAGCCAAATAATATCAAAAGCCAAAGCTAAAAGAATTGGATAGATAGGTCGGAAGGCCAATGCACTTATGCTAAGGATTGAAAAAGTAATAGAAGGCAACGCAGTCTTGAGAAGATAGGATGGCTCTACTTTGTCTATAAAACCAACAGAGAGATACCAATTGTAAGGCATAAAGCAAAGAAGAAAGATATCTGCAGTTAAACCTAAGTATCCTGCTAATTTAAGATTTTGCCCATGCCAAATCAAACGGAGCATATAAATGGAGCCCAGAATGAAAAAACCAGCTACCATACCAACTCGAATGACTTCATCTATAGAATGGTAAGAAAAGAGATGCCCACCGGCCGTGAATACTAAGAGTAAAATTCGAAATCCAAATGTGACCTTCAAACCTTTGGTTTCTTTCGAATTGAGTAAAATTTCTGATTTTGTCATTTCCAGACCTGCTTGATCCGAGACAGCATTTAGTTTTTGGAGCTAAAAACTATCTCCATGACAGCATTCTAATTGGATTCAGAAATTAGGCAAACGAATATTTTTCGTTAGCTCAATCGATCGGTTGCGTTGATTTTTTATTCCTTTCGGCTTTTTTGCCTTTCTTTTAAACAATTCACATCAATGCCCATCTAACATTAGTCATATTCTATAAATTGACGATATTGATTAGACATTTGTAATCCACCACAAGATTGATATTAACTCTTTGGTTCTCTGAGTAGACGGTATCCGATTCCCATCATCCAAAACAACCAACCCAAACTTCCCAAAAATCCCGTCATAGGGATTTCAGGAAGGCTCGTCACAAGAGACAAAAGTTCACTTTGGCCAAGCAAGTAGATACATCCGCTGATTGCCCCAAACCAAGGCAAAAAAGAGCCAAATCTTTTAGTAGACCACATTTCGTAGGAATAAATCCAAATCCAGAGCACAGTAAAAAATTGACCAATATGTTCACCCAAAATAACTCCAAAGAGGATGTGTTGAACCTGAAAGGCTGTTTCAATCATCCATTGATTTTCAGGCGGTGCAGACAGGTGTAAGTTTGCAAGAATGGGAACCAAAAAAACCCAACGCATCAGCCCAATCCATTGTACCACCAGCGCGAAACAACCGAGAAAAAAACCGATAGAACGGAGAGGAGACCTATCCTCTGAAAAACAAGAATCCAAATAGGAATAACCATAAAACAGAGGTAAGCCTAGTATTGCAAAAAAAAACCAAGCATACACTAAGGGCTCACCACCTTTTGCAAATTCCTGCAAAATGAAGGCTGGACTCTCTCGCAGAATATCGGGATATCGAAAGTTTTGAATCAAGTACGTGTAAGGAATTTGGATTCCTAAGGCTGATATAAAAAAACTAAGTCCTGCAATTTTCTTTCCATTCATACTACTTACCTCTTAAAAAAAGACCGAATAACCAATGGAAGGAGTTGGATTGAGTTTGGCAGACTCACCTTCCGCAAATAAACCGATAGCACCAAATCGAAAGCTCAAGCCACGCCAAAGCATAAAACGATAGCCCAACTCATACATAAATGCATCTTTGTTTTCATAGTTCAAGTTTAAGCCTCGACCGTATGAAAAATAGGTATAAAAAGATGATGGATGATCAGCTGATTCAAAAAGAACTCTCGGTAAAAACCAATAACCAACACCAACCTTATAGAATGATGTTGTGACACCAGACTCAAAATTGGTAGGATAATACCCTGCATGGACCGAAAACTGATCACGACGGTATTCTCCCCCGATAGACGGAGCTCTGAAAAAGTTAAATCCAACTTCTTCCTTTGAAAAGCTGGTATTGGTCTCTTTTGCCAAAAGCTCAAAACTAAAGTTCACAAAAAATAAAACAGAGATACAAAAACGCAAACGCAACACGAAAACAAACCTCTTAGAAAAGTATGCCCGATTGGGAGGTCTTTGTCGTCCTTCCCCATCGGGAAGAACTAAAAAAAACCAAAAAGCTTTCTCTGAACCAAGAAAGAACTCTGTCTTAAATGAGTATGGTAATTCTCGCAACGTTTTTGGGATTTGGCTGTTTGCAATGCCTCCATTTGGCACTTTCTTATTGGAAACGTAGGAATTTAGCTTATAAATCGAAGTTTTTGGTGCTCTTTTTTTTGGTATTAGCCGTAACTTTTTTTTGCAATTTCATTTATACCACGGAATTCGTACGTTCTGTTCCACATCTAACAAAGTTAGGTTATTTGCTCGGCACAGTTACACCACCTCTTTATATTTTGGGGCTTTGGGAATACTACCAAATCTCCTGGCGGAGAAAGCTCTGGCTTCCGATCTTTTTTCTTCCCACTGTCCTCCTACTTCTCTATCTTCTACCTTTTCTCTTTAAAAGCGGTGAAGAAAAGATACTTTTTTTGAATGAGAACCAAGGGGAAACCCTGCAGTCAGAATCGCAATACTTGATGCTCTATGTACTCGTTTCCAATACACTTGTTCTTATTCTTTATTTCTTTCGAGTATCTGACTATAAGGCGATTCCTCTTCCACCCTTCGAAAGATTGGTTTTTCTCTACTTCCAGATTTTCCTGGTACTTTGGCATCTAACAGGGATCTTGGTTTTTTTACTTATGCCAACTAAAACTTGGCAAGGGATCTTTAACTTAGGTTTCAGTGTTTGGACGATTGTTTACTCGTATGTTCGACTATACACAGAAGAAAGGGACGAAGCGAATCCCGATACACCCATAGTCGGCCAATACCAAAAGTCGCGATTGAAGGAAGAGAAACTAGTTCATTTGGGTGAGAAGATTTCAGTAGTTTTGGCTCAGTCAGACGTGGTTTACGACTCTGAATTGTCCCTTGACCAATTGTCCAGATTGGTAGGAGCATCTACTCATGAAATTTCTCAGGTATGTCGCCGGTACTTCCAAAAAACTTTTTGGGAATTGATTCGAGAAAAAAGAATTCAGAAAGCCAAAGAATTTTTATTAAGTACCGACTGGCCCGTCCTTCGAATTGGTTTGGAAGTTGGATATGAATCCAAATCAGCCTTTTACAAAGCCTTCCAAGAACAAACAAAAACTACGCCAGTGGAATTTCGAAAAAACAACCCGTTTTCTTCACACCCGTGAAGGTGTTTGATATACCTATACTTATTTTCGGAAGTAAACTGGAATGAAATACAATTCGTCTGAATCAGCTTCATTGAAGTTAGAGAGAGCTGATTTTTCGTCTTTCCAGATGGTTAGAAAACAGGTTTTTTTGTTCGCATCTTGCAACCTGATTAAGGAATATAGCGAGTCATCTTTATTAAACTCTGTTTTAATGTCGATGTTTCGGTAAGATAAAACTGCATATACGTTCTCGCCTAAAGAAGGTAAGTTGGGATGTACATAGGTTTCGACTATCGAATAGGATTCAACAATTCCCTTTTCTCCGTATTGTTTTTCGATTCGTTCAAACCAAGACACCTGAAACCATCTTTCCGCATCTGATTTCTGTCTCCAAAAGTAGATTCCACCAAAACGATCGGAACCTTCTCGAAACGAATAGAATTTTTCTTCTAAACCGGGTATTGCTTGGTATTCTGGAATGGATTTTTCCATACGCGAAGATACAAGTCCCCTCCAAGCAATCCATGGTTTTTTGACTTTTGTTATGGTAAGCCAAGTCGCCGTAATTGCTTTGGTCTGTCCGTTTTTTGGTAGGCTCTCTTTCGATCCAAGGGTTTTTCCAGTGAGGGACAAAAATAGGAGTAATGTTGGGATTTTATTCTGTTTTAGGAATTTCATGGCAGATTAGACAAGGGAATTGCCCATGTGTTACAAAACGGGGAGGTAAAGTAGAAGGCTGGTAAATGTACTGAATTTCAGATTCTTTCAGACTGATTCTCAATTTTCTTTTTCAAAAAGTTTAAGGCCGACGCCAAGAAAAGAATTGAGGGATTCAAAAAATATCCAGATTTGGAGGTAAATGACCTCGGATGAAAATGATCAGACTTCAGGAGAAATCCAAACTCTCCAGAAAGAAATTGAGCAACTCAAATACCAAATCCTCATCCAAAATGTACTTCTAGATGATTTTTTCAACAACTCTCCGACTGGTTACGTAAACCTAGACGAAAACGGAATGATGCTCAAAGCAAATGTTACCTTCTTAGATTGGTTAGGTTTTACAAGAAAGACGCTTTTACAACTCGGAGAATTTTCGAACCTACTTCTCGAATCGCAAAAATCACAATTTGAAAAAGATTTTGCCTGGATCAGAGAGGGCGGACAAACGAATAACCAAGAATTCACCTTACACAAACACGATGGAAATTCATTGGATGTTTATATTTCGGGAAAAATAGTTTCCCCTCCAGGCGAAGATGTATTAATTCGACTCACCATTGTAGATGTTACAGAGAAAAAACGAACGGAAAAGGATCTTGCTAGAAAATCAAAAGAAATCTTACAACAAAATCTTTTAATGAAAAAAGACCTCTCCTTAGCGGCTGGGATACAGAATGCACTTTTACCTCCAGGAAGAGCAAAGAAATTCATTTCTACACTCTATCTTCCCCTCGAAAAAGTAGGTGGTGATTTTTTCGATTTTCTAACTCTCCCTAATCCCAATAAAATAGGGATTTTCATTAGTGATGTCGCAGGACACGGGGTAGCATCTGCCTTTATAACCGCAATCATAAAAAGCACCATTCACCAGATGCCTGAAGAAGTTGTAGACAACCCATCGGAACTTCTCTCTCTCCTAAATGATGTTATACTTACATATTCGGATGGAAGATTTGTTACTGCTCTTTATGCGGTAATCGATTTTGAAACAGGAGATATGGTTTGCTCCCATGCAGGCCATCCCTACCCCTACGTTTTCAATATGGATACGGTAAATGAATTGAAACTAAAACACAAACGAAAGCCATTGGGTGTCTTAAGTTCAGCAACACTGCGATCCAAACAAGCTCAATATATAAATGAAAAGGTTAATCTGAAAGGAGCTTCTAGGATTCTTTTTTTTACCGATGGTCTTTTGGAAGCATGTTCAGACCGAAGAGGTTTGAAATTCTATGAAGAATTACTTCATGATTTTTTGATGCAACACCGAACCGAAGACAGTGAGTCTCTCATTGCGGGTATATTTTCAGATTTGATGGATTTTTTAGAAGACTCGGATCTAAACGATGATGTATGTTTGGTTTCAGTTGACCTTACGATTAACAGGTGATTCATGAGTGTTAAAAAACTATTTTACTTAATATTCTCTATAAACATTATTCTTTTACTATTATTGGCTGGTCTTTCGATAACACTATTCCAAGTTCAATCTTCTTTGGCAAAAAGCCAAGAAACAAGACTAAAGTCTATCAAATTAGCTGACGAATTGAGGCAAAGTTCGGATGATTTAACAAGATTTGCGCGTACCTACGTGGTGACTGGCAATGATTTTTATGAAAAGATTTTTTACGAAATATTAGCAATTCGAAATGGAGAAAAAGAAAGACCTGAAAATTATGAAAGAATCTATTGGGATTTTGTCATTAGCCCAAATGATATCCAAACCCATACTGGCAAAAAAAAATCCCTACAATCCAGAATGATTGAAGCTGGATTTACAAATGAAGAATTCCAAAAACTAAAAAAGGCACAATTTAACTCTGATGAGCTGGTAAATATCGAAAACATTGCTATGAATGCAATCAAGGGTATCTACAAGGACGACCAAGGCAAATTCAAGAAACGTGGTATCCCCAACCGAGAATATGCAATTTCCCTAATGCATGGTTTGGAATACCATAAATCAAAAAAGGAGATTATGAAACCCATTGATGAATTTTTTCAACTTTTGGAAAACCGAACAAATGAAAATGTTCGGAAGTTAGAAAAAAGAAGCATCTATCTAATTTCACTTATGATTTTTGTAATTGCCTTATTGGTCTTGAGTTTATCTTTTTCTTTCTTAGTCATAAAAGATAAAGTTAGCAATCCCATAGACCAATTGACAAAAGTGGCTCACGAAATTGGAAACCAAAACTGGTCTGTCCAAATAGATTACGAATCCAAAGATGAAATTGGTAGATTAGCATCTGCATTTAGAATCTTAAAAGAAAAGATATCCTCATTGATCCAGGATATCAACGAGTCCAATTTGAATCTTTCTAAATCCAACCAAGATCTATTAAACGCCTTAGAGGAACTAAAGGCAGCGGAAGAACAATTGATCCATTCCGAAAAAATGTCAACTCTAGGACAGTTGGTAGCAGGAGTAGCCCATGAGATCAACACTCCCCTAGGGACAATTCGTACAGCAATTTCAAATGTTGGAGATGCCATGACCTTCATACTTAATTTCCCATTTGAACAGATACCTACCTCTGTACGTAGTCTCATGAAAACAATCGTCGAAAAAAACACCGAATCAAAAACAAAATATCTTTCAAGCAAGGAAAGGCGCCAAAAGAAAAAGGAATTTGCGGAACTCCTACAAGCTCATAATATACCCAATCCAGAACATGCAGCAGATCTCATTTTAGATATCGAAATGTCTTTTCCTTTTGAAACTTGGCGCAGCTTGTTACAGGAAGTAAATGGGTCTTTTTCTTTAGAATTGCTTCACAAGGTCTCGCGGCTTTATTCCAACGCACATAACATAGATAATTCGGTAGATAGAGCATCCAAAATTGTATTCGCGTTAAAAAGTTATTCCCATCGTGACAATTCCGGAGAAAAAACCGATATCTCGCTCTCCGAGAGCATAGAAACCGTTCTTGTGATTTACAAGAGTATGATTAAGCCTGGGATCGAGATCATAAAGGACTTTCAATGGACAGGAAACATTCTAGGTTATGCGGATGAATTGAGCCAAGTCTGGACAAACCTAATCCATAACGCGGTCCAGGCTATAGACGAGAATGGAGAAATCCGCATCCGCACCCAAATCGACTCTGATCCTCATTTCGTGATCGTGAGCATTCAGGATACGGGAGGGGGAATCCCTCTAGAAGTCCAATCTAAGATCTTTGATCCTTTTTTCACGACTAAAGGCAGGGGTGAAGGTACAGGTCTTGGGCTAGGAATTGTGAAAAAAATCATTGAAAAGCATTCGGGAGAGATTATGTTTCATTCAGAAGTTGGGGTTGGAACCAATTTCGAGGTGAGGTTGCCCCTTTGAATTCCGAAAGAAAGTTTATGTTTCTCTGTGTGGATGATGAAGTGACTGTTCTCGAAAGTCTGAAAGAGCAACTTCGAAATTCGTTTGGCAATTCCTTCCTGTATGAAACTGCGGAGTCAGCGTCCGAAGCGATTGATATCATAGACGACACTCTCGACCCAAACAATTCGATTGTTATCGTTGTGAGTGATTGGTTGATGCCGGGTATGAAGGGGGATGAGTTTATGATCCACCTAGAGTTAAATTTCCCCAATATCAAAAAGATTTTACTTACCGGACAAGTGGATCCTGTCTCCTTAGAAAGAGCGAAACGGGTTGGTGGGGTTGATTATGTGATTACAAAACCTTGGAAGAAAGACCACTTAATCTCTGTCATCCGAGAGTTGCAAGTTCTACCAGCAACCTAGTTTTATCCAAGTTGTTTTGCATTTTTGAAACCTTTTGAATTTTTGAAACCTTTTGCTGATTTGATGTTTGCTGGATGGTAAAGACAAATAAAAATTGAAAACTATTTAGATGTCGACAAAAGGAATTTTTCTTTTCCGAAGCACCAAACCAAACAAGAATTAGTTTAGTTTGGAAATCTTTGGGGCAAATGTCCTTTTCATCCAGTATTCAAGTCACCTATTTTCATCAATCCATGTTAAACAATCATTCGCAATCTTTTCCCAACCTTTTTGTCTGTGGAGCAAATGTCCTTTTCCTTTGTATTCGATAAAGCCCGTGATACCTGCTGATTCAAAATATGCTTTTTTGTTATCTTGAACAAGAGTATTAGGAATCACTCGGTCTTCCTCTGCGGCCACTAAAAGCAAAGGACCCCTTGCTCTTTTAAAATCAATGGCACCTTCCTCTGTTAGGATTGATCGAGGTAATCTTCTTGATTCAGGTACGATAAATTGTTGGTAGGCTTGTCTAGCCTCTGCCTCATCCAATCCATTTGAGAATTTTTGGACGAAATGTTCCTCTTCCATAAAAATGGGTGAATCATCTGACGCGAAAGGATTGATCACAGGCCATGAGGAAGCTACGAAGCCAAATCCATGTTTGATGGCAGTGGCTTTGGAAACAACTCCTTTGGGAGATGCAGGGCTAAGAGCTATTGCAGATGAACCAATACCATCATTCAATAAAGATTGTACGACCAGTCCTCCCATCGAATGTCCAATTAGGATGGGCTTTTCATTCAATGTTTGGATGAACTCTTTGTAATGTTCTTTTACTTGTGCAAATGTTAGCTTCGCAAGCTCCGGATCTGGGTATTTTTTTCTTTGGATTTCTGGATCGATATCATGAAGAGGGTAGGCGGGAGCGTACACTTTGAAGCCTTTTTCTTTAAAAAAGGCCAACCATGGCTCCCAAGTTTTCGGGGTCATATACATTCCGTGTACAAAAACAATTGTTTTGCTGGATTGGATAGTGAGTGGCTTTGTGGTATTTGATTTCTTGGTTTCAGAGGAACAAGAAAGGATGGAAAGCAATAGAATGCTAAGTAAAATTTTCATATACGCCTCAAAGAGAATGATCTACGAAAAGGATACTAAATCTAGACTTTAGAAACAAGGGCCAAATAGCCTATAGTTGTAAAATTTTTTCTTTGAATGCAACCATCACTGCGGCCGACCGACTCTTTACCCCCAGTTTTTCATAGATGTGGATGGAATGGTGTTGCACCGTTCTAGATGATAGTTGTAAAAACTCAGCGATTTGTTTATTCGTATGCCCCTCTGCGATGAGTTCTAAGACTTGGATCTCCCTTTCCGTTAATGAGAATTTATTCTCTCCATAGTTTGGAGTTTTCCGTTTGAAACCCAAGTATTCCTCTACGAAGGGAAAGATTCTTTCTTCCAGATTCCCCACTAACACCTCATGTTTAAGAATTTTTAAGATCTCTACATTCGGATAGGCCTTTCTAAAAGATCTGTCAGATCCAAGTGCAATCACTTTATCTGCATAACAAAGTATTGACTGCCCGATATTTAGATTCTTGGTTCGTCTATGATAGCCTGTGCCTTGTAAGTTTTCATGATGGGAGACACAGTATTCTAAATACGGTTCTAACAGTTTACTCTTTTTCAATATTTGGTCAGTAAAGAAAGTATGCGTTTCCACCCGCTCTCTTTCAGATGGATTTAATTTTCCTTCTTTTTCCAAAATTCCCGTGGGGATACAGACCATTCCAATATTCATGATTAATGCTGAAATGTACACTTTGTTCTGTTCATCCTCGTTTAATTTCAATTTTTTCGCAAGATAAAGAGCAAGTTCGGAGACTTTTTTAGAATGAAGAGAAGTATATCTTGACTTAAAATCTGGCAAATAGGAAATCATCATAGCCACAGATTGTAACTGGTCTACATATATATTTGGTGAAATAAACAAAGAATCCTCGTGGATTGTATTTGAATGGATCATAAGATACAGTTCCTCTATAAATCTGAGAAGATAATCCACGAAGACTGGATCAAACATTTTGCCTTTGTTTTTTTCCAGTAGTTTGCGAATGGATTTTGTATCGGTGATTTCTGAGAGACTGTTGAAATAATAAGAAATCGAAATGATACGGGCAAGAAAGTGTATCTCACTTGCCTTCTTTCTACTCGGTGTACCTTTGCCATCAAACCTTTCGTAGGTGTCATTGATAATCAAACTGATTTCAGGATCTAAGTTGATTTCCTGAATCAGCATTCTTGCTGAATCGCAATGGGCTTCGATGATATTTTTGTACAAATTGTTCCCATCGATGATCAAACGAAACTTCATTTTCAATTCATCCCACTTGGAATCAGCACGTAATTTTTTAATCTGTAACAAGGCTTCTATTTTGTTGATAGAATCGACAGTTGAAAATGCTGATTTGAAACTGATATCATCCCCGGAGAAAATTTCAGCTTCTTCAGGAGAATAAGAGGTACATCCTATCGATTTAAACAATGATGAGAGATAGACTAAATGAATCTCTCTTTGGCTACAGTTTGCTAATTTTGCCAAGAAGACAGAAACCAAAGCCAATTTTAGAGTAAATTCTGGTTTTCTTCCATTCGCATAATCGAGTGCAATTGAAATCCGGATTAAAATTTCTTTGATGTCTAACATTGGTCGTATCTTGTTTATTAAAATCTGGCCGAGGAATACAATAAAGTTTTTAAAAATTTTTCAATAGAGTCACCTTTAATCCAGCTGGATTCCCATGATGAGCAATCTGTTCCGAATATCTGGATTCGATTGTGGCAGACGAGTTTGCATTTGAAATCAGGCATTCTATGTTAGGTTCTCAAATTGGCATCAAAAGGCGAATATAACTCTTTCCGAACTAAATTGCGAGAGAAGTTCCAGCTGGATTGAACCTCAAAAATTCGGATTGTAATGATAAAATATCTTCTTCATGACTTCTGCGGTCAAGATATAGAAAATTATAATCACACCCAACAAGAGCAATGTATACATTGATGGTGGAGTAAATCCTAGTAGCCCAGAAAAGGGAGTGAAAGGAAGAGCGAGTGTTATTACAAAAATGAAAAAAGTTGCAAGGAGCAAATATTTACCAGGTTTGCTATGGAAAAAAGGCTTGCGACTTCTAACAACTAACACAATTATTGATGCCGAGACCACCGATTCCAAAAACCAGCCAGTTCTAAACTGTTCCTGATCTGCACCTAGCAGAAAAAGCAGACAGCCAAAAGTTAAAAAGTCAAAGACAGAGCTTACAATGCCAAATGTAAGCATAAACTTTCGAATCCCTTGGATATCCCATCTTCTCGGATATTGGATCATCTCCTGATCAACACTATCCGTCGCAATGGTCATTTCTGGAAGATCCGTTAACATATTTGTGAGAAGAATTTGCTTTGGTAAGAGAGGCAAGAACGGTAAAAACAATGAGACTCCAGCCATGCTAAACATATTTCCAAAGTTAGCTGATGTTGCCATGAGAACATACTTTAAGGTATTGGCAAAAGTTGCCCTTCCCTCTTTTACACCTTCCACAAGCACACTCAGATCTTTTTCTAGAAGGACAATGTCCGAAGCTTCCTTGGCAACGTCCACAGCACTATCAACCGAGATTCCCACATCCGCAGAGAGGATCGCAGATGCGTCGTTGATTCCGTCACCGATATAGCCCACAACATGTCCTGCCTTCTTTAAAGATAAAATAATCCGTTCTTTTTGATTCGGTTCGATTTCGGCAAAGATGGTAGTTCTCGAAACTCTTTTCATCAGAGCTTCGTCGCTCATCTGAGTCAGATCAGTGCCTGTAAGCATTGCAATGTTTTTCATCCCAATCTGTTCGCTAATACTCTGTGCCACAAGTTTGTTATCGCCTGTGATGATTTTCAGTTCAACGCCCAAGGACTTGAGGCTTTCGATCGTTTGTGAAATTCCTGGTTTGGGCGGATCAAACAAAACTAAAAATCCTAAAAATACCATATCTTCTTCATCCGATTTATGAATCTTCAAAGTCCCAGCCATTTTTTTATGAGCAATGCCAAGCACGCGAAAACCTTGCTTTCCATACTCGCTATATAAACTCATCAAATCATCCAGCTTATCACGGAGCGGAACAAACGTTCCACTAGCAAGTTCCACAGAAGAACAAATGGAAAGGATACTCTTAAATGCTCCTTTCGTAAGCATTATGTGTTCATTGTCTTTTTTGATTAAAACGCTCAATCGTTTCCGATTGAAATCGTAGGGAATTTCATCTGTTTTTTGAAACTCACTCATATCAATTTTTTTGTATGTACGAATGGCTTCATCGATCGGATTTGTGAAACCTGTTTCATAAAAAGAGTTTAAAAATGCATATAAAAAAACTCTTTCACTCGGTTCCCCTTCGACTCCCACCGCTACTTTTAGTTGAACCACCCCTTCCGTTAAAGTACCTGTTTTGTCCGAACAAATGATATCCATACTTCCAAAGTTTTCGATCGAAGCCAAACGCTTAACGATGACCTTTTTCTCGGCCATACGCCTCGCCCCATGCGAAAGGTTGATGGTTATGATTGCAGGAAGCAGTTGTGGAGTGAGCCCCACTGCCAATGCTAAGGAAAATAAAAAAGCTTCGATTACTGGTCTTTGCAAATAAAGATTGATCGCAAAAATACCGATCACGAGTAGAATAGTAACCTGCATTAGAAGGTATCCGAATCTTCTGATACCTCTCTCAAAATCAGTTTCCTCTGGTCGGAGTCGAAGCCGTTTAGAGATTCCACCAAACTCCGTATAGGATCCCGTATGAATCAGAAGAACCTTTGCAGTTCCACTGACGACGTGCGTCCCCATCCACACGGAATTAGTGCGCTTACCGAGAGTAGTAACTATTGGAAGTATAGAAACAGATTTCTCCACAGGAAATGTTTCACCAGATAACATAGCTTCATCGACAAAGAGATCTTTTGATTCGAGAAGGATCCCATCACCTGGTAGGATATCTCCTGCATTCAGAATGACAACATCACCCGGAACGAGATCCTCGATCGAAATTTCTATCTCGATACCATCTCGCAAAACATTACATTTGATCTGTACAATAGAAAGAAGCTTCTGAATGGCTTCAGAGGCTCCCTTCTCCTGCCAAAATCCTAGGATTCCACTAACCATAATGATCACGAGAATGATCAAAGCATCGATAGTATCACTCAAATAGAAGGACAGAAGAGTCGCACAAAACAAAATCAAGATGATGGGGCTTTTGAATTGAGCGACAAAAAGTGAGAGTGTTGAGGCTGATTTCTGTTTCTTTAACTGATTGGCTCCGAATCGCTTCCTTTTGAGGGGAATCTGCGAACTCGAAAGTCCACTCTCAGTAGATTCTAATCTTTGGAACAAAGAAACAATGTCGAAATTCCAAAAAGGAAATGGTGTGGTCGGCATACTTTCAACTGTATTCCGAAAATGAGCAAAAACAACCTACTTTTATAAAATAAAGTCGCCTATAAGCCAACTGGCTTCCCCTAATGAGCAATCCGTCCCGAATATCTGGATTCGATTTTGGACATTAGAACTTGTTTGCGAAAAAAATCTTACGAAGTTACTACGTGGTAAATATTAATGTTCATCTAACCAAGCTAACATATTAGATATTTTCCCAATAGCTACTCCTATTGTCGTATCGGCTGCGCCATAATACATTTGAATCGTGTCTTGATCTGAAAGTATTATGTAACCACATGGAAAAACTACATTGCCCACATCACCTAATCTTTCATAGATGGTTTCAGGAGCAAATACCCAATCCTTGCCCCTTTTGATGCAGATCTCTGGACTTTCTAAATCAAAGAGAGCTAAACCGACGCGGTACAATGCTCCGGAAGCTGTGTTGCGAACCCCATGATAAATAATCAACCATCCCTCTTTAGTTTCAATCGGTGGAGTAGATAAACCTATTTTATTTGAATCCCATGTGCTACCTTCTCTTGTTTCCATCAAAATTTTGCTGTCTCCCCAATGAATTAAATCATGGGAATAAGAAATCCACATATGGGATCCAGAATGGTTCATAGGCCTATGAACCATTGCGTATCTTCCCCCTATTTTTTTGGAAAACAAAGCAGCATCCTTATCATCTGCTTCCAATATGGTCCCCATTCTTTCAAAGGAAATAAAGTCTTTAGTTAAAATCAAGGCTATAGACGGACCAAAATTTCCATAGGCTGTATAAACAATCGCATATTTATTTAATTCCTCCAAATACGTGATCCTAGGATCTTCCAGACCCCAACTGTCATGAGGATCATTGTTTGGTAATATAGTTGGATTCTGATCAATTATCCAATTTTGCAAACCATCAAGAGATATAGCTTTTGTTAGATGTGATTTTCCGGACTTGTCTTCAACGCGACACAACAAAAGTATACGGCCGTCTCCGAGTAAAATAGCGCCAGGATTAAACACGGAATTGATTTCATATGGCCATATATCTCGCCTTAAGATTGGATTTTCAGGAAATCTTTGAAAAATTTCTGTTGCGTGAGGCTTCAATTTGATTGCGATCTCAAATGATTTTCAACAAGTCTCATTTCTAAATTACTTTGTAAAAATGCAACAGTGGATTCTGCACCCTGATTTTCATTCACTCTGTCCTGATGTAGTCCGTCTCGACATCCACCTGTTGAAGGATCGAAAAGAGAAATCTTTAAATCATTTCTTCCCAAATACCATTCGAAAATCTTCTGTGCTTCATTTTTCCATACAATATCTTTAGTTATACGAAATGAGTCTAAACAAGCAGAAATCATTGTCTGTGCCTCCACCGGCTGTTGGTCAAATCTTGCAATCTGACCTCCTCGAGTATAAAAACCATTGGTTCCAATTGGTATAAAATGACCTCCGTCGGCTTTCGCCTGTTGCAAATCAATCAACCAATACAATGAGTCGAAACCAATTTGCATCAATTCTTGATTCATCATCGAAGAACCAGAAACTATAAGAGCATGAGGAATTGTTGCGTTAGAATAACTTAACTCCTGCTCAAACCAGGGCCAATCTGGAGTATGATTTTGTTCGAATAATTTTGAAAAACGACTTGTTAACTCTTCTCTTGCACTTTCGGCTCGTCTATCTCCCGAAAATCTTTTTAAATATTCACTAATGCCTAATAATCCAAATGCCCAGGCGCGAGGACTTTTTGTAGTAAGTATGGATGGTAATGCTTCTTCAAAAAGTCTCCCAGCAATTGTTGGTAACTTAGGCGAGCTAGCCCGACCAAGAACTGTACCAAGTGCGAGTAAGGCACGACCATGGCTATCTTCTGAACCCGTATCCTCGAGCCAATTTCTTTGATAATCCATAAAATTTCGGAATCGTTTCGTTTTTTGATTATAAGCATACCATAAAAAAGCTAAATATCGATAACCTAAATTGCATACAATTTCACTATCGAGTTCTTCAATGAGAGTGCACACGATGAGAGCCCTTGCATTATCATCCGTAGTATAACCTTCATTATAATTTGGCAAAGTAAAAAATGCATGTTGTAACAGACCTGTATCATCCGTCATATGCGTAAGGTGATTTAAATTTAACCGAGGCAACTCGGCAGTGGTTGTCTGGCGGTATTTTGTGGCTAGGCCCTGCGATGAAAAGTACCGCTTTTCTTTTCTTGCTCTTTGAAAAGATTCCATATAACGTTTCGAAACCTCTGTCCAAATCATATTCCTAGCAAATAAATAGGCTTTTTTGCGCATCGCGTGCCGATCCGATTCGTTTTTCAAAAGTTGGATTACTGCTTTTCCTAAACTCTTAAAATCTCGAAACGGTACTAAAATCCCTCGACCTTCCGCCAAAATTTCTTCCGCGTACCAATACGGTGTTGAAATAATTGCCTTTCCCGCACCTAAGGTATATGCAAGTGTTCCCGAGACTGTTTGATTCGGCTTTAGGTAAGGCGTAATATAAATATCCGTTGCTCCGATAAATTCCATGAGTTCTGTTTGACTTATGAATTTGTTGAAGAAAACAACATTATTTTCTACTTTTTGTTCCTTAGCTAACAATTGTAAGGATGTTCGATATGCCTCTCCTTCGTTCCTGATGACCTGTGGGTGAGTTGCACCTAAAATTAGATAAATTACATTCGGGAATTGTTTAAGAATTTCGGGTAATGCAAGAATAACATTTTCGAGGCCTTTGTTTTGTGATATTAATCCAAAACTCATCAAAACAATTTTACCTTCTACTCCGAAAATATCTTTATGAAAACTCGGGTCAAAAAATGGCACATCTGGAATACCATGAGGAATTGTGTCTATCTTTTCTGCATTGATACTATAAACTTGTTTTAGCATATCTGCACCATTTTCACTCATTACGACCACGCGATCTGAAAGTGCGACGATTTGTTCCAATACCGATTTCTGATCTTTGTCTGGAGTTTGTAATATGGTGTGTAGAGTTGTAACAATGGGCATACGAAGATCGCGAAGCAATGCCAAAACATGACTTCCAGCTTTTCCTCCAAAGATTCCGTATTCGAATTGAAGAGACACCAAATCTACATTGTTTATATTTAAAAAATCCGCTGCTCGATAATAAGAATTAATATCTTTCTCAATTATTTCAAATCTCACACGAGGCGGGTAGGCATAACCAGATTCAATGTCATTGACTGGTATAGCAATACAAGTGATTTCAGGATATTCTACCGAAAAAGATTCACATAAATCTGTCGTAAAGGTTGCAATACCACATTGGCGAGGAGCATAATTTCCAATGAAACCGATTCGCTTCATTTGGAAAAACTAACTCTAAAAAGATAGGAATAAGCGAAAATTTTTTTGAGCTTTTGCAACGGGAGCAACTCCTTAGATGTCAGGATACAAAATTAATTTTATCGCAACCGAGAAATCGTACGGAAATCCCCTTGTCCTATGCAATGATCAAACAAGTATTATACTGTATTTATTACTACTTAATTTTATTCACAATTAGAGAAACAAGCAATCATTTTTTTAATTATGTTTTTTTCTGACTGTATCCGGAAGTCTTCAGCTTATGCTTCGGCTAAGCATGGAATCCTTGAACACACACAATCCGCTGATCTGGACTCTTAACCACATGAAAATATATTTCTGCGATTCTGAAAAACGTAAATTGTTAGAGGGAGCAAAACCGAATAAAATATGGAAAATGGAATAAACGATTGCACCAGCCCGTTCAAATTGTTGCTCTATAAGAATGAAGAAGTCCACCAAATTAGGAATCAGCAAATTAAAAGAAAATCGCTTAGGTCTCGGTTGTATGGGTATGTCTGAGTTTTATGGAACATTCAATTAACATGATTCCTTTTTTTACAAGTTACTTTTGGAATGGTGTTAGCTTTGCGTTTGCATGTTTCGGTATGTTACTTTTATCTCTTTCTATACTTTTAATACTAAAATCTCCCAAGTTGGCTGTTTGGATCGGAAGTCTTGAAAAAATGAACCTTTGGCATCATCGATTCGCAACTATCGGTTACGCTTTCATTCTTTTACATCCACTCATTCTCGGTTGGGAGGGCTTTTTTAAAAATCAATCAAATGCTTGGATCCAAATTTCACCATGGGAGAATTCATCGTTTGTAGGTCTTGGATGGATTTCGATCGTGCTCTTTATGATCGGTTTATTTTTTACATTCAATGTGCAGCTGCCTTATAGGCTTTGGAAATATTCTCACGTTATACTTTCGGTCGCATTTCTATTGGGTATCTACCATGTTTTTATCGTTAAGGGTTTTCTCTCTGTTTATTCTCTGATGGTATTTCCACCTATCCTAGTTTTGTTTCTAAGACTATTTAGCTTCGATCATAAATATATTTCGATACCATTCATTGTTGAAACATTAAAATATTCATCTTCTGAAATTGTAGAAATTGAATTAAAACCAATGAAACAAAAACTCCAGGTTTCTCCTGGCCAATACATATTTGTAGCCTTTTATGAAGGTCCTGGATTCAAAGGTTGCGGAGAGTTTCATCCTTTTTCCATCATTCAATCATTAAAAAATGGAAATCTAATGCTTGCTGTGAAATCTTTAGGAGAATGCACAAAAAATATTTTGAAATTACAAACTGGCGTTAGAACAAATGTAATTGGACCATTTGGAGATTTTCATTCAGGTAAATCTACTAAAAATGAAATTTGGATAGCTGCGGGAGTGGGAGTGACACCATTTCTATCTCTTATTAATAAAAGTCGTATTATTTTTTTAACGAAAATGTATCTTTTGCTAAATGAAAAAAAAGATTCACCATTTGTGAATGCCTTCGAAAACTTTAGTCTTCAAAATTCAAATTTCCAATTCGAACTCATTGAGACAAAAAAGAACCTCAAACCGTTGTTTCATGATTTAGAAAAAATCATAGGTTTAAAGGAAATGGATTTTTTCATCTGTGGTCCTCCACTTATGATGAATCAATTATTTCTTTGGCTTTACTCAAAGGGTGTTTCTCATCAATCTATACATTATGAGCAATTTGATTTACGGCTATGAAAATAATCTATAATCTAACGAGTGCATTCTTTATCTTATCCATCTCTGTTTTTTTGTTATACAGTGATCAGACAGATAAAAAATCTCATCGTAAATTTTATAGAATGGAAGAAGTTATTCAACACAATTCAGCACAATCTTGCTGGATTATCATCGATAATCAAGTTTTTGATGTTACGGATTACAACAAAGACCATCCGACACGATTAGATGTGATATTAAAATGGTGTGGGAAAGAATCTAGTAATGCCTACAATACCAAAGATAGAAAAAATGGAAGGCCTCATTCTAAATTTGCAAAACAGATTTTACCTGAATTTTATATCGGTGATTTACAAAACTGAGCCGCATCCGAAGTTGATCTTTTTGATCTAGATCAATTCCAGAAACTTTGACTTTTAAACATTTTCGTGGTCAAATGATTGTAAGTCAGAGATGTCAATTTTGGAATCAATTTTAGAAGTAGTTATTGTTTGGCTAATGGATTTAGGTATCTATTTCGCATTGTATTTTAGTATGGCAGGCTTGGCATTTTTTTTATTCTGGAAATATTATGCTGAGATTTATCTTCCTCGACGAATTCAGTCCAAACCCAAAGCAAACGAGCTTCAAATCAGAAATGAGATTAAACGATCCATGGTGACGCTTTTGATGTTTGCTTGCCTCGATGTGAGTATTTATTATATGGAGAAATCCGGATACACTCTGATGTATTCTGAAATTAATGATTATGGTATCGGGTATTTTTTTCTCTCCATTTTTCTAATGTTTTTAGTGCATGATACTTATTTCTATTGGACTCATAGAATTATGTATCATAAAAGTATATTCAAATATGTCCATAAGGTTCATCACGAATCTATAGATACGACACCTTATACTTCCTTTTCTTTCCATCCGATAGAATCTTTCGTAGAATACAGCATTAGCTTTGTCTTGGTTTTTCTGATACCAAATCATATTTTGAGTCTTATCATTTTTCAAATTTTTAGTACGCTTTTTAATGTGGTCGGACACATGGGCTATGAAATCTATCCTGCAAATTGGTATCGTATTCCTTTGTTAAAGTATAAAACACCATCAACCCATCACAATCTTCACCATTCCAAGTTCAATGGTAACTATGGACTTTATTTCACTTGGTGGGACCGATGGATGGGAACTGAAATTTCGGAAACTCGAGAGCGATTTGAAGAAATTTCAAAGCAACCTTTGCAAATAAAGCAAGTAATCTATCCATAACGTTAAAGAAAGGAAGGATTTTAAATGAAACTGTTAAAAATAAATTTCTTGCTAGTAGATATTGGATTTCTTCTTTATTGGTTTATTACATATTTAAAACTTATTCCCGATGAACTCTTGTTTCCCGATTACAGAAACCCCACCTTAATTTCCTGGAACTGGTCTTTTTTTCCTTTGGACTTTGTTCTTTCGCTTTCAGGTATTGCGTCGCTTATTCTCTTGAATCGGAAAAATGAATACTAGCGATTTCTTGCAATTGTTAGCTTATCATTGACACATGCATCAGGACTTATGGCAATCTCTTTCTGGGCGATTCAAGGTTGGTTCGATGTTTCCTGGTGGATACCCAATTTGTACTTAATGCTCTATCCGATTCCCATGCTCATATTCTTAATACGAAATCAAAATAAAAAAATTTAACATATATTATGTTGCTTTCCTGCGGGCTATCTAACTATAATTGGCAATTTGTGGCGAAGATCTGGCATTGGTTCTGAATATTAGAACATGGTTGCTATACAACTTTTACCAAGTTCCTATGTGCTCAAAATGGCTTCCTTGGAGGAAGGATATTCGCACTGACCGCGAACCACTCCCTCACCAAAATCTAGGGATATTGATTCGCTTGCCTATCGAATCGCCCATGTTGCGTATTGAACTTGATTAGATGCTGATCCAGAGATTGAGACCAATACAAATGCACCGTTACCATATGCCACTCCACGATACTGGCCAGTGGAAAGGGGTGTCCTTGCTGTCCAGTTAATCCCATCTGTGGAAGTCATAGCGCGGCTGGTACCAGAAAAAGATGCTGCCATAAAAAGACCATTGCCATACTGGACACCATACCATTCGTTATTTTCCGCAGCTGATCTTGCAGTCCAATTGATGCCATCGGAAGAGGACATCACTCGATTTGTTCCCGATCTTGCAACGGCTACAAATGTATTTTTTCCAAAGGTTACAGCCCGCCAATCATTGGTTTGAGCAGCTGTGCGTGTTGTCCAATTGACAGCATCTGTTGAAGTGGCCACTTGGCCACCGGACGCCACGATAACAAAGACTCCATTGCCATAAGCGATACCTTCGTAACCGGCAGCAGGAGGAGCCACACTGGTCCAATCGATTCCATTCGTTGAGGTGGCTATGCTCGCTGTACTAATCGCTACAAAACGTCCATTCTCAAAGAGTAAATTGGTCCAATTGACTCCACCTCCACCTGGTAAGGAACGCATAATCCAATTGATTCCATCTGTGGAAGTCATAGCGCGGTTCGTTGTTCCCGAATTTGCCAATGCAACAAAGATGTTATTTCCGTAAGCAACTCCAAGCCATTGTTCCGAGTCTCCAGCCGTACGCTCGGTCCAGGTTTTTGCATCCGGTGATGTCATAACTGAGTTGGTTAAGGCAGCATCTTGGGCTACGGAGACAAATTGATTCCCACCAAAAGTAACAGCTGCCCAAGTTTTTGAACTAGGAGCTGCTGCACTTGTAAAAGTACTTAACTCGCAGCGTTCCGGATTGGTTTCACAGGTTTGCGTCGCATTGGGATTCGAATAAAGACCTAATAGGAGTAAAGGAAGTTTATCGTCTTTTTGCCTCGAACATGCTGTAAAAAATAAACTTAAACAAATTAAGAAGCAAATTACCCCTAACTGACTTTTTTTTCCAAATATGTAAATCAAAACCTTCATAAACCAAATCTCCTTTTCAATAGATGATAAAGCGTGCTTAAATGCCAGAACCACTAAGCAAGATATACAAATCCTTAAGAAACTCAACTCAATTCTTCAGGAAAAATATTACAATAAAATGAAACTGCAAAAAAAATAAATTCCATTGTACAGAATAACATTAGAAAAAATTCTGTATGTAGGGGTTTACCAACTCACTTCCAAAAATAATTTTTCTTTTTTTAGGATTTGATCGTATGCCAAGATCGCTTGTGCATTTAACCACTTAGGACTTTGGTAAGAGTTTTTCCAAGTTCCCAACCCAATACGACATGGGGTAGCCCTTCTTCGCGACACAAAGCCCTTTATGTGAATCCAGACGGTGCGAGTGGTGAGTATGGGACATAGAATACCTAATTTCCAAATCAAATTGAGCCTTTGTTTCGTTTTACGAATACAGTATTAAAGGCGTAAATTCCTTTACTCCAAATCTTGCAGATTTTTTTAATCAATACTACGCTTGAACTGATTGATGGAGGATGGAGACTTTATTTATTGTTTTCTTTTTTAAAAACAAAGGTAAATTCAGCGTAGGTGTTACTGGAGTTGTTAGGTGGAGGAGGGAATTGCCAAGAATCAATTTCTTTTTGGATGCAATTCAAGAGTAATTCTGATGAGAAATCGGATTGTATGAGTTCGACTTTGGTGCTTTCACCATCGGGTTCTATCTGCCAATCAAATTGAATTTTGCCTTCTTCGATTTTTGGTTTAGTCTCTAAGTAATCATTATAGCAGGTTTGAATCTTTCGTTTATGCTTAGTAATGGTTAGGTTCACTTCTCTTTTGTGGTAAAGGGAAAGTCCTCTTTTGTCTACTTCATTGGAAATTTGTGCAAATTGATTTCCGTTTTGAACAGGACGAAGAAAGAGAAGATATATAATACTTAATATAAGAGTTGTGCCGAGAACGAGAAGGAATTCTTTTTGGTATGGAATCGGTTGTTTCATGCAGTGTTTTGTAATGAGGCTAAACGATTTATTATTTTCTCAGAAAAACATATGCGGCACCAGCAGACAATGCTGCGTTGTTTGCACTGGCAGTTGGTCCATTGGTAATCGTATTCTGATTGCTATCTTCTTGATTTGCGGAAACAATGATCGTATCCCCTGAAATTGAAACCGAATTGCCAAACCGATCATCCGCGTCCGCATTTGGGGCTTTTAGATAGGCATTATGTACCCAGTCAGACCCTCTTTTTTGGAATACATAAACTGCGCCCGAATTGGAGGATGAGTTATCTTCACTGGCACTCGCTCCGTTTGTGATCGTTGTCATGTTGCTATCCTCAAAAATTGCACCGACTAAAATAGTATCTCCTTCAATAGCAAGCGCTATGCCAAACCGATCGTCTGCTCCTGTGTTGGGAGCTTTGAGGTACGCTTGGTTGGACCATGCGGAGCCCGTCCTTTGGAACACATAGGCGGCACCTGCTAAATTTGCAGAGTTGTCTCCACTGGCTGTTGTTCCGTTGGTGATTGTGATCTGATTGCTCGATTCAGAAAAGGCTCCCACTACAATCCTGTCTCCATCGATGGCTACATCCTCACCGAATTGATCATTTGCTTCTCCGTTGGGTGCTTTTAAGTACGCTTGTTCAGCCCAAGCGGAACCTGTCCTTTGGAAGACATAGGCGGCACCAGAAATGGATGCTGAGTTATTGCTACTTGCGACGCCTCCGTTCGTAATAGTTGTCTGATTGCTATCTTCTAAATTTGCACCGGCTACAATCGTATCTCCAGAGATGGCAACAGAAATTCCAAATCGATCCTCTGTTTGCGCATTGGATGCTTTAAGATAGGCCTGTTCCACCCAGGCTGTGCCCGTCCTTTGAAAAACATAGACCGCGCCAGCATTGAGAGCTGAATTATCTATACTGGCAGACGAACCATTTGTAATGGATGTTTGGTTGCTATCCTCAAGAAAAGCTCCGACTGCAATCGTATCTCCTGATATGGCAACAGAAATTCCAAACTGATCGTCTACGCCCGTATTGGTTGGTTTCAGGTAAGCTTGTTGTGTCCAAGAGGATCCGGACCTTTGGAAAACGTAAGCTGCACCCGAATTTGACAAAGTATTGTTGATACTCGCGTTAGGTCCGTTCGTAATTGTAATCTGATTGCTATCTTCAAAAATAGCTCCCACAACAATCGTATCTCCTGAGATACCAACGGAGACTCCAAATCGATCATCTAATTCTGAGTTAGGTGCCTTAAGGTATGCTTCTTGCAGCCAAATGGAACCCGACCTTTGGAAGACATACACCGCTCCTGCAAAACTTGCTGAGTTGTCTGAACTTGCAGTGCTTCCATTCGTAATTGTCGTCTGATTGCTTGCCTCTCCAGCGGCCCCAACTACGATCGTATCTCCAGAAATGGCAACAGACGTTCCGAAGAAATCACCTGCATCGGCATTGGATGCTTTGAGATAAGCTTGGGCCTCCCAAAGTTTTGGAGAATTGCCAACACGAAATCCGCAGAAGGGAATGGGAGTTTCCGACCTGGAGGATAAAAGCAGTGTGGAAAGATAACTCTCGGATTTTGGATCGCAAGGGTTGTTCAATCCCAACGGCTTGCAGCTATTATAATATAAAAGAATGAGTAAGCTTACGACAGCTTTCGCAAACGAAGAACGAAATGTGAAATTGGCTTTTTGCATCAGACTCCTTAGTGTCATCACCCGGTAGGATATTCTTAACATTCGTTAATAAAATTTTTTAAAAAGAATCGGAGGTCGCAAGTGTTTTTCCGACTTTCGCAGTTTTGGACCCCAAATTTTTGTAATTTTATCAGATGCTGGAAAATTCTAAAATTAGGATATTTGAGGGGAATTATATATATCAAATGTCCATTCAAACAAGAATTTGCTATCGTCACTAATTTCATAAAAGGAATTCACAACCTTGAGTCGGAATTAGTCGCCACGCTACGTTGTATTTTGAAAATGTCCCTCGATTAAGTCACGAACCAATCTGATCACAAACAATATGTTCATTTCCACCTCTAAAGAACAGTTTGCACATTAGTGTTTTATGGAATGTGATAGCAAAAATAAACCAATCAATAATAAACTTTGGGCGATTAGATACGTGATCCAAGGAACCTGAAACTCCCACTTTGGATGCCTTCCACCATGAATGGTTGTTTCCCCCATCACTGCATCTGAAAGTAAAAAGAAAAAGCCACCTAACATTAAATATATCCAATAACCTCCGAACGTCAAATATGCATTGATAGTTAGGGATACAAAAAAACAAAGAACCAATCCATATGAAAAAGCTAAAGCCATTACGGATTTTGGTCTTTGTGAATTGTAAACTCGAAAATAAAAGATAACGGCTGGCACTAGCAAAAGAACAATGGTGATAAAATAAGGAAGCAGACTGGTATACAAAGAACTAATTGGAGTAAGCTGCAAAAATGCCGTGATATAAAATAATTGAGCCATTGCAAAGCTTATAATTCCACCCACTAATGGTTCGCCGTTATTTTTTAGAGCTACTGGAAATTGCAAATTAAACCAGTCTCCCAAAAGCGAAAATACAATGGCAAATAAGGGCGCCAAAAAAACGGAACCTCCTAAAAAATACAACAATCCGGCAAATATTAAGATTTGAAACGAAAATCCAAGATAAACCCCACGGATTCTTTCTAATCGTTCCCAACTTGTGGAAATGGAACGAATCGTAAACCAATGGATCAAAAAGGCCGAAACTACGGCGAAGGGAATTGAAATTAAGACAGCATAATATATCATACAATCCAAACGATACGTATGTATCAATTCATAGCAAATGAAATAATGTCTTTACGATTTAGGATCAAATTTATTTAATCTCTTTGCTTGGTGAATATTCCACCTCAATCCAAATCTCATTTCTTCGAAGAAACCACAATTGAAAAGGAGGATTGTATCTAGCAAAGACAGGTTCGCCCATTGTTTTAATTTTGTCCTCAAGGAGATTTTTGCGAAGCATTGCGAGTTTTTCCTTATACTTCTCTTCGGACCAAAATCCCGAATATCTTAAGACAGCTACTTTTTTAGAAGGAATAATTTTTAGGAGAACTCTCGGATCAACAGGTTTCGGGATTGTATCCATCGTATACTTCGAAGGCATCGTGAATTGCACCAAATAACCCTCGTCACTGGATACTTGGCTCACGGGAGCAGTCATCTCAATTTTTTCAGAATTCTGTTTCTGGGCTACAGGTGCTGTCATTTCGATTTTTTCTTTTGAAACATTATTTCCAAAAATATAATCTGCTAAAATTCGAAACGCTAAATTACCAGACTCGTCAAAACTTCCATTTATTTTTGTTTCGGCAACAAGGATAGGATCATATTCTCGTATTTCGTAATTCTCTTTCGCTGTTAGAACTTTGAATTTTGGTTCTTCAATTGCCATAATTTCTCCATTTAAAATAAGAAAAGAGATGACGATCGTGGAAATAAATTTCATATTAAATCTTACTTTGTTCATGACGGTTCTCCATGCCAATGTTTAGACTAATGAAATTCTTTTTAAATGTTGCTTAAATGATTTCGTTATCAAGTTTTCAATTTGTGATCTATCGTCAATCACTCATAATATCTTTCATTGTGTCCTTTTTTGGTGTGTTTATTGATACTTTCGTTTTCTACGTACGAATTTAAAACAATTTTAGTTTTTCCACTTAAAATTGCGACTGCCGGGGGATACGAATCCCAAGAGGTAAGGGGGAATGTACTAAGTGAATATAAAACCATACATGTTGTGAAGAAACATGGCCGATAGAATGATTGAAAACAGTTTTGACCTCAATCTATCGTAAACATACAGGAATTAGGAGCAATAGGTTTTATAACACGAGAACAGGAAAATTTTCTGACTTGGCTGCAAATCGATAACTTTTTATCACTGCAAACAAAGTTATCGATTTGCTCCTTTACAGCCAGGGCAGAACCAATTTGTAACCCATCTAATGTTTTTAATTGGTATCTATAGATAGTTTCCATTGCATTTTTAAAAGAGTCAACCAAAGGAACAATAGAAAAGTAGTGATGGTCGTGTTCGATTTCTTTAAAAACAGGAGAACATTGTTTTTTTGTAATAGATTTTTCGTGAACAAGTCGACTCAAAGCAGAAAACGATTCGACAATTGTGATCTCAGATACAAAAATTTCATCGGCTTCTAAAAACAATGAATCGATCGATTCAGAGCCTTTTTCTTGAATGTAATGCTTCAAAAGGGCGCTTGTATCAAAAAACAAATTCATGATACGTCTCTGTCTCTCCGAATGATTTGATCAAGTGTCTTACTTTTTTTATTTAATTTGAT
>VYMF01000011.1_pt1 | contig 176413 bp, 149 predicted proteins | sample 5115271 | NCBI WGS metagenome assembly VYMF01 (sample SAMN12291778, study PRJNA351875) | freshwater metagenome | isolation source: freshwater lake | place: USA: Michigan, Wintergreen Lake | collected 2013-08-08
CAGCGCAGCGCCGCGCCCGACCCGACCGGGACCCCGACTGTTTATCGACCCCGACTGTCGTGGCAGTGCCCCGACTGTCGTGGCGGTGCCCCGACTGTTGTGGCTGTACCTCGACAACCCCGGCGACCCCATCCCCCGACCACTGCAGTCCCGAAACACAAAAAAGGGCCGGCTCGTCAGAGCCCGCCCCCTTTCCCTTCGAAAGCCCGAAAGACCAGCCTTACGACTCGAGCCCGCCCTGCTTCTGCTTGAGCCAGGTCAGCGGAATCACAAACAGCGGCGACAGGAAGAGTCCGAGCAGGATGTTGATCCAGGTGAGCGCCATGTAGTAGGCGGTCATCCCGAACGAAGCCCAGATGGTGCCGAGGGTGCCGTGCGATTCCACTGTCGTTCTCCGGAAGCGAATGATGGCGACGCGATGCGCCGAGACGGGCGAAGGGTAGTCGAGTTCGCCCGCCGGTGGTAGGGGGCGCGGCCCACCGGTTGACGCCGGGTGACCAACGCGTTTTTGTGCACAATGGATCGCCCGCCCACGGAGTTCCCGCCGCACACGGCGCCCGCGTACGACGTCGCCCCCAGCGACCTCTTGCGCGCCGTGCTCGAGGTGGCGCTCACCGGGAGTGACGACCCGCTTGTCCTCGCCGTCTCCGGCGGTCGCGACTCGATGGCCCTCCTCCATGCCATGGCCCGCTGGGCGCCGCAGCGCATTGCCGCCGTCGCCACCTTCGATCACGCCACGGGGAGCCACGCCACCGACGCCGCCGGTCTCGTGGCGGCGCAGGCGCGCCGGCTGGGGCTGACGGTTGTCCGTGAGCGCGCCCGCACGACCGCCGTCACTGAAGCCGGGTGGCGTGACGCCCGCTGGAGCTTCCTCCGCCGCGTCGCGCGCGGCTTCAAGGCGCGCGTCGCCACCGCCCACACCCGCGACGACCAGCTCGAGACCATCGTCATGCGTGCCCTGCGCGGCAGCGGGGCGCGAGGGCTGGCGGCGCTGGCCGCCCCGAGCCCTGTGCTGCGTCCCTGGCTCGGCGTGTCGCGCGCGGAGCTCGCCCGCTGGGTCGAGAGCGAATCGCTGCGCTATCTCGAAGATCCCATGAACGCGTCGCTGCGCTTCCTGCGCGGTCGCGTCCGGCACGAATGGCTTCCCGCCTTCGCGCACAGCGCCCCCGGTTTCGCCGAAGCGATGCTGGCCCTCGGTGAGCAGGCGGCGGCATGGCGTCGCGATGTGGAGCGTCTGCTCGACGGGAGTGGCATCACGGTGCATGCCGGTGGCGGTCGCCTCACCGTGCCCGCACGGCTCCTCGAGCACACCACCGAGGGCGGCCGCGCCGTCCTGTGGCCCGCCATCTGTGCGCGGGCCGGCGTCACGCTCGACGCGAACGGAACCCGCGCTGCCGTCGGGTTTACCATGTCAGGGCGCCGTGGGGCGCATATCACGGTGGCCGGCGGGGCGACCATCGAACGCCGGCACGATGGGCGCGGCGACCTCTTCGAAGTGCGCCGCGCCGGTGCCCACGCCGCCATGTGGTCGGGGTTCGAAGGGCCGTCCGAGGCGCTGCCGCTGCGGTTCGGGCGGTGGCGACTTCGACGTTTGGGGGTCGAACCGCTGGCGCACGATGCCTGGTGCATCGGGTTGCCCGCGGGGACGCCAGTCGTCCTGCGTCCATGGACGGCGGGCGATCGCATCCGGACGGCGGGCGCCCCAGCAGGGAGACGCGTAACCCGGTACTTTACGGAATCTCGGGTTCCGGTTCTCGATCGGCCCTCTTGGCCAGTGGTGCTGGTCGCTGGAGAGCCGGTGTGGATCCCTGGAGTGTGCCGCGGACGTGCGGCGCCGTCCCGGCCCGGAAGGCCGGAACTGATCTGGTACCGGTGTGAACGCGAGTTTGACTGACCCTTCTGCTCCGTCCGAAGACCCTCGGCTCGATGGTCGCGCCGTCCGGCGCATCGTGTACGACGCGAGCACGATCAGTGCGCGCGTCGCGACGTTGGGCGAGGAAATCACGGCGGCGTATCCGGATGGGGACTTGTTGGTACTGGGCCTGCTCAAGGGAAGCTTTATCTTCCTGAGCGACCTCGTGCGCCATATTTCCCGTCCGTTGCAGGTGGATTTTCTGGTCGCGTCATCGTACGGTGATGCGATGGAATCGAGCGGTGTGGTCCGTTTGCTCTACGATCCGGAAACGGAATTGGACGGCAAGCACATTCTTCTCGTAGAAGACATCGTCGATTCCGGCCGGACGCTCAACCGGCTCATCGAATTGCTCGGTGAGCGCAAGCCGAAGTCGCTCGACATCTGCGCACTGCTGCACAAGCACATTGCGACGGAGCTCCAACATCCCACGCGGTTCATCGGGTTCGATGCGCCGCACGAATTCCTGGTAGGGTACGGGCTTGATCATGCCGAGAACTTCCGGCACCTCCCGTACGTCGCCAGCCTGAAGTAAGGCGGTTATCCCATGGCAACAAACATGACGCCCTCGCCCAAAAAGCCCACCGACTGGGGTCGGAAGTCCAAAACGGTATCGTTCTGGATTCTCGTGGTCCTCATTCCCGTGGCGTTTCTGACGTACGGCAGTGGCCACGAAGCGGCCGCGTCGGAAATCGGGTATTCCGACTACCGCCAGCAACTCGCCGCCGGCAACATCAAGGCGGCGACGTTCACGGACAACGTGCTCAGCGGGCAGTTCAATCAGGAAGTCCGCATCTCGAACCGGCCGGCCAAGCGGTTCACGGTGCGCCTGGTCAACGGCAGCGCCCCCAAGGAGCAGGAAGACCTCTACAAGGCCGGCGTCAAGACGGCGGCGGCCGAGCCGCGCGTCAGCTATGGCAGCCTGCTGGTCACGATGTTGCCGTACCTGCTGCTCATCGGCATCTGGATCTTCCTTTTCCGCCAGATGCAGTCCGGCGGGAATAAAGCGTTCTCCTTCGGCAAGTCCAAGGCGAAGCTCCTCAGCGGCGACACGCCCAAAGTGACGTTTGCCGATGTGGCCGGAGCCGACGAAGCCAAGGTCGAACTGCAGGAAATCATCGAGTTCCTCAAGGATCCGCAGAAGTTCACCAAGCTGGGCGGTCGGTTGCCCAAGGGGGCGCTGCTGGTGGGCCCGCCGGGGACCGGCAAGACGCTGCTCGCCAAAGCCGTGGCCGGTGAAGCGGGGCGTCCGTTCTTCAGCATGTCCGGCTCCGACTTCGTCGAAATGTTCGTCGGTGTGGGCGCCTCGCGCGTGCGTGATCTCTTCGAGCAGGGCAAGGCGCATGCGCCGTGCATCATCTTCATCGACGAAATCGACGCCGTGGGGCGTCATCGCGGTGCCGGCCTCGGCGGCGGACACGACGAACGTGAGCAGACGCTCAACCAGCTGCTCGTCGAAATGGACGGCTTCGAGTCCAACGATGGAGTCATCCTCATCGCCGCCACGAACCGCCCGGACGTTCTCGACCCCGCGCTCCTGCGTCCGGGCCGCTTCGACCGACAAATCGTGGTCGATGCCCCCGACCTGCGTGGTCGCGAGGGCATCCTCAAGGTGCACCTGCGCAACAAGCCCATCGCCGACGACGTGAGCGTGACGTCGCTGGCGCGTGGCACCCCAGGCATGGCCGGCGCAGACCTCGCCAATCTTGTCAACGAAGGCGCGCTGCTCGCCGCACGCAAGAATCACGACAAGATCTTCATGAGCGATCTCGAAGAAGCCAAGGATCGCGTCATGCTGGGGGCCGAGCGCAAGTCGCTCGTCATGAAGGAAGACGAACGTCGCCTGACGGCCTTCCACGAGGCCGGACACGCCGTCTGCGCCATGATGGTCTACGGCAACGATCCGCTGCACAAGGTCACCATCGTGCCGCGTGGGCGGGCGCTCGGCATCGCCTTCACGCTCCCCGAAGACGATCGCGTGTCCGTTACGCGTGAACAGCTCGAAGCGCGACTCGTCATGGCCTATGGCGGTCGTGCGGCCGAAGAAATCGTGTTCGGCCACAACCGTGTCACCACGGGGGCGGCCAGCGACATTCAGCAGGCCACGAACATCGCCCGCCGGTATGTCACCCAGTGGGGCCTCTCCGATACCATCGGCCCCATCCTCGTGGGCGATAACGAACAGGAGCTCTTCCTGGGCCGTGAAATCCAGTCGCGCCGCGAAGTGTCGGAACAGACCGCGCAGTTGGTCGACGCCGAAGTGAAGCGCGTGGCGTTCGAGGCGCATGCCCGGGCGGTGGCGGTGCTCACCGAGCATCGCGCGCTGCTCGACGCGGTGGCGAACAACCTGCTCGAGCGCGAAACGCTCACGCGCGACGACATCATCGTCCTCAAGAGCGGTGGCGTGTTGCCGCCGCGCACCGGACCGGACGTCCCGTCCGCGCCGGTCGCGCCGCTCTCGACGCCCAGCGTGCCGACGCCGCGTCCCATCACCCCGCCGCTCCTCGGTGGTCCCGAGGTTTCGCCGGTGTAAGCCGACGCCGCCTTGAGCACCGCGCGTCAGTTCAGGTTGCCGTCTCCCATCGTCGCCGCAGGTGTGGCGACGATGGTGCTTTTGGGCCTCTATCTTTCCACGGCAGCGCCGGACCTCACCTTTTGGGACGCCGCAGAGCTTATGGCGGCGGCCCACACGCTGGGCATTCCGCACCCGCCGGGGACGCCGCTCTGGGTGTTGCTCGGCAAGGTGGCCGCGACGCTCTTCGGTAGTGCGCCGCCGCCGCGCGCCATTACGCTCCTGTCGGTGTGGAGCGGCGCCATCACCGGCGGCGTGACCGCGCTCATGGCCGCACGGTGGATTGGCGCCCGCGGAGCTGTGGTCAGCGCCGTCATGGCCGGCGCCATGTACAGCGTCTGGAACAACGCCACCGAGACCGAAGTGTACGCCGTGGCGTTGCTCGCCAGTGTGGTCATGCTTGCCGTCGGTGAATACGCCGGACGTGCCGACACCGCAGACGCCCAGCGACGGCGCGCGAGGGCGCTCATCGCCTTCCTCTGCGGACTCGCTGTACCGTTGCATCTCTCAGTGCTGGTGGCGCTCCCCGCTGCGGTGGCGCTGGCATGGCGAGGCGAACGTCCGGATCTGCGCGAGCTGCTGGCATGGGGCGCCTTGGCGGCACTGGGTCTTTCCGCCGTCGCGCTGTTGCCGCTCCTCTCGTCCCGCGATCCCGCGCTCGACTCGGGGAACCCTGAGACGTGGCGGTCGCTCGTGGCGGTCCTGCGCCGCGAACAGTACGCCGTCGCGGGACTCTGGCCGCGCATGGCGCCGCTCTGGCTGCAGGTGGGGAACGTGTTGCAGTGGGCCGACTGGCAGGTGGCTTTCGGGGTGCACCCCCAGCCCACCGTTGGACTCTGGCGCACGTCCATCACGGTGCTCTGGTGCTGGTTCGGGGGGCTCGGAATGCGGCAGCTGTGGCATTACGACGCGCGCGTTGGTCGCGCCATGCTCCTGCTGCTGGCGAGCGCCTCCTTCGGCGTTGCGGTGTGGCTCAACATGCGCGCCGGCCCGACCTTCGGGGTCGGCGTCCTCCCCGACGGCGCCGTGCACGAAGCGCGTGAGCGCGACTACTTCTTCGTGCTGGCGTTCTGGGCCTGGGGGCTCCTCGCCGGCGTAGGGGGCAGCGCCGTCGCCGCCACGCTCGCCCGCCGACTGCCTGCGCCAGCCGCGCTGCTGCCGTTGGCGCTCGTGTTGGTCCCGGTGCTCGGCAATCGCGAGGTGGCCGACCGCACCCGCGAGCCCGTCGCCACGTTGCCGCGGACGTACGCGCGCCTGCTGCTGGACGCCGTACCACGGAACGGGGTGCTGGTCGCCGCAGGGGACCATGACACGTTTCCCCTCTGGTATCTGCAGATGGTCGAGGAGTATCGACCCGACGTCACCATCGTAACGGTGCCGCTCATGGGCGCCACCTGGTACCGCGACGCGCTGGCGAAGCAGCACCTCCTCGCCCCCGAAGCGGTCGCGCGGTGGCCCGGGATGTCGGCGGTGCTGCGGTCGGTCATGATACATGCCGAATCGCGCCGACGCCCGGTGCGGGTCAGTACCCTCCTCACACGGAACGACCGCGGGCTCCTCGATCCCACGCGCGGCTGGGCGCAGCAAGGACTCGTCTATGCCCCCGACAGCCTGCTGGCCGGCGGGACAACCGGGCTCGATCTGGCCGCGCTTCGGCGAAGCCGCGAGCAGATCCCGGCCAGCGCCCTCGCGCCGCTGCCACCGGCCGCCGATCCCGCCGCGGAAACCGTGCAGGAACTGCTTCGCTGCGCGCGAGGGTCCTCGGTGGCGGACTCGTTACTTGTGTCAGGCTGTGGCGGTGTCTAACCTTAAGTGCTATGCCATTTTCCGACCATGCTGCGGTGGTTGTGCCGCAGGCCCTTCAGGAGGCGGTGGCGGAGGTGCGGACACGCATCGCCGAGGCCCGCGCTCGTGGCGGACATGGACAGGACGTGACGCTCGTCGCGGTCACCAAAACGCACGGACCGGATGCCGTTGAGGCGGCGTATGCGTGTGGGGTGACCGACGTCGGTGAAAACCGGGTGCAGGAGGCGGCGTCCAAGATGGCGCAGGTGACGGTGCCCGTACGGTGGCACCTCATTGGTCATCTGCAGCGCAACAAGGCCCAACAGGCGCTCCGCTTTTCGCTCGTGCACGGCGTGGACAGCGAGCGGCTTGCCGTGGCCCTGCACGACGAGGCGGCCAAAACCGGTCGCCCGCTCGACGTCCTGCTGCAGGTGAACGTGAGTGGGGAAGCGAGCAAGAGCGGCGTGGCCCCCCACGATGTACCGGCGATCGCCGAGCGGCTCCGGGCGTTGTCGGCGCTGCGGGTACGCGGCGTGATGACGATGGCGCCGTTCGATGCCGCCGAAGGGGTGTTGCGCGACGTGTTCGCCGGCGCCCGCGCGCTCCGCGGGACGTTGCAGGCGGCCGGGCACAGCGCCGAGTGGCTCAGTATGGGGATGTCCGGCGATTACGAAATCGCCGTGGAGGAAGGGGCCACGCATGTGCGCCTCGGTACCGTGCTTTTCGGCAGTCGGACCTGACGCATCCGAGACAGCGAATGACCGACGAGAAATACCAAAGGTTTCATCTCACCGCGCTCGACGCGCGCCGATTCGATTTCGGCAATGCGTTGCGTGGGTACGATCGGGCGCGCGTCGATCAGTTCCGCGATCAGGTCGCCGAGGAGCTCGAACGCTTGGCGCGCGCCAATCAGGAACTCGAGCGGAAGGCGCGGGACGTTCACGAGCAGCTCTCGACCTTCCGCGAGCGCGACAAGGCGCTCAACGACGCGCTCGTGAGCGCGCAGCAACTGCGCGGCGAAATCCGTGAGCAGGCAGAGCGCGAAGCGCAGCTCATTGTGCGCGAGGCGCAGCAGGAAGCCGATCGTCACCTGCAGTCGGTGCGCGACGAAATGGCGCGCGCCCAGCAGGAGCTGCAGGCGCTCTGGCGTGCGCGTCGCTCCTATGTGGCGCAGTTGCGGAACCAGCTCGAGCGGCAATTGTCCGAACTGAACGCGACCGATCAGGAACCCGTGCCCGACTTCACGGCGCTGCGAGCGGTCGAGCCCGACGCCAGCGTCGTCGAGGAAATCCGGCAATTGCCACAGCGCAACTTGACGCCCACGCCATCGTGGCTCGACGCCGTAATGGAGGATGGGTGATGAGCACGCACCAGGTTCCGGGGGCCACCGTGCCGGGCGCGCGGCCACAACTGCAGTACACGCAGGAGCACAACGCCGTCGCACTGTCGCATCCGGCCCTCGGACTGCATGCGCGCGAACGCATCGAGGCGTGCGCTCTCGCAGTGCGCACGCGCTTCCCGCGTCCCATTGAGGCGGCCGTCATTCTCGGCACCGGGCTCGGGGCGTTGGCCGACGAGATCGACGTGGAGCAGGTCATCGAGTACGGTGAGCTCCCCAATTTCCCGCTGTCCACTGTCGAGTCGCATCGTGGACGGTTGTTGTGCGGTACGCTCGGCGGCAAGACGATCATCACCATGCAGGGGCGCTTTCACGCGTACGAAGGCTACTCGCTGCAGCAGGTCACCTTCCCGGTGCGCCTGCTGCGGGCGCTCGGGGCGCAGACGCTCATCGTGAGCAACGCCTGCGGCGGCATGCATCCGCTCTGGGCGCCCGGTGATCTCATGCTCATCGCCGATCATATCAATCTGCTCGGTGACAATCCGCTCATCGGCCCCAACGACGACACGATCGGCCCGCGCTTCCCCGATATGTCGGAGCCGTACGATCCCGCGTTGCGCGCCCTCGCGCGGGACGTGGCGCTCGCCAATGGCGTGGCGCTGCGCGAAGGCGTGTACGTGGCGGTGCAGGGCCCCAATCTCGAAACGCGCGCCGAGTACCGCTTCCTGCGCGGCATCGGTGCCGATGTCGTGGGCATGAGCACCGTGCCCGAAGTCATCGTCGCGGTGCATGGCGGCATGCGCGTGCTCGGCTTGTCCATCATTACCGATCAGTGCCTGCCCGACTCGCTCAAGCCCGCGTTCGTTCCCGAGATCATCGCGGTGGCGAAGCGCGCCGAACCCAAGCTGACGGCTGTCGTGAAGGGCGTGCTCGCCCGCCTGTAAGCGCTCCCGATCGACGCTTTCCCCTTCTGGTGATTATGACGCAGGACGCTGTGTTGTACCCGTTGCTCCCCGAGACGAACGCCGACGCCCTCGAGCGTGGCCTGCTCGCGCAGTGGGATGCCGAGAAGCTGTTCGAACAGTCGCAGGCGGCGCGTGCGCACGCCAAGCCGTTCGTGTTCTTCGAAGGACCGCCAACGGCCAACGGACGTCCCGGCATTCACCATGTGTTCGCGCGTACCATCAAGGACCTCTTCTGCCGACATCGCGCGATGCAGGGGTTCTACGTGCCGCGCAAAGCCGGGTGGGATACCCACGGCCTGCCGGTCGAAATCGAAGTCGAGAAGGAGCTGCAACGCGAAGAAGCGGCGCGGCAAGGCGTCGATCCGAGCGAGATCGCCAAGCTCGGCGGCAAGCAGCTCATCGAGCAGGTCGGCGTGGCGGAGTTCAATCGCCGCTGCCGCGAAAGCGTGTGGACGTATCGCGGCGAATGGGAAAAGCTCTCGCATCGCACCGCGTACTGGCTCGACTACGACAACCCATACGTCACCTACTCGCACGATTTCGTGGAGAGTGTGTGGTGGGCGCTGCGCACCATGCACGAGAAAAGTCTGCTCGTGCGCGGGCACAAGATCCTGCCGTACTGCGCGCGCTGCGGCACCGCGCTCTCCAGCCACGAAGTCGCACAAGGGTACGACGACGTCGAAGATCCGAGCGTGTACGTCGCCCTCGATCTGCTCGACGCCGAGGGCAATGCGCCCGCGATGCGCCGCCGCATTCTCGTGTGGACCACCACGCCGTGGACGCTCGTGTCCAACACGGCGCTCGCGGTGCACCCCGATCTCACGTACGCCGAACTGCGCAAGACGTCGGGCGCCGAGTTCACGATCATCCTCGCCGAAGCGCGCGTGGCGGGAGTACTCGGTGGTGACTGGGCCGATCGCTGGGACGTTGTCGGCACCATGCAGGGCTCCGATCTTGCGGGACGTCGCTATCGGCGTCCGCTCGACTGGGTGGAGTACCCGGCCGAAGGGCGCCACGAGATCATCGTCCCCGAAGCGTTCGTGTCGGCCGACGACGGTTCCGGCGTCGTGCACCTGGCGCCCGCCTTCGGCGCCGACGACTACGCCGCCGGCCAGCGTCATGGGCTCGCGTTCGTGCAGCCCGTGAATGCGCGCGGCGAGTTCGTGGAGGGCACGCCGGAAGTGGCGGGGCTCTTCGTCAAGAAGGCCGATGCGCGCATTCTGGACGTGCTCAAGGCGCGCGACGTGCTCTGGAAGGCCAGCCGGTTCGTGCACGCGTATCCGCATTGCTGGCGCTGCGGTACGCCGCTGTTGTACTACGCGCGCGGCTCCTGGTTCGTGCGCACGACGGCGTTGCGCGATGCGCTGCTGTCGCGAAACAGTCGGGTGAATTGGAACCCCGCCGAAGTGGGTACCGGGCGCTTTGGCGAGTGGCTGTCCAACAACGTGGATTGGGCCATCTCGCGCGACCGCTACTGGGGCACGCCCTTGCCGGTGTGGGTGAACGACGAAGACCCCACCGACATCGACGTCATCGGCAGTTACGCTGATCTCGCGGAGCGCATGGGGCGTCCGCTCCCCGACGACTTCGATCCGCACAAGCCGCACATCGACCAGTATACGTGGCCCGCCAAGAGCGGCACGGGCACGATGCGGCGCGTGCCCGAAGTCATCGACACCTGGTTCGATTCGGGGTCGATGCCCTTCGCCCAGTGGCATTATCCGTTCGAAAACACGGACATCGTTTCAGCACAGTATCCCGCCGACTTCATCTGCGAAGGCGTCGACCAGACGCGTGGCTGGTTCTACTCGCTGCTCGCGATTGCCACCACGCTTGGTGACGCGCTGCCCAACAACGGACACGATCAGGCGGCGCCGTATCGCAATGTGGTGGTGAACGATCTCGTGCTCGACGCGCAGGGACAGAAGATGTCCAAATCGAAGGGCAACGTGGTCAACCCGTGGGACGTCATGGAACGGCATGGCGCCGACGCGGTGCGTCTGTTCCTCGTGGCCTCGAGCCAGGTGTGGGTGCCGCGTCGCTTCGACGAGAACGCCATTCGCGAAACGGCCGGCCGTTTCCTGCTCACGTTCCGCAACGTCTACAACGGCATCTTCGCGCAGTACGCCAACTTCGGCTGGCAGCCCAGTACCGACGATCCAGCCGTTGCCGATCGCCCGGCGCTCGACCGCTGGATTCTCTCGCGGCTCACGCGCGTCGAACAGGAAGTGAACCGGCATCTCGACACCTACGACGCCACGTCGGCGGCGCGCCGCGTCATGCAGTTCATGGACGACGACGTCTCCAAGTGGTACGTACGTCAGAGCCGCGCGCGCTTCTACGACATCGACAGCGCCGACAACCGGGCCGCCTTCGCCACGCTGCACGAAGTGCTCATGGTCACCTGCCGGCTGCTGGCGCCCTTCGCGCCGTTCATTACCGACGCCGTACACCGCGCCCTCACCGGAACGTCGGTGCACCTCGCGCCGTACACGCGTGAGCAGCCCACGCCCGTCGACGACACGCTCGAGACGGCGATGGACGACGTGCGCACGCTCGCCGGTCTGGCGCACGCGGCGCGCGACGTGGCCGACGTGAAGGTGCGTCAGCCGCTGCCGTCGTTGCAGTGTGTGGTGCCCGGTAATGTCGCGGCCGTGTCCGCGTTGGGGGCGCTGCTGGCGTCGGAGTTGAACGTGAAACAGGTCGAGTTCGTCACCTCCACCGACGCCCTGGTGTCGCTGGAAGCGAAGGCGAACTTCCGCACCCTTGGCAAGAAGTTCGGCAAGGAAACGCCCCTGGTGGCCGACGCCGTCGCGGCGCTCGGCTCCGAGCAGCTCCGGCCGCTCACCGCCGGCGAGAACATCACGGTCGTGGCCGGCGGGGTGGAACGCTTGATTGCACCGGACGATGTGGCCATCATCCGGCGCGCGTCGGGGGCGGCGGTGGTGCAGGAGAACGGTGGCTATGGCGTGGCGCTCGATCCCACCATTACTCCCGAGCTCCGCGAAGAAGGGGTGGCCCGCGAAGTCATCAGTCGCGTGCAGCGGCTCCGCAAGGAGGCGCAGTTGGCCGTCAGCGACCGGATCGTGCTGGCGGTGTCGGGCGATGAAGAAGTACTCGGTGCCGTGGCTGCGCATCGCAGCCGTATCGCCGACGAGGTGCTCGCCGCGCGATTGTCGCTTGGCGACGAGGTGGGTTCGCCGTTCTCCGCCAACGGAGACGGCGCTGCATGGACCGCTACGCACACCGGAGACGTCGATGGACGCTCCATCCGGTTGGCGCTCACCAAGGACGGGGTGTGATGGCCGAATCGAAGTCCGCGTCGACGAAGGACGCAACCAAGAAGCCCAAGGCAATGCCGAAGAAGCAGCTGCAGCATTTTGAGAAGCGGCTGCTTGAAGAGCGGAAGCGCGTGCTCAAGGAGCTCGGTCACCACAGCGACACGCTTGGCCCAAACGGCGAAGCGAGTGACGGGGACAGCAGCGCCTACTCGTTCCACATGGCCGATCAGGGGACCGATGCCATGGAGCGGGAAAAGGCGTTCCTGTTCGCCTCCAAGGAAGGGCGATTCCTCTGGCACCTCGATCAGGCGCTGCGCCGTCTGTACAAGGCCCCTGAGATGTTCGGCAAGTGTCATCAGTGCGGCGACGAGATCGCGTTCGAGCGTCTCGACGCCTTGCCGAATGCCCGCTACTGCATCGCGTGCAAGCAGCGCGAGGAAGATTCCAAGAAGGCATGACGTGAAGGCGATCGTGGCATGTCCCGTCTTCCTCATCGTCGTCGTGCTCGATCAGATCACCAAGCTGGTGGCCGAGCAGACGATGGTCACCGCCGGGACGCCCGCGTCGGTGTTCGGGGAATGGTTTCGCTTGGCGCTGGTGTACAACCCCGGGGCCGCCTTCGGGCTGCACCTGGGGCCGTACTCCCGGTGGATTTTCATGGGGCTCACCGGCGGTGCGCTGGTGATTCTCGGCAAGCTGTACCGGCAGACGGAAGACGGTGACGTGCGTCGCATCCTGGCGATCGCGCTGGTCGCGGCGGGCGCCATTGGCAACGTCATCGATCGCATCCGTTCCGAGTTCGGCGTCGTCGACTTCATCGATATCGGCGTCGGAACGCATCGCTGGCCCACGTTCAATGTCGCGGACATGGCCGTGAGCGGTGGGGCCGTCCTGCTCGCCATCGTGCTCTGGCACGAAGAGCGTCGCGAGATCGCGGCGCTCGAGGCGGCCAAGGACGCTGCCCCTTCCCTTTCGTCGGATTCGCCCGACCTCGCTCCTTGATCCGGTCGCTGTCATGAAGCCGAACACCCAGGCATCGTCGTCACGCGCCGCTGCTGCCACTACAGCCCTCACCGATGCGCCAACGGCGTCGACCACATGGCGCTTCTGGATCATCGTGCTGGTGACCGTCGCCTTCGACTACGCCACGAAGGCGTTGGCCGTCGAGCATCTCGTGCCGCGCCACACACCGCATCGCATCATCGGCGACGTCGTGCGCTTCACACTGGCGTACAACCCGGGGGCCGCCTTTGGCATGCACCTTGGCCCAGCCTCGCGATGGATTTTCGCCGCGCTGAGCATCGTGATCGTGTTGGTCCTCCTCCGTGCCACCTCCGACCTCACCCGACACTCCCGGCTGGCGCGGTTCGGCGTGCCGGTCATCGTGGGCGGCGCCATCGGCAATCTGCTCGACCGCGTTCGCCTTCGCGAAGGCGTGGTGGACTTCATCGACATCGGACTGGGCGACGTGCGCTTCTGGACCTTCAATATCGCCGACACCGCCGTGACCATAGGCGCGGCCTGCCTCGTCCTCGCCTTGTGGCACGAAGATCAGCTGCAACAGGACGCCGGCAAGAGCGCCGGCAAGAGCGCCGGCAAGAGTGCCGGCAAGAGCGAAAGCAACGGCGTCACTTCGTGAGCGCCGAAACCGTCTTCCGCTTTGCCGTGGCACAGGAAACCGGTGAGCGACTCGATCTGCTCGTGGCCAAACACGGGGCGCTGTCGCGCACTCAGGCGGCGACGCTCATTGCCAATGGCCACGTGCTCGTCAACGGCGTGCGCCAGAAGGCCAGCTATCGCGCCGAAGCGGCCGACGCCGTGCACGTGAGGGTTCCGGCGCCGCCGGGTCGCGATGTGGTTCCGGAGAACATCCCGCTCGACATCGTCTATGAAGACGAACAGCTGCTCGTGGTCAACAAGGCCGCCGGCATGGTCGTGCACCCAGCCCCCGGCAACTGGTCGGGTACGCTCGTGAATGCCCTCATGGGACGCGGCGAACCGCTGGCCGAAGGGGGCGGTGACGACCGCGCCGGTCTCGTACATCGGCTCGACAAGGACACCTCGGGGCTGCTTGTCGTCGCCAAGACCGACACCTCGCATCGTGTCCTCAGCTCCGCGCTTGCCGCACGGCAAGTCACCCGGCGCTATGCGGCCGTCTGCTGGGGGCACCTCGCCGGCGACGCGCTCACGGTCGACAGGCCCATTGCCCGTGACCCACGAGACCGGACGCGCATGGCAATCGTCCAGACGGGGAAGGCGGCACGTACGGATTTCACCCGGCTGGCCCGCTTCGACAGCGTGGACCTGCTACGCGCGCACCTGCACACCGGACGCACGCACCAGATCCGCGTCCACCTGTCGAGTGTGGGACACCCGGTGATCGGCGACGATACGTACGGTGGTGGCGGGGGGCGCAAGCTCGCCGCACTCCCCCCGCGTCGTCACTTCCTGCATGCCGCCTGGCTCCGCTTCAAGCATCCGGTGTCCGGAAATGTCGTCGATCTGCGCTCGCCATTGCCGCCCGATTTGCGGCAATCGCTGGCCGTGCTCAGCGACATGCCGGAACTCGCCACGCATCAGGACCCGCTCGATGTCTTCGGCTTCTACCTTACCGACGAACCGCCCGTCCGCGCCCCTCGACACGCCGACGACTGACCCGATCGACGACGACCATCGCCCCCAGTGGCTGGTCGTCGCGTCGGCGGGGACGTTGCTCGGGATTGCGGTGGAGCAGGTGCGGGAAGTCGTCCGGCCCCTCGGCCTTCGTGCCGTTCCCGGTGCCCCGGTCGTACAGGCCGGCATCGTCAACGTGCGGGGCGCCGTGGTCACCGTGCTGGACCTTCAGGCGCTACGTACCGGAGCGCGTGCCGTTACGCCGGGGTCGATCGTCCTCCTCCAGCGCGGCGCCCGTCCCATCGGACTCGTCGTGGATGCCGTTCACGAGGTGCGTGGGGCAGGACCGGACTCCCCCGGCGCTCCCGCCGACGTGACGGTCCTGGACGCTGTCGCACTGTGTGCGCGGCATCTGCACTCAGCCGAGGAGAGAGCACGATGAGCAAGACGGTACTGATCTGCGACGATGCAATCTTCATGCGCACTCTGGTGGGGGACATCCTCACCCAAGCGGGCTTTGAAGTCGTCGGTGAAGCGGAAACGGGCATGCAGGCGGTAGAGAAGTACCGGCACCTGCGTCCCGACCTCGTCACCATGGACATCGTCATGCCCGACATGGGCGGCATCGACGCGGTCCGCGAAATCACGAAGCATGACCCGCAGGCGCGCGTGCTCATGTGCAGTGCCATGGGCCAGCAGGCCCTTGTGGTCGAAGCCATTCAAGCCGGCGCCAAGGATTTCGTCGTGAAGCCGTTTCAGCCGAGTCGCGTGCTGGAAGCGGTGAATCGCGTGCTCGCCGCGTAACGAGACGGTCGCATGGATGCCGCGCGCTACGCGGCGTTGTTTCAGGCCGAAGCGTGCGCGCATGTCGCCGAATGCGACGCGGCACTGCTTGCGCTCGAAGACGCGTTGCACCACGGGGCTGATGTCGATGCGACCGCGGGCCACGTGGTCACGCTGTTTCGGGCCGTGCACACCATCAAGGGTATGGCCGGGTCGATGGGGCACTCGACCATCGAGACCTTGTCGCACGCCGTCGAGTCGCGCTGCGAACCGCTGCGCCGTGGCGAAGAGGCGGTCAGCGCCGATTTGCTCGGACTGCTGTTCGAGAGCACCGACCTCCTGCGCGGGGCCATCGACGACATTGCGCGCGGCGTCGAAACACCGCATGCAGGGATTGGCGCATTGCTCGAACGTCTGCGTCGCCCCATGGCTCCCGCCGAGGGGGTGGTGCCCGGCGCCCCTGCCCACGCCGTGCCAGCGAGCGCCGACCCGCTCCCCGTCGGCGCCGACGTGCGACACGTCGATGTCCGGCTGGTACACGACTGCCCACTCAAGGGAGTACGGGCGACGATCGTGTTGGCGCGCGTGGGACAGCACGGTGACGTGCGCGCGACGCACCCCGAGCAGGCCCGCTGGCAGGACGAACAGTTCGATGGCGTATTCCGCATCACGCTCGTCAGCGACGCGGACGAGGAGACGCTGGTGCAGGCCGCCTTGTCAGCGGGCGATGTGGCCGGTGTAAAGGTCCGCGTTCCGGCGGACGCGATGCACGTGGCCCGGCAAGCGGCTGCCACCGCCCCAGTGCCCGATGCCACGCGTATGGTGCGCATCGATGCGCAGCGCCTCGACACCCTCCTCGATCTGGTAGGCGAGTTGGTCATTACCCGTGACCGGTTGCTGCGGGCGCTCGAAGCACAGGAACACCCTGATCGCGAGGTACACCGTGCCGCCCGCGATGCCGCGCGGCTCGTGAGCGCCCTGCAGGACGAAGTGCTGCAATCTCGACTACTGCCCGTGGGAGACGTCTTCGACCGTTTCCAGCGACTGGTGCGTGACGTCACGCGTGAACTGGGGAAGGAGGTGTCGTTCGTCATGGAGGGACGCGAGATCGAGCTGGATCGATCGTTACTCGACGCCCTGGGCGATCCCCTTCTGCACTTGCTGCGGAACGCGCTCGATCACGGCATCGAGGACGCGGCGACCCGTAAAGCGGCGGGCAAGTCGGCCCGCGGCGAACTCGTGCTGCGCGCGGCGCGCGATCGCGCGGCGGTCATCATTCAGGTCCAGGACGACGGGCGCGGCATCCACCGCGCGACGGTCTTGCAGCGCGCCAAAGAGCAGGGACTCGTGGCCGAGGCAGTGACCGAACTCACTGCCGACATGCTCTTGCAGGTGATTGCGCATCCCGGTTTCTCCACCGCGCGACGCGTGACGCATCTGTCAGGACGCGGGGTCGGTGTCGATGTCGTGAACACCCGCGTGCGGGCACTGGGGGGGCAGCTGGAGCTCGAGAGCATGGAAGGGGTCGGGACTGTGGTCACCCTGCGGTTGCCGGTCGCGCTCGCCATTACGCGCGCGCTGCTCGTCGAGGTGTGCGGGAGTCCGTTCGCCATTCCGGCCACGCATATCGAGGAAGCGCTGGAGTATCACGAATCGCTGCTGGTGCATCACGCTACGGGGCCCGCTGTCACCATTCGTGACGAGGTCGTTCCACTCGTGGCGCTCGGTGAACGCTTTGGGTTGCTTCGTTCGTCAACCAACGCGAGTCCGAGTGCACGCGCTGCCGGCACGGGCGCCGAACAACATCTCGCGATCGTGGAGGCCGGGGGACGCCGCGTGGCGTTACTCGTGGACGCCCTCGTAGCGCAACAGGATATCGTGGTCAAACCGTTGGATGCCGTATGCGGTGCCGCTCCGTGGTTCAGCGGCGCCACCGTACTCGGCGACGGTAGCCCCGCGCTCATCATCGACGTGCCGAGCGTCGTGTGAGCCGTCCCGACGTGCTAGGGGTGGCAGGAACGGCAGCAGCACGGGTGAGGAACCACACATGGCGGAAATGACGATGCGGGAGAGCGACGTGGGGCACGGATTCGACAACGGGGTCTCACGCTCCGCAGCGGGTGCGCTCAAGCGCATCCAGCTGGACGCCTTGCGTGAGGTTGCGAACATCGGGGCTGGGCATGCCGCGACCGCGCTCTCGCAGATGACCGGCAGTACCATCATGATCAAGGTGCCGGCCATCAGCATGGCGAGTATCGAGGACCTGCCAGCGCAGTTCGCGCCCGCAGAAGAGCCTGTGGCCGCCGTCATGATGCACATGCTCGGCGACCTCACTGGACGCACACTATTGGTGTTTCCCAAGCCCACCGTCATGCGGTTGGTGGAATTGATGCTGCGGCGTCCCGTCGGCAGCCCCGTCGCGTTCAGCGAGCTCGAGTCATCGGCCATCAAGGAAACCGGGAATGTGCTGAGCGGCGCGTACATGAACGCTCTCAGCGACTTCTTGGGTATGCTGCTTCTGCCGTCGCCGCCCACTCTCGTGATCGACCTGTCGACCGCGGTTCTGGTCAGTGCCTTCGGTGAGTTCGCCTCCGACCCGGACTCGGTCTTGTGTGTCGAGAGTGAGTTCGTCCTCCGGGACAACGACCACCATCTGCGCGGCTTCTTCCTGTTGCTCCCCGATCCTGCCTCGCTACACGTGATGTTGCGCGCGTTGCGACTGGCTTGAGGCTGCACGGGGACACGCGATGATTGCCGTTGCCACTGCACCGGATGTCGGGCTCCTGAAGGCGCTGGTCGATCGCATCGACCAGCGTGATCCCGGTGCATTCAACAACCTCGGTGTCCTCTATCATGCGCGCGGTCTGCATGCCGAGGCGGTCGACGCGTTCCTGCACGCCCTCGCCCTCGACCCGCGTATGCGCACTGCGGCGCGTAATCTCGAGATTGCGGCCTCCTGTCCGGGCGCGTGCGATGCCCGCCTCGCCCGCCTCTGCGAGCGCATTGCCGCGAATCCCGACGATCGTGAGGCGCTGCGTGAGCGCGCCCAGCTCGCCCGCCTCATTGGGCGCACGGCCGAGGCCACGCGGCAACTCGACGCCCTGATTGCGGAAGATCCGGACGACGCCGACGCGCTGTTCGAGCGAGGCTTGATCGAGCAGCGCGTCGGTGATCTGCGTCGTGCCCAACGCTGGTTCGAGCGGGCGGTCAATGCCGGAACGCAGGGGAACGCGCGGTTGCACCTTGCCGAAGTGTGGTATCAGCGCGGGCACAACGAGCAAGCCATGGCCGCACTCGATTACCTGCTCGCGCAGCATCCTGAACACGCCGACGCCCATCTGCTGCGTGGGTTCGTGCTGGGGGAGATGGGACACCATGAGGCCGCCATAGCCGCGTCGCGTCGCGCATCGCAGCTCAACCCGGCGTTGGAAGCGCTGCAGGGGGACCTCGTCATCGAGCCATCGGTGGGATCCGCGGGGGGGGACGTGCGTGTGCTGTCCGTCGAACCCGACGGGGCCCTTGCTCGCTACGGTCTCGGGTTGGCCTTCCGGCAGCGTGGCTACTTCCGCGAGGCGCGAACGGAGTTCAACCGGGCGTTCGCGCAGGGGGAAGACCCACGGCTCGTGCAGCATGCACTCGCCGAACTTGATCTGCTCGACGGCGACTCCACGTCGGCGCGTGAGCGTTACGAAGTGCTGCTCAGCGATCAGGAGTCCGCGCGGTACTGGAGCGAACACGGCGTTGCGCTGCACCAGGCAGGCGATGTGGCGGGCGCCGCGGATAGCTATCGTCGCGCGTTGCGCATCGACCCGCGGCACGCCCTGGCGTACAACAATCTGGGCGTCGCCCTCGCCGATCGTGGCGACAGTACAGCGGCGCGCGAGGCGTTTGCGCGGGCCGCCGAGCTCGATCCCACACTCGTGCGGGCGCGGCTCAATCTCGCGCGCTGGTACGCTCGGCTGCGTGACCCCATGGTCGCGCTGTCGTTGTTGCGCGAACTTGCCGAGTTCCATCCCGGCGAAGCAGACGTATGGCACACGCTCGGTCGCGTGCTCATGCAGGCGCACCGCCCCGAAGACGCCCGCGAAGCCCTGGTCAAGGCCGTCGACATGCGCCCGAGGCATGCCGACGCGCGCTACGCGCTCGCGCAGGTGCTGGACGCGCTCGGTGACCATGACGGCGCCGTTCGCGAAACCCATCAGGCGTTATCGCTCTCTCCCGTGCAGCGAGAGGAGCGGTTGTCCGTGGGCATCGAATTGCAGCGCGAGTGCCCCGATGCGGTTGGTTCGGTGGAGTTGCTCACGCTGCAGGGGGGCACCCCGCTCGCCGGCGTGCAACTCGAAGCCGACGCCGTGATTGATCTGCTGCCGGAGGTACGCACCGGGAAGACACCGCTGGCCGACCTTGGTGTCGAAGCGCGGATGGGGGCGGTCTGCCAAGCGGCCGACGAGTATGCGCTGCGCATGCTGCACGGCGAAGCGGTCGAACGCTATCGCGATGCGCGGCAGCAGCTCGACGCCTTGGCCGCAAGCGAACTGTTACCCTCGGAGCTCTCCCTGTGGCAGCGCGCCGCCCTCGGCGAAGCACGGTCGCTCTGTCTGCTCCACGAGGCGGCTGCCGCGTTGCCGCTGCTGCGACGGATCATCGCGATCCTCCCCAAGGACACCGGGGCGCTCGCGCTCTACGCGGCGGCGTTGGCGGATGGCGGCACACCGACGGCGCGCGAGGAAAGCCGCAGGGTGCTCGTGCGTATTCTGCGCCAAGACGTCGACAGTGCCGCGCTGCTGCACTTTGCCGGCGACGTTGCCCTGCGGCTTCACGAGGAAGTGCTCGCGCTCGGCTTGTATCGTCGCGCACTGGCCATTGACCCGACGCGCCCCACGCCGCGGGTGGCCATCGCGCGGCTGTTGCGTGAGCGTGGCGATCTGCTCGCCGCGCGACTCGAACTCGTTGCCGCACTCGCGTCCGTGCCGCAAGGGCGCGAGGCGACGATGGAGCTGGCGCGCGTGCACCGCGATGCGCGGCGGCCGAGCGAGGCGCGCGCGGTACTCGTCGCGCATTTGGGGCGCGTTCCCACGGACTTGGACGCGCTCGCGCTGCTGGCCGATGTGCTCACGACGGAGTCGCGCTACGATGACGCGCGCGTGGCCGTGGACCGGTTGTTGCGCCATGACCCCGCGCATCCGGCGGCGCTTTGGCTCGAGGGCGTCTTGCTCACCGAGCAGTCGCGGTTGCGCGATGCGGTGGCGCGGTGGAGCCGGTTGTCGCGTTTGGCGGATGCGGAACCGTATAGCTCACGCGCACGGGCAGCGCTCGCGCGGGTACCCGTGGCGCCTGACGCGCACGACGACGAGGTGGTCTTCGCCATGATCGCGCCGGTGCACAGCACCGACGACGAACCGCGCGTGCCGGTTTTGACCGCCAACGTCGCCTAGGACGCATTCATGGCACTCGAAGGTCGCCTTCGCGATTTCGCGCTCACCGAAGTCCTCCAACTGCTGTCGCTGGGGCGGAAGACGGGCGTTCTGCATTGCCACGCCCCCCTGCTGGGGCGACGGGCGCAAATCGCCTTCGATCACGGTCTCGTCGTCGACGCTGCGGTCGTTGGCATGGACCGCGTATATGACTTCGAGACGCCACGCCGACGTGTCACGGACCGTGCCGCCATGGAAGATGCGGTCCAGGACGTGCTCCAGTGGCGGGATGGCACCTTCCGGTTCGGTGCCGGCGAAGTGCCCACGGCAGTCACCAACGTACGGGTGACGGTCGAAACGCTGCTCATGGACGCCGCCCGGCGCGCCGAGGTCTGGCAGCGCATCGAAACGCGCGTCCCCCACGCGCGTGTCATCCCCGCCTTCGTTGAGGTCGAGGCGTCGCAGCTCCCGCTTCTCCGCCTGACGCCACCACAGTGGGACATGCTCACGCGCGTCGACGGTCAGCGAGATCTCACGGCGCTTGCGGCGGCGATGGAGCGCCACGTCACGGAGGTCGCGCAGCTCGTGCACGACCTGATGGCCTCCGGGCTGCTGATCTTGCACGAAGGGCAGGCGCGACCGCGCCAGAACCCTACCCCACCGGCGACAGCGGTCATTCCGGCCGTGATCTAGCCGCCACCGGATGTGCGGGCCGCCTCAGGACTCGTGTGCGCCAGCCCTGTGACGGTCGAGGACGTGTGGGGGGCGGTTTGGCCCGGTGAGGGGCGCGGACAGCGGCATGGCGGGCCCGATGAGGACTCCCGCTGCAATCCCGTTGCGCCGATACCGGCTGAACCGTCCTTCCACGAGAGCAGGTGGAGGTCGTCGTGACGGGCGCCGCGCTCCTGCAGGATGCACTCACGGAATGCCAGCTTGGTGACGAGCTCGTGCGAACGGGAGACCCTGCCGGCGCGATGGCACACGGGAACGCGGCCTTCCGAGGGGTCGGGGGCTTTGCCGCACGAACATCGTGTCCGGAAAGTCGTGACCGTCGCTGCTCGTTTGCACGCGTTATTGCCCCCCGAGGCGGGGCGCGGTCGCGCATCGTCCATGAGGAGGACGCGTCGGAGTGCGCACCCGCCGTGCGTGCCCTGACGTCTGGCGAGGGAGAGGAGCGGGCGCATGCCCATTGTCGATCACGCCATACGGCTGATCACCTGCAAGCTGGTCTACTACGGGCCCGGTCGGTCCGGCAAGACGACGAATCTCACCTACCTGCATTCGGCCTTGCCGAGCGGGCAGGTGGGCACACTCACGTCCCTTGCCACCCGTCGTGACCGGACCCTGTTCTTCGACTACCTCCCTGTCGATCTCGGCACGGTGGGGGCGTACAAGGTACGGTTTCAGCTCTATACCGTGCCGGGACAGCCGTACTACAAGGCCATCCGCCAGCTGGTGCTGCAAGGGGCAGACGGCGTGGCGTTCGTGGCCGACAGCCAGCGCCACCGCTGGGACGACAACATCGAAAGCCTCCAGGACATGCATGCCAGTCTCGCCGAGCATGGCGTCGACGCGCGGGTGTTGCCGATCGTGCTGCAGTACAACAAGCAGGACCTCCCACCCTCGCTCGCCGTGAACGTGGCCGACCTGTCGGCGGCGCTCAACTTCCGTGGGGTCCCGGAGTTTGCTGCCGATGCGCTGAACGGCGTCGGTGTGTTCGGGACGCTGCGCTCAATTGGTCGCACCGTGCTGCGCCGCCTTGGCGCCGACGACGGCACCCCTGCCGGACGGCGCGCCAACGCCGCGCTGCGTACCCCGGCGTGCACGCCTGCCCTCGAACTTCCCGCGCACCACGACACGAACGCGGTCGAGGTGCACCACGCGCACGAAGCCGGAGTGGCCGCGTGAGCGTGCCTATGGATCGCCTCCTGCGCTTCGACACCTTCGTGGTGGGCGCGTCGAACCGGCTCGCCGTCTCCGCGGCGCGCGCCGTGGCCGACGCGCCGGGACACGCGTACAATCCGCTGTTCATCTACGGCGGCTCCGGGCTGGGCAAGACGCACCTCGTGGCCGCGATCGCACATCGCGCGCGCGAATCGCAGCCGGCACTCCGGGTGCGCTGCTCGACGGGCGAGGAAGTGGCGCACCAGCTGCACCTCGCCATTGGGGCCGGACAGCCCAAACAGTTCCTCGAAGAGTTCGGCGCCGTCGACCTGCTCATCCTCGACGATGTGCAGTTCCTGACGGGACAGAAGGAAACGCAGAGCGAGTTGCTGCGCCTGCTCAATGTGCTACTCACGCAAGGACAGCAACTCGTCCTTACCAGTGACCGACAGCCGTCGGAGATTCCCGACGTCGATCAGCGGCTGCTGTCGCGCCTGTCTGGCGGGCTGGTGGTCGATGTGGGCGCGCCCGACTTCGAAATGCGGCTTGCCATTCTGCGCAACGTGGCCGGAGATCGTACCGCCGACTTTGCCGACGGCGTGCTCGACGAAGTGGCACGTTTGCCCTTTGGCAATGTGCGTGAACTCAAGGGTGCCCTCAACAAGGTCACGGCCTACCAGCAGCTCGACGGCGTGGCGGTGAAGGCCGTGGATGTACGCGCCGTGTTGGGCGTCACGGTGACCCCCGCCGAGCCCGCCACGCCCGATCGCATACAGGCGATCATCCCCAACGGCACGGATTACGACGGCTTCCTCGCCGATGTGCTGCAGGAAGTGGAGGAGCGCGTCGAGCCGTGGCGCGTGAAGCTCGGCGAGGCCATCGCGACCTATTGCGTGGACGGGTGGAACGTCGGCGTGCTGGAGCGCGCCATGACGTTGCCCCAGGCGCCCGACGTCGACGGACTCTTGCGCGCGTATGCGGCGGCCGTCGACCACATGCGCGGCCTCGAAGCGCAGGCCGCCAGCTTCGATAGCGCGCTCCGTGGGCACGCGGTTTTTCGCGATGTCGAAGCCATCCCGGCGGCGCAGCAGATGCTGCAACGCGCCATTGCCACGGCGTTGCCACTGCCGCAGCCATCGCCGGGCTTCACCCGCGCGGCCCTGCAGATTGGTCCGGAGAATCAGCTGGCCCTGCGCGCCATCGATGCGGTGATCGAGCAACCGGGTGCGGGCTACAATCCGCTCTTTCTGTACGGCCCGGCAGGCAGCGGCAAGACGCACTTGGCGCACGCCATTGGCAACGCGGTCAAGGACCAGCGCCCCGGCAAGGCGGTGGCGTGCGTATCGGCCCGTGTCTTTGTCGAGGAGTACATCGCCGCGATGCAAGAAGGCGGCGTGGAACGGTGGCGCGCGCGCTATCGCCACGCTGACCTGTTCATCGTCGACGACCTGCAGCTGCTCGAAGGAAAGGAGCGCACTCAGGAGGAATTCTTCCATATGTTCAACCATCTCGTGGGGCGCCACGTGCAGGTGGTGCTCACCAGCACACGTGCCCCCAAGGAGATGCTCGGATTGGCCGACCGCCTGCGGTCACGCTGCGAAGGAGGGCTCGTGGTGCACCTGCCGGCCCGAGCGCGGCAACGCCTCGAGCAGCTGGCGGGTCGGACGCCCGGTGAACCCGACCGCTTCTTCGAAGACCGAGAGAAAACGATTTGGCCGTGGCCGGAGCTCGGCGGCCGCCTCATCGAGGAGTACCGCTGATGGCCATTCGCGGAAATCTCAGTGAGGCGAGCCTTGCCGACGTCCTGCAGCTGCTCGCGCTCGGACGAAAAACCGGCGACCTGAGTATTGCGCGTGATGGTAGCTTCGGCGCCATCCTCTTTGCCGATGGGCACGTTGTGCACGCGTCCATCGTCAACGGTCGCGACCGACTTGGCGACCGGCTGGTGCGCCTCGGCGCTGTCGCGGCCGATGAACTGGCGCGCCTGTCGGCACAGCTCGGCCCGCAGGGCGATCGCGATCTCGCCAAGGTGCTGCTCGAGGACGCCCGCGTGGACCGGGACCTGTTGGTACAAGTCTATCGCACGCAGGTGGAAGAGGCGGTGTATCACCTGCTCGGATGGCCGCAGGGCATGTTCACCTTCGAGCCCGTCGACGAACGGGCCGCCGACACGCCGCTCGTCTCGATCAGTGCCGAATCGCTGCTGCTCGAAGGCGCGCGTCGTCTCGATGAGTGGTCGCTCATCGAGAAGAAGATCCCGTCGTTCGATCTTGTCTTCGAAACCGACGCAGCGCGCCTCAACGCCCGCGAAGAGCCCCTGTCGGAAGCGCAGGAGCGCATCCTCCCGTTGCTCGACGGGACGCACGACGTGCACGATGTGCTCGAACGCTCCGGACTGAGCGAGTTCGATGTCGGGAAAGCCCTTTTCGGTCTGCTCTCGGGCGGCTATGTCCAGCGTGTAGGACGCAGTGCGGCATGTCGTCAGCCGCCACCGGAAAGCCGAGTGGTGGAGCACCGCAATCTGGGTATCGCGTTCTACCGCACCGGGATGCTCGACGAAGCCACGCGCGAGTTCCATCGGGTGCTGGAGTTGCGCGACTCCGATGGCCTGTCCCGATTCCATATCGGCTTGGTGCACGCCCGTCGGGGAGAGTGGGGCGAGGCGGTCGCCGCCTTCGGCCGTGGGGCACAGGAGCCCGACGCCCCGTCGGCCGTCTTTCATAACCTGGCCTTCTGCCTCGAGCAGCTCGAACGGCACGCCGACGCCACACTGGCGCTCGACGAGGCGGTACGTCGCGCGGGTGGTATGCCCGACCCGCGTCTGGCTCTGTCGCGTGCTACCAGTCTGCTGACCGCCGGCGATCTGGCCGGCGCCGAAGCGCAACTTGCAGAAGCGCGAACGCTCTGGGGCGCCCGTCAGCCCTCGGCGGCGTGGTTTCACGCCGCCGGTTTGGCGGCGGCCGTCGGCGGCGACGCGCTGCGCGCGGCGGCCCTGCTCGAAGATGGACTGGCTGTCTACCCCCACGCGGTCCCGTTGCACAACAACCTGGCCGTGGTGCAGGAACGATGCGGTCGCTACGAACTCGCGGCCCGTACCCTCGATCATGCCTTGCTCGAAGATGCGAACTGTGCGCACCTGCACAAGAATCTGGGCGACTATCTGTATCGGGCGCAGCGCTACGACGACGCATGCGATGCCTTCATGCGCGTGGTGCGACTGGCACCGCTCCACGGGCCCGATGTGCATCTGAAGCTGGGGAATATTCATTATCGCCGCGGGGCGCTCGACGAGGCCCGCGAGGCGTGGGAGCAGGCGCTCGCGCTCGACCCCGACAATCGTATTGTCAAGGCGAACCTGTCGGCGCTCCCCCGTCAACATCCCCCCGTCGCCGTGAGCAGTGACGGGGGCGCACCGGGAGCGGCGGACCTCGTGCCGGGCGACGACGACCCCATGGAGATCTTCTTCGTCGAAACCGCTGACGCCCCCGGGGTGCTGTCCGGACGCGAACCATGATCGGGACATGAGACAGCAGACCGTGGCCATTGCCGATCTGGCGGTTGCGCAGGACGAGACGCTCCTCGTGACCACCGGGGTGGGCTCGTGTGTGGCCATTGCCCTGCACGATGCCGCCAGCCGCATTGGGGGGCTGGCACACGTGCTCCTGCCGCATGCGGCGTTGTCGTCGCAGTCGCCCCGCGTGGGCAAGTTCCCCTCGACGGCCATTCCGGCCATGCTCGCGCAAATGCGGCAACTGGGCGCGACCGGGGAAATTCACGCGCGCCTCATCGGTGGCGCCTCCATGTTCGCCCCGTTGCTGGCCGCCGGTTCCGTTGGGTTGGGCGTGCGCAACCTCCGCGCGGCGCGACAGGCGTGTGCCGATCACGCGGTGCCCATTGTCGGTGAAGCGGTGGGGGGCAACATGGGACGCTCGGTGTATTTCAACGTGGTCACCGGAACGGTGCAGGTCCGCACCATGCGAGGCGTTGATGTCGAGCTGTGAGCCGGTGCCGCCGCCGCAGACACGCCGCACGGTGCTGGTCGTCGACGACAGCGCCTTCATGCGCAAGCTCGTCAGCGAAATCGTGGAATCCACCGGCGAGTTCACGGTCGTGGGAACCGCGCGCGACGGGCAGGATGCGCTGGCGCAAGTGCGCGCCTTGCAGCCGGCGCTGGTCACGCTCGACGTCGACATGCCGGGGCTCGATGGCCTTGCGGCCCTCGAGTTTCTCATGCGCGATTACCCGCGCCCCGTGGTGATGCTGAGCGCCGGCGCCAGCGACGGGCGAAACGATGCGACGCTGCGCGCACTCGAACGCGGCGCTGTCGATTTCGTGCGGAAGCCATCGGGCGCCATCAGTCTCGACCTCGACGTCGTGGCCGAGCAGCTGTTGCAGTCCCTCCGCGCCGCGGCCACGGTACGCGTCACGGCGCATCCGGCGCTGGCCTCCGGCTGCATGCCCGCGCCCCCCCGCAGTGTCCCGGAGGTGCTGCCCCTCGCGGGCGCTCCGGTACGCGTCGTGTGCATCGCGGCCTCCACCGGAGGGCCGGCGGCGCTGGCACAACTGCTCCCCGCCCTTCCCGCGTGGCCGGACACGGCTGTGCTCATCGTGCAGCATATGCCCGTGGGCTTCACCAACAGCTTGGCGCGGCGGCTCGACGCCACGTCGGCGCTCACCGTGCACGAGGCCGCCGCCGACGAGCCGTTGCGCGCGGGGCATGCCTACATTGCGCCCGGCGGTCGGCATCTGCGGGTGCAGGGCCCGCGCGAGGCGCCGCGGATCGTACTCGGCGACGATCCCTCGCAATGGGGGGTACGGCCGGCAGCCGATCCGCTCTTCGAATCGGTGGCGCAGCTGTTCGGCGCGCACGCCGTCGGCATGGTACTCACCGGCATGGGGCGCGACGGTGCAAGCGGACTGCGGGCTATCCGCACCGCCGGTGGACTGGGGATCGTGCAGGACGAAGCCTCGGCCATCGTACCGGGAATGCCCGAAGCCGCGCGACGAGCGGCAGGCGCCGACGCCATCGCGTCACTCGACGAGCTGCCGGCCGTGCTGGCGGCGCAGCTCGACCGCCTGCTGGTGCCGGCCCCCTTCGCGGTCTCGGCCTGAGAGCCGCGCCATGACGTCGCCTTTTCGCTCCATCAGCCGGGTCGCTACCCGGCGCCGAGTGCGGCCGGTGGTAGAACGGGCCACATTCGTCGTCGTGTCGCAGGGAGCGGCACGTTATGCCTTCCCAGTAGAGAGTGTCGAGCGGGTGCTTCGTCCGTCGGCTCATGCATCCCTCGACGGGACGGCGTCCATTGCTTACGCCACGTCCACACTGGTGCGGCGCGACCTTGCGTCCATGCTTTCGCTCAACCAACCATCGGCCGTCTCCCGTGAGGCGCGTGTGCTCGTAGTGCGTCACGACCTGAGTCCTCACACCGCCGCCGCGTTCTCGGCGGTCTCCGTCGATGACGTGCACGAAGTCGTTGCCATCGAGACGGCGCTCATCGGCCCCGTGGTGCCGTCGGCTGATGGCCACGATGCGCCACGCCACCCCGCCGTGCGGGCCTGCTTCGTGCACCACGACGCGCCCGTGTGGGTCCTCGACCCCGCGCGCCTCTCTCGGGACGCGGCATGACGACGCCGATGTTCACCCGCCCGCTCACCCGCCCGCTCACCGAGACGGCTTCGCTCGCCGACCGCGTGCAGGCGCTGCAGCGCTCACTCGACCATGCCTGTCGCTCGCACGCGCAGCAGCCGATTGCCGGAGACGTCCGCGACCAGCTCAAACAGGATATCGTCGGGCTCTTTCGCGAAGCCGACGCGGCGTTCCAACACGCGCAGGCCACCAAAGACGCCGTCAAGGCGCTCGCCGGCCAATGGAAGCAACTCGCCGGCCGTGGTGACGCTGCCCTCGCGCCGGGTACGCACGGCGCCCCCGTGACGCCGGCCGTTTCCACGACGGTGGGGCCCCCGGCGGCGGCCGCACACACGGGACGCATTGACCACCTCGGGGCGTCCACGTTCCTCGAGAAGGGATGGAGCAGGTTGTCGCTGCTCGACCCGGCCGGTGCCGAGATCGCCTTCCGCCGCGCGCTCGAGCTGGCGCCCGGCAGTGTCGAGGCGGAAACGCTGCTGTCGTGGGCGCAGATGATGCAGGACAATCTCGACGGCGCAATTGAGACGCTGCATGGCGTCTTCAGGCGCGATCCGAATGCATCGCTCGCACATGCCAACGTGGGGTACATCTTGCTCCGCAAGAAGATCTACGGCGAAGCCATCGAGCATCTGTCCACGGTCATCTGGGATGACAATGACCGGCGTGCCGTGCTGTATGCCCATCTCTATCTCGGCATGCTCTACTGCGAGCGCGAAATGTTCGACGACGCCGAAGCGTTTCTCCGCAAAGCGCTCGAGCTGGGACCCAACCTCTTGCAGGCATGGTACGAACTCGGGCGGACCTATTGGTTCGCCGGTCGGCACGCCGAGGCGCTGCGGGCGTGGCAAACCGGGAGCGAGGCGAACAAGTTCAGTCCATGGGGGAAGCGCTGCGCGGAGATGTGGGCGGAGGTAGAGCAGGGCCGCGTGCCCTTGCGCAACGGCTGACGCACCGGGCTGCGCGCCTGTGGCGTCGGCTGGCCGCGTCGCGTGCCTGTCACTTGGGCCTCGTTGTCCTGGTGCTGGAGGCGGGCGCGGGGAGCGGGTTCGCCCACGCGCAGACGGCAGCGTCGTCCGGGGTTCGGCTCGATCGCGGCCGCTTCACCGTCGTGGCCGAACGCCAGGATGAACGCTTGGCGCGATCGCTGCTCGCCGCGGCGGTCCAGCGCGACACCTTTCCTGGATTAGCCCGTCCGCGCCAACGCGTGCTCATTGCCATTGCCCCCAACGCAGACCGTCTGCGGGCGTGGGTGGGGCCACAGGCGCCCGAGTGGGGGGCGGCCTTCGCCTTTCCAGATCAGGGAAAGATCGTCATGCAAGGGAGTCGCGCCAGCTCCGACGCCGGCGACCCGCTGGTCGTGCTCCGCCACGAACTCGCGCATCTCGCGCTGCACGAGCAGATGGGCGCGCTCCCCCCCCGCTGGTTCGACGAAGGCTACGCGAGCGTCGCCGCCAAGGAATGGACGCGGGAACAGGCGTTCGAAACGTGGCTCGGCATGGTGTGGCGCACGCTCCCCACGCTCGATCAGCTCGAGCGCGGCTTCGTGGGCGGTGGCATGGAGGCGTCGTGGAGCTACGCCATGGCCCATCGCGTGGTGAGTGAACTGGAGACGCTGGGGGGCCCCGCGGGACTCACGAACCTGCTGGCCTACTGGAAAGCCACCGGCTCCTTCGAGAAGGCGGTGCGGCAGGCGTATGGCATGACCGGCGAGGGTTTCGAGACCCATTGGCGCGCGCAGACGCGGGCGCGCTACGGCGCCCTGTCGTTCGTCACCAACGTCTCCGCCGCCGCCGGGCTGTTCGGGGTGCTCCTCGTACCGTTGTTCGTGATCCGTCGCCGCCGCGACCGTCGGCAGCTCGATGCCATGCGCGCCGCCGATGCCCGTCAGGAGGAGGCCGAGCGGCAAAGCGCCCTGCAGGCCATGCTGGAAGGGGCCGGCGCCCAGGACGCCCACACCGCCGTGACCGCAGCCTCGCGCGGCCCAGGGTAACCCTTTGGTAACCCTCGGCGCGAAGAAGAGGGAACGGGGTCCTTGTGGCGCGTCCGGTCTCCCCTGCATTTTGCGCGCATGACCTCGAACGATACCTCGCGTCCACGCCCGTTGCTGTTCTGGGGGCTGGCCGCTGCCTCCCTCCTCCTGGGATATCTCGATCTCGCCCGCGGTGGGGAAACCATCGCGCCTATTCTTCTGGTAGTGGGATACTGCGTGCTGGTCCCACTCGCCATCATGAAAGGCTGAGTTCGGTCAGAGCGCGCGTTTTCGTCGTGTGGGTAGGGCCGAGTCCCGCCCGAACGTGACAATCCGGTTAAAGTTGTGCCTCGGACGGGAACTGACTCGACGGCCTGCGGTTAGGTTAGAACGAGCGGGCGGTTCTTGCGAGGCGTAACACGGGCGAATAGCTCAGCTGGTTAGAGCACCTGTCTTACACACAGGGGGTCGGGGGTTCGAATCCCTCTTCGCCCATACCGTCACCTTGGCGTTGGCAGAAACTTGCCGACGGTCAGAGGGCGCCGCAGTTTGTCCAGCATCACCCCCAGACCCGCGTGACTCCGCGTCCACGGGTTGTTCCATCCCCCCGGGTTTCCGTGTACCACGGCTCAGTTGCGGAGGTTACGACATTGATGTCACGGCATTTCCAGACGCTCGCAGGGATCGGTTTGGCCCTCGGTGGCACTCTCGTGCCTTCGGTGGCTTCGGCCCAGATCAACCGGGTGCCCGACCCCAACGCGAAGCGCGTCATGGTGGCGGTGTTCCGTAGCGGCGACAAGGGCCTGGGGGTGCAGGCTGCCGACGCGGTGCGCTCGCGCATGACCAGCGAGTTCCCGTTCAAGCAGGTGTATGTCCTCCCCAAGCAGGACATCACCGCCACGCTCGAAGCCTCGGGCTTCCCCGTCACCGAAGCGCTCGAGCCGCATGACCAGAAGGCCTTGGCCACGCTGCTCCGCGCCGACGAGTACGTCACCGGTACGGTGAGCAAGGGACCCGACGGGGTGAAGGTCGAAGCCAACCTCGTGCTGGCCCGCGACAACGCCCTCGTGCAGCCGCTCGGCACGTACGATGCCAAGAACGTTGGCGAAGCGTCGAGCCTGATTGCGAAGGAGCTCAAGGAAGCGCGCAAGCAGCTCGAGTTTGAGCAGAAGTGCATCAACTCGGCGCGTCAGCAGCAGTATGACGCGGCGATCGCGTCGGCCAAGGAAGGCATTACGGCCTACCCGAAGTCCACGCTGGCCCGTATCTGCTGGGCAAACGTGCTCGTGACCCAGAAGGCGCCGGCCGCGCAGCAGCTGGCGCTGGCCAAGGAAATCACGGCCATCGACCCGAAGAGCCGCCCGGGCCTCGCGATTCTCGCGCAGAGCTACCGCGACTCCAACATGGGTGACTCGGCCGTCGTGACGCTCACGCGTCTGCTGGCCACGGACCCCAAGAACCCGCGTCTCCAGAAAGACGTCGTCGAAGCCATTGCGTCGCTCGCCAACCCCAAGGTGGCCAAGCCCGTGATCGACGAAGCGGTACTCGCCAATCCGGGCGACCCGGAGCTGCTCCGTCTCCGGTGGATCATTCTGCTCTCGACGCGTGACTTCAAGGAAGCGTTCGCGCAGGGCGATGAGCTCGTGAAGCTCGACACGTCGTTCGCCGACACCACGTACTTCATCCGGACGGCGCGCGCCTACGCGGCCGACAGTCAGTTCCAGAAGGCTGCCGAGACGGCGTCGAAGGGTATCGCGAAGTTCCCGGGCAACGGCTCGCTCGTGTACGAGCAGATCGTCACCCTCCGCAGTGCCGGTCAGAACCAGCAGGCGCTCGAGGCGCTCGACAAGGCCATTGCGGCCAAGCAGTCGGTCGAAGGCGCGTCAGTGCTTCGCATCACGCTGCTCAAGGACCTCGGCAAGGGTGAGGAAGTGCTGCCGGCCATCAAGGCGGCCATTGCGTCGGGCGACACGACAGCAAACCTGCGCGTGCTTGCCCTTCAGGCTGGTAACGAAGCCTATCGCAAGGCTGTCGGAAGCAAGACGATGGAAGACTTCGCTTCCGCAGTCGACATCTTGAAGTACGCGGACTCGGTTGTTCCTGCGAACCTCAAGCCCCAGGCGCAGTTCCTGCTCGGCGCAACCTACACGTACTTCTCTGGTCTCAAGCTGAAGACGGCGCAAGAGACGAAGGCTTGTGCGCCGGCCAAGGAAGCCAAGGATATGATCGTGGAAGCGCAGATCCTTCTGCCTCGCGGCGGCTCCTTCTCACCGGACGCGATGCGCCAGCTGATGGGACAGGTCATGCAGTTCGATCCGTACGCTGACCAGATCATCAAGGCTTTCTGCAAGTAACAGAAGCCGGTGCCTCAACGGGCCCGCCGTCCTCGTGACGGCGGGCCCGTTGTCGTTTTCCCGTCAGTAAAGCCCACGTTTTCGCACAGTCCCGCACGGGTTAATCACATCCGTGCGCGCGCACGGGTAATGCACATTTCGGTGCGTGTCGGCGTCTGTTGACGCTGCCGACTGCTTGCCGCTATCATGCCCCGTTGCGACGCTCCTGTACGCGCCCATCGAGGCGCCTTTGCCGTATCCATGACGCGCCTGTTCGTTAGCCCAATCCGCGCGTGAGCCCGACCCGCACGCATCCCGTCGCGCGCGTCGGCGCCTATCACGTCCCCGTGCTGCTGCACGAAATCGAGGAACTGTTGGCGAACGCCACCACGGTGCTCGATTGCACGCTGGGTGGTGGTGGTCACTCCGCGGCACTCCTCGAGCGCGGGATGCGCGTCACCGGTGTCGACCGCGATCCGCGAGCCCTCGCGGCCGCGCGCGAGCGGCTCGCCGACTACGAAAAGTCCGGGCAGTTCCGCGCGCTGCTCGGCAACTACGCCGACGTCGGCGGCGCCGGCCTCGCCGACATCGAAAAATTCGACGGCATTCTGCTCGACCTCGGCGTGTCGTCCCATCAGTTCGACGACCTCTCGCGCGGCTTCACGTTCCGCGAGGGGGCCCCGCTCGACATGCGCATGGGCACCGACGCCGACCTCGACGCTGCCGAGCTGCTCAACACCATCGACGAAGTCGATCTGTCGGCGCTGCTGCGCGCCTACGCCGACGAGCCGCGTGCTGCCCGCATGGCGCGCGAGATCATTCGCCGTCGTGAGCGTCGCCCCTTTGCGACGGCCGACGACCTGGTCGATGCCATTCGCGCCGTGCTCGGCCCCCGCAGCGGCGCACCCGATTTTGCGCGCATCTTTCAAGCGGTGCGTATTGCCGTGAACGACGAACTCGCCGGCCTCGAACGCGCGCTCCCCGATTTGCGCGACCGGCTCACCCCGGGCGGCGTGCTGGCCATCATTTCGTACCACTCCGGCGAAGACCGTCTGGTGAAGAACGCCTTCCGCGACTGGAGCACCGCCTGCACCTGCCCGCCGCGGCTCATGAAGTGCGCCTGCCGGGGCGTGCCGCTGGGAGAGACGATTACGCGCAAACCTGTCATTGCCACCGACGACGAGGTCGAAGGCAACACGCGCGCGAGGAGCGCCCGGCTGCGGGCCTGGAGACGGGCGCGCTGATGGCCACGACGCGCCGGAGCACCGCGAAGAAAGCGCGCGGTCCCGTCAAGGGACGCGCGATCGTGGCGTGTGGGCTGCTGGTGTTCTTTGCCGTGACTATGGCGATCGTCTCGCGCCGGGCGCTGGGCGTAAAGACCCAGGAGGAGATTCGCACGCTGCGCGCCGAGCAGCGCTCCCTCGTGGCGCAGCAGAAGTATCTCGAGCACGCCATGCGGCGAGCCACGAGTCGCCGGGCCGTCGTGCAGGAAGCGCAGCAACGCTTGGGAATGGGGCGCCCGTCCGAAGTGCAAACCCGCTTTCTCGTGTCGCCCCAATGAGCGCGGCCCAAGACGGCGCGGACAGCACGGCCCCGGTGTTGAGCCGAGGACGGGCCAGTTTCGTGCATATCACGCTCGTGTTGTTCGCCGCGGCGGTCGTGGCCAAGGCGGCTCAGGTGCAGCTCGTCGAACACGACCGGTGGGCGCGGGCAGCGACTACGCAGCATGTGGCCGACGTACAGGTCACTCCGCCGCGCGGGGCGATTCTCGATGCCACCGGGACGGTGCTCGTGGAAACCCGCGAGCAGGTGCAGATCATCGTAGAGCCGCACCATCTGCGGGTGGTCGAACGCAAAGGCGCCGACGGGGTGACGCGCACAGTCGATTCCCGGGTGGTGCTGCGGAGGGCGCTCAAGGATCTGCGTGTCCCCGAGATGTGGGTCAAGCGCGCCTTCGACCGCAAGAAATACAAGTGGGTGGAAATTCCCCAGACGTTCGCGCCCTCCGACGTGGAGCGGCTGCGCACTCTGCCGGGGATCGTGCTCCGTTCCCAGCTGACGCGCATCAATTCCACGCCGCAGGGGCTGGCCGGCATAGTGGGCGTGGCCACCGCAACGGGCAATGCGCGCAGCGGACTTGAAAGCGAGCTCGACGAGTTCCTCCGCGGCACGGAAGGGCGCGACTCCGTGATGCGCGACAGACGTGGCGGAGGCCTTCCGTCGCCGATGTTGCATTCCGTCGCCGCGCGCCCGGGGCACAACGTCACGCTCACCATCAATCAGCAGCTACAGGAGATCGCCGAAGAGGCGCTGGCCAACGCACGCCAACGTACGGGGGCGACCGGTGGTGACGTCCTCATTCTCGACCCGCGTGACGGCGCGGTGCTTGCCATTGCCGGCATCCGCAAGGGCAAAGCGGCGTATACCGGTAACGGGCTCACGGAAGCCTTCGAGCCCGGGTCGGTAATGAAGCCGTTCATTCTGGCGCGGCTGCTCGACCTCAAGCGAATTGCTCCCGATCAGTGGTTCAACACGCACAACGGCGAGTGGAAATACGGGGTCAAGAAGTACCGCGATACGCACCGAGCCGAACGCATGACAGTCCGCGATATCGTGCGCTTCTCGAGCAACATCGGGACGGTGCAGGCCTCCATGCAGCTTTCGGATGGCGAAGAGTATGAGGCGCTCCGCGACTTCGGGTTCGGCGTTCCCACCGGCGTGTCGTACCCATCGGAATCGCGCGGCGACGTGAAGCGGCCGCCGTACTCCTCGCTCGATCATGCGCAGATGTCGATTGGCTATGCCATGACGGCCACGCCACTGCAGATCGCCACCGCCTACGCGGCCATTGCCAACGGTGGCGAGCTGCTCGAGCCATCGCTCGTGCGTGAGGTGCACGATGTCGATGGGCTATTGGTGTACAAGCACAAGCGGACCGTGGTGCGGCGCGTCATGTCGGCCGAGGTATCGCAGCTCATGCGCGACATGCTCAAGAGCGCGGTGGACAGCGGCACCTCGACCGCAGCCGACCTGCAGACCTTCGATGTGGGCGGCAAGTCCGGCACGGCGCGTCGCGTGCGCGACGACGGCCGTGGTTACGAGAACGGCAAGTACAACTCGAGCTTTGCCGGCATGTTCCCCATCGAGAAGCCACAGTACGTCATCGTGGCCCGCCTTATCGATCCAGTGGGCACGTATTACGGCGGGCTGGTGTCGGGCACGATGGTCAACGACCTGCTGCAGTCCGCCATTGCAACACGCGACGCGGCACTCGATCGTACCGAACTCGCGCGTCTGGCACGCCCCATGCCGGCACCGCTTCCCAAGCCACTCACGCCGGACCAGCAGCGCGTGGCCGACCGCGACGCCGCGCGCTTCGATTCGCTCAAGGCCCCGGAGCCGCCCATGGCCGAGCCGGTCCCCATGCCCTCCCGCATCGTGGTGGAGCTTCCCTTCGCCATCCCCCGCGATGTGCAGCGCAAGTCCGGCGGTGAGGTGCGTGTGGTGCCGTCGGTCTATGGACTCTCGGCGCGACAGGCCGCGCGCGCCCTGTTTGCCGCAGGCTTCCAGGTCCGTGTCGTGGAAGGGAGCAGCGTCCGCACGCGCCCCGCCGCTGGAGTGTCACTGCGCGCCGGCTCCACGGTGCAACTTGAAACACCCAGATAATTCTCTTGTGACCCTCCAGAACGGTTCGCCTGCCGACGCGGTACTGCCGCCAGCAGTCGCGGTCAGTACGCTCGTCGATGCGCTGCGCGAGGGAGGGCTGCTGGTGGCGGCGTCGCCCAACGTGCCGTCCACGGTCTCCGCCCTCGTCGACGACAGCCGTTGCGTGCAGCGGGGGGCGGCGTTCCTCGCGGTGAAGGGGGCGGCGCAGGATGGGCATGCCTGGTTGCCACAGGTGCAGGCGACCGGCGCCGCACTCGCCATTGTCGAAGATGCCGCCGCCGCCGAGTCTGCCGGACTCCCGTATCTGCAGGTGCGCGATGGGCGCCGAGCAGCCGCCATCACGGCGGCGGCCTTTCATGGGTGGCCGGCACGGTCACTCACGCTCGTCGGCGTCACCGGGACCAATGGCAAGACCACCACGGTGGGACTGCTGCGTCATCTTCTCGATGAGCCGACGCATCGCGCCGCGTCCATCGGTACGCTCGGCGTGCTGTTGGGCAGCGAGGGAGCGCCGTTCCCTGGTGGCGGTGGACTTACGACGCCGGGGCCCGTCGAACTGCAGCGTGTGCTCCGCGCGCTCGTCGACACGGGCGTTACGCGCGTGGCCATGGAGACGTCGTCACACGCCCTCGACCAACGGCGCGTCGATGGGCTCAGCTTTGCGGCGGCGGTGTTCACCAACCTCACGCGCGATCACCTCGACTATCACGGCACCATGGAGGCCTACCGCGCGGCCAAGCTGCGGTTGGTGGGGCTGTTGGCGCGTGATGGTGTCGCGGTGCTCAACGCCGATGATCCCGCGTGGCACGGCGTCACCAATGCGCCGCGCACGCTCACCTTTGCGGCGCACGAGACCGGGGCCGACGTCGCGGCTCGCGAGGTGGAGTACGTGGCCTCGGGCAGCCGCTTCCTGCTGGTCACGGCCACCGGCGCGCATCCGGTATCGCTCCCGCTCATTGGCGACTTCAATATTGCCAACGCACTGGGTGCGGCCGCCGTCGCCGTGACGCTTGGCATGTCCGTGGCGCAGGTGGCACAGCGGCTGTCCAACGCGCCGCAGGTGCCGGGACGGTTGGAGGTGCTGCAGACATCGCCCACGGTGCTGCGCGACTACGCGCACACGCCCGATGCCCTCGACCGCGCATTGCGCGCGGTGCGTCCGTTCACCCGTGAGAGTGCCGACAACGCGGGGCGTCTCATCGTCCTCGTTGGCTGCGGCGGCGACCGCGATCGCGGCAAGCGTCCCGCGATGGGACGTCTTGCCGAGCAGTTGGCCGACATGGTCATCGTGACCAGCGACAACCCGCGGACTGAAGACCCTGAACGCATTCTCGACGATATCGAGGCCGGGATGTCCGAGAGGAAACACGTGCGCATCGTCGACCGTCGCGACGCGATCGCGTATGCCCTGCAGCACGCGGCGCCGCACGATGTCATTGTGCTCGCCGGGAAGGGGCACGAGACCTATCAGATTCGCGGCACGACGTCGTATCCCTTCGATGAGCGTGTGATCGTGGCGGAGTTGTCACGGGCGTTGTTGTCGCACGACGCACCGCTGGAGGACGCATGAGCGTCACGCGCAAAGCCGGCACGGCGTTCAACGCGATCCCGGCCGTGTCGCCCGACATGGCACACGCCTATTGGACCTTCGAGCGTGTGGCGCAGGCGCTCGGCACGGGCCCCGGCATGCCCAATCCGCTCGCCGGTGTGTCCACCGATACGCGGCACGTGGCGCGCGGGGATCTGTTCGTGGCGCTGCGCGGTGATCGGTTCGATGCGCACGACTTTCTGGCGCAGGCGCGCGAGGCGGGTGCGGCGGCGTTCGTCGTCAGTGATGCGACGAAGGCGGCGGGGCTCGGCGTGCCCACGTACGTGGTCCCCGACACGCTCGTGGCGCTGGGGCAGCTCGCGCACGCGTGGCGCAAGGCGTGGGGGCGCAGCGTCGTGGCCGTGGCCGGCTCCAACGGCAAGACCAGCACCAAGGAGCTGCTTACGGCGGCCCTCGGGCGCACGTTCACGGTGCACGCCACCAGCGGCAATCTCAACAACCGCATTGGTGTGCCGCTCACGTTGCTCGCCATTCCCAGCGACGCCGAAGTGGCCATCGTCGAGCTGGGGACCAATACGCCCGGAGAAGTCGCCACGCTGCGTGCCATCACGGCGCCCGATGTCGCGGTGCTCACCAGCATCGGTGAAGAGCATCTCGAAGGCTTGGGCGACCTGGCCGGTGTGCTGCGCGAGGAGTGCGACGTGTTCCACGGCGTTACGCTTGCCGTTGTGCCGTCGGCGCACCCCGACGTGGAGCCGTTCGCTCGTGACCGCGCACAAGCCATCATCAGTGCCGGCCTCTTGGGCAGTGGTGTGGTCCCCGAGCAGTGGGGGCTCGATGCCGAAGGGCGTCCGTGGCTCGACGTGAACGGCACGCGGTTTTCCCTGCCGCTGCGTGGTGCGCATCAGGCCGCGAACGCCATGCTCGCCATTGCCACGGCGCAGGCGTGCGGCGTGCCGCTCGACGAGGCGGCGGCCGGCATGGCCGCCATGCCCGTGCCACCTATGCGCGGAGAGTGGGAAACGCTCGGCGAGGCTACGCTCATCAACGACGCCTACAACGCCAACCCCGCCTCCATGCGTGCGGCCATCGCGCTGCTGAGTGATGTGGGGCAGAAGCGTCAGCGGGTCGCCATTCTGGGCTCCATGCGCGAACTGGGGGCACACGCCGATCAGCAGCACCGTGAGGTCGCACAGGCCGCGCTCGACTCTCCGGCCGACCTTGTGGTTGGCGTGGGCGATTTTGCGGTCGCGCTCACCGCCCTCGCGCCGCACGATGCGCGCGTGGTGGTCAGCGAAGAGCTCGACGCGCTCTGGCCATTGCTCGAAGCACGTCTCGACAAACGCGCCGTCATCCTCCTCAAGGCTTCACGAGGCATGCGCCTCGAACGTCTTGTGCCGACCATCACTGCCTGGGCCACCGCGTAACCATCCAGCGTGCTCTACTTCCTGCTGCAACCGCTCGCGCGCGACATTCGCGTGCTGAACCTGCTCAACTACATCACCTTCCGCGCCACCGCCGCGTTCGTGACGGCGCTGTTGCTCTGCTTCGTCTTCGGACCGCTCATCATCAGGCGATTGCAGGCGATGGCGGTGCACCAGGTGGTGCGCGCCGGCACGCCGGACTCGCACGCTGGCAAAGGGACGACGCCCACCATGGGGGGCATCATCATTCTCGTGGCGACGTTCATTCCGGTGCTCCTCTGGGCTCGACTGGAGAATCACTACGTCTTGCTCGCGATGGCGGTGACGGCGTGGATGGGGGTGATCGGATTTCTCGACGATTACCTCAAGCTCAAGCAGAAGCGTGAAGGGCTGAAGAATGAAGGACTCGTCGAGCGCTACAAGCTGGCGGGGCAGGTCGTGTGCGGTCTGGGACTGGGGGCTTACCTGCTGCTCGACCCCATCTCGACGCTGCCGGGCGCGAGCACCACGCTGCCCTTCTTCAAGTACATCCTGGTCGTGCCCGCCGTGACGTGGGCGGCGTGGCTGTATATCCCGTGGGTCACGTTCATTCTCACGGGGGTCAGCAACGCCGTGAACCTCACCGATGGGCTCGATGGCCTGTCGTCGGGGCTCGTGGCCATAGCCGTCCTCACGCTCGGCATCTTCGCCTATCTCATCGGCCGCAAGGACACCAGTACGCACCTGCTCATCTTCTATTTGGCCGGCGCAGGTGAGCTGACGGTCTTCTGTGCGGCCATCGTGGGCGCCTGCCTCGGTTTTCTGTGGTACAACGCCCATCCCGCGCAGGTATTCATGGGCGATACCGGCTCGCTGGCTTTGGGCGGCGCCGTTGGCGCAATCGCGATACTGCTCAAGAGCGAATTCCTGCTGCTCTTTGTGGGCGCGGTGTTTTTTGCCGAAACCATGTCGGTCATTCTGCAGCGCACGGTCTTCAAGTATCGTCGGCGCCGGTTCGGGCTCGAGTATGCGCAGAAGCATCGGGTGTTCTTGCGCGCCCCGCTGCATCATCATTACGAGCTGAAGGGATGGCCCGAGACGCAGGTCGTCATCCGCTTCTGGATCGTTGGCATCCTGTGCGCGTTCCTTGCGCTCAGTACACTCAAGCTGCGGTAAAGGGACTCGGCATGACCTCGGCTCACACCCCGCCGGAGATCGCGGCCCTCGTCGCCCGACGGCTCGCCGAGCGGACCGGCGAATTCGCCGTCATTGGCCTCGGACGCAGCGGTATGGCTGCCTCGCGCCTGCTGCGCAAAGCTGGTGTTTCCGTGTATGCCTCCGATGCCTCGTCGTCGCCCACGGTTCGCGCGGCGGCGGCGGAGCTCGAACGCGAAGGGGCCAGTGTCGATGTGGGGCTGCACAATCTCGACCGCATTGCCCACGCAGCGGTGGTGGTGGTGAGCCCTGGCGTGCCACCGGAAGTTCCGCCGCTGCGCGTCGCGCGCGCCCGCAACGTCCCCATCGTGAGTGAAGTGGAGGTGGCGCTGCGCCTCATGCCGCCGCTGCGCTACATCGCCACGACCGGGACCAACGGCAAGACCACCACGACGGCGCTCGTGGGGCATTTGCTGCGGGCGCTTGGCCTCGATGCCGCCGATGTGGGGAACATCGGCACGCCGGTCGCGGAGTTGGCCTTGCGGGAGGTGCCCCCGGCTTGGGCGGCGCTCGAGATGTCGAGTTTTCAGCTCCACGATACGCCCGGCATTCACCCCGATGTCGGGGTGCTGACCACGCTGAGCCCCGACCATCTTGATCGCTACCCGGGCGTACGGGAGTATTACGCGGACAAGAAGCGGCTCTTCGCCAATGCCACCGTCCCATCGCGATGGGTAACCACCGCCGACAACGTCGATGTGCACACACTCGTGCGCGGCGTGCCGGGGCATTGGTATCACTTCTCCACGCAACGGCGCGATGTGGACGCGTGGTTCGACCGCGAGCGCAATGAGTTGCACGTGCTGGGCGCGCCGCTCATGGCGCGCGATGAGATCGCGCTCGCTGGCGACCACAACGTGGCCAACGTGTTGGCGGCGCTGCTCGCGGTCATGGTGGCCGACGCCGCGCATCGTACGCCGGCTGCGCGGGCAACGCTGGCCAAGGCGCTGCGAACCTTCACCGCGCTGGCCCATCGCCTCGAGCCGGTGAGTGACCGCAACGGGATTCTGTGGCTCAACGATTCGAAAGCCACCAACGTCGCGTCCACGCAGGTCGCCCTCGCCGGCATGACGCGCCCCACGGTCGTGCTGCTGGGCGGCCGGCACAAGGGCGAGCCGTATGCCGCGCTTGCGCCGGAGCTGCGGCGGATGGCACGGGCGGTACTCGCCTTCGGCGAAGCGGGGCCGCTGGTGCATCAGGACTTGGTCTCGGTGCTCGCGCCGCAGGTACCGGTCGAACTCCTCGCGGCGGGCGCGACCTTCGAACACGTGCTCCGCCGCGCGCGCGCGCTGGCGCAGACGGGTGACGCCATTCTGTTGTCCCCTGCCTGTTCCAGTTACGACATGTTTCGCAACTACGAAGAGCGCGGACGCGAGTTCGCGCGGCTTGCCGGAGAATTGGCGTGAGCTTCGCTGCGCGCAGCGTGTCCCCCGACGCGATGTCATCGGCCGCCGCGCGGGGGGCGACCCTGGCCGGGACACGTGAACGGTGGCGCATGTCCATCGAAGCGCGCGCGCTGGTCATGGTTACCGCCATTCTGGCCACCTTCGGGTTGGCGGTGCTCTACAGCGCGAGCGCGATCGTGGCGGTGAACGCGGGGAGTCGCGGGTATCACTTCGTCCTGCGCCAGGGGCTTGGTGTCGTCGTGGGAGCCGTCGCGTTTGCGCTGCTGGCAAAGATCGATGCGGACATCTGGAGGCGGTGGGCATGGCCCATCATGCTGGTGAGCCTCGTGCTCATGATCACGGTGCTGTTGCCGGGAATGGAGTCGATCAATGGCTCCCGACGCGCGCTCTTCGGCGGATCCATCCAACCCTCGGAACTTGCCAAGTTCGCCGTGCTCGTCTGGACGCCCATGTTGCTCGTGAAAAAGGGCGAGCGCGTCAAGGAGGTACGCAAAGGGCTGATACCCTTTGCGGTGGTCATCGGCAGTCTGTGCGTGCTCGCCATTCTCGAGCCCGATTTCTCGGTGGCCATGATGTTCTGTTTGCTCATGGCGGTGCTGCTCTTTGTCGGAGGCGCCAAGATCTCGCACTTTGTGCTCTTCGGCACGCTCGGGCTGGCGCTCATGGGGATGACGATGGCCGACAAGGGGTACGTACGCGAACGGCTGCGTAGCTTTTCCGAGGGCGAACAGGCGCTCGCCCACCGCAAGAGCCCTACGGCCGAGCAGCAGCATCAATCGCTCATTGCCGTCGGCTCCGGCGGTGTTTGGGGCGTGGGATTCGGGCGGGGCAATCAGCAGCGCGGTTGGCTTCCGCTGGCGTACAACGATTTCATCGGTTCCATCGTCGGCGAAGAGTTCGGCTTTCTCGGACTCGCGGGGCTTACGGTGCTCTTCGCGTTGTACGGCTGGCTCGGCTTCCGCATTGCCCGTGAGGCGCGAAGTCCGTTTCTCACCCTGGTCGCGGTGGGACTGACGTTCACGACGGTGTTCACGGCGTTCATTCACCTCGCCGTGGTCATCGGGCTGCTCCCCAACACGGGGCTGACGTTGCCCTTTGTGAGCTACGGGCGTTCGAACCTGGTGCTTACCCTCGCGATGACCGGCATTCTGGTCAACATCGGCAGCTCGCGTGAACGCGTCTACGGGGTGTCGGCCACCGATCCGCTCGTCTCGCCGTCGCTGTCGTGAGCGTGCGCGTCTTCTTCGCCGGCGGTGGAACCGGCGGGCACCTCTATCCGGGGCTCGCGATTGCCCGGGCGATGGTGCAACGCGACCCATCGGTACAGCCGCACTTCATCGGCGCGCGGCGCGGTATCGAGCGCGATGTTCTGCCCGGCGCGGGCTTTCCGTTCACGCTGCTCGACTTGCATCCGCTCTATCGCCGGCAGCCGTGGAACAACTGGAAGACAGTGGTGGGCGCGGTGAGTGCGTGGCGCGCCATCGGGGCCCTGGCGCGCGAGCAGCGGCCTGCGGCGGTTATCGGTACAGGCGGATACGCGGCCGGTGTGGCCTTGGCGTGGGGGCGCGCGAATGGCGTGCCCACCATGCTGCACGAGCCCGATAGCCATCCCGGGCTCACGACGCGCGCCTTCGCCACGGGGGCACGTGCGCTCTATCTCGGCTTTCCCGAGGCGGCGTCGCGTCTGACGGCGGGAGCGCACACCGAGATCCATCCATTTGGCTGTCCCATCGAGCCGCCGCCAACACCGCGCCGGTCTCGGGCGGTGGCTCGGCAGGTATGGGCGCTTCCCGACGATGCGTTCGTGGTGCTCGCCTTTGGGGGCAGCCAGGGCGCGCGTGCGCTCAACGAAGCCGTCTCGGCGTGGGTCGCACGTGGCCTGCCGCCCAACGTGGCGGTCATCTGGGCCACCGGTAAGCACCAGGCCGCCGCGTACCTCGACCGCGCGAGCGGCATGGTGCGCGTACGACCGTATCTCTCGCCTATCGCCGATGCGTATGCGGCGGCCGACATCGCCATCGCGCGCGCCGGCGCTATGTCGATTGCCGAGTTATGTGCGTGGGGGATTCCCGCGGTGCTGGTACCGTTGCCCACGGCGGCGCAGGACCACCAGTCGCACAATGCTCGCGCCACAGCGGCCGCCGGCGCTGCCATCCATTTGCCACAGGCCGAGCTCTCGGCCGACCGGCTCGACGAACTGGTGCGTGCGCTGCAGTGCGACCGTGCGCGTCTCGACAGCATGCGAGCGGCGGCGACCACGCGCGCACATCCCGGCGCCGCCGATGCCATCGCCCGCCATATCCTGCAGACGGTACTCCCGTCGTCTCCGCGCTACTGACGGCCTCGTCCGATCGCCATATTCCTGCAATGTCACTTTCTGATTCGGCCTCCACACTCGACGCGCGGTCGCGCGCCGTCTTGCTCGACACCACCGACGCGCGCCCGGTGCACTTTGTCGGCATTGCCGGCGCCGGCATGAGTGCGTTGGCCGAACTGCTGGCGCGCCGCGGTGTGGCCATTCAGGGCACCGACGCCAATCCCGGTGGCGCGCCCGATCTCGCGCGCTATGGCATCACGGTGCGCGAGCACGACGCCGGCATGGTCGCAGAGGCGCGAGCCCTCGTGTACTCGTCGGCCATCCCGGCCACGCACCCCGAAATGGCCGCCGCTCGGGCGGCCGGCATTCCGGTGGTGCGTCGCGCCGAAGCCCTGGCCGATGCGGTGAGTGGCGGCACGCTCGTGGGTATTGCCGGCACCCATGGCAAGACCACCACGACGGTCATGACCACCGAAGCGCTCGCAAGTGCCGGCGTCGATCCCACCGGCGTGGTGGGCGGGCGCGTGGGACTCTGGGGCGGTAACCTGCGCATGGGCGGCACCACCTACGTGGTGGAAGCCGACGAATATGATCGCTCGTTCCTCGCGCTCTCCCCCGAGGTTGCGGTGGTGCTGAACGTCGAAGCCGATCACCTCGACATCTACCGCGATCTCGACGATATCACGCGCGCCTTCGAGATGTATCTGTCACCGGCCCGCGCCCTCGTCCGGTGCGCCGATGATGCCGGCGCCATGGCGTTGCGTGTCGCCTCGAGCCGCGAGATCATTGCCTATTCGGCCACGGCGCCCGGCACGGCGCCGTCGGCATACGCCGCCGATGCGCGGCTCGTGGCCGATGCGCTGGTCCTCGATGCCGCCGGGTCACGCTTCACCGTGCGCTTCGACGGCGACGCGCTTGGCGATGTTCAGCTCGCCGTTCCCGGTGTGCACAACGTGCGCAATGCGCTCGCCGCCATTGGCGCGGGACTCGCACTCGGCGCCACCGTGCCAGCCATGGCGCCGGGGCTCGCGGCCTTTCGTGGCGTCGAACGGCGTTTTCAGCGCCTCGGCAACGCCCGTGGTATCGAGGTCGTCGACGACTACGCGCACCACCCCACCGAGGTCGACGCGACCATCGCGGCGGCGCGTCACGCGTTCCCCAATCGTCGGCTCGTGCTTCTGTTTCAGCCGCACCTGTACTCGCGGACGCGTGATTTGCAGGCCGAGTTTGCCCGCGCGCTGGGCGCCGCCGACGTGCTCATGCTTTGCGACATCTACGGCGCGCGCGAACAGCCCGAGCCCGGCGTGACGTCGGCGCTCATTGGCGACCGCGTCGCGACGGGCGTGTTGCGGTGGAGCGGCCCGCGCGCCGAGGCGGCGGCGGCGGCCTACGGCATGGTGCGGGAGGGCGACGTCGTGCTCACCATGGGGGCAGGGGACATCACGCGCACCGGTCCCGAGTTGCTCGACCGGCTCCGCGCAACGGCGTCGCCCCACTGAGCGCCGCCGTCACGCCGTGGCCACCTCGAGGAGCAGGGGTACCGACAGCGAAACGCTCCCCAAGCGCGGGCGCTCAGCCGTATCGGCCAGTGCGTCGGAGACCGCGCCTGCGCGCAGGTGGCGCGTGACCCGCATGCTGTTGCTCACCCTCGCCGTAGGCGGCGTGTTGGGAAGTCCGTGGTGGGGGCCGCGCGCCTTGTCACGATTCGACTTCTTTCGTGTGCGTCGCGTGGTGTTCGAAGGCATGCGCTACACCCCGCGCGCCGAAGCGCTGGCGTTACTCGAGCTGGACACGCTGCAGTCGGTGTGGCAGGCGCTGCCGCCGCTGGCCGAACGGCTGGCCAGTCACCCGCTGGTGGCGAGTGTCTCCGTCGACCGCCAACTCCCCGGCACCATGGTCGTGCGGGTGCAGGAACGGGAGCCCGTGGCGCTCGTGCGTCGCAAGACCGGGCGGCTGGAGCCGGTCGATGGCGCGGGTCACGGCCTCCCCATTGATCCGGCGCACGTGCCCATGGACGTGCCGCTGTCGGCGAGCGCGGACAGCGCCCTCATGCACCTGCTGGACGGGCTCCGGAGCTCCGAACCCGGTCTCTTTGCCCGAGTCGTAAGCGCCGAACGGGTCAAGCCGTCCAACGGCCCGCATGAATTCCGGATTACGCTCGACGCATTTGTCGTTCGCACCTCCCCCGAGGTGACCGTAGCCCGCTTCAAGGACATATTACCGGTGGAAGCCGACCTCGCGCGCAACCGCCTGCGCGCCGTGGAGCTCGACCTGCGCTTCCGTAACCAGGTGATCGCTAGACAGCCATGACGTCCGAACCCATTGTAGCCGCCCTCGACATCGGCACCGCCCACACCACCGCCCTCGTGGCCATGGTGCACGGGGATATTCCGCGCGCACCGCGGCTCAAGGTGCTCGGGGTCGGCACGACACGGACCATGGGCCTGCGTCGTGGTGTGGTGAGCGACATCGAAGAAGCCACGCGTTCCATTCGCGCGGCGGTCGAAGAGGCGTGCCGGGTGGCCGGGGTGCAGTCCGAGTCGCTGTATGTGGGCATCGCCGGCGAGCACGTGCGTGCCATGTGCTCGACGGGCGTGGTCGCCATCAGTGGCGACGAAATCACGCGTCCCGATGTCGACCGCGTGAACGAAGTCGCGCGCGCCATGGCCATTCCGCAGGATCGCGAACTGTTGCACGCCATTCCGCAGGAGTATCGCGTCGACAAGACCGACGGCATTCGTGATCCCGTCGGCATGATCGGGACGCGTCTCGAGACCGAGATGTATCTCGTCACGATCGGCAGCTCGCCGGCGATGAACTTGCGCAAGGCGATCGAACGCGCCGGTTACAAGACGCGGGAGCTCGTGCTCGAACCGTTGGCCAGTGCACTGTCGGTACTCACCGAAGAAGAAAAGGAGCTGGGGGTCGTGCTGGTCGAGCTCGGCGCCGGCACCACCGATCTCGCCATTTTTCACGAAGGCAAGATCCGGCATCTCGGGACCATCGCCTACGGCGGCAACAACGTCACGAGCGACCTCGTGCAGGGCTTGGGCATCACACAGCACGACGCCGAGCAGCTCAAGGAAGCGTACGGCTGCGCGTACGAGCCGCTCATCGACCCGGAGCAGGTCATTGCCATGCCCGCGTCGAGCTCCCACGGAGAGCGCCATATCTCGCGCGAGCTCATGACGCACATCATCCATCAGCGCATGGATGAGATCTTCGACAAGGTCGTGCGCGAAGTGCAGCAGTCCGGCTATCAGGGCAAGCTCAACGCGGGCGTGGTGCTCACGGGCGGCGGTGCGTCGCTCGAAGGCATCAACGAACTGGCGGCCGACGTGTTCGGGCTCGGTGTGCGCATCGGCGTGCCGGGCGCGAAGCTCGATGGGTTGGTGGAGAACGTCACCGATCCCCGCTTTGCGACGGTCACGGGCCTCGCGTTGTACGGGGCGCATCGTGCCGCGCTTGGTGGCGTGGTGTCGCGACGCACGTCGCTGAGCGGCGGTGGCGTCGACAAGTTCGCGGCGCGGGTAAAGACGTGGCTGCAGGATTTCTTCTGAGCGGCACCTGACGCGCGAACGCCGGAGTGCGGCACGCTGGGCGAACGAGGTTCGCCGCTGCCGCGTACTTTGGGGGAGTCTCATTCACCGCACCCCTTTCTCCCGCACCCGTGTCTCTCCTCTTTGCGGCCCTCCGGCGCTGCGCGTTCGGCTTTCTGCTGGTCGCGCCATTCTCGGCACACGCGCAACAGCTCACGCTCGACACGCGTGACCCCGCGCAGAAGCAGGACCCTACGTTCGACCAGAGCATCAAGGACTGGCTCGCCAATAGCAAGCACTCGAGTCCGCTCGTCGATCACTTGCCGCTGGTGCCTGGCATCCCCACGCCACGCGACGTGCTCGGCTATCACGTGGGCGCCCCGCGCATCCTCACGTACTACGACAAGCAGCTCGCGTATTACCGCGCGCTCGAGAAAGCAACGCCGCGCGTGAAGGTGGAAACGATTGGCCGTTCCGACGAGGGGCGTGAGCTGGTCGTCGTGTGGATTTCGAGCGACGCGAACATGCAGCAGGTCGCGCAGAATCGCGCCAACCTGAAGCGCATCGCCGATCCGCGCGGCATGACGGAAGCGCAGGTGAAGACGTTGCTCGCGCAGACGAAGCCGCACTATCACCTCATGGGTGGACTGCACTCGGGCGAGACGGGGCCGTCGGAAACGCTCATGGAGCTCGCGTACCGGTTGGCGGCGGAAACGTCGCCGATCATCAATCAGATTCGCGAACAGCTGTACGTGTCCATCACACCGGCGGCCGACGCCGACGGTCGTGATCGCAACGTCGACTGGTTCCTGCGCAATCTGGCCATGTCGCAGCCCACAACGACGGCGCAGGCGCCGAGTGCGGCCGCACCGAACGATACGACGCGCCGCGCGCCCGCTGCGCCCCCGGCCTTTGGCGGCGGGCAGGTCCCGTACTGGGGCAAGTATGTGTACCACGACAACAATCGCGACATCAACATCAAACTGGTGCAGATGCGCGCGATCATCGATTGGTACTTCACGGCGTATCCGCCCATCATGCACGACCTGCACGAAGCGCAGCCGTTGCTGTACACGTACACCGGTGGTCCGCCGCAGAACCCCAACCTCGATCCCCTTCTCTTCGCCGAGCTGCCGTGGTTCGGCAACTGGGAAATGGCGCAGATGACCAAGTGGGGCATGCCCGGCGTGTACACGCACGCGTTCATGGATGGCTGGTCACCTGGTTATCTGGGCTCGGTGGCGTACAATCACAACGGCCTCATGAAGATGTACGAAACGCAGTCGGGGCGTGATCTCGATAGCGCCGCGATGGCGAATGCCCGCCGCGGCATGGCGACTGGCGCGCCGGCGGCCGGCGGTGGTTTTGGCGGTCGCGCCGGGGCCATCCCCACGGGCCGTGGCGGTGCGCAGGATCGCGAGTGGTATCGCGGCAATCCCATTGGCTTCAACGACATCGCCACCTTCACGCGTCGGTCCAACGCGAACTATATGCAGACGGGCGTCATTTCCGCGCTGCAGCTTGCGAGCATGTTTCCGCAAACGGTGCTCGAGAACTTCTACATCAAGACGCGCAACAGCATCGAGGAAGGAAAGGGCAAGGCGCCGTACGGGTTCGTCATCCCGGTGCAGCGTGACATGACGCGCGTGGTCGAGATGGTGAACCTGCTGCGCGTGCAGCGCATCGAGATCGGCCAGGCAACGGCACCGGTGAAGGTGGGGAACATCACCTATCCTGTCGGCTCGTACGTGATCAAGCGCGACCAGCCGTATGGCCGTCTCGCCAAGAATCTGCTCGAGCGCCAGCAGTACCCCGATGCGCGTCTCAACACGTACGACGACAGCGGCTGGAGCATGGGCTTCGCCATGGGCGTCGATGTCGTCGAAGTCGGCGACAGCAGCATTCTCAAGACGCCGGTCACGAACATCGAGAAGGCGTTACTCAAGGGCACGCTCTCGGGCAGCACCGGCAACACGATTGCCGTGGCGCATCTGGGCAGCAACAGCATGGTGACGTTCCGCTATCTGTTGCGCGCGGTGCCGATGAAGGTGGCGGAGCAGCGCTTTGCCGCCGGCGACACCACGTATCCGGCGGGCTCGTTCGTCATCGACGCCAAGCATGCCAAGGTCATTCGTCCACTCATCGATTCACTCGGCCTCACGGCGACGTATCTCGCGTCCGCACCCACCGTGCGCCTGCACGATGCCGACGTCCCGCGCGTGGCGATCTACTCGCAGTGGAGCGGCACGCAGAATCTGGGGTGGTATCGTCTCACGTTCGACGAATTCAAGATTCCCTTCACGCTCATCTACAAGGAGCGCGTGCAGCAGGGGAATCTGCGCAAGGACTTCGACGTGATTCTCATGGCCGAACAGAACCTGTCGAAGACGACGGTCATGCAGGCGCCCGCTGCGCGCGCTGTGCCCTACAAGAAGGATCCCACGTATCCGTTCCTCGGCATGTACGGCGAGACGGAGAACATCACGGGCGGTTTCGGGCAGAAGGGCGTCGATGCGTTCGCCAGTTTCCTCGATCAGGGGGGCACGCTCATCGCGATCGGCGAGAGTGCGCGACTGCCGATCGAGTTCGGTTGGGCGCGTACGGTGGACAAGGTGACAGTGCCTGGGCTCACGGCGCAGCGGCCGCTGGTGGAGGCGACGATCACGCGTCCCGAGCACCCGGTGTTCTACGGTTATGGCGCGGCGACGATTCCGGTGAAGTACGTGGGCGGGACGCCGTTCAAGGTGGGGATCGCCGATGAGGGGAACGTGCTCGCGCGCTATGTGGGCGGCGACAAGGCGGTGGTGTCGGGGCTCATGACCGGCGCCGACTCGCTCCGGAGCCGTCCGTTTGCCGTGGATGTGCCGCAGGCCGTGAACGGTCGCGGACGTGTCATTCTGTTCGCGAACAACCCGATTTATCGGTGGCAGAACCACGGGGAGTTCAACATGGTCTTCAACAGTCTCATGAACTGGAATGACGGGGGACAGGTGAAGGCGCCGACGCCCTAACGGCGCCCGGCGTTCGCGCATTGTGCGAGGACGGGGTCGGGGGCTGTTGGTCGCGGGTGGGGTCGGGGCACAGCCACGACAGTCTGGGCACAGCCACGACAGTCGGGGCACTGCCACCACAGTCGGGGTCTACCAGCGGTCGGGGTCCCGGTCGGGTCGTGCGCGGTGCTTCGCTGGCGCGTCGGGGTCGGGGTCGGGGACAAAGTGTCGGGGCTGCCCCGACCCCGACCCCGACCCCGACCCCGACCCCGACGCGCCAGCGAAGCGCCGCGCCAGACCCGACCGGGACCCCGACCGTTGGTAGACCCCGACTGTGGTGGCAGTGCCCCGACTGTGGTGGCTGTGCCCAGACTGTCGTGGCTGTGCCCCGACCCCACCCACGACCAACAGCCCCCGACCACGATGTCAAGTCGGGACGATCACAGGGCGTAACTATGCACATTTCGCCCCGCCTGCCGAACATCACGAACCGTATCCGACCGCGATCATGTGGATAAAGTCGGATCCGTTTTGTGGCGGCCGAGGCCGCCGCCAAGATGCGCCAACTTCAACAAAATGCGGTGCTTGCGCGTGGCAATCGAACGTGTATTCTAGGAGAGCGACAACACCCGCACTTGACGCATCCTCAGTTGCATACGCGGCCGGGAGCGCGGTCCATCGACGCCGGTGGCGCTCGCCGCAGTCCGACCGCCAGCCATCCGTGCCGTCCGGGCCGTCCGGGCCGTCCGGGCCGTTCGTGCCGTCCGGACGACTGCGACCTCCACCCTGTGCCGCCTTGCCCCGTATGGAGCTCCCCAGAATGACCTTTGAGTTCGAAGAGAGCGCCTCCCAGAACGCCCGCATGAAAGTGGTGGGTGTGGGCGGCGGCGGCGGCAACGCCGTGAACCGCATGATCGAGGAGCATCTCGAGGGTGTGGAGTTCATCTCGGTGAACACCGACGCGCAGGCCCTCATGAACTCGAAGGCCGACGTCAAGATCCAGATCGGCAAGAAGCTCACCCGCGGCCTTGGCGCCGGCGCTCGACCGGAAATCGGTCGGCAGGCCATCGAAGAAAACCGCGAGGACACCAAGCGGGTCCTCGGTAACGCCGACCTCGTCTTCATCACCTGCGGTATGGGTGGCGGCACCGGGACCGGCGCCGCGCCGGTGGTCTGCCAGCTCGCGCGCGAAGCCGGTGCGCTCACCGTCGGCATCGTCACGCGCCCCTTCCTCTTCGAAGGGCGTAAGCGCATGCGGCAGGCCGAAGAGGGCATCGCCGAAATGCGCAAGCATGTGGACACGATGATCATCGTGCCCAACGAGCGGCTCCTCGCCGTCGTGGGCAAGGGGGTCCCGTTCCACGAAGCGCTCAAGAAAGCCGACGAAGTGCTCCTGCATGCCACACAGGGCATCTCGGTGCTCATCAGTGAGACGGGGATGGTGAACGTCGACTTTGCCGACGTGCGCACCGTCATGCAGAACGGCGGCTCCGCCCTCATGGGCACCGGCATCGGGCGCGGGGAAAACCGCGCCACCGAAGCCGCGCAACAGGCCATCGCCTCGCCGCTGCTCGACAATGTCTCCATCTCCGGCGCGACGGGCGTGCTGGTCAACATCACCGGCGGCGAAGACCTCACCCTCGGCGAAGTGCACCAGATCAACGATATCGTGCACGATGCCGTCGGGGACGACGCGGAAATCATCTTCGGCGCCGTGCACGAGCCCGCCATGATGGGGGAAATCCGGGTCACGGTGATCGCCACCGGCTTCGACCGCTACCTGCAGGGCCACCAGCCGACGACCGCGGCGGCCAGCACCAGCCCCTTTGCCCCTTCCGCTCGGCCCTCGGCTCCCGCACATTCAGAGGCGCAGGCGGCCGGTATCAAGGCGTCCTCGGTGCTGCCGTTCCCGTCCGGCGCGCGGCCGGCCGTGAGACCTTCTGCGCCATCCGCTCGTCCTGCATGGGAAGGCGCGCAACCGCGCCCGCCCCGAGTCCCGCCCCCGTCCTCGTCGTCCAGCGCTGAGCTCGACGATATGGAAATCCCGACGTTCATTCGGAGACAGATGGATTGACTTCCTCGCGAAAGCTGCTCGTTGCCGCCGGTTGCCTTGGCATCGGAGCGGCTGTTATCGCGCTAGGACGTCCTGTTCAAGAGCGCCCCGCGGCCAGTGTACTGGCGGCGGGGCCTCGCGTTTCCGTCGCTGCTCGATGGCGCACCAAGACCGACACCATCCGGCGCGGCGAGCCGCTCTCGGTCGCGCTCGAGCGGGCCGGACTCGCTCCCAACGAAGCGGCCGAGGCGCTGAGCGTTGCCTCCGCACTCGACCCGCGGCGGGTGCGAGCCGGTACTACGATCATCACCAAAGTCGATCCTGACTCCGGCGCCTCCGAAGTCGTGCTGCAACTCGCCATCGATCGCGTGGTACGCTTTACCCGCTCGGTTGGCCAGGGCTGGACCGAAAAAGAAGAAAAGCTCCAGTGGACGACCGACACCGTCGTGGTGGGCGGCGTCGTGAACTCCACGCTCACGGCGGCCGTCGCAGAGGGAGCCGACGCGTTTCCTGAGCGTCAGCGGACGGAACTCGCCTACGCCCTCGCCGATATTCTCGAGTATCGCGTCGATCTCAGCCGCGACCTGCAGAAGAACGACTCGGTACGCGTGATGGTCGAGCGTCAGACCGCGCCGAACGGACTCGTGCGCCCGGGCAACATCATCGCCGCTCGGCTGACCGTCTCGGGCAAGCCCGTCGAGACCATGCGCTTCACGCAGGGCACGCGCGTCTCGTACTTCGACGGCGACGGCAAGTCCATGCGCGCCGCGTTCCTGCGGGCGCCGCTCGCCTTCCGCCGTATCTCCAGCGTGTTCGGATTGCGTCGTCACCCCATCCTCGGCACGGTACGCCGTCACCAGGGAATGGACTACGCCGCCGCGTCTGGCACCCCTGTGCGTGCGCTCGGCAACGGCCGCGTGATCTTCGCCGGGTGGAAGGGCGGCTATGGCAAGACCATCGAGATCCGCCACACCAACGGGTACATCACGCGCTACGGCCATCTGCGGGCCATGAATGTGCGCTCGGGGCAGTCGGTCAGTATCTCACAGAACATCGGTCAGGTCGGTACCACGGGCTTGTCCACGGCGCCGCACCTGCATTTCGAAGTCCTCGTCAACGGCGTGCACCGGGATCCGCGCGTGGCGCTGCGCAATGTCACTGGCGAGCCGCTGGCGGCCTCGCAGCGTTCGGTCTTTGCCGAACTCAAGTCGCGCCTCTTCGCACAGCTCGATCAGCCCACGTCGCGCGTGGCCCATCGCGGACCGAGCGGTCGCCCCGACGGCGACTGAGCCGCCCGCACACCGAGCAGCTCACACCACTGCTGCGTGACACACGGGGAGCCCGCGCTCCCACCCGCGGGGCAGGAGAATCCGACTTCTTCTGCCCCGCGCCCTTTCTCTGCCATGTGCGCCCCGTGAGTTTTCACTCGTGATTCGCTGGATCCTTGCTCTTGCGCTCGGCCTCGTGGCCGCGTGGTTCGCCTATGGGCGTTCCGCCACGGCGTCCCGTACCCAGACCCCCACGCTGACGTGGCTGCTGGCCGCGCTGCGTGCCGCGGCCGTCACCGTCGTGGCGGCACTGCTCTTCGGGGCACCCATGGGGCGAGCGACGCCGCGCGCACCACTGGTGGCCATCGACGCATCGGCCTCGTGGCGCCGCGCGGTAGGTGACGAAAGCACGTACGTGAAGCGCTGGCGTCGCTTTGTGAATGACAGTGTGGTGCGCTCGGTCTCGGGCGACGCTCCGCTCGTGTTTGTTGGCGACTCGCTGCGCGATGGTGCCGGCGACGAGGTGGCGTCGTTCACACCACGTGATGGCGCGTCGCGCATGCGCCCCGCCGTCGATCGTGCGGCGTCGCTCGGCCGCAGTCTGGTGCTGGTCACCGACGGTGAAGTGGACGATGCTGACGCGTTGCGCGAAGCGCCGCCGGGCTCGCGCGTAATGCGACTGGTAACCGAGCCACGGCGCGATGCGGCCTTGATTGACCTCGCGGTGCCGCCCTCTGCCACCGGCGCGGACACGATCACGGTAGCGGCGACCGTCGGAGCCGGTGGCGTGGCCACCTCTGAAGGCGCCCTGCGCGTGCGCCTCGATGGCGTCGACGTGGGTTCGTCGCCGGTGCCCGCACTCGCGCCGTTCGCGAGCACACGCATCGCCATGCCCGTCGTCGTACCACGCGGCGATCGAACGGCGCTCGTGCAGGCGGTGCTCGACGTTGCGAGTGATGTCGAGCCGCGCAACGATACGCTGGCCACCGCCATGGATGTGGGCGATAAACCCACGGCGGTATTCGTGTCCACCTCGCCGGACATCGACGTCCGTGAAGTGCTGACCGTGCTGCGTGGGGCGCTCGACGTCCCCACACGGGCGTATCTGCGCATCGCGCCCTCCGTGTGGCGAGTGGAGGGCTCGCTGGCGCCGATCTCCGAGGCCGAGGTGAAGGCGCGCGCGGCAGCGGCCGGCATGTTGGTCGTGCACGGCGACACCGCGTGGCGCCCCGGCGCCGGTACCGCCGCGACCATGTCGCGAGCGCTCTGGGTGCCGGCACCGCCCACGCAAATTGCCCGTGCGGGTGAACTCACGCGCGTGCCCGAGTGGTACGCCGCGAGCGCCCCCGCCTCGCCGCTCATGGCCGCGCTGTCGGCGTTGCCCTTCGACTCACTGCCCCCGGTGACGCTGGCGGGCCCTGCGCGTGGCAACCAGACCGTCCTCAACATGCGACTCGGCAAACGTGGTGAGCCGCAGGCCGCCATTGCCACGCGTGAAGTCAACGGGGCACGCACCGTCGTGATTTCGGGGTCGGGCTACGCGGGATGGTCGCTGCGCGCCGGCCGCAGTCGCGACGCGTTCACGGCGCTGTGGGGCGCTATATTCGACTGGGTGTCAGCCGGGCGCGGCGATCTGCGCGCGGCCCGCCCGGCGCCCGGGCTCGTGCGGGCCGGCGAACCGGTTCTCTGGCGTCGAGGCGGCACCGATTCGGTCGTCACGGTGCAGGTGGCCGCTCGCGGTACCACGGGACCGAACACGGATTCTCTCACGTTGCGCTTCGGGACGCAGTACGACGCGCAGTCGACCCCGTTGGCTGCTGGTGTGTACGATGTGCAGGGGCGCGGTGGGGCCAGTGTGCTCGTGGTGAACGCATCGCGCGAATGGGTGCCGCGTTTGCCGTCCGTAGCAGTCGGACCACTGTCGCGAGGCGTCGCCGGATCGGATGCACCGCGGCTCGCCGACGCCGGTTGGCCGTTCGTCCTGGCATTGCTGCTGCTCTGCGGCGAGTGGCTGGCCCGTCGCGCTGCCGGTCAACGCTGACCGTCACGCGCTGACAACGTCCTTCGTCCAACGTCCGCACCTTCGGGTTCTTCGTAATTTTTCAGGGTGCAGCATATATGTCCCGACTGTTCCGCCGCAACGATGATGTGCCCAAGCGCTCCTTATGGCAGCGCTTCAAGGACGTGGTCTCCACCGATATGTCGGTGCTCTTCAAGGGCGTCGACCAAGGATCACTCGAAGCGCTCGAGACGCTGCTCATTCAGAGTGACTTTGGGGTCCCCACGTCGCTGGCCCTCGTCGCCGAAGTCGAGCGCCGTCACAAGCGCGGCGAGGTGAAGTCGGAGGTGGAGTTCCGCCGTGCCCTTGCCGACGGTGTCGAAGCCGCGCTGCGGAAAGGCAATAGCGATCCGGCGCTTCTCACCAACACCTCGGGGCCTACGGTGGTGCTGGTCATCGGGGTGAACGGGGCGGGGAAGACCACCTTCATCGGCAAGCTCTCCGCAGCCTTCCGCGCCGAAGGGAAGACGGTGCTGCTCGGCGCTGCGGACACCTTCCGCGCCGGCGCCATCGACCAGCTGCGCGTTTGGGCCAAGCGCGCCGGTGTCGACTTCGTGGGCGGCGCGCCGGGGAGCGATCCGGCGAGCGTCGCGTTCGACGCCGTCGATGCCGGTGTCACCCGCGGCGTCGATATGATCATCGTCGATACGGCCGGACGGCTCCATACGAGTGACGATCTGATGACGGAGCTGCGCAAGATTCATCGCGTGATCGGCAAGCGACTCCCCGACGCGCCGCACGAGATTCTGCTCGTGCTCGACGGGACCATCGGCCAGAATGCGCTCTCACAGGCGCGCACCTTCTCGGCGGCGGTCCCGGTCACTGGCGTGGTCGTCACCAAACTCGATGGGACCGCCAAGGGGGGCATCGTGGTCGCCGTGCACGAGGCGCTCGATGTGCCCATCAAGTTCGTCGGGCTCGGTGAACAGATCGGCGATCTCGAACCGTTCGACGCCGCCGAGTACGCCAAGGAGCTCGTCGAGACGTGAGCGTTCGCGGCGACTCGGATGCGCAGGAGCGTCGGCGACGCCCGCCCGCGCGTCCTGCGCCGCGCCTCACGTTGGAAACGCCTGTCACGTATCTCAAGGGCGTTGGGCCGGCCCGCGCCACCATGCTGGCCAAGCTCGGCATTACGGTCGCTGGCGATCTGCTGCGCCACGTCCCGCACCGCTACGAAGACGCCACCACGGTGACGCCGCTCGCCAACACCGTGGTCGGCGCCGATGTCACGGTGTTGGGCAAGGTCATCGCCAAGGGGGTGCTTCCCACCCGCAAGGGGCTGCGCGTTTTTCAGGCGGTCATCCAAGATGCGACCGGCATGCTGGAGATCGCGTGGCCCGGTCAGCCGTTCCTCGATCGCACCATCAGCAAGGACGACTGGCTGCTGTGCACGGGGCCCGTGCGCTTCTTTCACGGACGGCGGTTGCAACCGCGCGAGTTCGTCAACCTGGGCCCCGAAGAAGAAGGCCCCGGCGAAGGACGTGTCCTCGCGGTGTATCCGAGTACCGAGGGGCTGTCGGTTCGCCTGCTGCGCGGCATGGTGCAACAGTATCTCGACGCACTGCTGCCGTTGGTACCGGAGCCGCTTCCCGCCGCGATACTCGCCGACGCGGATGTGCCGCCACTGCGCGACGCGTTGCGCATGGTGCACCGACCCACGAGCGTCGCCGAGGCTGTCCGCGGACGCGCACGACTCGCGTTCGAAGAACTGCTCTGCGTCCAGCTGCTGCATCGCCGCGCCAACATGATGGCGCGCGACGAACGTGGCGGCCGGCGATTCGAAAACAAGCGTGACCTGACGTCCAAGCTGCGCGCCGCGCTGCCGTACACGCTGACGCACGCGCAGGTCCGGGCCATTCGGGAAATCGTGCACGACATGGAGAGCCCACGTCGCATGCATCGGTTACTGCAGGGGGATGTCGGTGCCGGCAAGACGGTAGTGGCGCTGTTCAGCGCCCTGTTGGCCATGGAGAATGGCGCGCAGGTCGCGCTCATGGCGCCCACGGAACTGCTGGCCGAACAGCACGCCCGCAGTCTCGGGGCGCTGTTGGCACCGCTGGGTATCGTGCCGGTGCTGCTCACCGGGCGCCTCGCCGCCAAAGACAAGCGCGCCGCACTCGCGCGTCTGGCCAGTCACGACGTGGTGCTCGCCATTGGCACCCACGCGTTGCTGCAGCAGGAGGTGAGCTTTGCCGATCTTGGTCTTGTCATCATCGACGAGCAACATCGGTTCGGCGTGGAACAGCGCGCTTTGCTGAGCCGCAAAGGCGACACCCCCGACGTGCTGCTCATGAGTGCCACGCCCATTCCGCGGTCGCTGGCCCTCACCATGTACGGCGATCTCGACGTGAGTGTCCTCGATGAACGCCCACCGGGACGTCAGCCCATCACCACGGTCGTCCGCCCTGAGAGCGGCCGCGCCAAGGTCTTCGACTTCGCGAACGCGCAGCTCGATGCCGGGCGACAGGCGTACGTGGTGTATCCGCTCATCGAAACGAGCGAAAAAATCGCGTTGAAGGCGGCGACGGTCATGTACGAGTCGCTCATGTCGGGGCCGCTGGCCAGTCGCCGCGTGTCGCTGCTGCACGGGCGACTGCCGGCCGACGAGCGCGATGCCATCATGCGCGCCTTCCGCGACGGCGACATTGAGGTGCTCGTGGCCACGACGGTCATCGAGGTCGGCATCGACGTCGGCAACGCCACGGTCATGATCATCGAGCATCCCGAACGCTTCGGGCTGTCCCAGCTGCACCAGCTGCGCGGTCGCGTGGGACGAGGTGCCGAACAGTCCTATTGCATTCTCCTCGGCGATGTCGGCGCCGAAGCCGCCGAACGACTCGGCATGTTCGCCGCGACGGACGATGGATTCGCGATCGCGCGGGCCGACCTGCAGCTGCGCGGCATGGGAGACCTCTTTGGCGCCAAGCAACATGGGTTGCCCGCGTTCCGCATTGCCGACCCACTGCGCGACGAAGCGTTGAACGAAACCGCGCGCATCATTGCGGATCGTGTGCTCCACGTCGATCCCACGCTCGAGCTGGCAATCCATGCCGGATTGCGTCAGCAACTCACCATCGGGTATGCACGCGCCCTCGACCTATTCCGCATTGGCTGACCCGGCACGCCGTGAGTCACCGGCCGGCCGGCATGGCGTGCCAGAGGCGAAACGCCGCCACGCCCGTTTCCCCGACGCGCACGTGGGCAACGTCCGCGTCGCGTTGGGCGCCCCCGTCGAGGGGGTGGCAGTCCCTCCGGACGCCCGGAGCGTGCATTATTCACCGCAGTCGGGCACCCGGATGGTACGCCGTGGTGCCGCCATCGATGATCGCTCTCACCTCCGGCAGCCGTGAACAAGTCCACCATCCGTATTGCGGATCTCCAGCACCACGTTGGCACCACCGTCACCGTGCGCGCGTGGGTCACGCACCTCCGCTCCAAGGGCAAGCTTGGCTTCGCCGTCATGCGCGACGGAACGGGCATCATGCAGGCCGTGGTGGTGAAAGCCGAAGTGTCGGAGCAGGCGTGGGAGACGTTCACGCAGCTCACGCAGGAAAGCAGCGTCGCGCTGGTCGGTGACGTGCGCGCCGATGCCCGGGCGCCGGGTGGCTTCGAAATGGGGGTCAAGGAGCTCACGCTCATTGGCGCGAGCCCGCTGGACTACCCCATCCAGCCCAAGGAGCATGGCATCGACTTCCTGCTCGACAACCGCACCTTCTGGCTGCGCAGTCAGCGTCAGGGCGCCATCATGCGCGTGCGGCACGAGCTCGAGCAGGCCGTGCACGACTTCTTCTACGCGCGCGATTTCATCCGCTGCGATACCCCCATTCTCACGGCCGCCATCGGCGAACGGGCCGGGCTCTTCAGCACGGAATACTTCGAGGAAGGCCCCGCCTATCTCGCGCAAACCGGCCAGCTGTACGGGGAAGCGCTCGCCGCCTCGCTGGGGCGCATTTACACCTTCGGCCCCACGTTCCGCGCCGAGAAGAGCAAGACGCGTCGCCACCTCACCGAGTTCTGGATGATCGAACCGGAAATGGCGTGGTACGATCAGGACGACAACATGGATCTCCAGGAGGACTTCGTCCGCTACCTGGTGGGCCGCGTCCTCGAACGCCGGCAGGAAGAGCTCAAGGTGCTCGAGCGTGACACCAGCAAGCTCGATTGCGTGTCGCAGCCGTTCGTGCGTCTCGATTACGGCGATGCCGTGACGCTCGCGCAGTCCAAGGGGAGCGACATCAAATGGGGCGACGACCTCGGCGCCCCCGACGAAGCGCTCATCGTGGACGAATACCAACGCCCGGTCTTCGTGGTGAACTATCCGAAGGAAGCCAAGGCGTTCTACATGAAGGAGAACCCGGCCGACCCGCGCACCGTCCGCTGCGCCGATCTCCTGGCTCCCGAAGGGCGCGGCGAAATCATTGGCGGCTCGCAGCGCGAAGACGACTACGACAAGATCCTCGCGCGTCTCACGCACGAGGGGCTTCCCGTCGAGGCCTACGGGTGGTATCTCGACCTGCGCAAGTACGGCACCTTCACGCACTCCGGCTTCGGCCTCGGCCTCGAGCGCACCATCGCCTGGATCTGCGGCATCGAGCACATCCGCGAGTGCATTCCGTTTCCGCGCTTGATGGGGCGGATTGCGCCGTAAGGGTCGTGGTTACTGGTCAGTCGACCTTCTCCCCCCGCTTCACCGCATCCCAGTAGTAATCCTGCTCCTCGAGCGACAGCTCCAGCAGCGCCTTCCCATCGGCTGCCGCGAGCCGCTCCATCGTGGCGTAGCGGCGCACGAACTTGGCGTTGGTCCGGTCGAGTGCCAGCGCCCCGTGTACCCTGGTTTTGCGGCACAGATTCACCACCGCAAACAGCAGGTCGCCCAGCTCCGCCTCCAGCGCGTCCGCGTCGTGCACCGCGCCCGTCGTGGGGTCGATGAGTTGTGCCACCTCGTCGACCTCCTCCCGCACCTTGGCCAGCGGGCCGAGGGCGTTGTCCCAGTCGAAGCCCACTCCCGCCGCACGGTCCTGCAGGCGGTGCGCCCGGTGCAGCGACGGCATCCCCGACGGCAGTCCGTCTTCGAGCGTGCTGCGTTTGGCCTTTTGCGCCTTCATGCTCTCCCATGAGCGCTTGATGCCATCGCCGTACAAATGCGGGTGCCGCGCGTGCATCTTCGCGATGAGCGCCCCCGCCACATCCTGCATGGAAAACGCGCCGCGCTCTTCGGCCACCACGGCGTGAAAGAGTACCTGCAACAGCAGGTCGCCCAGTTCGTCACGCAGCACCGCATCGTCACCGCCGGCGATGGCATCGTCGACTTCGTGCGCTTCCTCGATGAGGTACGGCCGCAGCGAGGCGTGTGTCTGGACCCGATCCCAGTCACAGCGCACCCGGAGATCCTTCATGAGCGCCAGCGCGTCGTCGAGCGAGCGCGGGGCGGGAGCAGCGGGCAGGGCACTGCCCTCGGAAGTCAACATGTCCATCGTTGTGCGGGCTGCGTGGGAACGCTTAGGATTGCCGTATGAGTGCCTCGCCAATATACCCGACCCGCGACGTCGATTTCGCGCGCGCGTGGCTCGACGTGGACCTGGGCGCCCTGCGCCACAACGCGCAACGATTGCGCACCCGCGCTGGGGTGCCGCTCGTCGCCATGGTCAAGGCGAACAGCTATGGCGTGGGGGCGGTGGCCGTCTGTCGCGCGCTGGGCGTGCCGTTCGACGATCAGCCGGAGGCGCCGGATGCGCCTTGGGGGGTGGGCATTGCCTCTCTCGACGAAGCCGAACAGCTCCGCGATGCCGGGTGCACCGGACGCGTGCTCTGCCTGCAGCCGCTGCTCGCCAATGAGCTCCCGCGCGCCCAGGCGCTGGCCGTTCGCCCGGCGCTCCATCGCGCCGACGAGATCCTCGCGTGGGGCGCGCTCGGCGAGGGGCAAACGCCGGCCCCGTACCACCTCTCCATCGACACCGGGATGGCCCGCGCCGGCGTGCGCTGGGATACCGTGGCCCCGTTGCGCGATGCCCTCATGGCGCACCCCCCGGAGGGGGTGTTTACCCACTTCCACTCCGCCGACGAGTCGCTCGCGTCGCGCAACGTGCAGGACCGGCGCTTCGCCGAGGCACTCGCCGTCCTGGCCGATGTGTTGCCGCCGGAATGTCTGCGACACAGCGACAACAGCGGCGGCATCGTAAGCCGCGGCACCGCCGGATCGCCTGGGGCCCTCGCGCGCCCCGGGATCGCCCTGTATGCCGGTCTCTTTGCCGACGAGCTCGGGCTCGCGCCCGTGGCGCATCTACGCGCGCGGGTCATCGATCTCCGTGACGTCCACGCCGGGGAGACGGTGTCGTACGGGGCTACGTGGGAAGCGCCGGGCCCACGGCGGATCGCCACCATCGCCGCCGGCTATGCCGATGGCTATCGGCGGCATCTTTCCAACGCCGGCGTGGTACTCATCAACGGGACCCGTTGTCCGGTCGTGGGACGTGTGACCATGGACATGATCATGGTCGACGTGTCGGCCGTCCCCTGTGCCTTGGGAGATGTCGCCACGTTGCTGGGGCGGGACGGCCGCGACACCCTCACCGTGGAGATGGTGGCTGGGCTCGCCGGCCTGTCCCCGTACGAGCTGCTCGGGGGCCTCACCCTGCGGGTGCCGGCGGTCTACCATGCTTCCCTTGGTTCCACCAATCCGTCCTCGCCCTGAATTGACGAGTCGCATGCCTGCCAGTACTCCTACCACGCTCCCACAGGCCGACCCCGCGCTCCGTCGCGCGCTCATCGTCGTGCTCGACGGGGTCGGGTGCGGTGCGGCGCCGGACACCGACGCCTACGGCGACACCGGGAGCAACACGATCGGCAACATTGCGCGCGCGGTAGGCGGCCTCACGCTCCCCAATCTCCAGCAGCTCGGCCTCGGGAACGCCACCGATGTGCTCGGCGTGCCCCCTATCGACCACCCTCGTGGTGGCTACGGGGTAATGCTGCCGCGATCCTCGGGGAAAGACTCGACCACCGGACACTGGGAGATCGCCGGACTGCACCTCGAGAAGCCGTTCCCCACCTACCCGCACGGGTTCCCGCCGGAGGTCATCGACGCGTTTGTGGCAGCGACGGGACGGCCGGTCATTGCCAACTGCGTGGCGAGCGGGACCGAGGTCATTACTCGGTTCGCCGGGGAGCAGCAGCGGACGGGGGCTTGGATCGTATATACGAGCGCCGACTCGGTCTTCCAGGTGGCGGCGCATGAGGAGTGGATTCCGCTGGACGCGCTGTTCGGCGCCTGCGAGACGGCGCGCCGGATACTGGTGCCGCCGCACGACGTGTCGCGGGTCATTGCGCGCCCCTTCGTGGGCACGTCGGGGCACTGGACCCGTACGGCCAATCGGCGGGATTACTCCCTTCAGCCCCCCGGTACCACCCTGCTCGATGTGCTCGAAGCGGCCGGGGTACCGCGGGACGGCGTGGGGAAGGTCGACGACCTCTTTGCCGGACGCGGTATCCGCTCGCGGCACACCACAGACAACGTGGAGGGGCTGACGGCCATTTTGCAGTGGCTGAATTCCGCCCCGCGTGGGTTCTGCTTTGCGAACTTGGTAGATTTCGACCAGCAATTCGGGCATCGGAACGATGTGCCGGGTTTTCAGGGGGCGCTCGAGGCGTTCGATCGGGCGCTCCCTTCACTGCTTGCCGCCCTGCGAGAGGACGACCTGCTGTTCATTACCGCCGATCACGGCAACGATCCGACCACGCCGTCCACGGACCACGCGCGCGAGCGCGTGCCGGTGCTCGTCGCGGGCGCACGGGTGCGCGCGGGATCGCTCGGAACGCGGGACACCTTCTCTGACTTGGGGGCGACGGTTGCCGACTGGTTCGGACAGGCGTGGCGCGGGCAGGGTACGTCATTTCTCCCTTCACTCCTGCACGCGTGACGTCGCTCCCCCCCGATCTTCCGCCACACATTCAGCGTCTGCGTGAACAGGCGGATGCCGCCCGGGCCAACGCCTGGGCGCCGTATTCGCACTTCCCGGTTGGTGCCGCGCTCGAAAGCACCGACGGTCGCGTCTTTGCCGGCTGCAACGTCGAGAACGCCGCGTATCCGGCCGGCACCTGCGCCGAGCGCGTCGCGCTCGGGACGGCGGTCGCTGCGGGCGCGCGCGCCTTCGTGCGGGTGGTGATTACCTCGCAGCATCATGCGCCCACACCACCGTGTGGGATTTGTCGTCAGGCGCTGGTGGAATTCGCCCCGGCGCTGGAAATCCATGCCGTCGCACCCGATGGGCGCGCGGTTCGCTGGTCGCTGGCAGAGCTGCTGCCCGCACCCTTTACGCCTGGTTCGCTCGAGAATGTCTGAGCGCGTTCGTTGGACCTGGTCGCGCGTGCGCGCCCCGTTGCTGGCGTTGTCACTGTTCACGGCATCGGCCGTGGCGGCCGCCTGTACCGAAAATCTTGAGGGTGGCGCCGCCTGCCCGTCGCTCTGCCCCGAACAGTCGGAGCAGTTCCGAGACACCATCATTGAGGCCGTTGCGCTCGATACCTCACTGGGCGGTTACCCGGTGCTCGGACTCGCGTCCAACCTGGTGCTGGCCAACCGGCCAGATACCTTGGTTACGCGCGCGGTCATCCGCTTCGACCAGCTCACCACGGCATTCGCACCGAACGCCGGCTCCGGGCTCGATTCCATCACGACTGTCGATTCCGTCTTCCTCAAGGTGCCGCTCGATACCACCGGGCGCCGCGGCGCCGCGCCCATTGCGGTGCAGGTGTACGATGTCGATACCACGGCGAACGACAGCACGACGTCGGTCGTGCGCTCGCTCTATCGCGCCGACCGCCTCATCGGCCAGGTGACGATCACGCCGAACACCACCGGCGATACGCTGCGCATTCCGCTCTCCCGCACGGTCATGCAGGCCAAGATCGCCGCCAAGGGGCGTCTGCGCGTGGGACTGCGGCTCAGCGGGCCCGGTCAGCTGCGCTTGCGGGCCTTCACGTTCGGCGTGGGCAGCAGCACCCTGCAGTACGATCCCGCGAGCGATACGCTCTATCGCCCGATCGTCGTCACGACTGGGACCACGATCAGCGGTGCGTCGCCCGAGGTGAATCTGGCGTACACCGTATATGCCATGACTGACGTCGGCTCGTTGCCGCCGGGCCCCAACACGCTCGTGGTGGGCGGCTATCCGGCGTATCGCAGTTACCTGCGCTTCAACGTTCCCCTGCGGATCTCCGACTCCAGTACCATCGTCCGCGCCGACCTGCTGCTGACACAGCGGCCCAGCCGGTTCACCAATGCGGCGGACACCGTCGCGGTCTTCCCGCTCGTGCCGACCGCCACCGTCGATGTCATCGATCTGAACCGCGTGCTCGACCTCGCCGCCGAAGGAACGCTGGCCGGGCTCGACACCACGCGCTTCGTACCGCGCGACAGCGGCCAGAAGGCGCTCAATGTGCTCGGGCTGGCGCGCACCTGGCGTTCACTGCCGACGAACGTGCCCCGCGCGCTCGCGCTGCGCATCGGGTTGGAAGGATCCCAGCCCGCCGAACTGCGATTCTTCAGCCGGACGGCCCCGGCGGCGCTGCGTCCCAAGCTGCGCATTTCCTACCTGCCGAAGTCGGAGTTTGTGCTGCCATGATGTCCGCCACTGTACTGGAAATGCTGCGCCGTCCTACCCTCGCGCCGTTATCGCGCCTGCGGACCGGGGCGCTCACCATGGCGGTCGCGCTGCTACCGCAGTTGGTGCAGGCCCAGGGAACCATCAGTGGCTTGGGGTTCGGGAGTCCCATCAACGGCATGAGCACGCGTTCGGCAGGCACCGCCGGCGCCTTCGTCGAATTCGATGCGCTCACCCCCATCAATCCGTCGTCGATCGGGGGACTGGCGCGCACGGTGTTGAGTGCACAGGTCGAGCCGGAGCATCGCACGCTCAGCCTCGGCGCCGTGCGGGAACGGACGGCCTCGCAGCGCTTGCCCGTGATCATGATCGCCTTCCCGGCGCGCCGCGGCGTCGCCGTCGCGTTGAGCGCCCGTGGTTTTCTCGACCGCTCGTACACGACTACGACCACCGGATCCGCCGTCATCGATGGGCGGACATTGCCCACCAGTGAAGTGCTCACCATGCGTGGCGCCATCGGCGATATCCGTGGCGCCGTGGGGTGGCAGATCAATTCCCGTTTCCGCGTCGGCCTTGGCGGGCACATCTTCACCGGCGAGAACACCGCGGCTCGCGAACGGACCTTCGCCGATACGCTCCGCTTCGGCAGCACGCTCGATTCCTCCAAGGTGACGTTCATCGGCACTGCCATCTCGCTCGGTGGCGAGGCCCAGCTGTTCAAGGGCGTTTCGGCAACGCTCTCGTACCGGGCCGGCAACGGGTTCGATGCCCGCATTCGTGATACCACGCGCGCGTCTGGTACCGTGCCGGCGCGGCTCGGTGGTGCGCTCCGGTACGATGGCATTCCCGGCTCGGTGTTCACCGTCGGTTTCGAACAGGTGAGGTGGTCCGCCATGCAGCGCATGGCGTCGAGCCGCACGGTCGCGCATGACGCGCAGAACGTGTACGCCGGCGCTGAAGTGGCGGGCCCGCGCTATCGGGGCTACCCCGTCATGCTGCGCGCCGGGTTCGCGCGGAATCAGATGCCGTTCAGCATCAGCGCCGAACAGGTCAACGAAACGCGCATCGGGGGGGGACTCGGGATCCCCATCGCGCGCGAGAATGCCAGTATCGATTTCTCGATCCAGCGTGCCAATCGCGTGCTGAACGGTTCGCTCGCGAGGGAAGCGGCGTGGCTGCTCGGCGCCGGCGTTCAGATTCGACCATAAGCGTAGTGATGGCCCCCACACTGCCCCCCGAGAGCGACGGCGTCGACACCGTCGACGCCGCGGCGCCCAAGCCGACGGTGTATATCGAAACGTACGGCTGCCAGATGAACGTCGCCGATTCGGAGCTCATGTACGGCAAGTTGGCCGCGCACGGCTACGCGCCGGTTGACGCGCCCGATGGGGCCGACGTGATTCTCGTGAACACGTGCGCCATTCGCGAGCATGCGGAAACGCGGGTCATCGGGCGGCTCGGCGAACTGCGCCGCTTCATGAAGCCCAACACGATCGTAGGCGTCACCGGGTGCATGGCGCAGCGACTTGGCGCGCGGGTTCTTGACCAGGCCAAGCACGTCTCGCTCGTGGTGGGCCCAGACGGATATCGCGCGCTCCCCGCGCTGCTCGACGGCGCTCGTCGTGGCGAGAAGTTCACGGCCACCGACTTCGATCTCGAAGAGCACTACGAAGATGTGGTCGCGCGCCGCTTCGAAGGGGTCAAGGCGTGGATTCCCGTGCAGCGCGGCTGCGACTATCGCTGCACTTATTGCATCGTACCCACCACCCGTGGCCCCGAGCGGAGTCGTCAACTGCCCGACGTGGTGCGCGAAGTCCAGCAGGTGGTGGAGCAGGGACTCTCCGAAGTCGTGTTGCTGGGGCAGACGGTCAACTCCTATACCGACGGCACGCACGACTTTGCCGATCTGCTGCGCGCCGTCGGGACGGTCCCGGGTATTCGCCGTGTGCGATACACCAGCCCGCACCCCAACGACTTCAGCGATCGCGTCATGGCCGCGATGGCCGAAACCCCCACGGTGTGCGAGCACGTGCACCTGCCCATGCAGAGCGGCTCGACGAGTATGCTCAAGCGCATGTTGCGCCGGTATTCGCGCGAGGAGTATCTCGAGTGTGTCGCGCGTATGCGTGACGCCATTCCTGGACTGGCGCTCACTACCGACATCATCGTCGGATTCCCCGGGGAGACCGACGAGGAGTTCGAGGAGACGCTCTCGATGTGCCGCGACGTACGCTTCGACGATGCGTTCATGTTCAAGTTCTCGCCGCGTGAAGGCACACCGGCCACCAAGATGCCCGCCGAGTGGACGATCCCCGACGCGGTGGTGGCCGAGCGCTTCGAGCGCCTGGTCGCGACCGTCCGTGGAATCTCGCGGGAAATCAATCTGCATCGCCTTGGCGATGTGACCGATGTGCTGGTCGAAAAGGTCGCGCGTGACGGCACACTGTTGCAGGCCCGTTCGCGTGACTTCAAGACGGTGATGGTGCCGGCCGATGCGGCGTGCATTGGCGACTACCTCACGGTGCAGCTTACGGGCACCACGGGCGCAACCTTCACGGGGACGCCGGTGAGCGACAAGAAGGAACGCGCACTGCTCCCGATGGCGTCGGTGTAGCACGCGGACAAGGGCACCGCGCGACGAGTGTCCGCGAGTCATGCGCCCGCACGGGATGCGTCGCCAGCACCCGACGTGCGACAATACGGTGACACACCGACGGCATGGCGCGCACACGTTTCGGCATGCCGTTGCTCATCCATGCGGTCGCCTGGTGGCTCGCCGGGTTGTACGTGGCGGCGTCGGTATCGACGCCCCTTCCCTGGCTCCTCCTCCTCGTCGCGGCCACCGTGCTGGTCACTGCGCGTCGTGTGGAACCGCTGCTCGCCCTCGCCGGGCTGGTCGTGGCCACCACCCACGCCACCGAAGTCGACCGCTGCACGGCCTCGCTGCATCGAACGCTGCAACAGGGACGACCGGTTTGGGTCACCTTCGATGAGATCAGCGCTCCCCGCGGTCGACGGGCGGCGTTTGGACGCGGCGTAGCGGGCGAAGCGCGGTCGCGCGCACGCTGCGTCGTGCCGGTGTCGGTGCAATGGCGGGCCGATTCGGCCACGTCGCTGCCGACGGCTGGCGACCGCCGGCCGATCAGCGCGGTGTCGCTGCGCACGGCGCGCGGACTGCGGCTCACCGAGGGGATCGCGCACGGCGACGCGCCGTTGCGCGATCCCTGGCGGGCGTGGCGTTCGCGCCTTGGGCACACCATCGATTCGGTGTTTCGCCGCCGTGCGCCACTGGTCCGCGCGCTGCTCATCGCCGACCAGCAGGGCATCGCGCCCGACGTGCGCGATCGCTATGCCGACGCGGGGCTCGTCCATCTGCTTTCCGTCAGCGGCATGCACGTCGCCATCATTGCCAGCGCGTTGCTCACCCTCGGCGGCGTCGTGCGCGCCCCACGCCGGTGGGTCGAACCGCTCGCCATGGTCCTCGTGGCGGCGTATGTGCTGTTGCTGGGATGCCCGGCGCCTGCGGTGCGCAGCGCGGTGATGCTCATGGTGGTGTCGATGAGTACCCAATGGCAGCGACCCGTGCACGAATGGACGGCGCTCGCCTTGGGGGCGGTCATCCCCACCGTCGACGCCGCGGTCGTGCACGACCTGGGGTGGCAGCTCAGCGTGAGCGGGATGGCCGCCTTGGTCGCCGCACGCGCGCTCAAGCGCCAGTGGCGCCAACAGGCCCGCCGAGAGCCGAACCGCGACGGGGCAACCGCCCCCGTAGCGGCGCTCTGGCGTTGGCTCCTCCAGCAGCAGGGGATAGGCGGATGGCTCGTCTCGGAGCTGATCACCGGCATGATCGCCATCGCCGTCACGGCCCCCGTCATCGCCTGGACATTCGGTCGCCTCAGCGTGGTGGCCCCCCTGTCGAACATCGCCGCCGGACCGGTGGTGGCATTGCTGCAACCCGCGTTGTTTCTCGCCTTGCTCTGGGCGTTGCTGGTGCCGCCCGCCGCCGCGACGCTGCTCCCCGACGCCACGCAGCCGCTCATGCGTCTGCTCGATCTCGTGGCTGATGTCGCTGGCGCCGTGCCGGGCGCCGTCGTCCCGGTGGCTCCCACATGGTATGTCGCGGTTGGCATGGGCGTGGCCGCCTCGCTCGTCGTGCGCGGGACGGCCAGTCGGGATGGTCGGCGCTGGTTTCTGGCGGCCGCCGCGATCGGGGCGTGTACGCTCTGGCTGCCGCTCGTCGCGCGCGGAAACGGCGAGCTGGAGTTGCACCTGCTCGATGTTGGGCAAGGAGATGCCATGGCGGTACGGACCCCCAGAGGGCGTTGGATTCTCGTGGACGCGGGACCCCGGTGGTCTGGTGGTGATGCCGGACGACGTATTGTCATCCCGTATCTCCGTCGACATGGTGGCGCGGTCGCGCTCTTCGTGTTGTCGCATCCGCACGACGACCATGCGGGGGGCGCGGCCTCGGTCCTTCGCGCGTTGCCCGTGCCGCGCTGGTGGGAGCCGGCCTTCGTGACCGCCAGCCCCGGATACACCGACGCGCTGCAGGCGCTGCGAGAGACGCGCGGCCAGTGGGAGCGTGTCCGGCCCGGCACGGTATTCCGCCTCGACGGCGTGACGTTCACGGTTCTCGCTCCCGATTCCGCCTGGACAGCAGCGCAACACGACGCCAACGAAACCTCGGTCGTGCTCCGTGTGCAATTCGGTCGACACCGTATGCTCCTGACCGGTGACGCGGAGCGGAACGAGGAGCAGTGGCTGCTGCAGCACTATCCCGCCGAGACCCTCCGCGCCGATGTGCTCAAAGTGGGGCATCATGGCAGCCGGACCAGTTCGACCCCGGCATTTCTCGACGCCGTTGCCCCTCGGGTTGCCCTGGCGTCCTTGGGAGCAGGGAATCGCTACGGCCATCCGGCGCCGGAGACGGTCCTCGCCTTGCTACGACGCGGCATCCCTATGCTCCGAACGGATCATGACGGGGTCGTGGTGGTCAGGAGCAATGGCGTTCGCTTGCAGGTGCTCGCGGGGGAAGATCGCTGGACCCTGCCGCCGGAACCGGGCGTTCGATGAGCAGCAGACACGCGGTGGATGCAGCGTTACGTGTTACATGCGTTTCACCGGTGCCTGTCGAAAAAACAGTGGCGTTGCTCTTGCCCGGGCTTGCCCGGACATCACAGCTTTCCGCGCAGCGCATGCAGCTTCTGGCCTCTGCCGTGGCTGGCGACTCGCGTCCACCCTTCGGGGACTCCTACCGTGGTCAAGCATACTGCGACATCTGTCGTCACCATCGAACGTTTCATCATCGAGCAGGAGCGCGCCTTCCCGGAGGCCACCGGCGAACTCTCCGGTATCCTGTACGATATGGCGCTCGCCGGCAAGATGATCGCCAACAAGGTGCGCAGTGCTGGTCTCGCGGACATTCTCGGCGCGACGCTGCACGAAAACGTGCAGGGCGAAGTACAGCAGAAGCTCGACGTCATCGCCAATGAGATTATCGTCAAGGCATTCGACCACGGTGGACGACTCTGCGCGATGGCGTCGGAAGAAGAGCCCGACATCATCCAGATTCCAGAAGGATTCCGAAGCGGGAAGTACGTATTGCTGTTCGATCCGCTCGATGGGTCGTCCAACATCGATGTGAACGTGCCCGTGGGCACGATCTTCAGCGTCTTCCGCAAGATTACGCGCGGCACGCGCGGCGAAATGGAGGACCTGCTGCAACCTGGACGTCGGCAGGTTGCCGCCGGCTACATCTTGTACGGCTCGAGTACCATGATGGTGTACACGACAGGGCAGGGCGCGCACGGCTTCACGCTCGATCCATCCATCGGCGAGTTCCTGCTTTCGCACCCGAACATCCGCATCCCCGAGCGGGCGCGGTATCTGTCGGTGAACGATGCGTACGAGCAGGACTGGCCCGAGCCAACGCGCGCCCTCATGCGCCGCTACCGCGGGCTCGACGGACAGAAGAAGGCGCTCAACGTGCGCTACGTCGGGTCACTCGTGGCCGACTTTCATCGCAACCTGCTGGGCGGCGGCGTGTTCTGTTACCCCGCCAACGAAAAGGCGGCCCGTGGCAAGCTGCGGCTGCTGTACGAAGCCAATCCGCTGGCGTTCATCGCAGAGCAGGCGGGTGGTCGTGCAACCGATGGGTACGGCAGCATTCTCGATGTGGAGCCCACCGAGTTGCACCAGCGTACGCCGCTGTACATTGGCAGCAAGGCCGAGGTCGACCTGGTTGGGGAGTTTCCGCTGCCGCGGTATGTGGCGCCGGGAATTCCCGAGCGTCGCGGTGCGCCGCCGGTGCCCGCGGCCTGACCGCTCGCCCAACCCGCGTTGGCACACCGCCCGTCGATTCCTCCCCGGACTCGACGGGCGTTCGTCGTCATGGCTGCGTCAGCTCCGCCTGCTAGATTGCGCGCATGAGCGAGCGACTCTCCCCCTCCGGTATTCCCCTTCCGGCCGTGGTCCGGCCCGACGACGTCTCCACGGATTATGCCCGTGATCTGGGCGACCCGGGACAGTTCCCGTACACGCGCGGCGTACAGCCGACCATGTACCGCGGCCGTCTCTGGACCATGCGACAGTACGCGGGGTTCGGTACCGCCAAGGCGACCAACGAACGCTTTCGGCTGTTGCTCGACGCGGGACAGACAGGGCTGTCGGTCGCCTTCGACCTGCCCACGCAAATGGGCATCGACTCGAGTTCGCCGCGGGCCATGGGCGAGGTGGGGCGCGTCGGGGTCGCCATCGATACCGTCGACGACATGCAGGTGCTGTTCGACGGCATCCCGCTCGATCGGGTCTCGACGAGCATGACGATCAATGCCACGGCCTCGACGTTGCTGGCCATGTACATCGTGGTGGCGGAGGAGCGCGGCATTGCGCGCGGCGCGCTGTCCGGCACCGTGCAGAACGACATCCTCAAGGAATACATGGCGCGCGGTACGTACATCTACCCGCCCGCGCCGTCGTTGGCGCTGACGGCGGAGATGTTCCGCTTCTGCGCCGCGGAAGTGCCGCAGTGGAACCCCATTTCCATCAGCGGCTATCACATCCGCGAAGCCGGCGCGACGGCGGTGCAAGAGGTGGCATTCACCTTTGCCGATGCGCTGGCGTATGTGCAACAGGCCGTCGACGCGGGCCTGTCCGTCGATGCGTTCGCGCCGCGGCTGTCGTTCTTCTTCGCGGCGCACAATGACCTGTTCGAAGAAGTGGCCAAGTTCCGCGCGGCCCGCCGCCTCTGGGCGCGGCTGATGCGCGAGCGCTTCGGCGCCAACGACGCCAGCTGCAAGATGCGCTTTCACACGCAAACTGGCGGCGTGACGCTCACCGCGCAGCAGCCGCTCGGCAATGTGGTGCGCGTCACGCTCCAGGCGCTCGCGGCGACCCTGGGTGGCACGCAGTCGCTGCACACCAACGGCTATGACGAAGCGCTGGCGCTGCCGACCGCCGACGCGGCGACCTTGGCGCTGCGTACACAGCAGATCGTCGGCTACGAGTCGGGTATTGCGAACACGGTCGATCCTCTCGCCGGCAGCTGGTACGTCGAACAGCTCACCGACAGCATCGAAGCGCGGGCGCTCGACCTGCTCGCGAAAGTCGATGCGTTGGGCGGCGCCGCCGAAGCCCTCCGCGCGGGGTTCTTTCAGGAAGAAATCGGGCGGAGCGCCTACGAGTACCAGTTGCGCGTCGAAGCGGGGGAGACCGTGGTCGTGGGCGTGAACAAGTTCGGTGATGGTCGGCAGCCACCCATCATTCCCGCGCCGGACTTCAAGGAGCTCGAGCGGAGCCAGGTCGCACGTCTTGCGAGCGTGCGGGCGGAACGCGACCACGCGGCGGTGACGGCCGCGCTTGGCCGCATCGCGGAGGCGGCCCCGGACTATCTCCCCGCGCATTCGGGTGCGCGGCGGGAACTCATGCCGCGCATCATCGATGCGGTGCGGGTGCGCGCGTCGGTTGGAGAAATTGCCGACACGCTCGAGGCGTCGTGGGGTCGGTACCAGCCTACCCGGTAATGCCTCCTGACGGCGTGACGCGTGGGCGATACACTGGTCCCGATGGCGACTGACCACGACGGGCCCCAGCCCACAGGGCCGCTGGCACCGAGGGCCGCCCCGGCGGCCGCGTCGGCGGGGGCTGAACCGCGCCCGCTCGCGGTCGTTCGCGCCATGATCGACGCGCTCGATCGCGATCTCTTGCAGATCCTCGCGCGTCGGATGGCGCTCGTGGCGGAAGTCGCTGCGTACAAGCGGCAGTACGGCATCAAGATCCGCGACGCCACACGCGAACAGGACGTGCTGCGGGACCGGCACGAACGCGCCGTCGAATTGGGACTCCCCCCCGGCGAAATCGAATCGATCTTTCGGGTACTTCTGCGCTCGAGCCGCGATCATCAGGCGGCGTTACGGGCCGAAGTGCCGCTGACGGAAACGCCGTACACGGTGGCCATCGTCGGGGGGCACGGAAAGATCGGTCGACTGTTTGCGCGCCTCTTCGGTGATCTGGGCCATCGGCTGCTCATCGTCGATACCGACACCGCGCTCTCCGCCGCCGACGCCGCGGCGGCCGCCGATGTCACCATCATCAGCGTCCCCATCGATCGTACCGAAGCCGTCATCCGTGCCGTCGGGCCGCATGTGCGCGCCGACGCGCTCCTCATGGACGTGACCAGCATCAAGGCCTCCCCGATGGAAGCGATGTTGGCCAGCACCACCGGCAGTGTCGTCGGCACCCACCCGATGTTCGGCCCCACGGTGCACACCCTGCAGGGCCAGCGCGTCGTGCTTTGTCGCGGACGTGGCGACCAGTGGGCCGACTGGGTCGCGCACAGCCTGACGGCGCGCGGTCTTGTGATCACCGAAACCACCGCCGAACAGCACGACCGCGCCATGTCGGTGGTGCAGGTGCTCACGCACTTCCAGACCCAGGTGCAGGGGCTCACGCTGGCCCGCCTCGGTGTGCCGCTCGCCGAAACGCTGCCGTTCACCTCGCCGGCGTATCTGCTCGAGCTGTACGTGGCGGCACGGCACTTTGCGCAGGACCCGGCGCTGTATGGCCCGATCGAAATGCGCAATCCGCAGAGTCGCGAGGTGACGGCCGCCTATGGTGTTGCGGTGGAGGAGATGGCGCAGGTGATCGCCGAGGCGGATCAGGAGGCGTTTGCGCGGCTCTTTCACGAAGTGCGCGCGTTCTTTGGCGACTTCACGGCCGAGGCACTGGTACAGTCGAGCTTCCTCATAGACCGGATCGTCGAGCGAAGCTGAACAGCATTCGGGATCCTCTTGACAGGTTGGTACATTGATCCCACATGGCCCCGGTGAATCGCACCTCACTTAATCCGCTCACATGGCTCCGTCGGATCGAAGACGGCATCTTCGGGCTGGCCGCCGAAGCGGAGTATCGCCTCGGGCTCGCGCCACGCACCGTGAAAATCGTGCACAGTGATTTTGATCGGCGCATGATGCGGCTGTTTCTGGTTGCCATGCCGATGCTCATCGGATCGCTGTTCATCGACGACCGGCAGTTCAGGACGCGTCTGATGGTGTCGGCCATCGCTGTGGCGGTGTCCACTGTGACGGTCATGGTGATGCTCGATGCTCGCTCGCCCAAAGACTCGGGTCGCGGGCGACCGCTCCGGCCGCAGACGCCCCGACAACCCGATCCTCCCGCCACCCAAGCGCAGCGGACTCGTCGTCCGTAAGCGGTACCTGCTCGTCCCCCCGCCTCACGAGCTTCCACGATGCACGCACTCGGTTCCTCGCTCATCATCGGGTTGGTGGCAGCCATGATCCCGCCGGTGACGCCTGCGGTCCCTTCGGCCTTGCACCTCAGGACCGAGTGGAGCGCCCGATTATCCGGAAAGGATGGGCGAAAGGTGTCCGGAGCTGCCACGGCGGTGCCCGCCCCCGACGGGGCCGGGACCGTCATCAGCATCTCGCTCGAGGGCGACACGCCGGGCGCCACGCGCCCGTGGCACGTGCACAGCGGCTCGTGTGCCGCGAGTGGCGGCGTGGTGGGTGGTGGCCGCGCCTACATGCCGCTCACCATCGATGCCAAGGGGAAGGCAACCGGGAAGGCCACGATTGCGGTGGCGCTGCCAGACACCGGGGCGTTTTACGTCAACATTCACGATGCGGCGGCAGCCATGAACGTCATCGTGGCCTGCGGCGACCTCGCGCGGAAGTAGCCCGAGGCCGCTGTCGTCACGGCTACCGAGCGGGGCGCGCACCGGCGAAGCATTCCCTGATGCGCACCGTGCGCTCCAGATCATCACGCGCCTGCAGCACCTTCTGACGCAGGTCGGGCGCGAGCGACGTGTGAGCCGCGAGCCAGGTGTCGACCACGGTGAGCGCCGCCCGCTCGGTTTGCCCGTTCAGCGTCGCCCCCAGCCAGCTACCCAGAAAGAAAATCCGGCGGTTCTGCTGAATCCACGGCAACGTGTCCAGCGCCGCAACCAGATAGGGGCGCGAGAGCTGCTGCTGTTCGGGGTCGTGAAAGCTGCGCAGGCTCGAGGTCACCCACTCCTCGTTCAACGCGGCATCGCGGAACCAGCGGGTGAAGAGTGCCGCCTTGATCGTGCTGTCGGGCTGCGCGGCTGCCGCCACGAACGCCTGCCGTTGCCCCTCAGTGGTCGCGTCACGCCGCAATTCAGTGGCGATCAAGGAGTCCGCAGCGGGTGCCCCCCGGCTCACCAGCCGGGTGACCAGCGCCCACCGCGTCGGCGCGCGCACGGGAAGCCCCAGAGCGCTGTCACCCGCCAGCCACGTGCGCAACTGACTCAGTGACTGCGGGCGCTGCGCCAACCCGATGTAGCTGTCGAGGTGCGCCTTGCGCGTCCCGTAGCTGCGTGAGGTGTCCGCCGCGCCGGCCAGCAACAGCGCTTCTACATCGGGGAGCATCGACGCGCGGACCGCCGCGTCACTGTAGCGATGGACCGACGTGACCAGGCGACCCAGCAGCGTTCCCGCCACCTGCTCATCACGCTCACGAGGCAGCGCTCGAATCACCATGCGCGCGTAACGCACCGGGTCGAGCTGTGCCTCGCGGACCAGGTCCCACAGCGAGCCCCACAACATCGCGCGCAGGAAATCGTCCGGCACCTCGGCCACGTGCCGCTCGAGCCACGCCACGCTGGCACTATCGGGGAGCACGATCGCGTAGCCGTAATCGCCCTCATTGGCATACACGAACGCCGGCGCCGGACGCCCTATGGCGGCGCGCACGTCCGTGGTGTCACCACGCAGTTCAACCGGCAGCTGCACCGGCTGCGCGTTGGCATAGTGCAGCCGCAATTGCACCTTGAGCGGCCACGCGCCGGCGCCCGACAGCGCCGGCTGCGCCGGCCGTTGCACGAGCCGCAGGCGCGCAATCTTGCCCTCGCGCACGTCGAGGTGCTGTTCCACGATGGGCATCCCCGGCCGCAGCATCCACTGGCGCCCCCATGGCGTCAGATCGCGCCCGGCTGCCTGACCGATACTGGTCAGCAACGCCTGCCAGGTGGCGTTGCCATAGGCATGCTGGCGCAAGAATTGTTGCACGCCGCGCTGAAACGCGCGCTCGCCCACCAGATACTCGAGCTGTCGTAGCATCGACGGCGCCTTGTTGTACACGATCGGCCCGTAGTTGCTCTTGGCCTGATCGAGGTTGGCCAGGCGCTGCCACACGGGCGTCGTCCCCGCCGTTGCGTCGGTGCCGTACGCCACCGGCTTGTTGCGCAGGTAGAAGGTTTTCCACGCGTTCGACTGCGGATCGAGCGTGGCCTGCAGGCGCGCCGCCATGAACGTCGCGAACCCCTCTTTCAGCCACAGATCATCGAACCACCGCATCGTCACGTAATCGCCAAACCACTGGTGGGCGACCTCGTGGTAGATGGTCGCCTGCCGCCCCAGCAACTGCGAGGTCGTCGGCCGCTCGCGGTAGATGAAGCTCTCCTCGTTGTAGAACACCGCCCCGGGATGCTCCATACCGCCAAATGGGAACGCGGGAGCCAGCAGTGCGTCGTACTTGTCGAAGGCATACGAGACCCCGAAATACGTGCCCAGCCAGCGCAACGCACGCGCGTTCATCGCGATGAGCGTATCGGCCTCGGCCTCCCTGACGCGCGAGGCGCGCAGATACAACGAGACCGGAACTGGTGCTCCGCCGGGGGCAATCCGTTCGCTCCGCGTGTGCACGGTCCACGGACCAGCGGCAAATGCGATGAGATACGTGCTGAGTGGCTGGGTCCGCGCAAAATGATGCGTGACGGCGCCAGCAATGGTATCGGCCCGGGTGAGCGCCCCGTTCCCCAGTGCGCGCCAACTCGCTGGCGTGGTGAGATGGAGCGTTACACGCGCCTTGAGGTCGGGCTGATCGAAGCAGGGGAAGAGCAGGTTCGCATCGGACGGCACCAGCAGCGTATACAGGTACGGGCGGCTGTCGCTCGCGTCTTTGGTGCGAATGATCGCCGCGCCAGCCGAAGCCACCGGCGTGGTGAACCGTACCTGGACCGTGTTGCGCCCCGCGCGCAGCATCGCGGCCGGGACCGTGAGGTGATGCCGGTTCCATGCGCCGCCGATGTCGCGCCAAGGGACGCCGTTGACCGCTCCCTCGGACACGGCCGTTCCGCGGAAGTCGAGGATGACGTCGCCGGTGCCGCGACGATCAAACGCCACCCGCACCGCTCCGCTCGCGCTATCGGCAGCGCTCACCGACAGCGCGAGGTCGTACGTGACGGCGCTGACCTGCGTTCTCCGTCGCTGCGCCAGTTCAGACGAGACGCCGGGCATAGTGAGCGCAGCCCTCGCCTGGGCAGCGGCCGGGCGAGCGAAGAGCACGGTGGCGGCCAGGGCCACGAGCCGAAGACAAGGGAGATGAGGGATCATCTCCCGAAAGTGTCGGTGCGTGCGGCGATACGCAAAGCGGTCGGGGGCGGTGAGACGCTCGCCCCTGCCGCACGTCGGTCGGCTCCGCTGGTCGACGCGGAAGACGCGGTCCACGCCCGTTGCGTAGCGGCACGACGAGTGCGCGCCGTGACCAGCCGGTGGTGTGCAGCGCCAAGGAGGGGCCGCCGGCGCCTATTGGCGGCGTGACCGCTCACCCGTTCCCTCGTATCGCCGGTTCGCGCGTTCGCCGTCGAGCGTATCCCGCCCGAAGCCATTGGGTGCGCGTCTGGCATGAGCGCGTCAGCGAGCAAACGGAAACCCTTCGCGTCCCTGCCGACGGGCTCGCATCGGGCACCCTGGCGCTTGATGCACGAGGCTTCGTGCGGGCCCCGTATTGCCGCGCCCTCGTCGGCGTGCAGCGCCGCGACGACATCCTCGACCAGACCTTCGAGGCCGCCGAGCCATTGGAGGCCTCATGGGGCTTCATTACCAACGAGGACTTCACGCGGGTGGCCCACGCCGACGAACCCTCGGCATTCGGCGAGTTACTCGTGGACGTCCACTGATCTCATCGGCGTTGCGCGGCCAGGTCACCTCCAGACTCGGCGGCTCGGGAGACTCCTTGCTCGTTCACGCAACGGCGGTGCCAATTGCGGCGCCGGGTGGTATGCCGTTCGGAGTGCTCGTCGCCGCGCGCGTCTCGCCGCCGCCGCTATCGCGCTGGTGACCAACAGCGGAGTCGTGCCTTGTTGTGCGCGACGCAGCGGACGATGCACCCATGACGGCGGCGCGCGTCTCAGGCACGTCATCGCGCCGCGTCGCGTTGGCGGCGGCGCGCTGTATGCACGCGAAGCGGCACCACGATCGCCGAGGTGGCCAGCTACCAGCGCATCGCCAGCAGCCCCACCGGTCTGCACATCCACGCGTCGGCCGGCCGGAACGCCAACCGCGGCATCAACGTCGATTGCATGCGAACGCCGAGGGTCGGAACGAACGGCGTGCTCACCGGCAGCTTCACGGCGACCGACATGCGACGCATCGCCGGGCAGCCGCCCAGGACGCGTGATTCCCGCACCAGCCTACTCGGCACTGGGCTGGTGTACGTGAACGTGCACGCGTCGCAGTACCTCGCCAGTGACATCCGCAGGCAGGCGGCCCGCCCGCCCATTTCATCGCCACCCGCATCAGTCGACGAACATGGCGTCCGCGATGGCCGCTATCTCTTCGGCATCCCGCCAAGCCTCTTCGAGCGCTCGTAACTCACCCTGCATGGCCTGGCGTTCGGCGTCCTCGTTCATCGCAATTTCGAGCGCCAGCCGTTCGGTGGGCGTGAGCCCCAACACGCCCACGTCGTCGTCCCAGAAAATTGCGTTCTTGCGGCGACGCTGCTGACGCATCAAGGCACTCAGGCGAATGTACCGCTCCGCATCGCCGGCCTCGGTAATGCGGCGCGTGGCGTCGGACACCTGCAGCAGCGAGCCACCGCGATTGTTCAGGCGGGCCAGGAGCGGACTCGCCACCTGTACCGCTTGTGTCGCATCGAGATCGAGAACGCCATCGCCGTGCGCCACACGCAACCGCCACGGCGACTCGGCGTCGCCCGCGAGTAACTCCAATCGTGCCATGTGGCTGAAACGCAGCGGCCGCAGCAACCCGTCGGGGGTTCGCACGTGCGCCACGGCGCGGTCGTACTGCAGCCGCGATTCCAGCAGCTCGAGTGGACGCTGTACCTGGCGCTGCCAGCGTTTGCTGCTGGTGAGCTCGTAGGCCACGCCGGCCATCGCGGCGACACTCCCCACGACCACCGCCGCACTGCTCGAGAGCACCGACGCTACCGCCTGCGAGGGTGCCGGCAGGTGCAAGCGCCGACGGCGCAATCGCGACCCGTACCGCCAAGCCGCGAATTCCGGGCGCAGTGGCGTCCCGACCCGCACCAGATCCAGCCCTTCAGACAGGGTGGCCAAGCCGATGTGGTCGGTGCTGACGCGTACCGTCGTGGCGCGAAAAAGGCGCTCGCACGCTTCCACGGTTTCCCAGCGTTCCTCGAGCGGGGAAAGATTCCAGTTCGCGCACCTCCGGCAGATCACCCACAGCCGGCCTCGGTGTTGGTCGAAGGCCAGCCGACGACCCACGGGGAACTGTTCGAGGACCTCGTTGCGGCCCAATGCCGAGTGACAATACAGACACGTCGAAAACACCGCGTACCTCTTTGGCAGATGGAGAAGCGACGTCGTCGCAGACGCCTGACGGTGCGCACCGGAGCCGGACGCCCAAGAACGTCCCCAACGCCGCCGACTTCGGGAATGTGCATCCGCTGCCAGCGCTTTGCTTGTCGGCCCATGTCACGCACGCGACCCATCGAGGAATACCGCATGAACAGCGCCCGGCACTGACCACGCGTGACAACCGTTTCGATGCTACACTTCACGCGTCTGCTTGGTGCGTCCTGCACCGCGCACTGCACGTGCGGAAACCCGTTTCCAGCCCAATCGCCCATGCCGCCGGAACAGCTTCCTGACTCGATCGCTCCCTCCTGTGCCGGATGTGCGCGTCCGGATCGTCGCCAGTTTCTAGCGTCCGCGTCGGTGTTATCGCTCGGGGCTCTCGCTACGGCGGCCTGCGGTGATGGCGTGTTCAGTGGCCCCGAGACGATTCCGGCCTTTCCGACGGCGTCCTTTTCCTTCGATCCGCGCACTGTCTCTGCGCTGCAGCAAGTCGGCGGTCGGACGGTGGTGCAGAATGGCACAACGGCACCGGTGCTGGTCGAGCGCATCGGAGCGTCCCGGTACCGCGCGCTCTCGCTGGCCTGTCCGCACCGCGGGACCATTGTCGAGGTGAGCGGCGATGGCTTTCTCTGTCCCAATCACGGGGCACGCTTTGCCGCCGATGGCACGTGGCTGAGCGGACAAGCGACCGTCGATCTGGCCCCGGTGGGTGTTCGCCTCAACGCCGATGGTACCCTCACCATTGGCGGCGCGCCTCCACCACCCTCGCTGAGTCTCTCCGGCGCCAGCGCCGTGTTCACGACCACGGTGACCGGGAGCAATCCAGCGGCACAGACCATCCAGATCAGCAATAGCGGTGGCGGGTCGTTGGGGGGGCTGCAGGTCGGACTCGCGTATGGCGCCAACCAGCGGAGCGGTTGGCTGTCGGTGCAGCTCGATCAGGCGGCGGCGCCAGCACTCCTCACGATTGCGGCCGTCAAGGGCACACTCCCGGCGGGAGTGTACAACGCCACGATCACGGTCAATGCCCCCGGTGCGAACAACGGCGCACAAACCATCGCCGTGTCCTTCATCATTCAGGACCCCGCCTCGTTGCCGGCGATGCAACTGTCGACGTCGACGGTCGCGTTTTCGGCGCCACTTGGCTCGACGGCGTCCGGGCAGCTGGTCCAGATCAGTAACTCGGGCGGTGGCTCCTTGGTCGGTCTGACCGCGCAGGTGGTATATGGGGCCGGTGCCACGGGGTGGCTCACCGTCACGCTCAATCAGACGACCGCACCGGCTACGCTCACGTTGCGCCCAACTGGCGGCCAGTTGGCTCCCGGCACGTATACGGCCACCGTGTCCGTGGGCGCCACCGGGGTTCCCGCACGCACCATCGCGGTCACGTTCGCCGTGACTCCAGGCGGCTTGCTCGTCAACATCGCCGCCTGGCCCGCGCTGGCCAACGTCGGCGGGGTCTCGGGCAGCGTCGGCAATGTGAACGGCGGTCCCGTGGCCGTTGTGCGCACCAGCGAGACGAGCTTCAGCGCGTTCTCCATGGTGTGCCCGCACGCGGGGACCACCATCAACGTGATCAACGGCACCAGTTTCCGCTGCCCCAACCACGGGGCGCTGTTCAGTGCCAACGGCACGTTGCAGGCCAACTCGCCGCAACGCACCGAAAACCTCACGCGCCTCACCGTGATCTACACTCCCGGGGCGAGCACGCTCACGGTCACCTGAGCGGCGACGACGGGCTCACCGTCGCGGAATGATCGCGCGACGGCGAGCCAGGCCCCCAATTGAACCCGCCTCCGAAACTGGCTACGTTGAAGGGCTGTTTGACCTTCGCCAACTTTCGTAGCCATGCCAACTTACGAGTTTCGCACGCCCGACGGCTCCATCATCGAGCGGATCTTCAAGATCAGCGAAGTCCCTGACACCGTCGAGTTGCCCGACGGCCGGGTGGCCACGCGCATCATTTCCGGTGGTGCCGGCTTGCTGTTCAAGGGCTCCGGGTTCTACATCACTGACTACGGCAAGGACGGCAAAAAGGACCAGCATCCGGCTGCTCCGTCCTCGGGCGACGCCAAGCCAGCGGCACCGGCCGCGCCGTCTGCGCCCAAAGCCGAGTGACGGCGGCCGTGGTGCACCGCCTGCCGCACGACGGCGTGCTGCCGTCCTTTCTCTTGCTGATCTCTCTGTGACTCAGGCCGACGCCCTGCGTGCCGAACTGGCGCGCGCGGCGCGCACCCTTGGTGCGCCCGATGACGTGTCCCCCATTCTCGAGCGGCCGCGCGATCCCGCGTTCGGCGATTGGGCCACCAACCTCGCCATGACGCTCGCGAAGCCGCTCGGCAAAAAGCCGCGCGACCTCGCTGAAGCGCTCATTGCCGCACTCGATATGCCCAGTGTCGGTATCGTCTCGGCGGAGATCGCCGGGCCGGGGTTCGTGAACCTTCGCCTCGACGCCGGTTTTCAGGCGCGCGGATTGCTCGCCATTCTGGCCGCGCCCGAACAGTGGGGGCGCCATGATATCGGCCGCGGGGAGCGTGTCTGCGTCGAATTCGTGTCCGCCAATCCTACCGGACCGCTGCATGTCGGGCATGGCCGTCAGGCCGCGCTGGGCGATGCCATCAGTACGCTGCTCGAGTGGACCGGCTGGGCCGTCGATCGCGAGTTCTACTACAACGATGCCGGGGCGCAGATCGCCAATCTCGCCAAGAGCACGCAGGCCCGCGTGCGCGAGCTGGCCGGGCAGCCGTTGGTGATTCCCGACGGCGGCTATCACGGCGACTACATCCGGGAGATCGCCGAACGGTACGTACAGGAAAATCCGGACGATCGTGCGGGCGACGATCTCGACGCGATGCGCCGCTTTGCCGTGGCCGCCCTGCGCCACGAGCAGGATCTCGATCTGCAGGCCTTCGGCGTCACGTTCGACACGTACTACCTCGAAAGCTCGCTCTACACCGACGGCCTCGTCGACAAGACCGTCGAGGCGCTCGAGCATTCCGGGTATACGTACGAAGAAGAGGGCGCGCTCTTCTTGCGCACCACCGAGTTCGGTGACGACAAGGACCGCGTGATGAAGAAGAGCGCGGCCAAGGGGGGGGACTACACCTACTTCGTGCCCGACGTCGCGTATCACGTGACCAAGTGGGAGCGCGGGTATCGCCGCGCCATCAACGTGCAGGGGGCTGACCACCACAGCACCACCACGCGCGTCCGTGCCGGCCTGCAGGCGCTCAAGGTCGGTATCCCCGAGGGCTATCCCGACTACGTGCTGCACCAGATGGTCACGGTCATGCGCAGCGGGGAAGAGGTGAAGATCTCCAAGCGCGCCGGCTCGTATGTGACGGTGCGCGATCTCATCGACGAAGTGGGACGCGACGCCGTGCGTTACTTCTACCTCATGCGCAAAGGCGATTCGCAGCTCGTCTTCGACGTTGATCTCGCGCGCAGCCAGTCGGAAGAAAACCCCGTGTACTACGTGCAGATGGCGCACGCGCGCATGTGCGGCATCTTCCGCGTCGGCGAGATCGATGCGACCACGGTGACGGGCCGCGGCGTCGAGCTCGGCGTCCTCAGTGAGCCGGCCGAGCAGGAGCTCGTCAAGCAACTGCTCGACTTCCCGTCGATGGTGAAGGGCGCGGCCGACACCCTCGAGCCCCACCGCATTGCCGGCTGGCTGCTCGAGACCGCGCGGGCGGCGCACACTTGGTATCACAAGCACCACGTCCTCGGCGAACCCGAGGCCATCACCCAGGCGCGCCTGGTGCTCGCGCGCGCCACGCAGCTCGGCATCGCCGCCGGTCTGCGCATTCTCGGACTGACCGCGCCGGAGCGCATGTGAGTGCAGCCGCAAGCAGCAGCAAGAACCCCGTCCTCGTCGTCGGCTCCGTCGCCCTCGACTCGGTCGAGACCCCGTTCGGCAAGGCGGACGAAGTGCTGGGGGGCTCCGGAACGTACTTCTCGGCGTCGGCGTCGCATTTTGCGCCGGTGCAGCTCGTCGGTGTGGTCGGCGATGACTATCCCGTCGAGAAGCTCGAACCGCTCCGTAAGCGAGGCGTCGATCTCGCCGGTCTCGAAAAGGTCAGTGGCACGAGCTTCCGCTGGCGCGGCCGCTATCGTCACGACCTCAACTCGGCCGAAACACTCGAGACGCATCTTGGGGTGTTCTCGCATTTCCGGCCCAATATTCCCGAGCAGTTCCGGTCGGCGCCGTTCGTCTTCCTCGCGAACATCGATCCGCGCCTGCAGCTCCAGGTGCTCGAGCAGGTAAGCACGCCGCGGCTGGTCGCGTGCGACACGATGAACTTTTGGATCGAGTCGCGTCGTCCGGAGCTCGTCGAATTGCTCGGCCACGTGGACCTCATCACGCTCAACGACGCCGAAGCGCGCCAGCTCACCGAGCACTCCAATCTGGTGCAGGCGGCACGGTGGATCATGGACAAGGGCCCCAAGCACGTGCTCATCAAGAAGGGTGAACACGGCGCGTTCATGTTCACACGCGACAGCATCTTCTTCGCGCCGGCGTATCCGCTCGAAAGCGTGTTCGATCCCACCGGGGCCGGCGACTCGTTCGCCGGCGGCTTCATCGGGTCGCTCGCCGAGACGGGCGACTTGAGCGAGCAGAGCATGCGCCGCGCCGTCGTGGTCGGGTCCGCCATGGGCTCGTTCGCGGTCGAGAGGTTCTCCAATGCGCGCCTCCTCGAAATCACCCGCGCCGAAATCGATAGCCGCGTGCAGGAGTTCCGCCAGCTGGTTGCCTTCGACGCGGCACTCGACGCATGACCGGTGCCCCACTCGATTATCGCGCGGCTGGCGTCGACATCGCCGCAGCCGATGACGCCAAGCATCGCTTGGCCAAGCTCGTGCAGAGCACGATGACCTCCGGTGCGCGCGGCGCGTTCGGTGGCTTCGGGGGCATGTTCCGCGTCCCAGAGGGGTACAGGGCGCCCTTGTTGGTCGCCAGCGCCGATGGGGTCGGCACCAAGATCAAGATCGCCATCGAAGCCGAACGTCACGACACCATCGGCCATTGCCTCGTGAACCACTGCACGAACGATATCCTCGTGCAGGGCGCCGTCCCGCTGTACTTCCTCGACTATGTGGCGTTCGGCAGGCTCGAGCCGCCGGTGGTCGAAGGCGTCGTGGCCGGTGTCGCGGCGGGATGCCGCGAGAATGCCTGTGCGCTCATCGGCGGCGAAACGGCCGAAATGCCCGGCGTCTACACACCGCCGGACTACGATCTTGCCGGCTTCATTACCGGGATCGTCGAGGAAGATCAGGTACTGGGGAGCGCACGCGTGCAGCGGGGCGACGTGCTCGTTGCGCTCGCCGGTGATGGCCTGCACACCAACGGCTATTCGCTGGCGCGTCGCATCGTCAGCGAGCGGCTCAAACTGGGTGTCCACGAGGCGTTTCCGAACGCCAACGGGGCAAGCGTCGCCGACGTGATGCTCAAGGTGCACCGTTCGTACTTGCAGTGCCTCAAGCCCGTGCTTGGCCATATCCATGCCATGGCACACATCACTGGTGGCGGGCTCCCCGGCAATCTCAATCGGGCGCTCCCCGAAACGCTGGATGCCGATGTGGATACCGCAACTTGGACCATCCCCAACGAGTTTCGGGTACTCGCAGAAGCGGGGCAGGTGGCCTCGCTCGAGATGTTCCGGGCGTTCAACATGGGAGTGGGCATGGTCGTCGTCACCTCGCAGGAGAACGTGTCGCTCATTACGTCGCGTGCCGCAGCGTGCGGAATTGCGGCGTGGGAGTTGGGCAAGGTGGTGCCGGGCACTGGGCGCGTGCGCCTCGACGGGCAGGTGACGTGATGCGGGGCGTGCGGCGGATGCGTTTGGCCGTGCTCGTCGCTTCGGCGGTGAGCGTGACCGCTAGGTCTGCACTCGCGGCGCAGACGACGTCGGGCACCTGTTCCACTGTCGTCACAGGGTTCAACACGTTCGCCGGCCCCGATGCCTGTACCAAAGCGCGCGATCTCTTTGCCTTCGTCATGCCGCAGGCCGGCGTCGCGCTCTCGGGGGGGAATCCGGTACTCGGCGAAGGTGGCACGATGGGCGGGTGGGGTAAGCGGGCCATCTCGCTTCGCGTAAGCGCGGTCGACGGACGTCTTCCCAAGAACGTGGTCCCGGTATCGCTCGGCGCCGCCACGTCATCGAACTTCGGCGCCACGCGGGTACCGGTGCCGGTCCCGTCGGTCGATGCGGCCGTTGGCGTGTTCGCGGGGCTTCCGGCTGGTCTGACCAACGTGGGCGGGGTCGACCTCTTGCTCGGCGCGACGTACCTCCCCTCGGTGGACCAGGACGAGTTCTCAATTGCCCCCCAGACGTCCAGCGTCGCGCTGTCGTACGGCGTGCGAATTGGGGCGCTGCAGGAGTCGTCGCTCGTGCCCGGGCTCAGCATCAGCGTTATGCGTCGCAAATTGCCCACCGTCTCGTTGGGCTACGCGTCCAACAACGACACCATCACCGTACGCAACTTGGCCGCGACGTCCAACAGCCTGCGGCTGGTGGCCAGCAAGCGTATCGCGCTCTTCGGCTTCGCGGCGGGCATTGGTCGTGATCAACTCGAAAACAGCGCCGGTGTCGAAGCGGTGGTAAACGAAACCGCATTCGGGGTGCCGCAACGCGCACTCGTCCAGCTCGTCAATTTGCGCAACGAGGTCACACGCACTACCGCCTTCGTCAACGCGAGCATCGGGGTGCTCGCGGCGCGCATTGTCAGTGAGTTTGGCTGGTCCGCAGCGGGCGACACCGACCCCACCACCAACACCTTCGATGGCCGCCTCGCCAACGAAGGGTATCGCTTCGGGTCTCTTGGCGTCACCATCCGGTTCTGACCCGTCGCCGCACGGCGGCACCGAAGCGCACGCCCCGGGCTCGACGCCTGACGACGTGCGCTTCATGCGTCGGGCCCTTGCGTTGGCCGAACGGGGAGCCGGCCAGGTCGCGCCCAACCCCAAGGTCGGCGCGGTGATCGTCCGCGATGGGGTCATCGTTGGCGAAGGTTGGCATCAGCAGTTCGGCGGGCCGCACGCCGAGGTGCATGCCCTCGCGGCCGCGGGACCGGCTGCTGCCGGCGCGACGGCCTATGTGAGCCTTGAGCCGTGCAATCATCGCGGGAAAACCGGTCCGTGTACGGAAGCGCTCATTGCCGCACGGGTATCGCGCGTGGTGTGCGCCATGCGCGATCCCAACCCCGTCGCCGCCGGCGGCATCGAGCGCCTGCGATCGGCCGGTATCGAGGTCGTAACTGGCGTGTGTGCATCGGCCGCGCACATGCAGAACGCGACTTTTGTCCACGCCGTCCGCCATCAGGTACTCCCGTTCGTTACACTCAAGCTCGCGGTGTCCATCGATGGCGCCCTGGCGGGCCCCTCGCGCCAGCGCGCCTGGCTGACCGGCCCCGAATCGCAGGCCGCAGTGCACGCCATGCGTGCGGAGGCCGATGCCATCGGGGTCGGAATCGGCACCGTGCTTGCCGACGATCCCGCGTTGACGGTGCGGCTCGCTCCGCCCCCCCGCGTCTCCCCGGCGCGGGTCGTCTTCGACCGTCGGGCCCGGCTTCCCCAAGGCAGTCTGCTGGCCGCCACTGCCCGCGAGCTCCCCGTGCACCTCATCACGGGCGTCGAGGCCCCGGCGGCGCGTGTGGAGGCCCTTACCGGGATCGGCGTGACCGTGCACGCCGTCAAGGAGTTGGCGGATGGCCTCCGGAGTCTTCGATTGGCCGGCGTACGGCATCTGTTCGTCGAAGGCGGGGCACAAATCGCCTCGGCGCTCCTGAACGACGGACTCGTACACCATCTGGTTATCTTTCAGGCTCCGGTCATTCTGGGGGCAGGGGCCGTTTGTGCCTTTGCTGCACTCCCGGGACAGGACGCCACGACGGCGCCCCGTCTCACCGTGCTCGAGCGCCGTGGATACGGCGACGACTTGATGACCCGTTACGCGGTTTCCGGAGACTGAAGACAGGATGTTCACGGGGCTTGTAGACGACGTGGGGCTCATCGAGCGCGTCGCCGACACACCGGCCGGGCGCGAGCTGCGTATCGCCTGCCGGTATGCCGACCTCACCGACGGCGAAAGTATCGCCGTGAACGGGGCCTGTCTCACCGTGCGCGACCATGGGGGGCGTGCCGACGGCCAGCGTTGGTTTACCGTCGCCGCCATCACCACGACGCTGGACCGCACGACCATCGGCGACTGGGTCCACGGTCGCCAGGTGAATCTCGAACGCGCCATGCGCCTCGGTGATCGGCTCGGCGGACACCTGGTGCTCGGGCACGTGGACGGACTGGGGCGGGTGCTCGACAGCCGTGAGCAGGGCGACGCCTGGCTCATCGACGTCGAGCTGCCGGCCGCCATACGACCGCTGCTGGTGGACAAGGGCTCCATCACGATCGACGGCGTGAGCCTCACCGTGAACGAATTGCTCCCCACCGGGGTGCAGCTCTCCATTATCGAATACACTCGGCGCCACACCACGCTCGGCCAGCTCTCGGCCGGCGCGGCGGTACACGTGGAAGCCGATGTACTGGCCAAGCACATCGAACGACTGCTTTCGCCATATCTGCGCGCAACGGGCGCGCCCTCACTGGCGGCGGCACTGACGGAGTTGACGGTATGACGCAGGACCACCAAACCGTGCCCAACGACCACGCGACGCCCGGCGATGACACCGACGGCGTGTTCGGGACGGTCGCCCAGGCGCTGGCCGATGTTGCCGCCGGGAAGTTCGTAGTAGTGGCCGATGACGAAGATCGCGAAAACGAGGGCGATCTCGTGTGCGCGGCCGAACTCGTCACCCCCGAAATGGTCAACTTCATGCTCGAAGCCAAGGGCATGATCTGTCTCTCCATGACCAACGAGCTCGCCGACCGGCTGGGACTCGAGATGCAGGTCGATCACAACACCGAAGCGATGTCCACCGCCTTCACGGTGAGCATCGATGCGGCGGCCAAGTACGGCGTCTCCACCGGTATCAGCGCGAGTGACCGCGCCACCACCATTCGTGTGGCCGTCGCGCCGGGGGCCACGCGCGCCGATTTGCGCGTGCCCGGACACATTCACCCGCTTCGCGCCCGCAATGGCGGCGTCTTGCAGCGGGTGGGGCACACCGAAGCCGCCGTCGATCTGGCGCGACTCGCCGGCCTCCAGCCCGCCGGTGTGATCTGCGAGATCCTGAACAAAGACGGTACCACCTCGCGTCGCCCGCAGCTCGAAGTGTTCGCCCGCGAGCATGGCATCACCTTCATCACCATCGCACAGCTGGTGGCGTACCGGTTGCAGAACGAGCGGCTCGTGCACCGCATGGCCGATGCGCGCCTCCCCACCGATTATGGCGACTGGCGTATCGTCGGCTACAAGAACGACGTCGATCATCGTGAACACATCGCCATTGCCTACGGCGACGTGACCAACGGCGAAGACGTGCTCGTGCGCATGCACAGCAAATGCCTCACCGGCGACGTGTTTCATTCGCGGCGCTGCGACTGCGGCTGGCAGCTCGAAAAGGCCATGCAGATGATCCAGGCCGAAGGGCGTGGCGTCATCGTGTACCTCGATCAGGAAGGCCGCGGCATCGGGCTGCTCAACAAGATCAAGGCCTACGAACTGCAGGACACCGGCGCCGATACCGTCGAAGCCAACGAACAACTCGGCTTCAAGCCCGACCTTCGCAACTATGGCATCGGGGCGCAGATCCTGCTCGATCTCGGCGTCCGTTCCATCCGTATTCTCACCAACAACCCGCGCAAGCTCGTGGGGCTCGACGGCTACGGTCTCGTGCTCAAGGATCGTGTGCGCATCGAGGCGCCGTCGACCAGTGAGAACGCTACCTATCTTGAAACCAAGCGCACCAAGCTTGGACACCTCTTCGCCGTCTGAGATCAACGTGGCCGAGTTCAATGGAGAACCGCGCGGCGACGGACGTCGTCTCGTCGTCGTCGCGAGCCGCTTCAACGAAGGCGTCACGGTGCGGCTCGCCGAAGGCGCGGTGAGCACGCTCGTGAGCAAGGGGGTCGCCTTCGACGACATCGACGTGTTGTGGGTTCCGGGCGCGTGGGAATTGCCGGTCGCCGTGCGTCGCGCACTGTCGTCGGGCAAGTACGACGCTGCCGTGGTCGTCGGCGCCGTCATTCGCGGCGGCACGCCGCACTTCGAATTCGTCGCCGGCGAAACGTCCCGGGGGCTCATGGACGCGTCGCGCGATTTCGACGTGCCCGTCACGCTCGGACTGCTCACCACCGATACCATCGAGCAGGCCGAAGCCCGCGCGGGTGGCGCGCACGGCAACAAGGGCGTCGATGCCGCGCTGGCGGCGCTCGAGGTCCTCGATCTCTTCGATCGCGCCTTTGCCGGTGACAGCTTCGGCGGGGACGACGACGCGTGAGCAATCTTCGCGACGAAACCTTCTGGGACGGCCCCTCGCAGGAGCCGCTCCTGCCCAAACAGGGCAAACGCCCGCGCGGGAAACCAACCACCAAAGCCGAGCGCCTGGAAACGCGTGGGCGCGCCCGCGCGCTGCAGGCGCTCTACGCCGCCGATGTGCGTGAGCAGGCGCAGTGGCGGCGCATCGCGACTACGGTGTTCGACGACCTCGCGGTCGTCCCCGAAGAGCGGGCATTCGCCTCGCGTCTCGTGGCGACCGTGGCCGACAACGTCGCGACGCTCGATGCCGCGCTGACCGAAGTGACCAACAACTGGCGCCTCGAGCGGCTCGGGGTCATCGAGCGCTGCGTGTTGCGCCTGGCCGCCGCCGAGCTGGCGCGCAACGAAACACCCGTGAAGGTGGTGCTGCAGGAAGCCGTACGCCTGGCCGAACGGTACGGGACCGAACGGAGCGCGCGCTTCGTGAACGGCGTGCTCGACGCGTATGCGCGTAAGCTCGGCAAGCTGTGACGCCGTTGCGCATTGCCGTCGTCAACTGGCAGTGCCGCGACAATCCGCTGGCGGGCGGCGCCGAGATTCACCTGCACGAGATTTTCGGGCGGCTCGCCGCGATGGGGCACGAGGTGGTGCTCCTCTGTGGCGGGTGGCCCGGGTGCCCGCCGCGGGCCACACTCGACGGCATCGAAGTGCACCGCGTCGGAACGCGGCACTCGTTCCCGTTCCTCGTGCGCCGTGACTGGCATACGCATCTGGAGCGGCGCGGCTTCGACGTGCTCGTCGAAGACATCAACAAGGTGCCGCTCTTCACCCCCACGTGGCGCGTCCCGAAGCTCGTCGGCTTGGTCCCGCACCTGTTCGGGGGCACCGCCTTCCAGGAACTGGCCGCACCTTTGGCCACCGCGGTCTGGCTGGCCGAAAAACCGCTCCCCTGGTTCTACCGGGGACATGCTTTCGAAGCCATCAGCGAGAGCACCAAGGCGGATCTGGTACAGCGCGGTATCGCAGCCGACCGCATCCGGGTCATCTTCCCGGGCATCGATTCCACGCATTACACGCCTGATCCCAGCTTTAGGGCGGATCGTCCCGTCTTTGCATATCTGGGTCGCCTGAAGAAGTATAAAGGGGTAGATCTGGTCGTACGGGCGTTCGCCGCCTGTGATGTGCCTGACGCGACGCTCGAAATTGCCGGGGCCGGTGAGTATCGGACCCAGCTCGAGCACTTGGCGGGAACTCTTGGGGTTACATCGAGGGTACGGTTTTTAGGGCGAATTGACGAGACTGAGAAGTGCGCTCTGCTTCGACGAGCATGGGCGACAGTTTTCGCATCACCAAAGGAGGGGTGGGGGATTACGAACCTGGAGGCGGCAGCGAGCGGAACGCCGGTGATTGCGTCGAACTCTCCGGGAATTCGTGAGTCCGTGAAGCACGGCGAAACAGGGTTTCTCGTGCCACACGGAGACGTGGCTGCCATGGCTGGCTGCATGCGGCGCCTCAGCGACGAGCGGACGCTCGTCGAACACCTGGGGGCCAATGCACGACGCTTCGCCGAGGGCTTTACCTGGGCGAACGCCGCGAAGGAGACAGAGGCCCACCTCCGCGAGGTGGTGGGAAGGGAGGAAGGTCGCTGATGGAGATCATCCTGCACGCGCACCACGCCGAAGTGAGCGAGTTACTTCGTGCCCAGGCCGAATCGGCCATCCGCCGCATTGCGACGCGAATGCACCACGTCGCCAATGCCATCGTCCGGTTCGTCGGCGACGGTCGCACCCGACGTGTCGAAATCGTGCTCCGCGGAACCCGACATCGAGAACTCTTCGCCGTGGCGGACGCCCACGACTTTGCGCCTGCCCTCAGTACCGCCGTGCATCGACTCGAAAGCCAGGTGGCCAGTGTGCGTCGGTCCCGTAGAAGTCCTCGCGACGGAGATCGCACCGGGTGAGTAGACGCCTGACCGTTGGCATGCTCTACGAGCAGATGAAAGATGTGCTCGAACTGGAGCTGCTCGGCCCGGCAACCGGTCTCGACCGTGAGATCACGAGCCCCGAGGCGTCGAGCCCGGGGCTCGTCCTTGCCGGCTACATCAATCGCTTCCCTTATCAGCGTATCCAAGTCCTCGGCGAAACCGAGATCACCTACCTGCAGTCGATCGAGCCCGCACAGCGCGCGACGAATCTCGAACAGTTCTTCGGGTTCCCCATCCCCGGTGCGTTCATCACGAAAGCGCTGGAACCCCCCGAGCCGTTGCTGCGACTTGCGCAGGAGGCCGGGATGACGATCCTCCGCTCGCGTCTAAAGACCGCGGAGTTCTATCGGCTCATCAAGCCGTTCCTCGCCGATCAGTTCGCCCCCACGACGACTCTGCACGGCTCGCTCGCCGACGTGTACGGGGTGGGGGTGTTTTTCACCGGGAAAAGCGGGATCGGAAAATCCGAGTGCGTGCTCGATTTGGTCGAGCGCGGGCATCGCCTGGTGGCCGACGATCTCGTGTTCGTCTCACGGCGCGGGAACGACGTGCTGATCGGCAAGGGGCACGAGCTGCAGCGTCACTTCATGGAAATCCGTGGCGTGGGGCTGCTCGATGTCCCGGCCATCTTCGGTATTCACGCCGTACGCCAGCAGAAGCGGCTCGAAGTGGTCGTCGTGCTCGAGGAGTGGGACGCCGAGGCGCCGGTCGATCGGACGGGACTCGATGTCCAGACGATCGATATTCTTGGGGTGGAGATCCCCAAGATCACCGTGCATCTCAATCCCGGGAAAAACATCACCGTCATTGCGGAGGTAATCGCGATGAATCATCTCCTGCGCTATTATCGCGGGTACGACACCGCCACCGCGTTCAACGAGCGACTCATCGGCCAGATGCGCCGGAAGGCCGACGTGCAGCGGTACTTGCAGGAGGATGACGAGTAGTGTCAGGAGTCGCGGCAGCAGAGGCAGAGCAGGTGACCGTCGTTCGGGCCATTGTGGCCGGCCACGGGACCTTCGCCAGCGGTGTCATTTCTGCCGTCGAACAGATTACCGGTCGTGGCCATCAGTTCATCGCGATCTCCAATACCGGCTTGTGTCTCGACGATATTCAGGGCGCGCTCGCCTCGGCGCTTGACCTGAGTCACGCGCGGGTGATCTTCACCGATCTGCCGGCCGGCAGTTGCACGATGGCCGTACGCCGCATGATGCGCGAGCGCCCGGGGGTGCTCCTCGTCACCGGCATCAATCTTTCGCTCTTGCTCGACTTCGCCATGCAGGACGATACCGATCCCGTGCACGCCGCGCAGCTGGCGCTCGAACGGGGTCGTGCTTCCATGGTCGCGTACGGCGCCTGAGCGCCGTCAGCGCGTCGCGATTCCCATCCGTACGCATGCCCATCGCGCTCTTTCGCATCGATGATCGACTCATTCACGGCCAGGTCGTCGTGGGATGGGGACAACCGCTCGAGTTGGGCTTCATCGTGCTCGTCGACGACGATGTGGCCAACAGCGAGTGGGAACAGGAGCTGTACCGTATGGGGGTACCCCCGGAGATGTCGGTGCACTTCCACACGGTCGACGACGCCGTCCAGCGCTTGGGCGAATTCGAGCGACTCCCGGCGCCTGGTATTCTGCTCGTCGGTGACATCGGTACCATGCAGCGCCTGGTGAACGCGTCCCGCGGACAGGTTCGCACCGTCAATGTGGGTGGCGTCCACCACGCCCCGGGGCGCACCGGTAGATTGCGCTACGTCTTTCTCACGCCGGCCGAAGAAGACGGCCTCAGGGAGATGGCGGAACGTGGCGTCGAGGTTACCGCTCAGGACGTCCCCGGTGCCCGTCCGGTACCGCTGGCGGAACTGCTCACGTCGTCCTCCGCAGCCTGATGGATCTCTCGACGGCGCTCATACCGGTCATTCCTGTCGCGCTGCTCGCGGGCGTGGTGGGGCTCGACGTCGTGAGCTTCCCGCAGGCCATGATTTCTCGACCCATCGTCGGGGCGACCCTTGGCGGGGCCTTCCTTGGGGCACCAGAAGCCGGGCTCGTCTGTGGCTCCGCGCTTGAATGCTTGGCGCTCGAGTCTCTTCCGGTGGGCGCGTCGCGCTACCCTGAATGGGGCAGTGCGTCAGTTGTCGCTGGCGCCGTTGCCGCCGTCGGCACAACAGAGTCGTCGTTCCCCAGCGTCGGCGCCTTTGTCGTGGCCGTACTGGTGGGCATTCTCACCGCGTGGACCGGCGGCTGGACCATGGTCAAGCACCGCCAGCTCATCGCCAGCTTCGCGCGTCCCCGGCTCGACCAGCTGGCCGCCGGGTCACGCCGAACTGTCATTGGGCTGCAGGTGTTCGGCATGACCGCCGACCTGCTCCGCGGCGCCTTGCTCGGGATTGTGATGTATGTGCTGGCCCGCCCGCTTGCGGCCCTCGTGAATACGCGCTGGACGGTGGGCGACGATCTGTCGCGCGCGGTGATCATTGCCTGTGTGGCCGCCGTCGCGGCCGCAGCCGTGTGGAAGGACTTCCACGCCATCAGCGGCACGCGTCGGCTCTTCATCGCGTCACTGGCCGTGGGCACCCTGCTGGTGGTCGCCGGTGCCTGAAACAGGGCTCGACAACCCCGCGCTCCGCACCGAAACCCTGAGCATGCCGGTTCCGGCGCTCGTGCCGCCGCCGCCGCTCACCACGACGTTGCGGCTGTCCATGCTGCTGCGCTGTCTCGCCATTCAGGGCTCATGGAACTACGAGATCCTCGTCGGCAACGGCGTCGGTTTCTGCGTGGAGCCCGCACTGCGACAGCTGCCAGGCGGCATCGACGGTCCGCCGTATCGGGAAGCGCTGGCCCGACAGTCCGTGTACTTCAATGCCCATCCGTACCTCGCGTCGCTGGCCATCGGGGCGCTCGCACGGGCCGAGTTGGAGCAGGTGCCCCCTGCGCGCATCGAACGCTTTCGAACCGCGCTCTGTGGGCCCCTGGGCAGCGTAGGCGACCGCCTCGTCTGGGCGGCGTGGCTCCCCGCCTGCTCGCTCGTCGCGCTGTTGCTTTTCGGATTCGGGTGCTCGCCACTTGGAGTTGTGGCGGGGTTCCTCGTACTCTACAACATCGGGCATCTTGGCCTGCGCGACTGGGGGCTGCGAGCCGGCTGGCATCACGGCCTGCGTGTTGCCACCGCGCTCGGGCATCCGGTACTTCAGCACGGTCCCCGCTACATTGGACGGGTATCGGCTGTGCTCGGAGGTCTGGCGCTGCCGCTCGCGGTGCACCGGGCCATCGGTGGTCAAAATCCGCTGTCTCCCATTCCACTCGGGGTCGCGCTCGCGACCCCGGTGTTGGCTGTGCTCCTCGTGCGACTGCAGGGCCGCGCCGAGGGGTGGCGTGTGGTCCTTCTCTTGCTCGCGGCCTTCGTCCTCTACTCGGTGGTCCGTTAATGGCTGAACGATCCGTCCAAATCGTAAACAAGCACGGCCTGCACGCTCGGCCGGCGGCCGAGATGGTCAAGGCCGCGTCTCGCTTCAAAAGTGACATCACCATCTCACGCGACGACCTCGAGGTGAACGGCAAGAGCATCATGGGGGTCATGATGCTTGCCGCTGAATACGGGGCGACGATCGTGCTCAAGGCGAACGGCCCGGATGCCGACGAGTCGCTCGAGGCGCTCGCCGCGCTCGTCGCCGCCCGCTTCGGAGAGCGCTGAGTGCTGTCGGTCCTCCGCGGCATTCCCGCCTCGCCGGGAATCGTCGTGGGTCCGGTGCACCTCCTGCGATGGGAGGTGCCGGAAGTGCGTCATCGTCTCGTCGACGACAGCGCGATCGACGCCGAAATCGTGCGCTTTCGCGACGCCGTCGAGCGGGCGCGTGAGCGCCTGCGACACCTGCGCGCGCGCACCGAAGCGCAGGCGGGGCCGAAGGAAGCGGCCATTTTCGATGTGCAGCTCTCGATTCTCGATGACGGCGAGCTGACCAACAGTACCATCGCGCTCATCCGGCAGAATCTCGGCGCCGAAAAAGCCTTCGACATCGTACTGCTCGAATGGCGACAGCACTTCGCCCGCTCCAGCGCGCCAATGCTGCGTGAAAAAGTCGGTGATCTCACCGATGTGCACATTCGCGTGCTCTCCATGCTGCTCGACCTGCCCGACCACGACCCCGTCGACGTGCCGCGCGGCAGCAACACGATTCTCGTTACCCACGACCTCACGCCCTCGCTCACGATGCAGCTCGACCGCGAGTGTATCGCGGCGATCGCCACCGAGGCGGGCACGGCCACGGCGCACGTGGCCATTCTGGCGCGCTCGCTCGGGCTGCCCGCCATCGTCGGATTGCGGCAGGCCCTGACGGCACTCCACGGCGGAGAGATGGTCATTCTCGACGGGGCCGACGGCACGATGGTCATTGCGCCCTCCGAGCACGAAGTGGCGGAAGCGCGCCAGCGCGTCGCCGAAGAAGAAGGGCGCGCCGACGTCATGCGCGAACTCGCGATGAGCGAGCCCGTCACGCAGGACGGCGTGCGGTTGGTTGTGCGCGCCAACGTTGACATTCCCGAGGAGTCCGATCAGGGGGCCGACAGTGGCGCCGACGGCGTCGGGCTCATGCGCACCGAATTCCTTGTCGTGGGGCGCGCCAGCATGCCCGACGAAGAGGAGCAGTACCGCGCTTACACGCGCGTCGTCAATGCCTTCGACGGACGTACCGTCGTCATTCGGACCTACGATGTCGGCGGCGACAAGCTCCCGGTGGGTGGCTTCCCGCACGAGGCCAACCCCTTCCTCGGATGGCGCGCCATCCGGATGTGCCTCGACGAAAGCGAATTGTTCAAAGTGCAGCTGCGGGCGCTGCTGCGCGCGGCCGTGCATGGCGATCTGCGCATCATGCTTCCGCTCGTCGTTACCGTCGACGAAGTGCGCGAAACGCGTCAGCTCATCAGCGAATGTGTGGACGAGTTGGCCAAACGGCGCGTGCCCTTCCGCGACGATGTGCCGCTCGGCGTGATGATCGAAACCCCCGCCGCCGCTGTCGCCTGCGACACCTTCGCGCGCGATGTGGATTTCTTCAGCATCGGCTCCAACGATCTCGTCCAGTACATGCTGGCCGTCGATCGTGGCAACGCCAACCTGGCGCCCCGCTACACGCCCTTCCACCCGGCGGTCCTTCGGCTCATGGCGCAGGTGCAGGCTACCGGCGCCGCCAATGGCATCGACGTCTGCGTCTGCGGCGAAATGGCGTCGCAGCCTCTCGCTGTCTTCGCCCTCATCGGGCTCGGCCTGCGCCAACTCAGCGTGTCTCCTCGCGCGGTGGCCGAGGTCAAGCGCGTCATTCGCGGGGTGCGGGCCGAGGTCGCCGCCGAAGCGGCGAAGGCGGCGATGGCCTGCAGTACCGCGCGCGAGGCAGAAGTCCTGCTTCGGCGGCGCCTGCGAGCGGAACTGCAGGATCGGCCGCGCTAGGTAGGGGAACGGCTACGGCAGTTGCAGTCTCCGCCGTGCCCCCCTACTCTACGCCAGACCGTATCGACGCTTCACGTACCCCGAGACCTGCACCCTGTGGCTGATCGTCATCTTTTCACGTCCGAGTCCGTGACCGAAGGACATCCGGACAAAATTGCGGATCAGATCTCCGATGCCGTACTCGACGCTATTCTGACCGAAGATCCCGCAGCCCGGGTGGCCTGCGAAACGCTGGTGACGACGGGCCTTGCCGTCATCGCGGGCGAGATCACGACGTCGGCCTACGTGCATCTGCCGGAGATTGTCCGCAACACCATCGATGGCATCGGCTACAACAATGCGGAGTTCGGGTTCGACGCGAAAACGTGTGCCGTCATGAGCACCATCGATCGCCAGTCGCCCGACATTGCGCAGGGCGTCGACACCGGTGGCGCCGGTGACCAGGGCATGATGTTCGGCTACGCGACCGACGAAACGCCCGAGCTCATGCCCCTCCCCATTCAGTTGGCGCACGCCCTCACGCATCAGCTCGCCGTGCTGCGCAAGGACGGGACGTACCCGTGGCTGCGTCCCGACGGCAAGGCGCAGGTATCTGTGGTGTACGACGGGGATCGCCCGATCGCCGTCGATACGGTCGTCATCTCCACGCAGCACGACGAAAAGGTCTCCAACACCCGCCTTCGTCGCGCCATCCTCGACGACGTCATCCACGCGACCATCCCGGAGCCGTTCCTCGGGCGCCGTATGAAGACGCACATCAATCCCACGGGGCGCTTCGTCATTGGCGGACCACAGGGAGACGCCGGCCTCACCGGCCGCAAGATCATCGTCGATACCTACGGTGGCATGGGCCGGCACGGCGGCGGCGCGTTCAGCGGCAAGGATCCCTCCAAAGTCGATCGCTCGGCCTGCTATGCCGCGCGCTGGGTGGCCAAGAACATCGTGGCCGCCAAGCTGGCCCGCCGCTGCGAAGTGCAAGTGGCCTACGCCATTGGTGTCGCCGAACCGGTTTCCGTGTACGTGCAGACGTTCGGCACGGGGGCGGTCCCCGATCGTGTCATCGAGGCGGCGGTCAACGCCGTGTTCGATCTCACGCCGCGCGGCATCAGCAAAGCGCTCGATCTGCGCAAGCCCATCTACCAGGCAACGGCAGCCTACGGACACTTCGGCCGGAAGCCGGAAACCGTTGGCCGCGGCAAAACCGCACGCACCACGTTCACGTGGGAACGCACCGACCGCGTCGCCGCGCTCAAGAAGGCCATCTAGATCCGCCGTCGCAGCAAACCGGCCGCTGGTGTGTCGGTGCCCGTGCGGTGCAACGGGGGGCACCGCACGGTCGGTTTGGTACCTCGGCGGGGACAATCGTCGCCCCCACCCGGAGTGTGCTGATGGTGGAAGTCACAGTGGCCCGACTGGGCCTCGATAGCGCGACGAACTCGTACGTGGTCATCCTGCGAGAAAAGCTCGGCACCCGCATGTTGCCCATCTGGATCGGAAAACCGGAAGCCGAGTCGATCCTCATCCAGATGAATCAGCTCAAACGCGAACGGCCACTGACGCACGATCTCTGCAAGGCGTTCATCACCGGCCTCGGCGGTACCCTGCGTCGCGTCTCCATCACGCGCGTCGAAAAGAGCACCTACTACGCCGAGATGCAGCTCGACGGCGCCAAAGGCCTCGTCGAGGTGGACGCGCGACCGTCGGACAGCATCGCCATTGCCCTGCGGCTGGGCTCGCCCATCTTCGCGCCCGAGGCATTGCTCAGCGTCCTCGATCTCGACGGCGATGATGACAGTACCACCACGTCATCGACGGCAGACGACGGCCATGAACGCTCTGCCGAACAATTGCAGGCCTACCTTGAGAAACTCAGGCCGGAAGATTTCGGCAAGTTCACCCCCTGAGTTTTCGCACTCCCCTCCTCGTGCAGATCTTTCGCTCCCTCTCCCGCCTCGGCGCGCCACGAGTACTCGGTCTGCTGTCGTTCGCGGCCTTCGTTACCACGGCGACGTTCGCGAGTGCACAGACCATCAGTCGCGCCGTCGAAGGACGTGTCCGTCGCCCGATGCGAAGCGGCGGCGATTCCACCGGCATGGGGCCCGCCAGCCAGGTGTGGGTCACGTTGCATCGGGTTGGGAAAGACACGGCGGGCCCTATCGACTCGGTGAAGAGTGATGCCGCAGGGCGCTATCGCTTCACGTACGCGCCGTTTGGTACCCCGGATGCGGTGTACTTCGCCTCCACGACGTACGGGGGGATCGCCTACTTCACCGCGCCGCTGCGTTCGGCCAAGGCGGTCGGTGATGAAACGGAAATCACCGTCTTCGATACCACGTCGCGTACGTTCCCGCTGTCGATCAAGGGACGTCATCTGATTGTCAGCAAGGCCGACACGACCGACATGCGCACCGTGGTCGAGGTGTACGAACTGTCCAACGACAGCCTTACCACGTTGGTCGCCTCAGAAGGTACTGGCGCGCAGCCCACCTGGAGTGCGGCCATTCCCGCGGCCGCTGTCGACGTGCGGGCCAACGACGGAGAAATCTCCCCCGACGCGTTCGCCGCGCAGAACGGACGCGTGTCCGTGTTTGCGCCGATTGCGCCCGGTGTGAAGCAAGTCGCCTTCTCGTACAAGCTGCCCAACAGCAGCTTCCCGCTGCGTGTTCGGTCGGATGTCGGCGTCGTGGTGTTCGAGGTACTCGTCGAAGAAGCGCAAGGCACGGTGAAGGGGCAGGGCTTCACGGCGGTCGATCCGGTGTCGCTCGAAGGGCGCAACTTCCGGCGCTTTCTGTCGCAGGATCTCAAACCCAATACGGATCTCGTGATCGAGTTGCCCTCGACGGGTACGCCGGGCCGCAACCTCTACATCGCCGGGCTGCTCGTCGCCGTGGGCTTCCTCATGATGCTCGCGCTCACGCGCAGCATGCAGACGGCCGCCAACAAGCGCGGCAATGTCGCGCCTACGCTGCGCCCCCAGGAGCCCACCATTCCGCTCGGTGATCGTCTCGCGCAGGAAATCGCGGCACTCGACGCGACCTACGCCCGACACGAGAATCCTTCGGACCTGGTGAAAGCCGCGTACGAAGCGCGACGCGCGGAGCTCAAGGCGGCGCTGGCGCAAGCGCTTGCCGAAGCCGGGGCCGGACGGTAGGTTCGAACGGTCGCACAAAGCGTGCGGCGGACAACTGATTACGAGCACGGGACACGGAAACCGGTGAAAAGCCGGTGCGGCCCCGCCACTGTAACGGGAATCTCTGCGGTCCTCACGGACGGCACAGCAGCGTTGCTCTTCACACCACTGATCGTACCCGATCGGGAAGGTGAGCGACGTTCCCGGAGCCAGGAGACGACTCGCGCTCTCTCTTTGACGAAGACCCTCGAGGGGGGGCTCGTGCAATCGTGACGACGCAACCGCTGTGGTGCCGTCGTCATGCGTGCTCGGGCGTCTTCTCGTGGGAGAGGATGCCCGTTCGTGTTTCCTCACCCACGATTTGTACGCCGTGTACGTGCCACGCTGCTGCCAGGTCTTGGCGGCTTGCTGCTGGCGTGTACCGGCGTCTCCGATCGCGCGCCGGCATCATGGCCGGGCGACGGCGCGCGTGCGCCGCAGACGGCGCGCGCCACGCCACCGGCCCCGGCCGATACCGACGATTTTGGCGCGCCGCTTCCGACCGATGCACAGTTTGCGAACCGCGTCGTTTCGCTCAATCCTGCGGCCACCGAAGCGATCTTTGCCATTGGTGCGCAAGCGCGCCTCGTCGGCCGCTCACGCTGGGACACGTTTCCCGCCGAGGTCTCGCAAGTGCCGGCGCTCGGCGATGGCATTCGCCCCGCAGTCGAGGCCATTCTCGCGGCGAGGCCCACCCTCGTCATCCTGTACGCGACGGCGGAGAACCGCAGTGCCGCCAAAGCGCTCACGCGCGCCGGGATTCGCACCCTGGCGCTGCGTGTCGACCGCATCGCGCGGTTTCACGCGCAGTTGCGCATCCTCGGTGTCGCGCTCGGTGCCGAAACGCAGGCGCAAGGGGTGAGCGATTCCGTGCAGCGCACGCTCGACCGCGTGCAGGCACTCACTGCGTCCGTCCGCGAACGGCCCTCGGTGGTGTGGCCCGTGTGGAATACGCCGCCCATGGTCATCGGCGGGGGCAGCTACATGGACGAACTGCTCGAAATTGCCGGGGCGCGCAATGTCTTCCATGACCACCTGCAGCCGTCGCCAACCGTCAGCATGGAAGAGGTCATCGCTCGTGCGCCGCAGTTCGTGGTCGTCAGTGACAAGCAGGCCGTCGAGTTGGGCGCGAACGACCCGTGGAGTGCGCTCCCCGCCGTGAAGGCGCGACGGTTCGTCATCCATGATCCTGCGGTGACGGGGCGTCCATCGGTCGTGCTCGGCATGGCTGCCGTTCAGCTCGCGCGTCGGTTCCATCCCACACTCGCCGACTCGCTGCCGTGACCCCGCGCTCTGCTGCACCCGAGACGACGGCTCGTGACCACCCTCAACGGCGGTGGCCCTGGATCGTCGGCGCGCTGCTGTTCATCGTGGTGCTCGTGCTCGGGGTGGCGCTTGGAGCTGTATCGCTCCCTGTGGCCGACGTGGTCCGTGCCCTTGCCGGGCAGGCCGACGCGTCAACCATGTCCATTGTTCGCGATTTGCGGTTGCCACGCGTGCTGCTGGCGGCCGTCGTGGGGGCCGGTCTCGCCGTGAGTGGCGGCGCACTGCAAGGCACGCTGCGCAATCCGTTGGCAGAGCCGTATCTGCTCGGCGTCTCAGGCGGCGCGGCCGTTGGTGCGGTCGCGGCCATGGCGGCGGGCCTCGTGTCACCCACTGGGATCACCGCCTCCGCATTCGGTGGGGCGGCCCTCTCCACGCTGATCGTCACGGGCCTCGCGCGCACGGTTGGCGGCAGCGGTGACACCAGACTGTTGCTGATGGCCGGTGTCGTGGTGGGAGCGTTTGCCAACGCGGCCATTCTGGTGGCGCTTGCCGATGCCCCTCCAGAACGGCTGCGCGGTGCGCTCTGGTGGATGATGGGCAGCGCCGCCGATGCCTCGTGGGGCGCGGTGGCGCGAACGACAGCGGCCGTGCTGGTGCTGGGCGGTGTGCTCGTGTGGCGCGCGCGCGAACTCGACGTGCTCGCCCTCGGATCGGAGCCGGCGGCGGCGCTTGGCGTCGACGTCGAGCGCGCATCGCAGCGCACCTTTCTCGTGGCGAGCTGGCTCGCGGCGGCCACCGTCGCCGCGGCGGGGCTCGTGGGCTTTGTCGGACTCGTGGTGCCGAACCTCGCGCGCGCACTCGGCGCGCGGCAACACCGCCCCATGATGCTGCTGTCGGGGTTGTACGGAGCCGTGTTGCTCGTCGCCGCCGACCTGCTCGCGCGCACACTCCGTGCGCCTGCCGAGTTACCGCTCGGGGCAGTCACGGCGTTGGTGGGAGTCCCATTCTTTCTGTCGCGACTGCGCACGGTGGCGCAATGAGGAGCGCCCGATGACGCCGCCTCTCTTCACCCCGGTCGACGGGCCGTCGTTGGGCTTCGACGGCGTCACGGTGACATATCCGGGACGCGCGGAGCCCGCACTGAACCGAGTGTCACTCACCGCGCTGCCGGGAAAGATCACCGCGGTGGTCGGTCCCAATGGGAGCGGCAAGAGCAGTTTGGTGCGGGCGCTTTTGCGCCGGGTCTCACTGTCAGCCGGGCGCGTGTGGCTCGCCGGGGCAGACATCGCCGCGCTCGATGCCCGCACCCTCGCGCAACACGTGGCCATTGTGCCGCAACGCGAAGAGCCCGTCATGCCACTGTCCGTACGCGAGTTCGTCATGCTTGGACGGCATCCGCGACGCAGTGCCTTTGGTGGTCCATCGGCCGAAGATCGAACGCACATGGAACAGGCGCTCGAGCGTGCCGGGATCATCGAGGCCATCGATCGCCGCACAGACTCGCTCTCCGGCGGAGAATGGCAGCGGGTGCGCATTGCCCGGGCGTTGGCGCAGGACACGCGCGTGGTGGTGCTCGACGAGCCCACCACGTTTCTCGACATCGCGCACGAAATGGCGGTCTTCGAACTCGTGGACGCCCTCGCGCGTGAGTCGCGTACCGTGCTGCTCATCAGTCACCAGCTCAACCTGGTGGCGCGCTTCGCCGAACACATCATCCTTCTCGACAAGGGGCACGTCGCCGCGTCCGGTACCGTCGACGATGTCATGCAGGGCGAAACGCTCGAAGCCGTGTACGATTGGCCATTGGTCGTCACGCGCGACCCCGCCATTGGTGTCCCCGCTTTGCTGCCGCTGCGAAGCCGGGGGCGTTCGCGGTGATCACCGTGGCCGCATTGCTGCTATCACTGGTGCAGACCTCCGACAGCATTCGCGTGTGCGTGCGCGACGGCCGTTCCGGAGAGCCGCTGGTGGGCGCGAGTGTGCGTGTCATCAATGAACCATCGCGGGTGTCCCGCAGTGCGTGTCTGACGGTGCCGCGTACTGGAGGTATAGGTGAGCGCTCCGGCACACAGCTCATCGTTACGCGCCTTGGATATCTCCCGCACGTCGTGATCCTCACCTCCGAGTCCAACGTGCAGGTATCGCTCACACCCGTCTCGCGGCGGGGACGCGCCGACTCGCTGGGCCGTACGATACTCGCGACCCAGACGGTGACGGCCAGGCGGTCGCCAGCGCCTGCGGGCCGCGTCCAGTCCACGCTCACCGCTGACGAGGCTCGCGAGCGCCATGCCTCGGGAATGGCTGGGGTCATCGCGCTGTTGCCATTCACCACGTTGCGCTCCGCACGGGGTGAGACCGGTTTGTCATTACGTGGCGCGCGGCGCGAGCAAGTCGTTATCACGCTCGACGGGCTGCCGCTCAACGATCCCGCGACCGGACTGGCAGATGTCTCCGATGTGCCGCTCGTGGCCGTACAATCGGCGACGGTGCAGCCCGGCGCCGACCCCCTCGGCGCCGGCAGCGGCGCCGCTGGTGGTGTCCTCGCACTGACCTCTGCGTCGCAGCGACTCGTGAGCGTGCGTAACGGTGCCTTCGGAGAACGGGTGGGCGAGGCGGCGTGGGCCGGTACCACGCGCACGGTACGATGGAATAGCGCAGCCTCATATCGCGTGGCTGAAAATCGCTTTGCCTTTGTGAACGATGCGGGTGCCGAGCCCATCACCGAATCGCGCATCAATAACGACGAGCGTCGCGCCGTGTTCACGGTGGGGCTCGTCGCACGTCGTACGCAGTGGAACCTGTTGGCATCGACCGGTGAGCGTGGGATGGTGGGCGCCGCCAACGTGCGCGCCTACGACAACGATCGGTCGCGCACTACGCGGTTGTTGCTTCGTGGGCAAACGGCACTTGGCACGACGGGGCTCACCACCGGGGCGCGCCTCTTCCGGTTGCACTATGCCGACCCGACGCGTCCCGCCCTCGATTCCCGCGCCAGCGCATGGGCCGCCGATGTAGAATGGCGCGGCGCAGCGTGGCGCGGCGCGTGGCGTACCGGCGTCGGGGCGGACGGCCTTACCGGAACCGGCAACGTGGTGCAGCGACGCTCGCGCGGCTTTGCCGCGTGGCACTGGGCGCGCGAAGCGACCGGAGCGCAACGGCTCGCGGCCGACGTTGGCGTGCGCACCGATGTCGTGGAGCGGAGTGGCGTGTTGCCCACGGCCAGTGCTGGCACCGCCCTGCGAGTACTCGGCAGTGGAGGCGGTTCATCGCTCTCGTTGCTTGCCCGCACAGCGCAAGCCGTACGGGTCCCGACGCTCTACGATCTCTACTTCTCGTCGCCACAACGATTGTCGGTTCGTGCGCTCGCACCGGAGCGCGTGACCCTCGACGCCAGTGCCGGCGTGCAAGGACAGTGGCAACTCGCGCGCGCGCGGGTGACCGGAGATCTGCAGCTCGTGTCGCGTGACACGCGCGATGCCATCGTGTGGTTCCCCGGCAACTTCGGCTGGAGCCCGGCCAACGTCGGTCGCGAACGCTTGCGGGGCGGTGAAGCGCGCGCGGAGATCGTGTGGCCAACGCGCACGCTCAGCGCGTGGCGAAGCTGGTATCGCACGACGCTTCGCACCGGCGGCCTCACCATTCCCACGCCGTACGTGCCCACGCACAGCATCGGCGGGCAGGGCGCCTGGCGCATCGGCCCCCATACCCTTGGCGTCAATGTTCGCCATCAGGGTCGACGGCCCTTTACCGCCGGCCCGCGCAATCCCCTGTTCGAACTCCCGGCGGTGACCCTGCTCGATCTCTCGGTCGCACGCCGACAACGCTTCACGCATTTCGAAGCCCTGCTCACAGCAGGGCTCGACAACGCCACCAATGCCCGGTGGCAGTCGGTGCGTGGCTTCCCCATGCCCGGGCGCGGCTGGTCCGCCTCGCTCACGTTGCAGCCGCCGTCGTAACCCACGGCAGCACGTCGTGCCCATGGTCACGCATGGGCGCGGGGCATACGCCGGACTTTGGTTCAACCCGCTTCAAGGAATTGTCTGATCATGCAGCATCATCGCATCCGGACCTCGTGGCGCTCGATCGCCACCGCTGGCCTCGTTTTCTCGTCCGCCCTCGTCGGCGCGTGTGGTGGTGAGAGTCCCACGGACACCACCCCGCAGCCGCCTCGCGGTATCATTGTCCTCGACGGCTTCATTCAGCCGGGACTCACCTTCGTCGGCGATACCGGCACCGCCACCACGAAGCTCGCCTTCGCGCCATCGAGCGAGTTCGACGCGGGTGGGTTCACCCTCGAACGCGACACCGTACTGGCGGTCTCCAGCCGTGGCGCCGGTGATCTGTTGTACGTCGCCGATGTCCGGACGTCGACCTTCCGGCGGCTGCAGCTGCCGACGCGGAGCAACCCGTCGCGCGCTCGGTTGTTTCGCGGCAGCAATGGACAGGCGCTCATCGCGGCCGCGCTCCGCGATTCGAATGCCATCGCCCTCGTTTCGGTGGCAGGATCGGCGGCGCCGATCATCACGCGCATCCCGAATGCCGGCGTCTGCCCTACCGACATGTTCCAGTACGACAACGCGACCTGGGTCGTTGACGCCAACAGCGATTGCAAGGGTGCCTACACGGTGCTCGGAGAGGTACGGCTCATTCGCATCCCGACGAGCGGCACTACCCGGGACACGCTGGTGCTCACGGGGGCGCGTGGATCCGGGGCATCGGCCATCGTCATCGGTGACGTGGCGTATGTGAGCGCCGGCGGTGCGGCCAGCTTCGCCAGTTTCCCCTACACGCTGCTCGCGACAGGCTCAGTTACCAAGGTCGATCTGCGGACCCGTCGCGTTCAGCTCACACGGCAAATGCCCGCCGGCAGTTACGGCGCGAGCACCAAGCTCGGGCTCGACGGTGTCCTGTATGTCTCGTTGTTCGAAAATCTCAGCGGGTTCGCGGGGCGCATTGTCAAGTTGCGGCAGGACGACCTCGCGGTGGTCACGAACGGCCCGTCGTCATTCCTCGACCTTCGGAACGCCGCGGGCGCTTCGGTCAATTGCGGAAGTGGACAGGCCGATGCCCTCGGCCGGCTTCACTGCATTCAGAACGGCACCGGTTCAGTCACCTCTCTGCTGGTGTTCTCCCCCACGTACGGCGAGAGTCGCCGCGTGCTGGCCGGGCAGGGCGGCGTGGACCTCGCAATTCGGTAAACCGGCCGATGAACCGACCGGTGTCCCCGTCGCCGCGTCGCTGCCCGTGGTGGAGGGGGATCTGCCGCCGGCGGTTGCACGGGCACCACGGGCGGCACATCGTTCCATATGTCCTTGCTTCAGACGGATGCGATCGTCCTGCACGTCGCCGACTATCTGGAATCCAGCCGCATTCTGCGCCTGGCCACGCGCGACGCGGGAGTGCAATCCGTCGTGGCGCGTGGAGCGCGGTCCTCCAAGAAGCGCTTTGGGAGTGCCGTCGACCTCTTCGCCGAAGGACAGGCGCAGATTCAGCTCAAGCGGGGGCGGGACCTGCATGCGTTGAATGGTTTCGATGTCACCGTGGCCCGGCCGTCGCTTGCCCTCGATATGGGGCGCTTTACGGCCGCCAGTGCCATGGCGGAGTGCGTGCTGCGCCTGGTCCACGAGGAGGCCGCCCCAGCCGTCTACGAGACCCTGGTGGGCGGCCTCAATCGCTTGGCCACGGCAGCACCGGTCGATAGCGCCAGTGAAGCCTTGCGCGTGATCTGGCAAGTGGTGAGCGAGGTCGGCTACCGGCCCACCCTCGACGACTGCATTGAATGCCACATTGCGCTCGATCCGGGCGACGATGCCCGTTTTCATGCCGTGGCAGGGGGCACCCTCTGCCCGACCTGTGCCCGCCGCGCCTCGGGCGGACGGCTGCTCCCCGCAGCAGCCCGCGATACCCTTCGCCGTTGGTTCTCGGGGGAGACGATTCCACTCGACAACCTCGACGTCCGCGCCCACCAGCGGCTGCTCCGCGAATTCTTGGTGCAACATCTGTCCGATCATCGGCCACTGAAGGCCTTTCAGGTGTGGGAGCAGGGCCGCTGGTAACGGCGAGATGACGTAAGCGCTGAACCTGTATAGCGATACGTCTTACCAAGCGACGTCGGCCCGTGACGGTTTGCGAAAACGATGATGGAAAGATCACCACTCCACGGCCGGAATGTTGCTTGACGGCTGGGGTTACGCGTCTGTAGCTTCACAACGGGTCCAACATCGTGGATCCGTTCTTCTCACCCTGTTACGGAGACGTCGACTCAGAACCTGATTCGTCAGTCGGAGATGCACCATGAAACGTTTGTGGGGAGCACTGGGTCTGGTGCTCGCTCTCAGCGTGTTCATGCCACGAGTCGCAGAGGCCCAGCCGCCGCAAGACGGACGGGAACGACGCAATGGAGCGACGCTCGGACAAAACTATCCGAATCCGTTCAATCCTGAGACTCGCATTCCGTTTAGTGTGGGCGATTCACCCACCTGTTCGCAGCCTAGTAGGCAGTACCGCGTCAGCCTGAAGATTTACAACGTCCTGTCGGACGTGATGGCAACCCCGGTACTGCAAGGCGGAACGAGCGGAGTGGCCGGTGGTCAACCGCTGGAAAGAGTTGTTGTCCCGTGTGGTGACTACGTTGCCTACTGGGATGGCAAGGTCCAAGCAACCGGGCGGGAGGCCGCCTCGGGCGTGTATCTGTATCGCCTCGAGGTGGATGGCGTGCCGCTGGTAAAAAAGATGATCGTCGCAAAGTAAGCAGTTGCAGGTCGAGCACCACGAGACCCAACGAAGTACACAGTAGAGGTGGCGCCCTGGGTGGACGGACCCGAGGCGCCATTTTGCTGACCATACCTCAACGCGCCGACCCCTTGCTCGCGCATCGTGCGCCATGGCAACGCCACCGGTGATTCGGCTGGAGATCCGCACCTGCCCCTGCGATTCCGCCAAATCATGCGTGAGCAGTTCCTGACACTGCGGCATTGGCGCGCGCGTAGGGGCCCGTACCCGCGTGCTCCCCGCTGCTCCTGCAGTTTCGGCAGACATCGAGCGGCACTCCTGTTGCCCTGAAGGTCGGCATGATCAATCCAGACCGTCTCACCGTGAAGAGCGCCGAAGCGCTCAACGACGCCGTGGCCATTGCCCGCAAGAACGGCAACCCCATGGTCTACGATCTTCATTTGCTCCTCGCCTTGCTCGCGCAGGACGAAGGCATCGTCGTCCCGGTGCTGCAGCGCGTTGGCGCCAACGTCACCGCCATCCGGACCGCCGCCGAACAGGAAGCCGGCCGCTACGCCAAGCAGAGCGATGCGCAGCCGACCTTCAGCCGCGAGCTCACGCAGGTTGTCGATGTCGCCGAACGCGACGCCAAGGCGCTCGGCGACGAATACATCTCCACCGAGCACCTGCTCCTGGCCCTCTCCGACGCCAAGGGGCTCGACAGCACGCGCGTGCTCACCAGCGCCGGCGCGCACCGCCAGGCATTGCTTGATGCCCTCAAGCTCGTCCGTGGCGCGCACAAGGTCACCGACCAGTCGCCTGAGGGACAGTATCAGGCGTTGCAGAAGTTCACGCGTGACCTCACGGAATCCGCGCGCAAAGGCAAGCTCGATCCCGTCATCGGTCGCGATGAGGAAATCCGTCGCGTCATTCAGGTCCTCTCGCGCCGCACCAAGAACAATCCGGTGCTCATTGGTGAACCGGGCGTCGGCAAGACCGCCATCGCTGAGGGCCTCGCCCAGCGCATCGTGAGCGGCGACGTCCCCGAAGGCCTCAAGAACAAGAAGCTGGTCTCGCTCGATCTCGGGGCGCTCATTGCCGGCGCCAAGTTCCGCGGCGAATTCGAAGAACGTCTCAAGTCGGTCCTCAAGGAAATCACGAGCGCCGAAGGGCTGTACATCATGTTCATCGACGAGCTGCATACGCTCGTCGGCGCCGGCAAGGCCGAAGGCAGTATGGATGCCGGCAACATGCTCAAGCCCATGCTTGCCCGCGGCGAGTTGCGCGTGGTGGGCGCCACCACGCTCGACGAATACCGCCTGCACGTCGAGAAAGACGCGGCCCTCGAGCGACGTTTTCAGCCGGTGTACGTGGGCGAGCCGAGTGTCGAAAGCACCATCGCCATTCTGCGCGGTCTCAAGGAGCGCTACGAAGCGCACCACGGCGTGCGCATTACCGATGGGGCCGTGGTCGCCGCCGCGACGCTCTCCAATCGCTACATCGGCGATCGCTTCCTCCCCGACAAAGCCATCGACTTGATCGACGAGGCGTCGAGCCGACTCCGTATCGAAATCGACTCGGTGCCGCAGGAAATCGACGAAGTCGAGCGTCGCATCGTCCAGCTCGAAATCGAAAAGGCCGCGCTGCAAAAGGAAACCGATCCGGCGTCACTCGAACGTCGTCAGGCCCTCGAGCGCGAACTGGCCGACCGCAAGGAAACGGCTGCCGGCATGCGCGCGCAGTGGCAGCAGGAAAAGGAAACGCTCGGCGCCGTGGGGCGCATCAAGCAGGAAATCGAGCAAACCAAGTTCGAAGCGGAACAGGCCACCCGTTCCGGTGACCTCAACAAGGCCGCCGAAATCACGTACGGGCGTATTCCGAAGCTCGAACGCGACATGAAGGACGCTGAGTCCAAGCTGGCGAGTCACGACGGGCGTCCGCAGTTCCTCAAAGAAGAGGTGGCGGCCGACGACATCGCCGAAGTGGTGGCCCGTTGGACCGGCATCCCGGTCACGCGCATGCTCGAGTCCGAGCGCGAGCGGCTCACGAAGCTCGAACGCGTGCTCGGTACCCGCGTCATCGGCCAGACGGAAGCCGTCAAAGCGGTCTCCAACGCGGTGCGCCGTTCACGCGCTGGATTGCAGGATCCCAACCGTCCCATTGGGTCGTTCATCTTTCTGGGACCCACCGGCGTCGGCAAGACGGAAACGGCCAAGGCGCTCGCACAATTCCTCTTCGACGACGAGCACGCCATGGTGCGTATCGACATGTCGGAGTACATGGAGAAGCACGCCGTCGCGCGCCTTATCGGTGCGCCGCCGGGTTACGTCGGGTACGAAGAGGGCGGACAGCTCACCGAGGCGGTGCGTCGCCGGCCGTACTCTGTCATTCTGTTCGACGAAATCGAAAAGGCGCATCCGGATGTCTTCAATATTCTGCTGCAACTGCTCGATGATGGTCGATTGACGGACTCGCAGGGGCGGACCGTCGACTTTCGCAATGCGGTCATCATCATGACCTCCAACGTGGGGAGCCAGTACATCCTCGAGCGCGGCCAGAGTGGCGACAGCTGGAAGTCGGTGGAGCAGGAAGTACTCTCGGCGCTGCGCGGCGTCTTCAAGCCGGAGTTCCTCAATCGCATCGACGACGTCGTGGTGTTTCATCCGCTCGGCCGCGATCAGATCGATCACATTGTCGATCTCCAGCTCGGACATCTGCGCAAGCTGCTCTCCGATCGCAAGCTCACGTTGCGACTCACCGATGCCGCCCGGCTGCGTCTCGCCGATGAAGGTTACGATCCGGTGTTCGGTGCGCGTCCGCTCAAGCGCGCGGTGCAGCGGCTGCTGCAGAATCCGCTCGCGCTCGCCGTGCTCGAAGGGCGCTTCAAGGACGGGGACGTCATCGTCGCCGATGTGCAGCCCAACGAAGAGGCGCTGGGTTTCCGGCACGGCGACGCCGCCGACGCGGCAGCCCAAGCCACGTACGATGCGGCACACACCAGTGCGGCACGAATCGACGCCGCGATGGCCGAGGCGTGAGAACGGCTGCGGCCATGGCCGCATTCGCACTGGGGTGCCTTACGGCGTGTGGCGGCGATGCGGGTAGCGGGGGGACGACCCCGGTGGCCCCACCGCCGCCAACGGTCACTTCCGCCGTCCCAGTAGGGCCCCTCGTTACGGGGCAGCGCTACACCGACGCGAACGGCTACGTCGAGCTGGTGCCTGGTGACGCGCCCGTCGTAATTGTCGCACCGCACGGCGGAACCCAGACACCGTCGGGCCTCCCCGACCGCAGCTGTAGCGCCTGCGTCACGGTGAACGATCTCAACACCCAGGAACTGGCGCGCGCCATCGTCGACACGTTCCGGGTGCGTACCGGATTGCGACCGGCGCTGCTCACCAATCAGCTGCACCGCCGGAAGTTCGACGGGAACCGCGATATTGCCGAAGCCACGGGCGGGACGGCGGCGCTCACGAACACTTGGACGTGGTGGCACGCCGCCATCGACTCGGCCAAAGCCGGTGTCGTCCGCCGTGCGACGCGCGGCATCCTCATCGACCTGCACGGCCATGGGCATTCGGTGCCGCGCCTCGAATTGGGCTACTTGCTCAGCGCGTCGGAACTGCGAAGAAGCGACACCACCCTGAACCTCACCGCCGCAATGGGGCGTACCAGTATTGCCCGGCTGGCTGCCGACTCGAGGAACGCCAGCAATCGGGGGCTCGCGTTGCTGCGCGGGCCCCAGAGCTTCGGTGCGCTCATCGCCGCGCGCGGCTATCCCGCCGTGCCTTCACCGTCCGACCCGGCCCCACTCGTCGGGCAGGAGTACTTCGACGGCGGGTACAACACCCAGCGCCATGGGTCGGCCGGAGGCGGTGACATCGACGCGATCCAGATCGAGTGCAATCTCGCTGGCGTCCGTGACACCGCGGCTGCTCGTGGCGCGTTTGCGTCGGCGCTGGTGACGGCATTGCTGCAGTACCTCGATGTGCATTACGGTTGGCGCCCCCCGGCGGCCTGAGGCAGTTCGCGCGCCGCGCGATATCTTTGTGGCATGACCACCGCTCCGGTTTCTCCGCTCATGGAGCGGGCCATGCACGAAGCGCTGCAGCAGGCGCGCGAGGCGGCCCTCGCCAGCGAAGTGCCTGTTGGCGCTGTCGTGATGCACACGGTCAGTGGAAACATCATTGCGCGGGCGCAGAACCGCATGCTCCGCGATCACGATGGAACCGCACACGCCGAGTTGCTCGCCATGCGGGAGGCGTCGCGGGTGCGCGGCGATCGGTCGCTGCTCGACTGCACCCTTGTCGTCACGCTCGAGCCCTGTGCCATGTGTGCGGGCGCCATCGTGCTTGCGCGGGTCGGGTCGCTCGTCTTTGGCGCGTGGGACGACAAAGCCGGTATGTGCGGAAGCATTGGCGATGTCGTACGGCATCCCCGGCTCAATCATTCGCCGGCCGTTCAGGGTGGCGTGTGTGAAGCTGAGTGCGCTGCGTTGCTCAAGGAATTCTTTGTCGTTCGACGCTGAGACGTCTCCTCTCTCCACGAAAGACTCTGTGAACAGTCCTCGATTGCTCGCTCGGGTGAGTGCTGCGTTCACGGCACTGATGCTTGCTGCACCGATCGCGGTCGCCCAGCCAACCCGCGCTCCTGCGGCGCCGCGGTTCCAGGCGCTCTCCCTGCTCGGCGACACGCTTCGCACACTCCCGCTGTCCCCGGCGGTGCTTGCCAAGTACGAGGCCCAGTTGGCCACGGCGCGCCGCGCCTACGTGCGCACGCCAACCAACGTCGACTCGATCATCTGGTACGCACGACGTCTCGGGTATCTGGGCCGCCTCCGCGAGTCGATTGAGATCTACACGCGCGGTGTGGCACTGTATCCCGACAACCCGTGGCTCTATCGCCATCGCGGGCACCGGTACATCTCCGTACGCGACTTCGACGCAGCCATACGTGACCTCAGGCGCGCCGACGATCTCACCCGCGACAAGCCCGACGAGGTCGAGCCGGATGGCCAGCCCAACGCGGCCAACACGCCCATTGGTACGCTCAAATCGAACATCCTGTATCACTTGGCGCTGGCGCACTACCTGAAGGGAAGCTGGGGCGAAGCGGCACAGGTGGCGCAGCGTGAACTCGACGCCGTCACCAACGACGACCGTCGCGTCTCCATGGCGCATTGGCTGTATATGTCCTTGCGGCGGGCCGGCCGCAACGCCGAAGCGGCAAAGGTGCTGCAGCCCATTCGGCGCAACATGCGCATCGTGGAGAACGGGGCGTACCACAAGCTCATGCTGCTCTACAAGGGACTGCTGCCCCCCGATTCCGTATTGACCGCCAGTGCGACCGGTGAGCTGTCCGTGCAGGACGCCTCCGCCGCCTACGGCGTTGCCAACTGGTACTGGTACAACGGCAAGCGCCCCGAAGCCGAGGCGCTCTTCCGGCGCATCGTCGACGGCGGCCAATGGGGCGCGTTCGGTACCATTGCCGCCGAAGTCGAACTCTCCCGGTCACCGAACGGGGCGCCACCCAAGAAGTGATGCCTTGCTCGGTACCGCGCGACGCACGTTCAGTAACCGCGCGCGCGGTCGACGGTCCACTTGGGCAACACGCCTTGCTCGAGTGAGGCCACGCACTCCAGAAAACCGTCGGCGGCGCCGGCGACGGTCGTAAGCCCTGAAATGTGTGGCGACACAAGAATGCGCGGATCGTTCCACAACGGTGAGGCGGCGGGAAGCGGCTCAGTGACAAACACATCGAGCGCCGCGCCACGCAGCCACCCCTGATCGAGCGCCTCGGGAATCGCGCCTTCGTCTACCACCGCGCCGCGGCCGGCGTTCAGCAACACGGCACCGCGGCAACGCGACAGAATGTCCCGCGACACGAGCCCGCGCGTTGACGGGGTATCGGGAATCGAGAGCACGATCCAATCGGCATCGGCAACCAGATCCGGTAAACGATCAACGCTGTGCACGGCTGTGAAGGCCGTATGCGAAGCCTGTCCGCTTCTGGATACTCCCGTGACCGTCACGCCGAGCGCGCGTAGCTTCTCGGCAATTGCCGAGCCGATGTCTCCCGTGCCTACCAGCAGCGCCTTGGTGCCGGCCACCATGCTGATATCTCTCGGCGCCCAGCGCTGCTCGCGTTGCGCATCGAGCAGCGACACCAGCTGCTGCTGAATCGCGAAAATGCGGGCCACCGCCCACTCGGCAATCATGGGGCCGAACGACTCGGGCGAACGCGTCAACAGCAGCGACTCATCGAGACCGGGGCCAAGCCAGCCATCCACACCGGCACCGGTGCTGTGCACCCAGCGCACCGAGCCCATGTGGCGCGCCGACGGAGGACGCCGGAAACCAATGTAGGTGTCGGCCCAGTGCAGGTCGTCGACCGTGATCTGCATGAACGGCGCACCGCGCACTTCCATGTTCGGACGCGCCGCACGCAACCGCTCGGCGATTTCAGCGTGCGCATTGGCCCCAATCACTACGCGCTGGGGGGAGAACGGTAGCGGAAGGCTGATGGACATGATCAGGAAGAGTGTGACGGACGACGACCGAGAGTGTCACCTACGGCATTGCAGGCGAGCACCGTCAAAAAAATGAACACACCTGGGAATACGGCGAGCCACGGCTCGCTGCTCATGGTGGTCTGTGCCTGATACAACATGTTGCCCCAACTTGCCGTAGGCGGCTGTACACCCACGCCGAAGAAGCTCATGGTACTCTCCAGCAGGATGGCGCGACCGACGGAGAGCGTGGTGGCCACCGAGGCGGTCGGCACAACGGCAGGCAGCACATGGCGCCACAGCACCCGTAGCGATGTCACGCCGGTCGCACGGGCAGCATCCACGAAATCCTGCGCCACCAACGATTGCACGTCGGCGCGCACGACCCGCGCGGTTTCCATCCAACCGGTGCAGGCCACCAGCGCAATCAGTGTGGGGATGCCGGGCTGCAACACCGTCGCCGCAAGCATGAGCAGCGGCAAGCGAGGCACCGACAACATGGCGTCGGTCAACCGCATGAGCAGATCGCCCACCCAGCGACCGGCATAGCCCGCCGTGCCGCCAATGACTACGCCAATGCCGGCACTCGCCACCGCCGACAACAGGCCGATCGCCAGCGATACGCGAGCGCCGAGCAGCACGCGCGTGAGTACATCGCGGCCCAGTTCATCGGTGCCGAACCAGTGTGCTCCCGTGGGTGATGCGCGTCGGTTGGCAAGATCCACCGCGTCGGCCGCATACGGTGCGATCATTGGCGCCAGTAATGCGCCGGCCACCAGCGCGAGCAGAAAGTACGCCGCCAGCGACGGGCGGGCGGCGCGAGGCGAAATAGTGGTCCGACTCACCGCGGTCACGTATCGCGCTCGCGACTGCGCGGATCGAGGCGCTGCACCGCGATATCGGCCAGCAGGTTGAGCACGATCACCGCAACCGCGCCGCACATGAGGAAGGCCATGAGCACCGGATAGTCGCGCTTCACCAGCGACTCGGTGAAGAGGCTTCCCACACCGGGCCATGCAAACACGCTCTCCGTCACGACCGCACCGGAGACGAGCATGGCCGCGTCGAGGAGCACGACGGTCACGAACGGCGCGAGCGCGTTGGGAAGCGCGTGACGAAGCACGAGTCGCGTCTCCGGCACGCCACGAAGCCGTGCCGCGCCGATGAAGGGTAACGCGAGGGTCTCGCGCATGGTGCGTCGCAGATAGCGCGACCAGGCTGCGCCTTGTACGCCGGCGAGCAGGAGCGCCGGCAGCACGAGATGCAGCAGGCGGTCGGAAAGCCCCGTGGCACCGAACGACTGTCTGCCCGACGAAGGAAGCCAGCCCAGCTGGTTCGCAAAGACCAGTTGCAGCAGCAGGCCAAACCAGAACACGGGGAGCGAGATGCCGGCAATGGCCAGCACACCGGTAACATGGTCGGCGCGGCGTCGCACCGCCGCGACAATGCCCACGGGCAGTGCGAGCAGCAGCGCTAGCACCGTGGATGCGCCAACCAACTCCAGCGTCGCGGGAACGCGCTCCAGCACGCGATCGAAGACCGGCCTGCCGTCGGCATAGCTGTATCCCCAATCACCGCGCACGAACGCCGAGAGCCAGCGCATATACTGCACGCCGGCGGGCGCATCCAACCCCATCGCTCGACGGAGCCGCTCGATATCGACGGGGCGCACATTCGGGTTCTCGAGGTACGCCGCCAGCGGGCCACCGGGAACCGCCTGCAGCAGCGCGAACACCACGGCCGATATCAGCAGCAACAGCGGCACCCCCTGCAGGGCACGCCGCGCGATCAGCCGCAGCATCACTTCGGGATGATCTCCCACTCGTGCACGTTCCAGAACGGCCCGGCGTTGGTGGGGTTTCCCGTAAAGCCTTTCAAGGTGGCCGGGACCGCATCGATCTTGGCCGTGTTGTAGAGCACGATCTCCGGAACGAGTGCGGCGATCTGCTGCTGCGCCTTCTTGAGCAGGGCGATTCGCGCGGCCACATCGGCGGTGCGGTCGCTCTCATAGAGCACGGAGGTCAGCGCCGCATCGTCCAGGTAGTTGATGTTGCGCCCCGCCGGCGGCATGCGGTCACGCGCAAAGAACAGCGTCAGTTCGGGGTCGGCACCCATCTGCCACCAGTGGAGCATGGCATCGAAGTCGCCCTTGAACCACACGCTACTGATGGACGTGCCATCCAGCAGCCTGACCTGCATATCGATGCCAATCGCCTTGAGCGACTGCTGTAGCGTCTGCGATACGTTCTCGCGAATCGCGAACCCTGACTGCGTAATGAGCGTAAACGCCAACGGTGCGCCGTTCTTGCTGCGCATGTCGTTCGCCCCGCGCGTCCATCCTGCCGAGTCGAGCAGCGCGTTGGCCTTGGTCGTGTCGTAGGCGTAGGTCGTGACATTGGGTTCGTGGGCGGGAGAGAGTGGCTGAATGGGGCCGTTCACCACCTCCACCTGCCCATCCAGAATGGTCTTGACCAGCAGGGTTCGATCGACCGCGTGTGCGAGTGCCCGCCGCACACGCACATCGGCGAACGCCGGAAAGTGCCGCTGGTTGAGCGTCACGTGCTCGTAGCCGTTGCCCACCACCTTGTTCAGGCGGAGGGTGGGCACGGGCGACAGCTCGCGGACCTTGTCCCACGGGACCAGTGCCACCATATGCACTTCCCCAGACTTGAGGAGATTGATGCGTGTGGTGGTGTTGGTGAGAAGGCGGAAGAGGAGCTGCCGGATCTTGGGCGCCCGCTGCGTGCGCCAGTACGATGGCACGGCTTCGAGCAGAATGTACTCGCCCGTCTTCCACTCCTTCACGCGGTAGGGACCCGTGCCCAGTGGGGCCCGGTTGTAGTCGTTGGCGCTGTTGAGATCACGCCCTTCGAGCACGTGGCGGGGCAGCGTTCCACGCACGAACTGCAGCTGATACGGCGCGTACACTTCCTTGTAATGCACCACCGCCGTCAGCGAATCGGGCGTCTCGACACTGGAAATGCGGTCGAAGCCATCCACACTCTCCGGCTTCCAGTCGCCCTTGTTGATGGCGTCGACGGTGAACTTGACATCGGCCGACGTGTGCGGCGTGCCATCGTGCCACGTCACACCCGGCCGTAACTTCCACGTCACGTCCATGCCGCCGTCCGGGCGCAGCACCACGCCGCCGTTTTCGATGGTGGGGATCTCACTGGCCAGTACCGGCACGATGCGCATCTGCGGGTCGTTGGTCACCAACCCTTCCACCACGCACGACTCGATATCCTCGAGAATGTGCGTGGCGTAGCGGTTCATCGTATCGGGCTCACGGTCATAACCCACCACGAGCAGATCATTCGTCGCCCCACCAGCGGTCGGCGTATCGCCCCCACCACAGGCAACCGCCGCAATCAGCATGAGCCCCGCAACGGCAGCGCGGCGCATCACGAGTCCGCCAGCATCAGCTTCGCGGCCAGCAACACGGGAATCGATCCGCGGCTCAGAAGGGCGTCGTGGAACGTCCGGTACGAGAACGCCGCGCCTTCGCGCGCCTGAACCGCCTCGCGCAGCGCCAGAATACCCGTGGTGCCCAGCCAGTACATCACGGCCGTTCCGGGAAACATGGAGTTCTTCACCGCTTCCGCCGTCGCCGCAGCATGTGGCATCCCCACCTCCGCTTCGTAAAACTCCACGGCATCATCGAAGGTCATGACGCCCGTGTGCAGCGAGATATCCACGATGGCGCGTGCCAGCTGACGCACGCGACTCTGCTGTTCCGACGCCTGCTCGAGCGGCGCAAGAAAGCCCAGCTCGTCCGCCAGCTCGGTCGCGTAGCAGGCCCACCCTTCCGCCATCGAGCCGCCTTGAAAAAGGCCGATACGACTCGCACAGTCCACCGCCGCCACCGTGCCGATCTTCGACGTGGAGCGGTTACAAGCATGCCAGTTCTGCACATGGTGTCCCAACGCGCCGTGATGCACGACATGGTTGAGCGTGATGGCACTGTGATTCCACTGCCGCAGCCGACGTTCGCGTTCGGCAGCGGGCACCGTGTCGTCTACCGGTGTGACCAGATACAGCGTCTCGTCGCGTAGTTCGTACGGCGCGGGCGACCGATAGAACAGGAAGTACAGCTGCGGCGCCGACTCGGCAGCCCACGCCGGGATCGGGACATACCGCAGCGGCCACTCACCCCATTCCACCAGGTCATGGTCGCTGGCAAACTCGCGACACGCCTCCCATCGGGACTGATACGCCGCGAGGTACTCCGCTTCGTCCGGATGATCATCGGCGAGCGCTTCGGCGAACCCCTCGATGCTTCCGGCGACCTCGATGGCCAACGATTCGAAGCGCTGCTGGGCCTCCGGCAGCTCTTCCTGGGCACGACGCAGCAACGCCGCCGCATCATCGTCGCAGAAGTGACCGCGTTTGAGCAGGATGTCATACGCGTCAGCGCCGATCGACACCGACGCGCTGTCGTTCTCCGGTTGCGCCCGCAACCAGGCTGCCGATGCGTCGAGCGCGGCGGCGGCGGTCTCTCCCGCTTCGAGTACCCACGTGCGGGAGTCTGCGTCGGCACCGTGCGCATCCAGCCACATGCCCAGCTTGGCGCGGAACAGCGCCGCCCCAACGGTGCACTCGCGAAGAGCCCGCGCGACCCACAGCGGAGGCATCGGCTCCGTCAGCGCCTCCGGCATATCGCTCAGGAAGCGCGGCATGTCGTGCAATCGCATCGCGATCGAGGCGAACGCGTCTTCGATGGGGGCGGGCGGGCGAAGCATGAGCGCGATCACGCCGAACAAGGCCTCGCCCGTCCAGAGGGCAGGGTTCTTGTCGTGGAAGAACTTGCTCTCGAACTCCAGCTGACGGATGTCGAGACTCGCACGCGCCAGTTCCGCATCCAGGTGCATGGGATCCTGCGCCAGCAGTGACCAGTCCTCACTCGACGGGAACGTATCGTCGAGCGCGATCGTGATGGCTTCGAATTCGTCCTGCTCGTCGTCGCGTGCCTCCCGAGACCAACCGGGCAGCTCGTGATCATGCAGGCGCATGCCGGTGAACGTGGCGTTCACCGGATGCCGAAAGAAATACTGCTCGAGGAACTGGTCGATCGGGGATCTCACGTCGTGCCGTCTGCTGCTAGAGGAATGGACACCCAGCGACGCTGGCGGAACGACTTTTCCACCGCGTTGATGAGTTCTTGGACGTGCGCCGCATCTTCGAAATTGCCTTCATTGCCCGGGACATCACCGCGGATCTCGGAGATGAAGGAATGCGTGAGGTTGGCGTAGAACAGCGAACGCCACGATTCCCGCGCACTGCCCCCGGTGGGATAAAACTGTGGCGGAATCTCGAGTTCCTTGAATTCCACCGAATCGGCGCTCGCCGCCTTCAGGGTCTCCGCAATGCCGTTCTCCTCCACCATGCGGCAGATGAGTGCGCCTTTGCGGCCATACACCCGCGCTTCGATGCCGGGGTAATTGCCTACGGTCACGAAACTCGTCTGAATCGACCCGATGGCGCCGTTGGCAAATTCACCAATGAAGATGTCGCCATCGTCGATGTTCATGCGCATCATCGTGCCGGTCGCGCGTACCATGCGCTCGGGAATGAAATTCTTCATCGTGCCCACGACCTGCGCGAACCGGCTCCCCATGCACAGATGCCCGATATCCATGATCGGCGCGCCGTAGCCTTCCAGCGACGAAACGTGAATGACGCTCTGGTCGGCCGTGTGATCGACCTGTCGTAGCGGATTCTTCGGGTCGAGCCACTGCGAGTTCTGCTCGTAGCCATTGAAGATGAACGGCTCTCCAATGAACCCCTCATCGATCAGTGATTTCATATACCGCATCGCGGGCGAATACCGGAACGTGAACCCCACCTTGGTCTTCAGTCCTTTGCGCACGGCGAGCGCCGCCGCGCGGCGCGTGTCCTGATAGTCGTACGCCACCGGCTTCTCGCACAACACATGCTTTCCCGCTTCCAGCGCCGCCCAGCTCAAGGCCAAGTGGGTCGCGCTCGGCGTGCACACGTCCACCGCATCGAGATCGTGACGCGCAATGAGCTCCTCGTGCGACGAGTACACATGCGGAATGTTGAACTCCTTCGCGAACGCTTCGGCGCGTTCGCGGATGGGGTCGGCAATCGCCACCACCTTGCACCGGGGGTCGCGGGTATAGCCCGGCAGATGCGCGAATTGTGCCCACGCGCCGGCACCGAGCAGTCCTACCTGTACCACCGAGTCTCTGACGGTCACCGATGCCCCAACTGAATCACGATGGAAGTGTTGCCGGCCCGGCGACGCCCTTCGGCGTTCCGCCGGCTGCCCGCGAGGCGAAGACCGGGCCGGCCGCTGCCCGGGTGCCGAGTCTCTGGCGGGAACGGTAGGAGGCCAAGGCCATAGGGGTGGTAACGTGTCCGTCGGTGCCCACTTCGGCAATGAACGGGGCCCGCCATTCCGGCCCGGGAAAGACACCGGGAGCCCCACTGGGGGACTTGATCCCGACCCATCCGACGGTTAACTATTGTGGCTCCAAGTGGTTCTCGGTCCCGCGGCCGGGCGCCTCGCAAAGGATAGGTGGCCGAGTGGTTGAAGGCACCGGTCTCGAAAACCGGCGTACCGGCAACGGTACCGTGAGTTCGAATCTCACCCTGTCCGCTTCTGTCGTCTGGTAGCACAGCCTGAACGCGCCGCCACGGCCTCCGCGGTGGTGCGTTCTTGCGTTCTGGATGGGTGGCCGAGTGGTTTAAGGCGCACGCCTGGAAAGCGTGTGGGGTCGCAAGGCTCTCGCGAGTTCGAATCTCGCCTCATCCGTTGGTACCTCAGGTACACAGCGCCCCCGCTCGAACTCCGGTTCGAGCGGGGGTTTTCTGTTGTCCCGGTCCAACGGTGCCGCGCGTGGCGGACCCGGCCCCAGCGGATATACTCCGGCAGTCACCGTGCTGCCCTGGCACCTCTGTGGTCCCCCGCAAACACCGCCATGCGCCGTTTGTTGTCCTTCGCGCTCCTCGCCCTTGGCGCCGCTGCTGCGGCCGCACCCCTCCGCGCGCAGTCCGAGCCGCTCTGGTTGCGCTACCCCGCGCTCTCCCCCGATGGACGCACCCTCGTCTTTACGTACAAGGGTGATCTCTACCGCGTCCCGTCCGCCGGTGGCGCCGCGACCATGCTCACGACACATGCGGCGCAGGACTTCATGCCCGTCTGGAGCCGCGATGGCAAAACCATCGCCTTCGCCAGCGATCGCTATGGCAACTTCGACGTCTTCGCCATCCCCGCCGATGGCGGGGCCGTGCAGCGCCTCACGTTCCACTCGGCGCCCGAGTATCCCTACGCCTTCACGGCCGACGGCAAGTCGGTGATCTTCGGCGCCGCGCGCGGTGACGCGGCCAGCAATCGGCAATATCCCACGGGCTCGCAGCCCGAACTGTATCAGGTGGCCGCCGCCGGAGGACGGCCGCGACAGCTGCTCACCACCCCCGCCGAAGACGTGCACGTCTCGCGAGACGGACGCCTCATGTTGTACCACGATCGCAAGGGCGGCGAAAACGCGTGGCGCAAGCATCACGTCTCCGCCATCGCCCGCGACATCTGGGTGTTCGATACGCAGGCCGGCACACACCGTCAGCTCACCACCTTTGCCGGCGAAGATCGCAACCCGCTGCTCACGCCGGACAGCAGGTCGGTCGTGTATCTCAGCGAAGAAAGCGGCACCTTCAACGTGCACCGCGTCGCGCTCACTGGCGGCACGTCGGAGCGGCTCACCAGCTTCCGCAACGCGCCGGTTCGCTTCCTGTCGGCGGCCGACGACGGAACGCTGGCCTTCAGTCAGGACGGGCAGCTCTATACCATGCGCGCCGGCGCCGCGCCGCAACGAGTCGCCGTGCGCATCGCGGCGGACAGCAAGAGCAATGCCGAACGCGTGCTCGCGGTCAGCGGTGGTGTGCGTGAAATGACCGTGGCGCCGTCGGGCAAGGAAGTCGCCTTTACCTTCCGTGGCGACGTCTTTGTGGTGAGCGCCGAAGGCGGCGTCACCAAGCGCATCACCAGCACTCCCGAGGTGGAGACGGGCCTCAGCTTCTCCCCCGACGGCAAAGCGCTCGTCTACGCCTCCGAGCGCACCGGCAAATGGGGGGTGTACGAAGTGCGCCGTTCCCGCGACGCCGAGCCGTACTTCTACGCGGCCACCGTGCTGCGCGAAACGCCGCTCATCGTCAACGACAAGCAGAACTATCAGCCGCGCTTCTCCCCCAACGGCCGCGAACTCGCGTGGATCGAGAATCGCGCGCTGTTGCGCGTGATGGAGGTGAGCAGCAAGCAGACGCGCACGGTCCTCACGGAAAACGAGATCTTCTCGCAGAACCCCGGCCAGCATTTCGAGTGGAGCCCCGACGGGCAGTGGCTGCTCTTCGATTACGACGTGCCCGGCATCGCGCCGGGTGAGGTCGGCCTGGTGCGCGCCGACGGCAAGTCGAAAGCCATCAACCTCACCGAAAGTGGCTTCAACGATCGCGGCGCCAAGTGGCTTGCCGGTGGCAAGGCGATGCTCTGGTTCAGCAACCGCGACGGCCTCAAGGCGGTTGCGCAGGGCGGCGGTGCGCAGAGCGATGCCTATGCGATGTTCTTCTCGCGGGACGCGTGGGATCGCTTCCGCCTGACCAAGGAAGAGTACGCACTCGTCAAGGAACAGGATGAGCAGGCGGCCAAGGACAAGCGCCCCGCCAGCGACAGCAGCAAGCCCGCGCCGAAGCCGGCCGCCGAACCGGTGGTGCTCGATCTCGACGGCGTCGACGAGCGCAAAGCCCGCCTCACGATTCATTCGTCCAACATGGGGGATGCCCTCGTGAGCAAGGACGGCGAAACGCTGTTCTACCTCGCACGTTTCGAGCGCGGCATGAACCTGTGGAGCACGAATCTCCGCACGCGCGAGACCAAGCAGCTCGTCGCCCTCAATGCCAATTCGGGGAGCATGGTCTGGGACCGCGAGCAGAAGTCGATCTTTCTGCAGGCTGACGGCAGCATCGCCAAGATCGATCCGGCCAGTGGCAAGCGTGACCCGGTCCCTGTAAACGGGGAACTCCTCCTAGACGCCGATGCCGAGCGTCAGGCGCAGTTCGATCACGTCTGGGTGAAGGTGCGCGACACCTTCTATCAGCGCGGCTACCACGGAGCCGACTGGGCCGCGTTGCGCACCCTGTATCAGAAGCACCTGCCGCACGTGGGTACGAACTTCGAGTTTTCGGAGTTGCTGGCGGAGCTGCTTGGTGAGCTCAACATCAGCCACAGCGGGTCCAGCTACAGCGCATCCACGCCCACCGACGATGCCACCGCGTCACTCGGCGTCATCCTCGATCAGCGGTATGTCGGCGCAGGTGTTCGCATCGCAGAGGTCCTGCGGCAAGGGCCGCTCGATCGCGCCGGCATGAACGTCCGCGCCGGGATGCTCCTCGAAGCGGTCGATGGTGTCGCCATCACTCCCGATCGTGACATCGCGTCGCTGCTGAATCGCAAGGCCGGTCGCAACGTGCTCCTGACGCTTGCAGAGGGTAGTACGCGCAGCGACCTCGTGGCCAAGCCCATCTCCCTCGCGGAAGAGAACCGGTTGCTCTATACGCGCTGGGTGAAGCGGAACGCCGACGAAGTGGACAAGCTCAGCAACGGAACGCTCGGCTACGTACACATTCCCGGCATGAACGACGGTGCGTATCGCACGACGTTCGAGGAAGCCATGGGACGCTATGCCCTGCGCAAGGGACTCGTGGTGGACACGCGCTTCAATGGCGGCGGCGACCTCGTCGCTGACCTCGCCATGTTTCTCAGCGGCGAGCGCTTTTTCAACTTCACCACCGATACGCGCAGCAACGGCTTCGAGCCGAACTTCCGCTGGACCAAGCCCTCCGTCTCACTGGCCAACGAGGCGAACTACAGCGACGGCCACTGCTACGCCTTCACCTACAAGGCGCTCAAGCTGGGGACGCTGGTGGGCATGCCGGTCCCGGGGACCTGCACCTTCGCCGGTTGGGAAAGTCTCGAAGGCGGAATCCGGTGGGGCGTGTCCGGCGTTGGCGTGAAAGACGAAGCCACGGGGAAGTTCCTCGAGAACTGGCAGACCGATCCCGACCTCCGCGTGGCCAACGAAGCGGCCGTTGTGAGCACCGGCAAGGACCAGCAGCTCGAAGCGGCGGTGGCCGAACTGCTCAAGCGCCTGCAGAAGCGCTGAGAATGGACGGCGGTGGCGTGGCTGCGGACGACTAAAACAGCAGCGACGCCATCCGCCGGCGCGCGTCGCGCACCACCGTCTCGTCCTCGATGAATCGAAACGCATCGACGAGGGCGAGACGGGCAGGGCTCTCCTCGCTCTTGTCGTCGCGGAGCGCGTCGAGCAATTGCGATACGCCATCGTCGATGTCACCGGACAACAGCGCGCGCACCCCCCTCAATACCGAAACGGGCGTATCAGCCGCTTGCGCGCGCGCACGGAGTGCCAGCTGCCCCCGCGCCCGAGCCGCTCGCGCATCGCCATAGATATCCGCAGGCAGTGCTTCCAGCATTCGCCCCGCCTCGTCATCGGCGTTCACCACAATGAGCGCCTGTGCGAGCTCCAGCTGCAGCGCACCACGCGTCGGGTGTTCCGCGACGGCGGCACGAAGTTGCGCGACGCGTTCGTCGGGCACGTCAGACCACGTCGGCTTCTCGCCGCCCGCCTCGACACCATGCTGTGTCAGTAGTGCGCGAATCTTCCCTTCCGGCTGAGCACCCACAAAACTCGCGACCGCCTTGCCCCCCTTGAACAGCGCCACCGTGGGCAACGACGTCACCTTGAACGCCGCGGCGAGCTGCTGCTCCTTGTCCGCATCGACCTTGGCCAGCACGAAGCCGCCGGCATACTCCTCGGCCAGCCGTTCGAGAATCGGGCCCAAGGCCCGACACGGACTGCACCACCCCGCCCAGAAGTCCACCAGCACCGGAGTCTGGTGCGATGTGGTCAGCACCTCGGCTTCGAACGTTTCGGTAGTGCTGTCGATGACCCACGTGGACGTTGCCATGATGATGCGCTCCTGCGGACTGAGTGGGGCTGGTACGGCGGCAGACCTCCCAGAAAGCTACGCACGGGACAAACTCGGCAGGATTGGCAGCGTCCCAGCGCCCCCGGACGTAGCTTGGGCATGGCCAACTTCCACCCCTCCCGCCTCCCGGTCGTCCTCTTCACGGCACTTGCCGCGACGACCCTGCCAAACGCGCTGGCTGCCCAGTCAGCCGCCAAACCCGGCGAAGTGCCCGCCGCCATGGCGCTCATCAAAGAAGCCGATCTCAAGCGTGATCTCTACGCCATGGCGGGTGATGCCATGCGCGGTCGCGAAGCGGGAACCCCCGACGAAATGCGCGCCTCCATCTGGGTCGCCGAGCAGCTGCGCACCATTGGCGTCAAGCCCATTGGTGATGACGGCTCGTACTTTCAGTGGTTCAACATGGTGCGTACGCGGGTCTCGACCGTCTCCACGCGTGCCTCGCTCGGCACCAACGCCCTCGAGGTCTGGAAGGACTTCATCCCGCTCGGTGGCTCCAGCGCCGATGTTGCCGGAACGGTCCTGTGGGTTGCCAACAGCGCCGACACCACGATCGACGTCCGCGGCAAGGTTGTCGCCACGCCCATAGTGGCGCCCAACCCCGCGAGCATCCGGACCACGACCAACAGCGCCGACGTGCGCTACACGCAGGCGGCCATCAGTGCCACACAAGCGCGCTTTGCGCGTCGTGGCGCCGCGGGCCTCATTCTCGTCGCCGATGCCACCAGCGACGCCGCCTTCGATGGCTTGGCCATTCTGCGGGGGCGTGGCACGTACGATGTCGATCGCGCCGCGCGCCGTTTCGCAACGCAACCCACGCGCGCTGAACTGCCGGTGCCCGCGCGGCAGGCCGGAACGCCGGCGTTCCTGGTGCGCGGCAGCATGGCGACGGCACTGCAGGGCGCACCCAGCATTGAGGTGCAGGTGCGGCTCGAACGCTTCGAGACGCCAAGCGTGAACATCGTGGGCGTCATTCGTGGTTCCGATCCCAAGCTGCGCGATGAGTACGTGCTCTTCAGCTCCCACCAGGACCACGACGGCGTGCGCTACCAGATCGACGGCGATTCCGTCTGGGCCGGCGCCGACGACAACGGCACCGTGAGCGTTGCCCTGCTGGCGTCGGCGCGCGCCTTTGCCAAACAGCCCGGCAAGCGCAGTGTGCTTTTCGTGTACCACGGGGCGGAAGAGCGGGGGCTGCTTGGCAGCCGCTATCATGCCGCGCACCCTGTGGTGCCGCTCGAGAAAATCGTCACGGTGCTCAATGGTGACATGATCGGCCGCAATCATCCTGACTCCGCAAGCCTGCTCGGCATTCAGCCGCCGCATCGCAACTCGTCGGATCTCGTGACGATGGCCATGCGCGCCAACGAACTCACCGGCAAGTTCAAGCTCGATTCCATCTGGGATCGCCCCACGCACCCGGAAGGCTGGTACTTCCGGAGCGACCACGTGCCGTACGCCCGTCTCAATGTCCCCGCCGTCATGTACAGCACCAACTTGCACGACGACTACCACACGCCGCGCGACAAGCCCGAGCGCATCAACTATCCCAAGCTCACGCGCATGTCGCAGTGGATGTATCTGACCGGCTGGTTCGTCGCCAACGCCCCCACGCGGCCCGGCATCGATCCAGGGTTCAAACTCGAACGCTAGGAGTGCGGGCTGCGCCAAGGGGAGCCCCGTTCCTAATCAGGCCGATCAGGCATTTACTTCCGGCCAGCAACGCATTCCATTTCGGACTGATCGATTACCACCCCACCTCAAGGAGTATCCCACGATGCAGCATCTCGTGCGCCGCGTGTTGGTCCCCACCCTCGCCCTCGCCGCCCTGACCTTTGGTGCGACCCAGGCCAGCGCCGTGGTCGGCCAGCCGAAGGCTGAACTCAAGGTCGAAGGGGAACGCGCTCAGGATGGCGCGAATCTCCTCCTCAAGGGCAAGAACTGGCCCGCCAAGAGCAAGGTCAAAATCACCGGCACGCGCGCGCCGGGCGCCCGCAACCCGCAGGATTTCGGTGTCGTGGACGTCAACGACAAGGGCGAATTCACGCTCCGCAAAGTGGTGCAGTGCACCACGCAGTCCATGGATGAAGGCACCACCGAGAGTGTGACCTTTACCGCAACCGAGGAGACGTCCGGCACCAAGGCCACGGCGAAGTCGAGCGGCGCGCCCTGGGTCTGCATGTAAGCCAATCGGTCGGCGAGTGCTAGAGGCGCTCGCCGACTCGCGTCACCCGATGCTAGTTTTGCCCGCGGTGCTTCCTGAAGGGAAGCACCGCGTTTCGTATTCTCCGGACACCCCTCCATGCTGGTCATCTTCGTAGCCCCATTTTTTTCGCCCGCCGCCACGCAGATGATTGAGGCAGCGCTGACCTTGCCGCACATTCGGCTGGCCGTCGTCTCGCAGCAGCCGCTGGAACAGCTCTCACGGCACCTCATCGGACGCGTGGTGGGACATTGGCGCGTCAGCGATGTCACGAATGCCTCGCAGTTGGCTCGGGCGGTGCAGGGGCTCTCCGCTACCCACGGCGCCGTCTCACGATGCTTCGCGGCGTACGAGCAGTCGCAGCTCCCCTTGGCCATCGTGCGCGAGCAGCTCGGCATACCCGGGCTCCCCAGCAGCGCCGCCAACAACTTCCGTGACAAGGCCCGCATGAAGGACGTGCTCCGGGCCGCGGGCATCCCCGTCGCCCGTCACCAACTCGTGTGCGAACCTGGCGACGCCCGTCGTTTCGTCGCCGACGTCGGCTTCCCCATTGTGGTCAAGCCACCCGCTGGTGCCGGCGCGAAGGCCACTGAACGCATTACCGACGCCACCGCGCTCGAAGCCGCGCTCCAGCGATACCGGCCATCCGCCGACGATCCGATGCTCGCCGAAGAGTTTCTGCGAGGGACCGAGCATTCGCTCGAGACAGTGACCATCAACGGCACGCCTGTCTGGCACTCGCTCACGCGCTATGCGCCCACGCCGCTCGAAGTCATCGAGAATCCGTGGATTCAGTGGACCGTCCTGCTGCCGCGCGAAATCGACGATCCGCACTACGACGACATCAAGCGCATTGGCGATAAAGCGCTTGCAGCCCTCGGCATGACCACCGGGGTATCGCACTGTGAATGGTTCCGGCGCCCCGACGGATCGGTCGCCATCAGCGAAATTGCCGCGCGTCCACCCGGGGCGAACATGACCACCATGATCTCCCGTGCCCACGACATCGATTTTGTCGGCAACTGGATCCGGCTCATGGTCGACGGCCAGTTCGTTATCCCCACCCGCCGCTACGCGGTCGGCACGGCCTATCTGCGTGGACAAGGCCACGGCGCGGTGGCGCACATCGAAGGACTCGACGCCGTCCAGCGCGACTTCGGCCATCTCATCTGCGATGCCCGACTGCCGTACCTAGGGCAACACCCCACAGGTAGCTACGAAGGCGAAGGCTTCGTGATTCTGCGACATCCTGACACAAGGGTGGTGCAGGACGCGCTGACGCGTATCATCTCTACTGTGAAGGTTGTGCTTCGTTAATCGGGCTCCCCAACGGGGGTGTTCCCCGGGCCCGTTTTCCCGTACGCAGGAACTGCGATGTCGATGTCCACGACCGTGCTCATGATCACACCGGGCTATCCCGGTGAAATGCCCCTGTTCACCCGCGGCCTCTCCGAGCAGGGCGCCACCGTGCTTGGTGTGGCCAATGGGCCGGCCCACGAACTCCCGGAGCTCGCGCGGCGCCATCTCAGCGACTACCTGCAGGTGCCCGACCTGTTCACGAACGGCCCCAGCGCCATCGAACAAATCCGCCGCTGGCTTGGTGCGCGCACCCTCGATCGCGTCTGCTGCCTCTGGGAACCCGGCATCGAACTCGCCGCGCAAATTCGCGAAGCCTTCGACGTGCCGGGCCAGCGCTACGACCAGGCCCTCAACTTCCGCAACAAGGACCTGATGAAGCAGGCGCTCGCCGAAGGCGGCGTACGCGTGCCCCATCATGCCGTGGCGAGCACCCCCGCCGAGGTGTGGGCGGCCGCCGAACAGGTGGGCTATCCGCTCATCATCAAGCCCATCGCCGGCGCCGGTTCCATGGACACCTATCGCTGTGACGATGCCACCGAGGTTGCCGCCGCCATCGCGCAGCTCGGGCACATCGAAACGGTCGACGTCGAGGAGTTCATCGATGGCGAGGAGTTCACCTACGATACCATCTGTGCCGGCGGGGACATCAAGTACTTCCACGTGGCCCACTATCGCCCCCGGCCGCTCATCGCCCGCACCAACGAGTGGATTTCGCCGCAGACACTCTCCTATCGTCACGTCGACAATCCGTGGGTCACCGGCGGCATTGCCCTTGGCGAGCAGGTCATCAAGGTGCTCGGCTACGACACCGGCTTCACGCACATGGAGTGGTACCGCAAGTCGGATGGCGAAGTGGTCTTTGGCGAAATCGGCGCCCGCCCGCCCGGTGCCCGTACCGTCGATCTCATGAACTTCGCCAGCAATGTCGACCTGTTCGCCGGGTGGGCGGAGGCAGAATTGCACGGCACCTTCTCCATCTCCATCGAGCGCCCGTTCAACGCCGCCTGCATCACCAAGCGGGCAAATGGGCAGGGCCGTATCCGGCGCATCGAAGGGCTCGACCTGCTCAAGAGCCGCCTCGGTGACGCGATCTGCACGATCGACCTGCTCCCAGTCGGGTCCCCGCGCCGCGACTGGAAGAGCACCCTGCTGTCCGACGGCTACGTGACGATTCGCCATCCCGATTGGGATACCTGCAAGGCGATGGCGGATATGGTCGGCACGCATCTGCAGCTGTTCGCGCAGTAAGTCCAAAAGCGCCCCCGGGCCGGTGTGGCACGGGGGGGCGAATTGTGGCACCCACGCCTCACTCTTGGTGGTCCGCGCACAACACGAAGCAGACTCGGTCGTCACTCCAGCTGCACGTCTTGGGGCTCCTGAGAGGGAAATGGTCGTGCCGGAAGCGATCCGGACGGCGGCACACCGCTTGCTCCGACACACTGCCGATGGCCGCGTTACGGTGGCCGCGAAGTCCTCCTCACTGCCGGATACGCCAGATGTCGCCAATCCTCGATGAACCGCCGGTCGATCCCATCCGCAGCTACTTCTCGCAGCTCTGCGTCATGCTGACGGGGATTGCCACTGGGGTCGTTGAGGCGCCGGTCGGAGAGGGGCACCAGTCGCCCACGTACCACATGGGACGTCGCGATGGCCTGCATGTGGTCGTGGCGCACTTGGCGTCCAGTCGCACCCTGAAGGAGGCCGCCGACAAGTGCGTGGCCTTTGGCCGCGGGGTCGAAGAGCGTGCGGAGACGCATCCCTATGGCCCCGACTGGTCTCAGGGCTTCGCGCAGGCCACCACGGAGGCGGCGGCAGACATCGCGATGTTTGCCGCCACCTCCTATGTGCCGCCGGTCGACAAGGTGCGCTTGCGCGCGGCCCGCACCGCGGCCCGTCACCTGTCGCCGCTTCATGGGCTCTGGTCGCCCAAGGCCCCCGGCACCGAACAGCCGCGCTCCCACCACGAGTGGTGAGCGGTCGTTCGAGAACACCGTAGTCTCCAGTAGCAGTGCAGTCGGGAAGTGGCGGGCGTCCGGGGGGGCGCCCGCCACTTCCCGTTGCCACCAGCGCGACGGGCGCCCCACAAGGGGAGCGGGTCCTGTTAACTTGTCCGTCATGCCCAAGAAGCCCATTACCGTGCTGGACGCGCGCGCGCTCGATCGCACGCTGCGTCGCATGGCCGACCAGATTCTCGAGCTCAATGCCGGGACCGACAATCTCGTCATCGTCGGCATTCAGCGTCGTGGCGTGCAGCTCGCCGAACGCATCGTGCGCATCATCGAGTCGCAGGAACAGGTGACCGTCGCGTCGGGCGCGCTCGACATCACGCTGTATCGCGATGACCTGCAGACCGTCGGCCCACGCCCGGTGGTCGGGGCGACGTCGTTGCCGTGGACACTCGATCACCAACATGTCGTCATTGTCGACGACGTGCTCTATACCGGACGCACCGTGCGCGCCGCACTCGACGAACTCGCCGACTTCGGCCGCCCCTCGCGTATCGCGCTCGCCGTCCTCATCGATCGCGGTGGTCGCGAGCTCCCCATTCACGCCGATATCGTTGGGCGCCGCATCGACGTGGCCCCAGACCAGCGCGTCGATGTGTTCATCGAAGAGCTCGACGGCCGCGACGACGTCGTGATCGCCTCCCGTACCGAGGAGAGCTGACCGTATGGCCGGTCCCCTTGGCAAGGACCTCCTTGGACTCGCGCCGCTCTCGGCCGAGCAAATCCAACTGGTGCTCGACACCGCCGTTCCGTTCCGCGAAATCTCCGAGCGCGCCATCAAGAAGGTGCCGACGCTGCGCGGCGCCACCATCGTCAATTTGTTTTTCGAAGCGTCCACACGCACACGCATTTCCTTCGAATTCGCCGAGAAGCGCCTCAGCGCCGACACGGTCAACGTGGCGGCGGTCGGCTCCAGTGTCTCCAAAGGCGAGACCCTCGTCGACACGGCACGCAATCTCGAGGCGATGAAGATCGATATGGTCGTCGTACGCCACGGCGCCTCGGGAGCCGCGCAGTTCCTCGCAGAACGGATCGAATCGAACGTCGTGAACGCCGGCGACGGGACCAACGAACACCCCACACAAGGCTTGCTCGATCTCTTGACGCTCCGCGATCGCTTCGGTGATCTGCGCGGCAAGAAGATCTGTATGGTCGGCGATGTCCTGCATTCCCGCGTCGCCCGCTCGAATATCTGGGGACTCACCAAACTCGGCGCCGATGTCGCGGTCTGCGGTCCGCGGTCGTTGTTGCCCAACGCCATCGAGGGAATGGGGGTCACCGTGTTCAATCGCATCGAGGCCGCCATCGAGTGGGCTGATGCCCTCAACGTGCTGCGACTGCAACTCGAACGCATGCAGGCCGGCTACATCCCGTCACTGCGCGAGTACAACCGCGTGTTCGGCGTCACCAGTGCCCGACTCGCACAGGCGCCGCGCCATCTGCTCATTCTCCATCCAGGCCCGATGAACCGTGGCGTGGAAATCGATTCCGACGTGGCCGACGGACCGCACTCGGTGATCCTCGATCAGGTCACGAACGGCGTCGCCGTGCGTATGGCGGTCCTGTACCTGCTTGCCGGTGGCAAGCCTGAACTGGCCGAAGCGGCCAAGAAGGGAGTCGCATAATGGCGTACCCGATCAACTCACGGGACCTGCTCATCCGCGGTGGTCGCATCATCGATCCTTCGCAGGGGCTCGACACCGTCGGCGATGTGCTGTTGCGCAACGGGATCGTCGAAGCCTGCGGCGGAAACATCAGTACGCCCGACGGCGCCGAGGTGCTCGATGCGTCCGGCCTCGTGGTCGCGCCAGGGTTCATCGACGTCCACGTGCACTTGCGTGAACCGGGCCGCGAAGACGTCGAGACCGTCGCCAGCGGCGCGCACAGCGCCGTCGCCGGTGGCATCACGGCCGTGTGCTGCATGCCCAACACCAAGCCCGTCACCGACAATCAGGCCGTCGTCGGCTTCGTCATTCAGAAGGCGGAGCAGGCGGGCTTGGCACGCGTCTATCCGTACGGGGCCATCTCCGTCGGGCAAAAGGGCGAGACGCTCGCCGAAATGGCCGAGATGGTCGGTGCCGGTGCCGTCGCCTTCAGCGACGACGGTCGCCCGGTTGAAAGTGCGCAGCTCATGCGCTCCGCCCTCGAATACGCACGCGCGTTCAACGTGCCCATCGCCGAACACTGCGAGGACATGACGCTCGCGCGAGGCGGCAGCATGAACGAAGGCATCATGAGCGCGAAGCTCGGCCTCAAGGGCATCCCGGCCGAAGCCGAAGAGATCTACGTCATTCGTGACATCCTCCTCGCCAAGCGTACCGGGGGACACATTCACCTGTGCCACCTCAGCACCAAGGGCTCCGTGGAGCTCGTGCGCTGGGGCAAGGAGCGCGGCATCAACGTCACCGCCGAAGTGTGTTCACACCACATTTCGCTGACCGAAGATGCGGTCGACGGCTACAACACCAACGCCAAGATGAATCCACCGCTGCGCACCGCCGACGATATCGAAGCGTTGCGGCAGGGCCTCGCCGACGGCACGATCGATCTGCTCGTCACCGACCACGCGCCTCACCACTACGACGAAAAAGAACGCGAGTTTGCCGATGCCCCCAATGGCATCGTCGGCCTCGAAACTGCCCTCGGCGTGAACACCTCGTACTTGCTGCACACGGGCATCCTCACGCTCTCGCAACTCGTCGATGCGATGAGCTGCAAACAGGCGAAGATCTTTCACGTCCCGGGTGGCACGCTCGCCAAGGGCGGCATCGCCGATGTCACCGTCTTCGATCCGAACGCCAAGTGGACCTGCGACCCGAAGCAGTTCAGGTCGAAGGGACGCAACACGCCGTACGGCGGGCACGAGTTTACCGGTCAGGCGCGCGTGACGATCGTCGGTGGGCGCGTCGTCTTTACCGCGTAAACGCGTCGGCCGTGACCCGGATTGTGGGGCACCGCCGACACGAGCCAGCAACACAGAGGTGGTTCATGCTGTCACAATCTTCCGCTGTTTGTCCTGATCGTGACAGCCGCATCCCGTTGTCCTGTGACACGCATCAGGGCGCATCGTCGGTTGCAGAGACGCCGCCGTCCGCAGAATGCCCGGGGCGTGTCCTCCATGTATTCTCGCTCTCCTGACGGAGTCTGACGTCGTGTCCATCGAAGAAGTGCGCACCCTGGTCGCCGAGCGACAGCGGTATGACGACTGGCTGACGGCCCTCAAGGCCACGCGTGCCGACACGCCCCCCCGCGTGTACGAGCGAGTGCTCGGCGACTACCTCGCGCGTCGCGGGAAGGTCATCGCGCGCCTCCAGTCGCACGTCGGCGCCCTCTCCACGTTGGGGAGGGAAATCGAAGACCGCTTGCACGAGCTCGAAGCGCGTCTCGCCGACCACGAGGAAGAACTCGCGGAAGGCATGCTGCGCAAACTGGTCGGCGAGTACGACGGTGACCGCTGGGAGACCGTACGGCAGGACGCCGTGCACAAGATCGAAGCGCTCCGTCACAAACGCGACGCCCTCACGTCCGACGTCGACGACGTGAAGGCGCTGCTGGCCCGTGCGCGCATGGCGCCGGTCGCGTATGACGTTGCGGGGGCCGATGTAATCGATGCGCCGAAGCACCGGGAGTCGGCAGCCGTGATGGAACCGACGCCGGTCGCCGAGGCGATCATGCCGGCCGACGAACTCGAAGACACGGCGGAGATCGCCGTGCCATTGGCATTCGCCTCTGGCGAGGGGATCGGGCGCCTCGGCACGGCTGTATCCACCGACACGGCTGCAAAACGGGACGATGCGCCGCTCAACTACAATGGCGCGGGCATCGCCAAGAGACCGGTGCCGCAAGAGACGCGGCAGAAGGACGTGCCTGCCGATGTCGCGGCGCTTTTCGATACGCCGAGCACCACGGCGATACCGAAGCGTTCAGCTCCCATCGGTGCGGCGCCCACGGACCGCGCGAAATTCGACGACGCGCTCGGGATGTTCGGTGAGATCACGAGCGAAGCCGACGCCGAATTCTTGCGGTCGCTCGATGGCATCGTCGCCGAGCGCGCCGCGCCGCCCCGGGGGGCTGCACCACGTGTCGACAGCCCGACCGCGACGGCCACACCGCCGACCGCCAAGAACCCCGGCGATCCGTTCGACGATCTTGCGTTCCTGCGTTCCGTGACCGGAACTCCTGAAGAAAAGGCGCCGGCGCCGGCCCCGGCCCCGCCGCCCGCAGGTGCCGCGTCAGGCAACAGCGCGAAACCACAAAAGTCGTTGCGTTGCACCGAGTGCGGCACCATGAACCTGCCGACCGAGTGGTACTGCGAACGATGCGGCGGAGAGTTGGCCGCACTCTGACATTTGCCTTTCGGCGGCGAACGTTATCCTCGGGGGGGCGGCTAGCTGGGCCCCCCGGACCCGAGCAAGTGGTGCATGCGGCGCGAGGTGAACCGTCAGCGGCGGCCGCCGCTGGCGGCCCTGAGCCCCGACATTCTCGCCCATTGGCGGACAGCAGCGCCTAGGCAGTGATTCAGGTCGCGTCACACGACCATCCGAAATCCCGCCGCCTGCCGCACCTGTACCCACTGCTGGACGATACCTCGGCCGTCTACAGCGAGGTGGATGAGATTCGAACGGACAACGGGAACGACAGCTACGCGTAGGGTGTGTTGCGTGAAATCGAATGGGTCAGGTTTACGCGGGGGGATGCCCTAGCGGCGCTTGGCGGCGCGTGCAGGAACGATGAACCGACATGCGCGGATATTGGGGAGCGAGCCGATGCGATCAATTGCCGCCCGAATTGCTACGCCTTGCATGGGAACGATCGGATAGACCGCCAAGAAAAAGGCCGGTCTCCAAAGAGGCCGGCCTTCAACGCTCAGTCGTTGCCGACGCGATTACGCGGCCACGGCCTTGTTGGCGAGCTTCGCGAGCTTGCTCTTCTGACGAGCGGCCGCGTTCTTGTGAATGAGCCCCTTGCGCGCCGCACGATCGAGCAGCGAAACGGCCTTGAGACGGTCATCACCCGCCGCAGTCGCCGTCTTCGCCTTCTTCACGGCGGTCCGCAGCGCCGAGCGCTGCGCGCGGTTGCGCACCGCAGCCGCACGCGACTTCCGCAAGTCCTTCTTTGCGGATTGAATATTCGGCACGAAAAACTCCTGGAGACCAGATTGAACAGTGACGTGGAAACCACCCGGCAGACGGATGGAATCCGGCCACGGCGGAACAGACCGCGTAAGATAGAAGGCCCGCGTAAACCAGTCAAGCGGTGACGTGGCAGCAACTTGGCTGGCCACGCCCTCCCCGCCTCGGGTATGCGCTCTCCATACGCCCCAGATCGATTGATTGTGGAAAACCATTGGTGTGGAATACTTTTGACATCCCCCCCCAGAATCGCTAGCTTCCGGATCCGATTTGCTTGCATTCGCGTTTCCGGAGACGGCGCCGCCTTCTCGTGGTCCACGCTTCATTTCCTTCCCGGCTGCCGCGGTGGATTTCGCCCAGCAACTCGCGCTCGTCTTCCCGGTCCTGCTCTTCTCGATGGTCGCCCACGAGTATGCGCACGGCTATGCGGCCATGCGCCAGGGGGACATGACGGCGTACCAGCTGGGGCGACTCACCTGGAATCCGATCAAGCATATCGATCCCTTCATGACCGTCATCGTGCCGGTCATGCTGGCCTTTCTTGGCGGCCCCATTTTCGGCGGCGCCAAGCCGGTGCCAGTCAACCCCCGCAATTACCGCAACTACCGACGGGGCGACATCATCGTGTCGCTGGCCGGTGTCACGGTGAACGTCATCATCGCGCTGGCCTGCGTGCCGCTCATCATCACGGTCGGACTGCTCGGGCAGCAGTTCCCCGCGATCGCGCGGCCGCTGTTTGTGCTGCAGCTCATGTTCAATCAGGGCATCATCATCAACCTCGTGCTGGCGGCGTTCAACCTCATTCCCATTCCGCCGCTCGACGGGTCACACGTCTTCAAATATCTGCTGCCACCGCGCTGGTCACTCCAGTACCAGCGCATCGGCGCGGTCGGGTTTCTACTGCTCTTCGCACTGCTCTCCTTTGGCCGTCCGCTGGTGAATCTCTGGATGACCCCCGCGTTCGCCGTCAGCCGTATTGCGCAGCAGCTGTATCTGCCGTATCTGCTCGCCAACCCTTTCGACGCGTGACCTCAGCGTGATCGCACCGAACTTTCGCCCCGTCCCCTCCGAGACGTCTTCGTTCGTCATCGAGCTGAGCCACTTCACCGGCCCGCTCGACTTGCTCCTGTCGCTCATTCGCGACGAACAGGTGGACATCTACGACATCCCGATCGCCCGCATCGCCGAGCAGTTCCTGGCGCGCATCAGCACGCTCGGGCTCGACGAGGCGGCCGAGTACCTCGAAATGGCGGCCCGTCTGCTGCGCATCAAGGCGCAGATGCTGCTGCCCCGCGCCGATGGCGAGGAGTCGTGGGAAGACCCTCGTGCCGAACTCGTTCGCCGGCTGCTGGAGTATCAGCAGATGCGCGAAGTCGTCGACTTGCTCGAACGCCGTGGCGAACAGCGCCGGCACCAGTTTCCGCGCCGCTTCATTCCCATCGCCGCCGACATCACGCCGCTCACCGCGCCCCTCTCGCTTTCGCTCGGCGAACTCCTGGCGGCCGTCGATCGCGTGTTGCGCACCACCAAGGAACCCAAGATCCACGAAGTCGTCCCGCGCGCGCTCGACGTTGCCGGCGCGATGACCACCGTCCGGGCTATGCTCGCCATGCGGCGCGCCGCCCGCTGGTCGGACCTCGTGGGTCGTGATGCGGAGCCGTGGCAGATCCTGTCCGTGCTCCTGGCCCTGCTCGAAATGGCGAAGCTCGGCGAACTGCGCATCGCGCAGGCGCGCCCCTTTGGTTCTGTGGAGATCAATCGTGACGCCATTAGCGAAGCTGCTTGAAGCCGCGCTGTTTGCCGCGCCACGCCCTATTCCGCTCGCGGCCCTAGAAGCGCTCGACGCGGAGTCGAGCCCGGCGGCGGTCGCGGCAGCGCTCGATGAGTTGCGCGAGCACTACGATATCGACGGACACGGCGTCGAACTCGTCGAGCAGGGCGGCGGCTGGCAAATCCTGACACGCGCCGAGTTCGCCGAAGCCATCGAGCGGGCGCAGGTCGCGGTCCGACCCACCAAGTTGTCGGCAGCCGCCCTCGAAACGCTGGCAATCGTCGCCTATCGGCAACCCATCGGTCGCGCCGAGATCGAAGAGATTCGCGGCGTCGCCGTGGGCTCCGTGCTCAAGTCGCTCCACGAACGCAACCTCATCGACATCGTGGGGCGCAGCGAGGGGATCGGCCGACCGCTGCTGTACGGCACCACACCGCAGTTCCTCGAACAGTTCGCCCTCCGTCACCTCGAGGAACTGCCACGCGCTGACGAACTCGCGATCGCGCTGCGAGGCGCGGGGAACGCCACGGTCGTTCCCGAGTGACGCCCGCCCGTGGTGCCGGTGGAAAAGGGGGCCCTCGGAGATCGTCCCGCAACAGTCCCAGCGGTGGGGCCTCGGCCCCCTCGTCGAAGGGGCCGGAGCAGGGCGGAAGCCGCGGCCCCGCCAAGGGGCCCGGTCGGTCGGCCAGCCGCTCCGGCGCGCGGCCGACGACCAAGTCCGACATCAACCCAGCCTCACGCACGTACGACGCCTCGCGTAGCGAGCGGCGTGGACGTGGGGGAGAGGGGGACGCCCGCCAAGCGCCGCGTCGGGATCCCCGCAAGAAGGGACCGGCACGACCGGCGGCCAAGCCCGCCATGATCCCCGGCGGGGGGCAATTCATCAACAAGGCGGGTGGTACCGTCAAGGCGCGCGACGAAGGCCCCATGCGCGTGCAGCGCGCGCTCGCCCGCGCGGGCGTCGTGTCGCGCCGGGAAGCCGACCTCGCCGTCGCCGCAGGGCGGGTCCTCGTCAACGGCGTCATGGCGCATATCGGGCAATCGGTCGACCCCGCCCGGGACGTCATCACACTCGACGGCGCCACCGTCAAGACGAAAATCACCGCCCATCGCTGGATCGTGCTCAACAAGCCCGCCGCTACGATGACCACGCGCAAAGACCCCCAGGGGCGCACGACCGTCTTCGATCTCGTCGAGGATGTCCCGGGGCTCGTCTACGTCGGACGGCTCGACTTCATGACCGAAGGCGTGCTGCTCCTGACCACCGATGGCACGGCCGCGCACGCTCTCACGCATCCCAGCCGCGAAGTCGAACGCACCTACATCGCCACGGTGCGAGGCGATGCCGTTTCTGCGGCCAAACGCGCCAAGCAGGGCGTCCAGCTCGAAGACGGCCTCGTCACCCCCAAGGACGTGCAGGCGCACTCACTGGGCGGGCGACGTTGGGCCTTCGAAATCACCATCGCCGAAGGCAAAACCCACGAAGTCCGACGCCTCTGCGATGCGCTCGACCTCGAGGTCGAACGTCTCGTGCGTACGCACTTCGGTCCCGTACGGCTCGGTAACTTGCCGTCGGGCGAGGCACGGGCGCTCACCGCCGCCGAACGGACCGTGCTCCACGCCATCATCGGCCAGATGTGACAGCCGCCGTGACGCCGGTCGCTGCCGCCGGGTTGGGCGGACGGCGCCGTCGCCACCGGTGACGCCGATGGAGCAGACGGAGCCCTACCGGGGTATGCCGAAACAGGCGTGATTCACGCAAGTCTCACACACAGGAGCAGGGTTACGTGACCACGAGTGTCGCCACGTCTCAGGACGCGGCTCTGGTACAGGGCGTACTGCGCGAAGTCGCACGCCGTATCGTCGGACAGGAATACATGGTGGAGCGGCTGCTCATCAGCCTCCTCACCGGAGGGCATGTCCTGCTCGAAGGCGTCCCGGGGCTCGCCAAAACGCTGACCGTCCGGACGCTAGCGGAAACCGTACGCACCACCTTTCAGCGCATCCAGTTCACCCCCGACCTGCTCCCGGCCGATGTCGTCGGCACGCAGATCTTCGATCAGCCCACGGGCGAGTTCCGTGTCAAGCACGGGCCGATCTTCGCGAACATCATCCTCGCCGACGAAATCAACCGCGCACCGGCCAAGGTCCAGGCCGCGCTGCTCGAAGCCATGCAGGAAAAGCAGGTCACGATTGGCGGCACCACGTACCGCCTCGCCGAACCGTTCCTGGTGCTCGCGACGCAGAACCCCATCGAGCAGGAAGGCACGTATCCGTTGCCCGAAGCGCAGGTGGATCGGTTCATGATGAAGCTGCGGGTGGGCTATCCCACGCGCGCCGAAGAAAAGGAAATCCTGCGCCGCATGGCCGGTGGAGACAAAGTCGACATCACGCCGGTCGCGTCGCCCGAAGCACTCCTCGACGCCCGTCGTCGCATTGCCGAGCTGTACATGGACGAGCGCATCGTCGATTACATCGTCGAGCTCGTGCATGCCACACGCTTCCCGCACGACGTCGGCGCCCCCGATCTGCGCCCGCTCATCGAGTTCGGGGCGTCGCCGCGCGCCACGATTGCGTTGGGACAGGCCGCGCGTGCCCATGCGTTTCTCCGGGGGCGTGCGTTCGTCACCCCCGACGACGTGAAGAGCATTGCCCCCGACGTCCTGCGGCACCGCGTGCTGACATCGTTCGAAGCGGACGCCGAAGGCGTGACGAGCGACACCATCGTGGCCCGGCTGCTCGCAGTCGTCGAAGCCCCGTAATGCACACGTCGTAATCGCCGCCGTATGAGCGTGACCGACATCGCCACCGCGGACGTCCTGCGGCAGGTGCGTCGCATCGAGGTGCGCACGCGCCGGCTGCTCGATTCGCGCTTTGCCGGTGAGTATCGCTCGCTCTTCAAAGGGCAGGGGATGGAGTTCGCCGAAGTGCGCGAATACCAGCCTGGGGACGAAGTGCGCTCGATCGACTGGAATGTGTCGGCGCGCATGGGCAAACCGTTCGTCAAGCGCTACGTCGAAGAGCGCGAGCTCACCATCCTGCTCGCCGTCGACCTCTCCGGGTCGGCGCGCTTTGGCACCCGCGCCCGCTTCAAGCATGAGCTCGCCATCGAGCTCGCCGGCGTGCTGTCGTTGGCCGCAGTGCGCAACAACGATCGCGTGGGACTCATGCTCTTCAGTGATCAGGTCGAGCACGCCCTCCCCGCGCGCAAGAGCCGCAAGCATGCGCTGCGCCTTATTCGCGATCTGTTGGCCGTACAGCCCAAGGGACAGGGGACCTCGTTCACCGTGGCGGTCGATCGCCTCATGCGATTGTTGCCGCATCGGTCCGTGGTGTTTCTGGCGTCGGACTTCATTGCGGACGATGTGGAGAAGCCCCTCGCGCGCCTTGCACAGCGGCACGATGTCATTGCCGTGACGCTCGAAGATCCCGCCGAACGCGTCCTCCCCAACGTCGGCGCCGCGCGCCTCGAAGATCCGGAAACCGGTGACGTCGTCGAGATCGACACGTCGTATCCGGCCGTTCGCGCCGCCTTCGCACAGCGCGTTGCCGCCGAAGACGAAGCCCGTCGCAAGTTGTTCGCCCGGCTCGGTCTCGATGAAATCATCGTCCATACCGAACACGGCTACGTCGATGCGCTGTTGGCATTCTTTCGGGCACGCTCCCGTCGTGCCCACGGCGCTGTACGCACCGGACCGCGCGGCGCCATGGGCGATGCCGCACTCGCTGTCCAAAGCCGCGCCGTCCCCCGTCGATGATCACGCAGCGCGTGGCATCAGGAGCGCAGCCGCCCAGGCAGGCCGATACCACGGTCCTCGCGCCGCCCCCCGGCGCGCGGGTGCGCGCGGGCACACTGGTTCTGCCCGACACCGTCGAAGTCGGTGACCCGTTTCGCTTTGTGGTCACCATTTCGGTCCCCGAAAACGCCCGTATCGAATGGCCCAACATTGCCGACTCGTCGGCCATCGTGGCCTCGCGCGGCCCCGCGAGCATCTCCGATGAAGGCACCAGGCTTGGTGTCCGACGCGAGAAGGCCGAATACACGCTGAGTGCATGGGATGTCGGGTCGCTGCCGCTCAACATGCCCGATGCCATCGTCCGTCTCGATGGCGGCACCACACGCGTGCCACTGACGAATGCCCGCGTGTTCGTCCGTTCTGTGCTTCCCGGCGATAGCACGCAGCACATTCCCAAACCCGCCCGCGACCTGTTCCCTCGCGTGCTCCCCTGGTGGCAGCAATGGTGGCCGGCATTGCTCGTGCTGGCGGCACTTGGCCTGCTCTGGTGGCTGTGGAAGCGTCGCCGCCGGGCTGTGGCAAGACGTACGGTGCCCGTACCACTCGACGTGTACGCACGCGCGCTGCACGAGTTCGATCGCCTCGAGCAAATCGGCCTCGCCGATGCCGGAGAGGCGGGCCGCTACGTGGCGCTCGCCGTCGACGTCATGCGCCTGTATCTCGCCGCGCGCGCCCCCGATGCCGCGCTCGCGCTCACCAGCGGAGAACTGCTGGACGTCTTGGCCCACGACACGCGCGTGCCACATGACCGCCTGTTGTCGCTGCTCGCCGATGTCGACGGGATCAAGTTCGCCGCGCGACGTGTTTCCCCCACACGCGCTCGAGAGTTGGCCGGAGGGGTACGGGCGGTCGTCGAACACATCGAGCGCGTGGAACGCGAACGGCGCGCCGCAGAAGAAGCGGCACGACGGGCCGCCGCCGAGGCCGCTGCACGCCACACGCAGGACCTCGAAGACGCGGCACGTCGCGCGTCACGCACCCCCCGTGGCCCCAAGAGCGGAGTCGGCGCATGACCGCCGCCGATTCGCTTGGACTCGGCGCGTGGTGGATGGATCGCATCAGCGCCTTCAATCTGTTCGGGCTCAGCTTCGCGCATCCCGAAGCGTTGGGATTGCTCCTGGTGCTGCCGGTGTGGGTCGGCTGGCAACGCCGACGGGCTGGCCAACGGCGGACCATTCCATTCTCCCGCGCCCGAGTGCTCGCCACCGGACCGCGTCCATCGCTCCGCTGGGTGAAGTGGTTGCCGTGGCTTCGCGTTGTGGCACTGGCCGGCCTCATCGTGGCGGTCGCGCAGCCGCGATCGGGTGCGCGTGCCGAACGCGTGAACAGCGATGGCATCGATATTGCGCTCACGATCGACATTTCGAGCTCCATGCTCGCCGAGGATTTTCAGCCGCAGAATCGCATGGAAGTGGCCCGCGAGAAGCTCAAGCGGTTTGTCTTGGGGCGCACCACCGATCGCGTGGGGTTGGTCGCCTTCTCCGGCGAAGCGCTCACGCAGGTGCCACTCACCACCGACTATCCGGTGGTGCTCGCCGCCATCGACAACCTGCAGGTCGGCCAGCTCGAGGACGGCACCGCGATTGGCACCGCCATTGCCACGGCGGCCAACCGGCTGCGCAATTCGCCCGGACGCTCGCGCGTAATGGTACTCCTGACCGACGGCGAGAACAATCGGGGAGCGATCGATCCCCGAACCGCGGCTCAGGCTGCCGGAACCTTTGGTATTCGCATCTACACCATCGGCGTGGGAAGCGAGGGAATGGCCCCGGTACCGGTCGGTCGCGGCCTCTTTGGGTTGCGCTACGAAAACCGTCCCGTGAAGATCGACGAACCGCTGCTCACGGAAATCGCGAACACCACCGGCGGTCGCTACTTCCGCGCGAAAGATGCTGCGGCCTTGCAAGCCATCTACGAGCAGATCGATCGCCTCGAGCGCACGGCGGTCGAAGCCAAGGCGTTCATTCGCTACACGGAGCGGTTCCGCTGGCCGTTGTTGCTCGGTGTGTGCGCGCTCCTCGGCGAGCTCTGGCTCCGCGCCAAACGCGGCGTGCTGCCATGAGGATGGCATGAATCCGCACTTCTCGCTCACCATCCCGCTCGGCGACAACGTGCCGCCCTTCGTCTTCGATACACCCCTTTACCTGCTCGGAGCCATCGCGCTGCCGTTGGTGGTGTGGTGGCTCCGCCGGCATCGCGCTGCGCAGCGCGATGCGCGGTTGGCGCGCTATGCCGATGCGGCGGCCCTCGCGCGTCTGGTCACTGGCAGCGATGCCGGCGACAGTCGCCGTACCCTGCGACTGGTCGCGGCGGCGCTGCTCATCGGATTGGCACTCGCTGGACCGCGGTGGGGGCTTTCGCGCGGCCCAATGAGTGCACGGGGAATCGATATGGCCATCGCGATCGATGCCTCATTGTCGATGATGGCCCCGGACGACAAGCCCAATCGGCTCGAGCGCGCCAAGCAGGAAGTGCGTCGCCTCCGCGCCATGTCACAGGCCGATCGAGTGGCACTCATCGCCTTCGCCGGGCGCAGCTACATCCTGACGCCGCTCACCGCCGACGATGGCGCGCTCGAACTGTTTCTCGAGAATCTCGATCCGTCTGTCGTCGGGCAGGCCGGCAGCTCCATTGCCAAAGCCATTCGGCAGGGTACGGAGCTGTTGCTTGCCAGCGACGGCAGTGCCGATCGCGCGTTGGTGATCATGACCGATGGCGAATCGTTCGATGCGGTCGAGGACGTCGAGGTGGCGGCGCGCGAAGCGGGAGCCAAAGGCGTCAGTCTCGTGACGGTCGGATTTGGCTCCACTGCGGGAAGCACGATTCCAGTGCGCGATGGCTCGCTGGTAAAGCCCAAAGTCGACGACGAAGGTAACGTGGTGGTGACACGCTACGCGCCGGAGCTGCTCGAGAAGGCGGCAACGGCGGCTGGGGGGACGTTCATCCAGGCTGAGGCATCGGACAAAGCCACACGTATTCGCGGGGCGCTGCGGTCGTTGCGCACCGCGCGACGACAGGTGGACACGCGTGAAGATCACGTGCCGCGGGTGGCGTGGTTCCTTCTCCCGGCGCTCTTGCTCTTGGGTTACGACACGTGGCGGCTCGTTCGCCGTTCGCGTGCGGAAGCCACCGACCCCGCTCCCCCCTCCCGCATGGGAGCGTCGGCGGTACCGCGCGGGGCGTCGTCGTTCGCGCTGCTCGTGTTGGTGCTGGTGCCGTCGACCTTCATCGCCTGTGTCGGCGAGCCGGACCCTGCGGCGCTTTACAAAGAGGGGCGGATCGCCGAAGCCATTGCGGCCTATCGCACATTCATGGCCAAGGGCGACACCACGGCGCGAACGGTGTACAACCTCGGCACCGCCGTGCTCGGCGCCGACTCGCTCAAGGAAGCGGCGGGCTTGCTCGACGCGGTCCAACGCAACAGCGAAGGCGACGTGCGCGCCCGCGCGCGCTTCAATGCCGGTCTCGCCGCACTCAAGATGGGGCGTACCCCAGACTTTCCCGAGGGCGAACAGCAGTTGGCTGCGGCGCGCGCGGCCTATCGCGCGTACCTCACCCAGCAGCCAGACTATCCCGACGCCAAGTGGAACTACGAGCTCGCCTTGCAGAAGCGGCCGCCACAAAGTGGCGGCGGCGGCGGCGGTGGGGGCGGGGGAAACAATCAGAACAATGAGCAGAGGGAGCAGCCACAGTCGGACGGCGGGCTCGATCAGCGGCAAGCCGACGCGTTGCTCAATAGTGCGGCCCGTGAGGAGAAGGACGTGCAAGGGCGCAAGCAACGGCAAGGGCGCGTACCGCCCGGCGGGAAGGATTGGTGAGCATGATGCCTCGTATGCTCGCGCTCCTGCTGGCGTGCTCGAGCACAATTCGTGTCGTGGCGGCGCAGCCATCGCCTACGGCCATTGTGGAGCAGATCCGCAGTATGGGCAATACGCCCATCGATTTTCATGCGGCTGTGTTCCCGGATACCGTTTTTGTGGGACAGCAGATCACCTATCAGGTGGCGGTGCTGCTCAGTGATCAGGCCCGCAGTCGGCTCCGCCGAAACCCGGAGTTCCTGCCACCGGAGTTGCGCGGATTGCTCGCCTATGAAATCGGGGTGCCGACGCGCGTCGCACCGCGAAGTTATGGTGGCGGGCTGGCCTACGAGGCGCACGTCTTTCAGCGCGGCCTGTTTGGTGTTGCCGCCGGCACGCTCACGGTGCCGGCCCCCATGCTGACCTACAGTCTGCCGCAGTCGGCGAGCTACTTCAGTCGTGAAGAGCGGTATGTCGTGCGCGCCGAGAGTGCACAGATTGTCATCAAGCCACTCCCCGTAGAGGGACGACCTGCCGACTTCACGGGCGCCGTCGGGGTGCTGCGTGCCTCCGCGCGCTTCGACACCGATCGCAACGCCGCGGCAGTGCGCGTCGGCGATCCCCTCGTGCTGACCGTGCGTATTGAAGGCACCGGCAACATGAAACTGTTGCCGCGTCCGGCGCTCGAACTCTCGTGGGCATCGGTGGTACCGGGCAGCGAACGAGTACAGGTCGATACCTCCGGTGCGCTCGTGCGCGGCGCCAAGGAATTCGACTTCATTCTCACCCCGTCGCAGGACGGCGCCGCGACGCTGCCGGTTATCCGGTACGCGTACTTCGATCCGTATCTGGCGACGTATACGTATGCGCAAACCGATCCCGCCGACGTGCGGATCGCCGACGGTGACCTCGCATCGGCGGGGTCGGGCGAACAGGGCGACGCGCTCCCGCTGCGTCCATGGCGCCGAGTCGATGCGCGAACCCTTGCACAAGCGTCTCGCCCGCTCATCGTGGCGCTGCTGGCGGTGCTCCTGCTGGCGCCGCTGCCGGCCCTCGGCGTGCAACTCCGCCGCAGTCGTCACCGTCGCCCACACGCTATGCGTGCAGAACATGGGGATATTGCTGCCGCGCGGTCGGTGGACGACGATTCCCCGGCCGGCGTGGCACGTCGCATCCGTCGGGAACTCCTCGCCCAGATCGCCACGCGGCTGCACGTCCTTCCCACCGCGTTGGTCACGCGCGTTGATCTCGAACGCGTGCTGCGGCGACGCGGCGTCACCCGGGGGACAACCAGTGCCCTGTTACAGCTGCTGGATGATTTGGCGATGCACGGATTCGGCGGTGAGCGCGCGCCCCTCGACACCCGTGTGGTCGCGCGGGCCGCCGCGCTGATGGCCAAGGTAAAGGACGAAGCGGTACCTCATGGCCGCACCAGACTGTGGGCACGACGCGCGTCGCGTGCCGGAACGACGATCCTCGCGTTGCTACTCCTTGCCGGTGCCGCAGCGCCTGCGGCGCCCCCCAGCGCGCACGGCGTGCCGGACGCGACGGCTTCCACCTGCGCGCAGCAGCGGACCACCGTGTCGTCCTCGCTCGACGTCACGGTGAAAGAAGCGGTCGCCGCCTACGAGGCCCATCGATACGGTCGCGCGGCGCAACAGTTCGCCAGCGCGGCTGCACGCTGTCCGCTCGATGTCGATCTGCTGCTCAATTGGGGGACGGCGGCGTGGGCGACAAACGACACCGTATCCGCCGTAATTGCCTGGCAGCGGGCGGCCCGCCTGGAGCCACTCGCGGCCGACGTGCAGGAGCGTCTCGCGCTGCTCCCCGCCGGCGCCCGTGGCGGTTTGGCCGATGTCCCCCTCGTGCCCGTAGTGGCCTTGACTGGACTGGCGGGGCTCGCGTGGCTTGCCGCATGGGCGCTGTTCTACATGCTATGGCGACGCGCGGAACGCGGTGGCACGATGGCGCTGACGGCAACGCTGCTGCTGTGCGCGGCGCTCGCCGCTGGCGGAACCGCGTGGTGGGGGCACCGGGCGCTCGATGCCTCGGGACTCGCGGTCGTTCGCCGGCCGGAAACGCTGCGAACCGCTCCTGACTACAACGCGAACACCTCCGGAGGTGTGGCCACCGGTGATGTGGTTCGCCTCGCCTCAGCGCAGGAAGGCTGGGTCCGCGTCGAGCATACCGACGGACGCCGCGGGTGGATCCTCGCGTCGCGCGTTGCGCCACTCGTCGCCGGCTCGCTCATCCGATAAGCTTCGGGATGCCGCGCATTGCCGTGCTCCCGAGTGCCGTTGCCGATCAAATCGCCGCCGGCGAGGTGGTCGAGCGGCCGGCGTCCGTGGTGAAGGAGCTGGTCGAAAACGCCATCGATGCGGGCGCGCGAACCGTCGACATCACCGTCGAAGAGGGAGGGCGCGCACTCATCCGCATCGCCGACGACGGATGTGGCATGGATTCCACCGATGCCGTCCTCGCCTTGTCGCGGCACGCGACCTCGAAGCTCACCACGGCCGAACAGCTGGTTGGGGTGCGCAGCTTCGGCTTCCGCGGTGAAGCGCTCCCCGCCATCGCCTCCGTCTCCGACCTGCACATCGAAACGGCTCTCGAAGATGGCGCCGGAACGCACGTGCGTGTCGCTGGGGGGCAGTTGCTCGAGACGCGAGACGCCGCGCGTCGCCGCGGAACCACCGTCTCGGTGCACCGGCTGTTCTACAATACGCCCGCCCGCCAGAAGTTCTTGCGGGGCGCGCGGAGCGAATGGCGCGCCATTCTCGACACCATGCAGTCCATCGCGACCCTGCGTCGCGACGTCCACTTCGTGGTGCGACACGACGGCAAGATCGCGCTCGATCTCCCCGTCGCCGACACGCTGCGTGCCCGCCTTTCGGCGGTGTGGGGGGCGCGCGAACTCGAACGGTTTGTCGATGTCGACGACGTCCAGGGGCCCGTGCACGTGAGCGGCCTCGTCGAACGGCCCGCCGATGTCGGCACCGCCACCCGTCGGGTACTGCTGATCGTCAACGGTCGCCTTGTCCGCGACCACGGCTTGGTGCGTGCCGCCGAAGCCGCGTACAAGTCGACGCTCCCGTCTGGGGTGCGCCCATCGCTTGTCCTACAGGTGCACGTGCCCGGCAGTGACGTCGACGTCAACGTGCATCCCGCCAAAGCCGAGGTGCGCTTTCGTGATCGGTGGCCCATTGAGCGGGCCATTGAAGAGGCGGTGCGACGCGCGCTCGGGCTCTTCGAGGCCAGCGCCGGTGTTGGGGGGTGGCGCACCTGGGCGCCGCCGGCTGCCGCCCCCGCGTGGCGTCAGGACCTGCACGACGTCGATTCGTCGACACTCCGCCCGTCCAAGCCCCTCGACGGATTGTTCGCCACACGCGAGGAACTGGCGGCAGCCCCCGCCTTCGATTCCCCGCCGTGGGAGGCGTTTGATGCCCCATCGGTCGGCAACGGCACTCCCGCACCCGCACCACCGGACGCGCCAGAACACATGGAATCGCGGGAGCCCATCACGGTGCCCCCGCTCATGCAGTTGCGTCGTACCTATCTCATGTTCGAGCACGACGACGGTGTGGTCCTCATCGATCAGCACTCGGCGCACGAACGGGTGCTCTATGAGCAGTTTCTCGGAGTGCTCGAACGCGGCGAGGCGCCGTCGCAGCGATTGCTCTTCCCCATGACGCTGCATCTCGGCTCAGACGAGGCCGACGCGTTCGACGCGAATCGCGATCTCTTCGTCCGACTGGGTTTTGAAATCGACCACTTTGGGGGGAAAACGCTGCTGGTGAACGCGGTCCCCATGCCGCATCCGCGTTTCGATGCCGAACGGTGCCTGCGGGATACACTGGCCGCGATGACCGGTGATCGTCGCGCCAGCAGTCACGCGCGGCACGAACGGTTGGCAGCGACCTTTGCCTGCAAGGCCGCCATCAAGGCAGGTGACAGCCTGTCCCCCGGTGAAATGCGCGCGTTGTACCTCGCCCTGGCCGAGACGCGGCTGCCCGCGCACGACGTCCATGGCCGAAGCACCATCGTTCGCCTCACGTGGGATGAACTCGACCGTCGCTTTGGCCGCAAGTGACGGCCCGGAGCAGGTGACAGCGCCGCTCTGTTGTCTCGTTGGGCCAACCGCCGCGGGGAAGAGCGCGCTCGCCATGCAGTTGGCGGAGGCGCGCGGGCTCTCTATCGTGAGTGCGGATTCCCGCCAGGTATACCGCGGCTTCGATATCGGGACCGCCAAGCCGACGGGTAATGAGCAGCGTCGCGTGCCGCACTACGGCCTCGACGTGGTCGAGCCTTCCGAGCGGTACTCCGCCCACCGCTGGGCCATCGGGGCGGCCCAGTGGTGCGAACAGGCATGGGACGCCCAGCGCGCTCCCGTCGTGGTTGGCGGGACGGGGCTCTACGTGCGGGCCTTCGTGCAACCACTCGATGCCGTCCCCCCACTCGACGCCGAGAAGCGCGCGGCCCTCGAACCGTGGCTGGCATCGCTTCCCGTGGAGGAACTGCGGCGCTGGTGCGCACGCCTCGATCCCGTCCGGGCGCACTTGGGGCGTACGCAACTGCTGCGGGCCATCGAAACGGCACTGCTCGGTGGCATTCGGCTTGGTGATCACCTGGCTCGCCAACCGTCCGCGATGCGCCCCGTGCGCTATCTTGTGGTGGATCCGGGCCCTGCGCTGGCGCAACGGATTGCCGACCGCGCGCACGCCATGCTTGCGGCCGGGTTTATCGAGGAGATCGAACACCTGCGCACACGGATCCCTGCGGAGGCACCCGCGTGGAATGCGAGTGGGTACCGTGTGCTCCGGCAGTATGTTGAGGGAACGCGATCGCGAGCCGACGCCATCGAACGGGTGATCGTCGAATCGCGGCAGTACGCGAAACGACAACGCACGTGGTTTCGGCATCAGCTGTCGCACGAACTGGTCACGCGGGTCAATCCGCTCGACGATGACGCGCATGCCGCCACGCTGGCGTGGTGGGACGCGGCACAGCAGGGACACGGAGTGCACACGTGAAGATCGGCATTACCTGTTATCCAACCTACGGTGGTTCCGGCGCGGTGGCGACGGAACTCGGTATTGCGCTCGCGGCCCGTGGGCACGAGGTGCACTTCATCACCTACGCGCAACCGTTCCGGTTGCCGAGTTTTCTGCCGCGCGTGTATTTCCACGAAGTCGACGTCGGTCGTTACCCCCTCTTCGAATATCCGCCGTATGATCTTGCGCTGGCGGTACGCATGCACGAAGTCGTGCGCGACCATCAGCTCGACGTGCTGCATTGTCATTACGCCATCCCGCACGCGACCAGTGCGTGGATTGCCCGCGCCATGTTGCGTGAAGAAGGACGCGACGTGAAGGTCGTGACGACGCTGCACGGAACGGATATCACCATTGTGGGGCAGGAGCGCTCGTTCTTCTCCATTACCAAGTTCTCGATCGAGAAGTCGCATGCCGTCACGGCCGTGTCCGAGTACTTGCGCGACGAGACGTACCGAGCCTTTGGATGTGTCGGGTGCCAGGTCGATGTCATCTACAACTTCATCGATCCCGACCTGTACGATCGCGCGCGCCATGTCTTTCCCATCCCGGACGAGGTCATCGCGGGACGGAAAGTCATCATGCACATCTCCAACTTCCGCCCGGTCAAGCGGGTACGCGACATCGTCCGGACCTTCGCTCGCATCAATCAGGCCGTCGTGTCGGTGCTCATCATGGTTGGTGACGGCCCGGAGCGTGTCGAGGCAGAAGCGGAAGCGCGTGACTGTGGCGTGTCTGATGCCGTGATCTTCCTGGGCAAGATCGACGCGATCGCGCCGCTTCTTGCCGGTGCCGATCTGTTCCTGCTCACCAGCGACAAGGAATCGTTCGGCCTCAGCGCGCTCGAAGCCATGGCCAGCGGCGTTCCCGTCATTGGTGCGCATGCGGGCGGGTTACCCGAAGTCGTGACGCACGGCGTAACCGGGTTCCTCTGTCCCGTGGGTGATATCGAGGGGATGGCGCGCGCGGGGGCGTCGTTGCTGCGCGACCCCGAACGTTGGAAGGCCATGAGCGACGCGGCGGCAGCCGACGCGCGCACGCGGTTCAGCGAGACCGCCATTGTGGCGCAGTACGAAGCGCTCTACGAGCGCACCATCGCGCAGGCCGAACCTCACCAATTGCGTCCGGCAACACCGTGACGCTTTTTCAGGCCATTGTCCTTGGACTAGTGCAGGGACTCACGGAGCTCCTGCCTGTCTCCAGCTCGGCGCATCTCGCCCTTACGCCGTATCTGCTTGGATGGCAGGATCCGGGGCTGTCGTTCGATGTAGCGCTGCACGTCGGGACGCTCGCGGCACTGGCATGGTACTTCCGCGGTGAATGGATCGACCTGACCAAGAGTGCGCTCACGATCGTGCGCACACGGCGTATTGCCAGTCTTCATGAGCGCCGGTTGGTGTACCTCATTGTCGCCACCATCCCCGCAGGGATCGGCGGCATCCTGCTCAACGATCTCGCCAAGACCACCTTCCGGTCACCGTACATCATCGGCACCACGCTCATCGTCCTCGGCCTGCTGCTGTGGGCCATCGATCGTTGGAGCGTCCGGTCCCGGACCATCGACGAGATCACCGTAAAGGACGCCCTTGTGGTTGGGTGCGCGCAGGTGCTCGCGCTCGTGCCCGGTGTCTCGCGGTCCGGGTCGACCATTACGGCGGGCCGCTTGCTGCATCTCGACCGCCCCAGCGCGGCGCGCTTCAGCTTTCTCATGAGTATGCCGATTACGCTTGCTGCGGTGCTCAAGGAAGCGCCCGATGCGTTGCGCGCCGGCGGTGTGTCATGGCCGTTGTTGGCTGGTGTGCTCGCGGCGGCGTTGAGCAGTTGGCTCGCGATGACGGTGTTGTTCCGCTATGTGAGCAAGCACAGCTTCGGCATCTTCGCGCTCTACCGCGTGGTGTTGGCCGCTGTCGTGTTTTACACGCTCGCGACGCGCGGTTGAGTGGGCGTGCGCCGGTCGGGCCGGGCATCATGACGTCGCCGTCTCCCCAGCTTGCCCGGGCACTGGGACTTGCACGTCTCGAGTATCACGAACGCGTGACCTCCACCATGGACGTCGCCCATGCGTTGGCCGCCGAGCACGCGCCGGCCGGGACCCTCGTGCTTGCGTCGGCGCAGTTGTCGGGACGTGGCCGCAGTGGGAAGGCATGGGTGTCAGCGCCCGATGCGGGCCTGTGGTGCACGTTACTCGAACGGCCCGCCGATGTTCGCGCACTCGATGTCCTCGCGCTGCGCGTGGGCCTCGAACTCGCCGTGGCGCTGACACCGCTCGTCGATGGCGACATTGAGCTGAAATGGCCCAACGATCTCCAGATCGCCCGCCGGAAGCTCGGTGGGGTGCTCATCGAAGCGCGCTGGCGCGATGGCCAGCCCGAGTGGGTCGCGATTGGCGTCGGCATCAACCGCCGACTGCCGCCCGAACTGTCCGATGTGACCTGTGTACGCCACGACGTTTCGCGCGATGCGCTGCTTACTGCCGTGGTGCCGGCGTTGCGGTGCGCCGCGTCCTGCACTGGCCCGCTGACCGCCGACGAATGCGAGGCGTGGGCCGCTCGCGATGCGGCGCTCGGGCGCCGTGTGGTCGCTCCCGTGGCCGGGCGCGTGGTCGGGTTGACCCCAGAGGGTGGGCTGCTGGTGCAGGGCGGTGACAGCATCGTCCATGTCATCACCAGCGGCTCACTCACATTCGCGCCGTAACACGTCAATGTGGCAGGTCTGGCGCCATCGTGCCAATGCGGCGTGCCATGGCGGCACATCGATCTGCCTTTCTGGCTTACAGCTAAAGCGTTGAAATGTATGCGGTTAGTACAGTCGATCCGGCCTTGACGTAGCTTCGGCTGCCATCTACCTTTAACGTGTTAGCACTCGCTCTACATGAGTGCTAACCACAGTGAAGCACTTCCTACTGTCGTCCCCTGACACTGTTTGCAGGAGATCACCCGTATGTCCAAGGTCGCGCCGCTCGCGGATCGCGTAGTCGTGAAGCCGCTCGAAGAGGCGGAGCAGATGCGCGGAGGGTTGTATATCCCCGATACCGCCAAGGAAAAGCCGCAGCAGGGTACTGTCGTTGCGGTGGGCCCCGGCCGCTACGAGAAGGACGCCCGCGTCCCGATGGACGTGAAGGCCGGAGACAAGATCCTCTACGGCAAGTACAGCGGCACCGAAGTGACGATCGAGGGCGAGCAGCTGCTCATCCTGCGCGAGTCCGACATTCTCGCCGTCATCAACTGAACCGCACCCTAACCGTACAGAGCTACCATGGCTGCTAAAGAACTGCATTTCAACACCGAAGCGCGCGCGGCACTCAAGCGTGGCGTCGATCAGCTGGCCGAAGCCGTGAAGGTCACGCTCGGCCCCAAGGGTCGCAATGTCGTCATCGACAAGAAGTTCGGCGCCCCGACGGTCACGAAGGACGGGGTCACCGTCGCCAAGGAAATCGAACTGGCCGACCCGATCGAGAACATGGGCGCGCAGATGGTGAAGGAAGTCGCGACCAAGACCTCCGATCTCGCCGGCGACGGCACCACCACCGCCACGGTCCTCGCCCAAGCGATCTTCCGTGAAGGCCTCAAGAACGTCACCGCCGGCTCCAACCCGATGGCGCTCAAGCGCGGCATCGAGAAGGCCGTCGCGTCGATCGTCGAAGAGCTGAAGCGTATCTCCGTGCCCACCACGGGGAAGAAGGAAATTGCGCAGGTCGGCACCATCTCGGCCAATAACGACCCCGAGATCGGTAACCTCATCGCGGAAGCGATGGAAAAGGTCGGCAAGGACGGCGTCATCACCGTCGAAGAGGCCAAGGGCCTCGAGACCACGCTGGAGACGGTCGACGGTATGCAGTTCGACCGCGGCTACCTCTCGCCGTACTTCGTGACCGACCCGGAGAAGATGGAGGCCGTTCTCGAGAACGCGCTCATCCTCATCCACGACAAGAAGATCTCGGCCATGAAGGACCTCCTCCCGGTCCTCGAGAAGGTGGCGCAGCTCGGCAAGCCCCTCCTCATCATCGCGGAAGACGTCGAAGGCGAAGCCCTCGCCACGCTCGTCGTGAACAAGCTCCGTGGCACGCTGCGCATCGTCGCCGTTAAGGCGCCGGGCTTCGGCGATCGCCGCAAGGCCATGCTCCAGGACATCGCAACGCTCACGAAGGGCCAGGTCATCTCCGACGAAGTCGGCTTCAAGCTCGAGAACGCGGTCCTCACCGACCTCGGTTCGGCCAAGCGTGTCGTGATCGACAAGGACAACACCACGATCATCGACGGTGCGGGCGAGCAGAAGGACATCGAAGGCCGCGTGAAGGAAATCCGCGCTGCCATCGACAAGAGCACGTCCGACTACGATCGTGAGAAGCTCCAAGAGCGTCTCGCGAAGCTCGCCGGTGGCGTGGCCGTCATCAACGTCGGCGCCGCGACCGAAGCGGAAATGAAGGAAAAGAAGGCCCGCGTGGAAGACGCACTGCACGCCACGCGTGCCGCCGTCGAAGAAGGCATCGTCCCGGGCGGTGGCGTCGCTCTCGTGCGCGCGCAGCATGTTCTCAAGGACGTCAAGGTCGCCGAGCGCGACGAGCAGATCGGTGTCGACATCATTCGTCGCGCCATCGAAGAGCCGCTGCGCATGATCGTCCAGAACGCTGGCGGGGAAGGCTCGATCGTGATCGAAAAGATCCGTACGGCCAAGGAGACCAGCTTCGGCTACAACGCGCTGACCGACGTGTACGAAGACCTCGTGCAGGCCGGTGTCATCGACCCGACCAAGGTGACGCGCACGGCGCTGCAGAACGCGGCCTCGATCGCCGGTCTGTTGCTCACGACCGAAGCGCTCATCGTCGAGAAGAAGGATGACAAGCCGGCGGCTCCGGCTGGCGGCCCGGGCATGGGCGGCATGTACTAAGCCGTTCACACGGTGCATTACACGACGGGCGCCCTTCACAGGGCGCCCGTCGTCGTTTCAACAGTCTGTCTGAAAATGGAATCAGGGCAGCGGAATACGCCCATAACGGAGCGCCGCCGAGTGGAGCGTGGCGGATGGCCGCTCGGATGCCGGCACGCCCGCGCCGACGCGGAACGTGATGTCGGTACCGCTGGTCGCAGAAGCAGCAGGTCAGCAGCGAACAACGCTCGATACCCTGTGCGCTCTCGACCAGTATCGTTGCGCCGGATTGATCATGAACGTGGCGCCGAACACCACCGACGCCATCGACTCGATGAGCAGCCGCCGCGACCATGATGGGGGACGTGGCGCTTGCGCTGGGAGCGCGGATCCCCCAAACCGTTGGCACACGGCGGCGCAGGCGTGCCAACGGCACTGGGTGCACGTCGGTGGCGTCTTCACGGCATCGTGATTTGGAACGCGGGCGGCAGCGCGCCGCTCACCGCATCGGCGGGCGCGTCCGTCTTCCATGCGATGGCCACGCGCAAGCACGCGTGCCCGGTACGAGTTCCCAAGTGCGAAGAACGGTCACTCCCATCGGTTGGAATATGCAGGGTCTGTGACGACGCGTCCGTCGCAGTAACGCCTGCCGAACGGTTGTCACCCCGGCGTGTACGCCATTCTCCGGACCGTCCGTTGCGCTCGGACCGCGCGGCCTCTCGCATGCGCGACTCGTGGCGCTGCTTCAGCCTGTCTGCCGACCCCCTCCGATCCCACCAGTATCACACCGGTGGGCAGGGTGCTTGGATGTGACGGGCGCGTTCTCGACGGCCGTCGGTGGCTTCCTGCGGGGCCCCCTGTCCGTGCCGCGCATATCGGCGAGTGGATTCGCCGGACCCTATGCTGTCCTTGATGAGGCGCTGCAGGGGCAGCATCGCCGGCTCTCCGGGCCACTCGCTGGCCGCGCGGCCAGCATCGCAACCATGGAATTCGACGTCAAGCTCGATGGCCCGACCCGCCGCCGACACGGTGCGCGCGGGCCGGCGCAAGACCTTTCGCGAGCGTGCGCACACCAAAGCCGGCGGCAACGAGCATCGTGCCTTCGCTACCATCCACGAGAATCGCGTTCCCGCGACGGCCAGATCTCGACAGAGTAACCGTAGGCACCGCACACGCCCGACCGTCAGGGAGGCACCTGTGTCATCGGTGCGTCCACCGGACATCGCCGCTCGCCATCTCGTGCACGCGCCGCCACCAGGCACGCGTGCCGTCGGTCAGATACATCTGTCGCCGACCCATCACCCGCTCCGCCGTTTCGATGAACTTGTCGACCGCGAAGACGCCATACGGTGCGCGCTCTCCCCAGGCAAAGGGCGCCACGACCTTCGGCGGCATGGCGTCGAAGACGTTCGCGCCGGCGCCCAGCACGCATCCCGTCGTCAGGCGCAGGCCGATCCCCGTCTTCGCATGATCACCGAACAACGTACCGAGGAACTGCAATTTGCTGTCGCGCACGCCGGCAGGAGTCCAGAGCGCGACACTCCCGTAGGTGTTCTTGAGGTTACTGGTGATCGTCCCCGCGCCAAGGTTCACCCAGCGCCCCACAACCGAATGCCCGACGAATCCGTCGTGCCCTTTATTGGCATGACCCACGAAGATCGTCGACGACACTTCACCGTGCACACGGCACACGTCCCCGATCGCGCATCCCGCGATCCGGTCGCCGACCACGGTTGACTGACGCCCCACATAGCACGGGCCCACCACACGCGTGAACGCCTGGACCACAGCCCCCTCGCGCAGCAGCACCGGACCATTCCTCGTGTCGAACACCGCATACGGTTCGATCGTCGCACCGGCTTCCACGTACACGGGATGACCACCAAGAATCGTGGCCTGTCCCTCCCCACACGGTGCCGCGCCAAGGCGGACTGCGTACACGGGAATGTCGTCGGCGAGCAGTGTCGACAAGTGGGCCACGAGATCCCAGACGTCGTCGAGCCACACGCCCGGCAGAGTGGCCATCGATCCCGTGCTGGGCATCACCTCTTCCAGTGTGAAGCCGGGATCTTGCAATTGATCGACCGAAACCGGCGACAACAGCCGAACCGCCGCCACACGGTTCTCGATGACCAGCACGGATGCCGTGCTGGTGACGCTGGTGAGCAACGGCACCGCGCGCGTGTTCACGAGCCACGAGTTCACTGGCAGTGTGCCGGTGAGCATCGGCGGCGCGTCGAACTCCTCGAACCCCTGCAGGTGCGGCGAGGAGATGATCCCCAGTGGCGCCACGCCAAGCACATGGTGCCAGCGCTCGCGCTGCAGGAGCGCGCCCGCGCGCATCTCCCCAAGCGGTCGCGTCGTCGCAAAGGGCTCGAAGCTCCGCGCGAGCGCATCGTCGTACAGGACGATCAAGGGTGGCGAAGCTCCGTCGGGAGAAAATCGAGCAGCGTCTTGAGATCGGCCGCCTGCTCGCGCGTGGTCACCATCACCAAGCCGTCGCGCGCCACGACCACCAGATCGTGCACACCATACAGGACCACTTGCGTTCCGTCGGCGTGGACCACGTTCCCGGTGGCCTGCAAGGCAATGCTCGGCCCCAGCATCGCATTGTGCTGAGCGTCGTGCTGGCGGACCCGATGCAACGCGGCCCACGTGCCGACGTCGTCCCACGCGAACTGTCCACGCAGTACCAACACGCGCGCACTCCGCTCCAGCACGCCCACGTCGATCGCAACACTCTTGACCGACGCGAAGAATGCCGACAGACTGCCACCGGCCTGCTCGAGCGCTGGCTGCACTTCAGGCGTCAGGGCGCGGATCTCTTCGAGCAAGTCGCCCACACACCAGGCGAAGATGCCGGAGTTCCACAGGTAGCCGTCGGCCACCATGCGTCTCGCTGTCGCGACGTCGGGCTTTTCCGCAAAGCGCGCAACCCGACGGACCTCGTCGTGAAGCATCGTCCCCGGTTGGATGTACCCGAACCCCGGATCAGGGCGCGACGGCACGATCCCGACCGTGACCAGCGCTCGCTCCTGCAGCGCCACCTGCGCCGCACGATCGAGCGTGGCCTGAAACGCCGGGACATCGCCAATCGACCAATCCGCGTGGGTACAGACCATCACGGCGTCGGCGCCGTCCCGCTCCGCGATGACATGCGCTGCCCATGCCAAGGCCGCACAGGTTCCCGCCGGTCGCGGCTCGGCAATCACATTCTCCGGCGGGAGCGTTGGATCGAGTCGCAACACCGCCTCCCGGAGCGACGCGTTCGTCAACACCAGCGTCCGTTCGGGCGGTGCAGAGGCGCGCAAGCGGTCGAGCGTGTCGCACAGCATCGGCGCATCTGTCACCAGCGGCAATAGCTGTTTTGGCCGGTCGGGCGTGGAGAGCGGCCAGAAGCGCGAGCCAATCCCGCCGGCCAGCACCACGTTCCATCGGATCATCAACCGACCATCGGTGAAAGAGGAAACGTCATGCGGAGTCGGAGTCGGCGCCGTCGTCCACCGTCGCTGCTGGTGTGGTGTACGCGCGTACTCGCGCGAGCAGCCGACGCGGGCTGAACGGCTTGGTCATGATCTCGGACACGCCCAAGGCTTCGACCTCGCGAAGCTGTGCGTCCTGCCCGGCGGCCGTCAACACCACGCACGGCAGGGTGGTCCAGCGCGTATCCTGCCGGATGGTGCGAAGGATATCGATTCCCGACATGCCGGGGAGCATCAGATCCAGCACCAGCAACGCGATCTCCGGGTGAACCTGCAGGGCATCCAGCGCCTCGGGGCCATGCTCGGCGAGGAGCACGGCAAACCCATCCTGCTCGAGGCGCGTGCGGATGATGCGGCCGATGTGCGGTTCGTCGTCGACGACCAGAACGCGCACGCCATGGGCGACAGGGGCGGACACGTGACTGGCGCCGAATGCGTTCAGACGAGCGCCGACAGCTGTGCGCGATGACGACGTAGCTCGAACAGGAGCGACGCGAGATTCGCGGTCGGGTTCAGCAGCACCAGGAGGTACGCGTCGGTCGAGAGCGCACTGACGATCACCGCGCCTCCCGCGTACTCGAGGACCATGAGCCCGAAGTCCCCACGCTGTGACGCGAGCCCCATGTCGACGGCGGCGAGCGCCATCGGGGGCACATGGGCGGCTAGTCCGTCGGGGTCGAGGGGCGCGGCGCTGTTGCCGTCGATCAGGAGGCCGTCGCGGCCGAGCACGATGGCTGCGTCGACGCCGTCCCGCCGCCGAAGGGCACTGACCAGATCGCGAATGGTGGGCATGGAGGAACGCTGTCCCCTCTCCGGGGTGAAGTCAAGCGACGAGAACGTGTCCGAAGCGCTTGCTCGGACACGAGTTGAGCGGTAACCTCCGCAGCGTGTTCGACGCCGGCGCGTTCGCCGGATCACCTCTGGAAACGCCATGGGCTTCACCTTGTTCGCACCAACGGCCGGCGCCACGCGCGCTGCGCGACGTCTCCGGTCTTTCGTCCTGGGCGCCGGGCTCATGGGCGCCGCGGCCGCCTGCGGCGACAATGGCAATTTCCTCTCGCCGGCCTCGTCGGCCAACATTGTCCGGAGCTACAACGTGTGGGCCCTCTCCGGGACGAGCTCCGCGCTGCCCGCGTCGGTGCAGTTCAGCACCCTGTCCGCCGAACGGCCGCAAATCCTTGCCAACGGGACCGTGAACTTCGAAGTCGCCTTCGATCTCACGACCGACGGCAAGGTCCGGTTCATGCCCGCCCGCGCGCTCGTCCCGCAAGCACCTGCCGGCGCGCCCACGGTGGGACTGGCCAAATCCACGTCGACGTTCGCCCAGCTCACCCGGGCGCCCGACAGGGGATATACCGACGACTCGACCCTCGTGGTGGCGGTGAACGAAGTTGTGCTGTTGCGTCTGGTGAGCTCCGGCTGCGCGTTCGGCGATCCGTACTACGCCAAAGCGGTGGTCGATAGCATCATCGCGCCTGAGCGCCGCATCGTGCTGCGGTCGCTGACCAATCGCAATTGCGGCTACCGCGCGCTGACCGAAGGCCTCCCCTCGAACTGATCACGATTTCGGTATGCACGATATTCGCTTGTTGCGGGACCAGCTCGACCATTTGCGCGAAGGCATGCGCCGCCGAGGAAAATTGGCGGAGTTCGGCCCCATGCTCGATCGGGCCGAATCGCTCGAAAAGGAGCGTCGCGTCGCCATCACCGAGCTCGAAGGCCAGCAGGCCCGTCGCAACAAGCTCACCCAGGACGTCGCGCAGCGTCGCAAAGCCGGCAGCGACGCCATGGCGCTGATCGCCGAAGGGCGCGCGATCAGCGACGCCATTGCCGCGCTCGAACAACGCAAGAACGAGGCGGAAGCGGCGGTGCAGGCCATGTTGTACGAGCTGCCGAACATCACGCTGCCTGATGTGCCCGAGGGGGACGAATCGCACAACGTCATCGTGAAGACGTGGGGAGTCCCGCGCGAAGACGGCAGCGGCATCGTGCCGCACTGGGAAAAAGGCGCCGAACTCGGCATGCTCGACTTGCCGCGGGGCGCCAAGGTCAGTGGCTCTGGCTTTATCGTGTATCGCGGCGCCGGCGCCAAACTCGTCCGCGCGCTCATGAACATGATGCTCGACGCGCATACCGAACAACACGGGTACGAAGAAGCGTGGGTTCCGCTCGTCGTCAATCGGGCCAGCATGACCGGAACCGGCCAGTTGCCCAAGTTCGAAGACGACATGTATGGCATCCCGGATGAGGAGCTCTTCCTCGTGCCGACCGCCGAAGTGCCCGTCACGAACCTGTACCGCGACGAGATTCTGGACGCCGGCGAGTTGCCCAAGGGGCTCTGCGCCTACAGCGCCTGCTTCCGCCGGGAAGCCGGATCAGCGGGGAAGGACACCCGTGGGCTGTTGCGCGTGCATCAGTTCGACAAAGTCGAATTGGTTCGGTACGCCGCCCCCGACAACTCACGCGAGCAGCTCGAACTGCTCACGGCCCATGCGGAAACGATATTGGAGCGTCTCGAGCTCCCGTATCGTCGCGTACTGCTCGCGGCTGGCGACACGGGCTTCTCCAGCGCCATGACGTACGATCTCGAGGTCTTCGCGCCGGCGGTGGGCAAGTGGCTTGAAGTGTCGAGCTGCAGTGTGTTTACCGATTTCCAGGCGCGCCGCGCCAACATCCGGTACCGGCCGGCGCCAGGCGAGAAGCCGCGCTTCGTCCACACCCTGAACGGTTCGGCACTCGCGTTTTCCCGGATTATCGCCGCCTTGCTCGAACACCATCAGCAGCCCGACGGATCCGTTCGTATCCCCGGCGCGCTGCAGCCCTATTTCGGTCGCGCGGTGCTGCGGTAGTCGCCGCACCCCGCTCCGCCATCGCCGCCATCACACCCCTTCTCGCTATGCGCCGTCGCCGTTGGCCGGTGGCCGCCATGGTCGTTGGCGTCGTCGGCCTGCTGGTCTGGTACGTCGCGTACACGCAGCACGTCGTCTCGCAACTGCGGGATGCGGCGGCAGGGCAGGGGCGCATGTACGCGCGCATCTACGAGGCCTTGCAGGATACCAGCCTCACCGCCGATCCGACGAGCGCGTTGCTCGACCTCTCCGTCCAGATTCGGCAGTCCGGGCTACCGCTCGTACTCACCGACAAGAACGGCCGTGTTTCGGCGACCGCCAATCTCCCGCCCGATCTCGCGCCGGCCGACAGCATCCGGTTTTGGCGCTATCTCGCGGCGCTCGATCGCGAAAACGCGCCGATCGTGGAACCTGCCGTCGGCGCGGTGCACTTTGGGGACAGCGCTATCGTCAGCGGGCTACGCTACATCCCGTTGCTGCAGGCCGGCGGCATCATCATGCTCGTCGCCTTTGGCCTCTATGCGCTGGTGGAGCGTGGGCGTGCCGAACGCGAAAAGGTCTGGGCCGGTATGGCTCGCGAAGCGGCGCATCAGTTGGGCACCCCCCTGTCGGCGCTCTCGGGGTGGATCGAACTACTCGCGGATTCCGTGCACGGGGCCACCGCGTCCCGGGCGGTCGACGCGATGGGGCAGGACCTGCTGCGCCTCGAACGCGTGTCGCATCGCTTCGAGCGCATTGGGCGTCCTCCGCGCGACGAGCAAGTGGACGCCGCAGCGCTCGTGCAGCGGCTCGCGGCGTATTTCGCGGAGCGGGCGCCGACCCTCGCGCGTACGGTCACGATCCGCAGCGAACACCCCGACGGGCCGGTCGTGGTCCGGGGGGATCAGGTCCTCCTCGAATGGGTGCTCGAGGTCCTGATCAAGAATGCCATGGACGCCCTCGGGGGGCGCAATGGCGAGGTCGTGGTCTCTGCGACCCCGTTGCCTGAGGGCGGAGCGCGCATACGGGTCCAGGATGATGGACCCGGTGTGCCGCGAAAGCTGCGCCGCCGGATCTTCGACGCCGGGTTCTCCACCAAGGAGCGTGGCTGGGGAATCGGCCTGTCGCTGGCCAGACGGATCGTCGAAGAAAACCACCACGGCCAACTGATCCTCGCCGAGACCGACCGTGGGGCCGCGTTCGACGTTATCTTGCGTGGATGACGACGACGGGTTTCACCGGATCTCTCTTCGACGCAGTTCCTCTAGCGCCTGCGCTGGACCTTGACGCGATCACGCGTGGCCTCAATCCTGGGCAGCGTGAAGCGGTCTTCCACGACAACGGCGCCGCGCTGGTGTTGGCGGGCGCCGGCTCTGGCAAGACGCGCGTGCTCACCACACGCATTGCGCGCCTGATCGGCACCCAGCATGTGGCGCCGCACGAAATCCTGGCGGTCACCTTCACCAACAAAGCCGCCGGCGAAATGCGTGCGCGGATCGCCACGCTGCTGGGGCACGAGCCCAAGGGGATGTGGTGTGGCACGTTCCACTCCCTCGGTGCGCGCATGCTGCGCGGGGTGGCCCCGCTCGTCGGTCGCGAGCAGAACTTCACGATCTACGACGAAGACGACACGCTCGGTGCCATCAAGCGCGTCATGGAGAAGCGCAAGCTCAGCCCCACGCAGTTCGCACCGAAGGCCATCATCGGCGCCATTTCGAGCGCCAAGAATGCGCTCGTGTCGCCGAACGAATACGCCCGTGTGGCACGCGATACCTTCACCTCCGCGGTCGCCGGCGTGTACAGCGATCTCGAAGTGGCGCTTCAGCAAACCAACGCCGTCACCTTCGATGATCTCCTGGTACTGCCCGTGCGCGCCCTCGAAACCGATCGGGGGCTGCGTGAGCACTATCAGCGACGCTTCCGCTACGTGCTCGTCGATGAGTACCAGGACACCAATGCGGCACAGTACCGCTTCGTCCAGCTCGTTGGCGGCGGCTACGGCAATGTGATGGTCGTCGGCGACGACGACCAATCCATCTACGGCTGGCGTGGTGCAGACATCCGCAACATCCTCGATTTCGAGCGAGACTTTCCCGGCGCCCGCGTCGTACGCCTGGAAGACAATTATCGGTCGACCCCCAACGTGCTGGCCCTGGCCAACGCGGTGATCGAAGAGAATACTGAACGGCGTGGGAAGACCTTGCGCGCCACGCGTCCCGCCGGTGAACCCGTCACGCTCATCGAAACGCTCGATGAACGCGACGAAGCCGACTTCATCGCCGAAACCATCGTCACACGATTGGCGTCGAGTGACCTGGCGCGGCGCGATTGCGCGGTGTTGTATCGCACGAATGCGCAGTCGCGCGCGATCGAAGACGCCTTCCGCCGGCGCAGTCTCCCATATCGACTCGTTGGCGCGGTGCGCTTCTATGATCGACGCGAGATCCGCGATCTGACAGCGTATCTTAAGCTGGTCGCCAACCCCGCCGACGACGAAGCCTTCCGCCGCGCCGTCAATGTCCCCAAGCGAGGACTCGGCGAGGCGACCATCGCGCTGCTCGCCGAGAAGGCCGCGCACGAGGGCAAGCCACTGCTGGAAATCGCGTCGCGACTGGATGTCATCGCGTCACTGCGTCCCGCCGCGCGCGGCGCGATCGACGCGTTCGTCACGCTGGTACACCGGTTGCGCGCCGCCGCGATCGATGCCGCTGTGGACGAACTACTGCGTGAGCTCGTGCAGGCCATCCGCTACGCCGACCACCTGCGCGCCGAAGGGCCGGACGGACTCGAACGCATCGAAAACGTGCGCGAAATGATCGCCGGTGCCGCGGAAGTGGTCGCCGACGAAGGGGGAGAAGTCGGACTGACCCCCCTCGATCATTTCCTGCAGTCCTCGACGCTGGTGGCGGGGATCGACAAGCTGGATCCCAATGCCGACGCGGTCGTGTGCATGACCATGCACAACGCCAAGGGACTCGAGTTCCCTCTGGTGTTCGTCTGTGGGCTCGAGGATGGGCTGTTTCCGTTGGCGCGCGCCAGTGAAGATCCCAGTCAGCTCGAAGAAGAGCGCCGCTTGTTCTACGTCGGCATCACGCGCGCGGAAGAAAAGCTCTACCTCACCTGCGCGGAGCAACGCCGCCGGAACGGCGAACTGATGGTCTCCATCCCGTCCCGCTTCCTCAAGGTGATCACCCCGTCTCTCGCGGAGCGCGGCAAAACGGCGCGCGCGAAACATGAGGGACGCGGCGGATTCACGGGGCTTGGCAGCAGCACGGGGGGGGCGCCGACCGGCGCGGGGCCGCGTCGTGGGGGAGGGCCGTTCGGTTCGCCGGCCTACAACGATCGCCCACGCAATATTCCGTTCGAGACGGCGCCGCCGGGTGGGTTCAGCGCCCCCAATCGGCGCGACATACGACCCAACCCGGAAGACGAGTCGCAGGACGCGCCCAGCTTCATGCCCGGGGAACGCGTCAAACACGCGAAGTTCGGATCGGGAACCATTGCCGAACTCACGGGCAGTGGACGCGACCTGAAGGTGCGGATCGATTTCGATGACGAAGAGATTGGGCGCAAGACACTCGTGCTCGCCCAAGCCAAACTCGAAAAGGGATGGGACTGAGATGTCGGTGACTCCGGACGAAGTGCGGCACGTCGCGCGTCTCTCTCGCCTCGGGCTCGAGGAGGCGCGTATTCCCGCGCTCGTGGCGGAACTCAACGGCATTCTCACGCACATGGCCGTGCTTCAGCAGGTCGACGTCGCGGCGGTCCCGCTGTCGCCACCGGAGCAGGCGGCGCCGCTGCGCGATGACGCTCGGCCGTCCGATGGGTTGCGGCGTGGCCGCGAGGCGTTTGCGCCGGCGGTTCGCGATGGCTTCTTCCTCGTGCCACGACTCACGACCCACGACGCACTCGGAGCGTCGGCGGCGGAGGACGCATGAGCGAGGACGGCGCACTCGCTCCGCTGCGTTCGCATACCGTCGCCATGGCATGGTCCGCGTACGACGACGTCAAGGCAGGCCCTGACGGGCTCAATGCCTTTCTGTGCGTCGATCGTGCGGCCACAGGCGCCGAGTCCGGCGCGCTTGCCGGGGTGCCGGTCGCGATCAAGGACAACCTGACGACGCATCACCTGCCCACGACGTGTGGATCACGAGTGCTCGACGGGTATATCAGCCCCTTCGAGGCGACGGCGGTGCGTCGATTACGCGACGCCGGTGCCGCCATCATCGGCAAGACGAATATGGACGAGTTCGCGATGGGCTCGTCGAACGAGAACAGCGCGTACGGGGCGGTGAAGAATCCGCTCGATCACGAGCGCGTGCCGGGCGGAAGCTCCGGGGGGTCGGCCGCTGCCGTCGCTGCGGGCGTGGTACGCGTCGCCCTTGGGTCAGAAACCGGCGGCTCGGTACGGCAACCGGCCGCCTTCTGCGGCATCGTGGGCATCAAACCGACCTATGGCCGCGTGAGCCGCTACGGGTTGGTGGCCTACGCCTCGTCGCTCGATCATGTCGGGGTGCTCGGTGCCACGGTCGCCGATGCGGCGGCGGTATTGCAGGTGATCGCCGGCCACGACCCCTTCGATGCCACCTGCGCCGATGTCCCAGTACCGGAGATGCTGCCGGCGGCGACGATCGGGGAAAAGCCGCTTGCCGGTTTGGTCGTGGGGAAGCCGCGCGAATACTTCCCGGCGTCACTCGACCCACGCATTGCATCCCACTGCGAGCGCGCACTGCGCCAGCTCGAACACCTGGGCGCCGAAATTCGTGAGGTTTCGCTGCCAAGCACGGAACTGGCCATCCCCGTGTATTACGTGATTGCCCCGGCCGAAGCCTCGAGCAATCTCGCCCGCTACGACGGCGTGCGGTATGGTGTGCGCCAGGCCGCGAACGACCTGTCCGGGATGTACGAGCGCACGCGATCCAGCGGCTTTGGCGCCGAAGTCACCCGGCGCATCCTGTTGGGCACCTTTGTGTTGAGTGCCGGCTACGCCGACGCGTATTATAAACGCGCACAGGCTGTCCGTTCGCTGATCGCGCAGGAGTTTGCCCAGGTGTTCGACAGCGGTGTCCATCTGCTCTTCACCCCGACAACACCCACGCCGGCGTTCCGCATCGGTGAAGTATCCGATCCCTACGAGATGTATCTCAGTGACATCTTCACGGTGACCGCCAATCTCGCAGGCATTCCAGCCATGTCGCAGCCCATTGGGTACATCGACGGGCTGCCGATTGGTGGCCAGTTCATGGCGGCGGCATTCGATGAGCCCACCATGTTGCGCGCCGCCGCCGCACTCGAACGGGCACTGTCGTCAGAGGATAACTCGTGAGTCCGACCGCCGCGTTGCACGGCTGGGAGCTCGTCATCGGGCTCGAAGTGCACTGCCAACTCCGGACCCGCAGCAAGATATTCTGCGGCTGCCGCACGGCCTTCGGCGAGGCGCCGAATGCGAATACCTGTCCCGTCTGCCTCGGCTTGCCGGGCGCGTTGCCAGTGCTCAATGCGCAGGCCGTCGCGTTGGCCACGCGAGCCTCACTGGCACTGGGGTGCACGGTGCATGACACGTCCGTGTTCGCACGAAAGAATTACTTCTATCCCGATCTGCCCAAGGGATATCAGATTTCCCAGTTCGATCGTCCACTGGCGACCAACGGTGCCGTGCTGGTTGGGGTCGACCCGGACGGAACGCCGCGCGTGATTCGAGTGCATCGGGTGCACATGGAAGAAGATGCCGGCAAGTCCGTGCACGATCGATTCGCCGATGTGTCGGCTATCGATCTCAATCGCGCCGGCACGCCACTCGTTGAGATCGTGTCTGAGCCCGACATCCGCAGCGCCGGTGATGCTGTGATCTATGCACGTCGGCTCAAGCAGATCCTCGAGTATGCCGAAGTCTCCGATGCAAACATGGACGAGGGGTCGCTGCGCGTCGATGTGAACATTTCGGTACGGCGGATGGGTGACGATACGCTGGGTACCAAGACCGAGATCAAGAATCTGAATTCGTTTTCGGCCATCGAACGCGCGGTGGACATCGAGTTTGCGAGGCAGTGCACGGTGCTCGAGAGCGGCGGTCGCCTTGAGCAGCAGACCATGCTCTACGACGAGAAGCACCATCACGTGCGGCCGGCTCGCAGCAAGGAAGGGAGTCACGACTATCGCTACTTCCCCGATCCCGATCTGCCGCCGTTGCGATTGTCCGCCGAATTTATCGCGGATCAGCAGGCGGCGCTCCCCGAACTCCCCCCGGCGCGGCGGCAACGCTTCGCCGCGCAGTATCAGCTCAGCGACGTGGAGATCGAGCAACTCGTTGTGACGCGCGAGTTGGCCGACAGATTCGAAGCCGTCGCCGTGGCATCGGGAAACGCCAAGCGCGCCGCCAACTGGATGCTCGGAACCGTCCTCGCGTCGGTCAATGCCTCAGGCAGGACGCTGTCCGCACATCCGGTGTCCACGTCGCGCCTCGGCGCGTTGATCAAGCTCGAGGCGGCGGGTGAGCTCTCGAATACCGCCGCGCGTCAGCTGTTCGGAATGCTGGAGCAGCACGACGGTGATCCGTTGGAGATGGCCCGTGCGGCGGGGCTGTTGCAGGTGCGCGACGACCACGCGCTCGGGCATTGGATCGATGAGGTGCTCGCCGAGAACCCGGCAGAGGCCGCTCGTTTTGTCGGCGGAGAAAAGAAGCTGCAAGGGGTGTTGGTCGGCTTGGTGATGAAAAAATCCAAGGGCGCTGCCGACCCCAAGAAGGTCAACCAGCTGCTGGGCGCTCGCGGGGGGTGAACAGAACGGTTGGCAGGTCGGCGGCGTGGCGAAGGGGGCTGCTGGGCATGCCGAACAGGCGATCGGCTTCCAAGGCCGCGCGCATGTCGCCGCCCTGGCGCCGCGCCACTCGCCGGACCTTCTTGGCTTCGCGTAGGGGGGTGTCTCCGGAGGGATCGAAGCCGAACGGTTCGCTCTGGTCCCAACGATTCAAAAAGTCCACGACATAGTCGAAAGAACGGGACAAGTAGCGGCCCACATCGGCGTCGCTGAGGTCCCACCGGCTGTTCTCCGACACCAGCTGGAAGATGCGCTGCCACGACTCACTGTCGGTCACCTTCACCATCCCGCGGAAGATCCGCCGGTTGGTCGGCGTTCCGAAAAGCGTTGGGCTCAGAATGCGATCGAGATGCTGATCGGCGCGCGAGTGATCGAGCGAGAGTAGCTCGCGCGCGCGTCGCGGCCACACGTCGCCGATATGCGTGTCGATCCGGCTTTCCCAATAGCTGTGCCCGAGGGCGGCGGTACTCGAGGTGACGGCCAGCTGCCGTGGTACGAAGAAATTGTGCGCGACGACATCGGCCGCCAAATGCGAGAGGTACCCAAGAGCGAACGCGCGAAGAGCCGGTGGGGCAGCCTCATCGTGAATCTCCAGTCCCACGTGCCACGCGTGGCAGTGTCGTCCCACGGCGGCGTATTTCTTCGCGATGCTGGTATCGGCGGCAATCGACCCGTACAGGAAGTCGGCCGGATACGTCGTGAGCAGTTCGGCCATGGCCGAGGGCACCAGTTCCAGGTGCCGCAGCACCGCATCGCCCAACAGCACGTGGGTGCCGGGCGTCCACGCCCACAGCTCGGAGGGTAGCAGCATCACCCCGACGACGGCAGCCAGCAGGCCGGACAGCCAGGGCAGCCGAGACCCGTCAGTCACGACGCTGCCGACGACGTGACGGCCCCCGGGACAACAACTCGTCGGCACCAAGACGCACACCGCGAATGGCCGACACGGCCGTGATGGCCGTCTCCTCGAGCTCGTCCTGCATCACGTCGAGCACCGCATTCACTTCGTCCACACGTTGCGCGGTCACTTCGGCCGCATCGAGGAGCGTTTCGCCGATCGCGCCGGCGGCATGACTTACGGAGTCCACGCTGCGACGAACGGTCGCCACCATTTCACGCGCATCTCCGACCATCGCGTTCGTATTGGCCAGCAGTGGACGCGTGTCATTGGTGAGCCGGTCGAGAGTCGCGTTGAGCTTCTGGACCCCTTCGCGCAGCCCTGCCAGCAGCAGGATGAACGCCACGAGCGCGCCGGCGGCAAGCAGCAAGACGACCATCTGCAGAATGCCGCTGGTCCACTCGAGAATGCCGCGATCGGGAATCGTGCGGGCAATGATCGTGTCCGGCAGGGTTGCCGCCTGCACGAGAGACCACGACAGGAGCCGGGGGAGTGCGCTCAGGAGGGCCATACCCGTGATCTAAGGGTTGCCGAGGCTCGTGTCCATGGCGCCGCGTGACTAATCTTGAGGTCCACGGTTGTGCCGACCCCGCGCCTCGCCCCATCCATGTCTGCGGTCCAATACATCGTCGAAGGTGGTCAACGTCTGCAGGGCAGCATCCGTCCTGCAGGCAACAAGAATGCCGCGTTGCCCATTGTGGCTGCGGCGCTGATCACGGACCAGCCTGTTCAGTTGCACAATGTGCCGCGTATCCGGGACATCGAAACCCTGGTGGAACTGCTACGGACGACGGGCGCGGAGTGCGAATGGAACGGGGAGAATTCGCTGCGGGTTCACGCGCGAGAGGTGCGGGCGGCCGACCTCGACCCCGCGATGTGCGTGCGCATCCGGGCGTCCATTCTCCTCGCCGCGCCGCTCCTGGCCCGCTGCGGCACCGTCACGCTGTCCCCGCCCGGCGGCGATGTGATCGGCCGCCGTCGTCTCGACACGCATTTCCATGTCCTGCAGGCGTTGGGCGCCACGTACGAACTGGGGGCGCGCTTCCGCTTCGATACCAAGGGACTCGTCGGCGCCGATGTCTTCCTCGATGAGCCCAGCGTCACGGCCACCGAAAACGCGCTCGTCGCAGCCGTTGCCGCCAAGGGGCGCACCACCCTGCGCAATGCGGCCAGTGAGCCACACGTACAGGACCTGGCCCGTTTTCTCGTCGCCCTCGGCGCGCGGATTGACGGCATCGGCTCGAACGTGTACACCATCGAGGGCGGGGGACCGCTCGGTGGGGCCACGCACGTAATCGGCCCCGATCACATTGAGGTCGGCTCCTTCATCGGCCTCGCCGCCGTCACCCGGTCTACGTTGCGTATCGAACGCGCCGGGGTCGAGCATCTTCGCAGCACGTTGCTCGGCTTCGAAAAGCTGGGCATCTCGTGCACGGTCGACGGCGACGACCTCATCGTCCCCGCCGAGCAGTCGCGCCGCATGCAAAACGATCTCGGTGGACACGTGGCCAAGCTCGAAGACCAGCCGTGGCCAGCATTCCCTGCCGATACCATGTCGATCGCGATCGTCGCGGCGACCCAGTGCGAGGGGATGATTCTCTTCCACGAGAAGATGTTCGAGTCGCGTCTGTACTTCACCGACAAACTCGTGGGCATGGGCGCGCGCATCGTGCTCTGCGATCCGCATCGGGCCATTGTGTCCGGTCCCACGCAGCTGCGCGGGGGGACGGTCGAGTCGCCGGACATTCGTGCGGGCATGGCCATGCTTCTGGCTGCGCTCTGCGCCGATGGGACGAGCGTGATCAACAACGCGCAGCAAATCGAGCGCGGCTACGAGCGCCTTGAACAGCGGCTCGGGGCGCTGGGGGCATCGATCACGCGCGTCACGCTCAGCGCGCAATAACGGGTGACCGTGGTGGCGATGCTACCGGATGCCGAAGAAGTCGCGGGGCTCCCCGTGGGCATCCGCGGCTGGACCACGTCCCGCCGTAACGGGAGCTTCGGGCTGGGCAGCCGCGAACCCGTGGGCGAGGTGATCGGCCGATGGGCGGCGCTGCAGGCCGATCTCGCCGCCCTCGGCGTGTCCAGATTGGCCACCGCGCATCAGGTACACGGGGCAACGGTTGCCGTGCACGACGCCGGATGGACGGGGTGGTTGCGGGGGCACGGAATTGATGGGCACGTCACCACCGTGCGGGGAACTGCCCTGGCGGTGACCGTGGCCGATTGTGCGCCGGTGCTGGTGTGGCATCCGCGCGGCGCGGTGGCGGCGCTACACGCCGGCTGGCGGGGAACGGCGGCTGGTATCCTGGACCGCGGCCTCGACCTGCTCGAGGCCATGGGGTTCCCGTCTCGTGAATGCGGCGTCCACCTCGGGCCGGCCATTTGCGGCGCCTGCTATGAGGTCGGTCCCGAGGTCCTCACGGCCGTCACGGGCACCCGGGCCACCGGGAAGGGGTGTCTCGATGTACGGGCGGTACTGGAGCAGCAGGCCACCGCGCGGGGCGTGGGCTCGGTGACCACCGATCGCGGCTGCGCACGCTGCCACCAGGACCGGTATTTCTCGCATCGGGGCGGTGATACCGGCCGGATGCTTGGGGTGGTGGCGCTGCTGTAATCGTGCCACCATCGTCCGAGTTGTCCGGAGAACGGCCAGTCATCTTGACCCCGCCCACCCTCGACCATAGCTTGCAAGACTGAGAAGGAACCTCATTGAGAACTTGCCTGCCTCGCGCGGGTGGAAGAAGTGTGGGGATGCCCCCACACTTTTTTGTTCTCGTGGGGTACGTGGCATTCATCTGCCAGCGGTGTCTGCGGGCACCATCTGGTGGCGTTACTGGGCGGCGTTCGGGAGGTCGACAGGTGGGCGATTCCATCGAACCCATTGTGGTACGGGAACTTGACACCCTCGGCTTCGATCTGGTCGAGCTGCGTCGGGGGGGCTCGAAGGCCCGCCCCGTGCTGGAGATCCGGATTGATCGCCGGGACGAAGAGAAGGTGACGGTCGATGATTGCGCACGCGCGTCCCGGGCGTTGGAGGCTCGGTTGGAGGCGGATGCGTTGGTCGCCGAACAGTATGTGTTGGAGGTGTCCTCGCCCGGCGCGGACCGGCCGCTGCGGCATGCGGCCGATTGGCGCCGCTTTGTCGGTCGCCGGGCGACGGTCACCACGGCGTGGTTGTCGGGTGGAAAACAGGAAGTCGAGATTCTCGCGCTCGATGGCGAGGCAGGCGCTGAAGTCGCGTTGGTGCGGGATTCCAAGGGGCGGGAAGTGCAGGTGCCGCTCCGTGAGGTCTCGCAAGCGCGACTGGCGTTTCACTGGAAACGATAGGGGAGACGGATGGCCGGATCGGCGGACATTCTCACAGCACTACGTGAGCTGTCGAATCTGAAGCAGATCACGCGCGAGGAGCTGCACGGGCTTCTCCAGGACGGCATTCTGGCCGCGCTGGCGAAGAAGCACGGGGCCAACGTCCAGGCGGAAATCGAAATCGATGAAGTCAAGGGCGCCATTCGCATCGTGCTGCTGAAGACGGTCGTGAATGAGGTCACTGACGAGTCCCGTGAAGTCACGCTCGAAGAAGCGCGCTTCATGGACCCGGAGTTCCAGGCGGGCGACGTCATGGAAATCCCGGTGGACTTCATGGAGTTCGGACGGACGGCCGTGCAGGCAGCCAAGCAGCGCATCATTCAGCGCGTCCGCGAAGGCGAGCGCACCCGCATCCGCGACGAATTCGCCGGACGCGTGGGTGATCTGTTGTCGGGCGAGGTGCAGCAGATCGAACGCGGCAAGCTGGTCGTCATGCTCAACAAGTTCCGTGAGGCGGAAGCCATTGTTCCGTATCGGGAACAGAATCATCGGGAGCACTACCACCAAGGCGAGCCGGTCCGCGCCGTCCTCAAGCGTGTCGAAGATACGCCCAAGGGCCCGCGGCTCATTCTGAGTCGCGCCGACGCGCTCTTCGTCCAAGCGCTCTTCAAGCTCGAAGTGCCGGAAATCCAGCAAGGGATCGTGGAGATCAAGGCTGCAGCGCGTGAAGTGGGAAGCCGTACCAAGATCGCTGTCACGTCGCGTGATGACGCCGTCGATCCCGTCGGTGCCTGTGTCGGTCTCAAGGGCGCGCGCGTGCAAGCCGTCGTCAACGAACTCGGCGGCGAACGCATCGACATCGTGCCTTGGTCGCCCGATCCCGAACGGTTCGCCAAGCTGGCGCTCGCCCCCGCGCGCGTGGCGCGCGTCTTCAGTGATGGCGTCTCTCGGACCATTCAGGCCGTCGTCGACGAGGACCAGCTGTCGCTCGCCATTGGGCGCAACGGACAGAACGTCCGTCTCGCGTCCGAACTGACGGGGTGGAAGATCGATCTGTACTCGAGCCGTGAGTGGTTGGAGAAGGGCGGCGAACATCCGCTCTTCGCCCCGCTCCCCGAGGACGAAGGTGAAGCCGATGTGCCGCTCACCGAAATCGATGGGCTCGAAACGGCGACGGTCGCCGTGCTCTCCGAAGCCGGATACAACACGCTCAACGACATCCTCGATCTCGACCGTGACGATCTGTTGCGCCTGCCGGGCATCGCGCCAGAGGAAGCCGACCGCATCATGTCGATCATCGATGAGCTGACGACCGAGGATGACGAAGGTGGTCGCAGCGCGTGAGTGAGGGCGCAATCGTGCCGCCGGCCCTCGACGATGTCACGCGCCGCAAGGTGCTGGGACTGGTCGGGCTCGGCGCACGCGGTCGTCTGGTGGTGATTGGCGTCGAACAGGTGAAGATCGCGGCGCAGAAGAGCAGTTTGCAGATGGTGATCGTGGCGCAAGACGTGTCGCGTCACTCACTCGAGAAAGTCGTGCCGGTCCTTCGGGCCCGGCGCGTCGAGATGGTGGAGTGGCCAAGTGCGGCCGAGTTGGGCGGCGCTGTGGGGCGGGATACCACGGCGGCAATAGGGATCGTAGATCAGGCGCTGGCGCGGGGTATCCGTGGCGCCGTGGCCGGGGCAGCCCCGGCAGGCGACGCGACGCGCGTTTCGCGGTAGGAGGACGGGTTGAGCAAGCTTCGTGTGCATGACATGGCAGGTGAGTTCGGCATCTCGGCTGACGAGGTGATCGCGCTGCTGCGCCAGATGGATGTGCCGGTTCGCAGTCATTTGTCGCTGCTGACGGACGATCAGGTCTCTCGTATTCGCGCCCGCTGGGAGCGTGAAAAGCGCGTGCGCGCCGAAAAGGCGCAGCCGGCGCCGGTCGCTGCGCCGCGCCGCCGTCGGACCACGGCCGCAGAGGC